>SXGT01021007.1_pt1 | contig 14356 bp, 10 predicted proteins | sample 3176221 | NCBI WGS metagenome assembly SXGT01 (sample SAMN11356862, study PRJNA531348) | freshwater metagenome | isolation source: freshwater sample F1-120 | place: China: Fuxian Lake, Yuxi | collected 2017-12-25
AACTTAATCTGCGCACACATCGCTGGGACTCCATTCCCAAAGGGCCTTTCCAAAACACACCCAATGAGAACGTCCCAGCGATCTTTTCCTCTACTTCTGCTTTGTTCAGAACCGTTGCGTTTGAGATGAGCGAGCGCCCATCTTTGGAATCTAACTAACATGTGCAAAGAACTCGGTTACGCGATCACTCGTGCTGAGGCAGATCGAGCATGGCAGGTGCTCGAAACCCATTTTCCAGAGGCTAAGCTTTCAATTCTCTCGAAGAAATATTATCGGAGACGTGGTGGCGGAGTGGTCGTCGAGGCTTTGTTTACGCGCGGCAAAGAAAGCGTTCAGCTCTACAACTTCCTCGGTGAAGTTGCCAGCGATGTCGGCCCTTTTGACAACAAGTGTTGGATATTGATGTATTCAAGACCTTGGTGGCGAGCAAAATGGAACCGGCTGATGACGGATGTGGATCAAGTTCTCCATGTAGAGTTTGGTGCCTGTTGCAGCTTAGGAGGGAAGAAATAAAGGGGTCAGCGACGAATGGCACTTAACGAGTCCTAGACATTGAGTGGCAGAAGAAAAGGGAAGAAAAAAGGAAGGGAGAAGAAAAAGGGGTAACAGTTTAGTTCCCATCCCGAATTGAGGCGTGGCAGCGAGGTCGAGAATCGTAACAGTTTAGTTCGACTGTCTGGTTTCTGATGACCCGCTTTAACGTTTTGCGGTACTAGCGCCTTCCGTGGTTCAGGGATGAACGGGGTTGACCGGAAGGAGCAGACGCATGGATGCGGAACTGGAGGCTCGGAAGGTGGCGTTGTTGGCGGAATGTCGGGTGGACTCGCGAGTGTTTGAGCAGGTGTTGCCGAGGTTGGAGTCGTTCATGGAACCCTTCGTGGACAGTCTCGTGCGGCGCGAACAGTGCGAACACGCGGTGAAGTTTGTGTGTGGGTTGTTGTCGGATTTGGAGCACAAGAACGTCGAGTCGATCGCCGATCGCTTTGGCGAGGAGCGGTTGCCTTTGCAGTGGTTCATTGGCACGTCGGAGTGGGATGACGAACCGTTGCGGGATGAACTGGTGCGTGAGGTCGCGGCGGAGTTGGGAGATCCCGGTGCGGTGCTGGTCTTCGATCCATCGGCGTTTGCCAAATCGGGACGCGAGTCGGTCGGCGTGGCACGGCAGTGGTGCGGTCGCTTGGGGAAGCTCGATCCGCCTTCGGCGGACCAGGTCGGCGTGGACTTGGGCGATGTCTCGAAGCACGAAGAAGTCCTTGTGGACCAGCGACTGTCTCTGCCCAAAGAACTGTCTCTGCCCAAAGAGTGGACGACCGACAAGAAACGTTGCCGTAAAGCGGGCGTCCCCAAGTCGCGTCAACGTCATCGTACGCGACACGCCTTGTGTTGGGAGATGCTGCGTCAACGTGGCCCCCAGTTGCCGCACGCCTGGATTGCGGGAGACGACGAAATGGGCCGGCCTTACGCTTTTCGCCGGGATTTGCAGGAAATGCAGGAGCGTTACCTGCTGGCCGTGCCGAGCAACACGCTCATTCGCGACCTCGAAGTCGACGCCCCGACCTCCTCTGGCCCAGGTCGCCCTCGACAACGTCCGTGGTAGCGCGTCGATCGTTGGCTGGCGATGCTGCCGGAGTCGGCCTGGACGCGGATCGAAGTCCGCGATGGATCCAAAGGACCGCTGACGGTGGAGATCGTCAAACGCCGCGTCGTGGCCCGTGCTCCCCAACGCCAAGCGGGTCACGACGAAGTGCTGGTCGTGATCCGTTACAAAGACCGCGACGATCAACATGTGGTCCAGACCGACGATTACCTCTCGAACGCCGCCGCCGACACACCACTCACCGAATTCGCGCGCGTGGCCAAGGCCGAGCATCGCATCGAAGAATGCCTGCAACGCGCCAAGAGCGAAGCCGGACTGGCGGACTACGAAGTTCGCAACTGGATCGGCTGGCAACATCATCAAACGCTCTCGCTGATCGCGACGTGGTTCCTGGTCCAGGAAGCTCGACGGGGGAAAAAAATGGACACCGGCGCTGACCCCTCAACAAGTCCGCAAAGGCCTCTCTCTGATCCTTCACCGCGACTGCCAATGTGGACTCCCCTCACGCATCACCGGCGAATGCGAACAACGACTGCAACGCAGCGAACTCGCTCGCCTTCATCACTGGAAAAAGCATAAGCGATTGGCTCCACTGAACATCAACAAACGGCAAATCTAAGACAGTCGAATTAGGCAAATAGCACGACGCGCGAGCGAGTGGTTGTCGTCGTCGTGAAGCGACGCACTGTCTTGGTCGCGGAGCGACCGCCGATGGTAGCCGTGGGTTTCAACCCTCGGTTCGCAATCGAACCAAGCCCAATTCGTCGCGGAGCGACGATTGAACCATCACCATACCCTACGCCGCCCATTTGATGCGTGTCGTCGCGCCCCGATTCAATCGTCGCTCCGCGACGAACCTATTGTGCGGCGTCCGCAACCGTGGGTTGAAACCCACGGCTACCATCGGATGTCGCTCCGCGACAAAATGTCTCGCCGCCCATCAAGGCTGCAATGCCGGACGGCAAGGTACAACCTCACTGGCAGACAGAATTCTAGGAGTCCTTGTTGTGCCCGACGGATCAGAAGTCTTGCCCGCGATTCGACGCCTACTGGCCGAATCTGGCATCACGTTTCGCGAAGTGCATCACGAACCGACGCGGACGTCAGAGGAGTCTGCAAAGGCTCGCGGCGAGGAGTTGCGAATTGGCGGCAAAGCACTGCTGATGAAAGGAGACGACAGCTTCCGGCTGTTCGTGTTGCCAGCCGACCGCAAGCTCGATTCGAGTGCGATCCGTCGTGAGTTCGGTTGGAAGAGAATGCGGTTCGCAACGCCGGAAGAATTGAATGAGCTGACTGGACTCGTCCCGGGCAGCGTCCCGCCGTTCGGGCCACCGATCCTGCCGTTCGAGCTCTGCCTCGATCAGGCCGCGACGCAGAATCCGCGCATCGCGTTTAATGCCGGCTCGCTGACCGACTCGATCGTTCTGTCGATGCCCGATTATCTCGCCATCGCGAAGCCAAGCCGCGTGTTCGTGTTCTCGTAATCCGCCTCGTAGCCCTGTCGCACCGCGACAGGAAAGCCGAGTGCGGCACAAGGTTCGTATGGGCAACGTCGTCAGGCATTCGGCTGTCCTGTCGCGGAGCGACAGGGCGACTACCGGCGTTGCGGGCTGTACGGCCAAGGATCAGGTTGCTGTTGCACCGTGGTTGTCGTCGGATTCCAAATTGGAGTCGAATTGTTCCAAGCGGATGAATTCGGCAACTGAGGCGAAGAGTGCGGTTGAGGCACCGGCATGACCAATGATTCCAAAACGGTCGAAGGATTTTTTTTCGGCAGAGCGGCAATATTCGAGTCTCCTGCTGACGGGAACTGCAATTGCCCCGAAAATGTTGGCATGCTTGGAGTGATCGTCGGACCGGGATAATTGTGTGACGGTCGTGTTATCACAGCAGCTTGTTGTTGATAAATGACCTGTTGCAGCGCAGATTGCTGCCGGATTTGTTCTTGGATCAAGGCGAGCCGAGCTTCCAGTTCCAATCGCTGTTGCGTTTGCTTGGCCGATTCTTCGGTGAGTTTCGTTTCGAGCGCCGCTTTCTCGCGTTTCGTTTTTTCCAAGTCCGCCAGCAATTGCTTGACCGAGTCGTCCTGTACGGCAGACTTCGTCGTTGCGGCGGGAGCTGCGGTTCGCCGAGCCGTCTGCGTCGTGCGGCTGGTCGATTTCGAACGGCGGGCCTGACTGGTCTGACGGCCTCCGAACAATGGTCGAGTCCGAGATGACGACTCGTACGGTGTGCGTTCTTTCTGTGCCGGTTGCGGAACGGTCAGACTCGGTCCTTCTTTGGGAGGCTGTGCTTGCGGAGGTGCAGCCGGTTGAGGAGCCGATTCAATTACCGGCCGATCGTCGAATTGAGCCGGGCCTCTCGTGTCGTAGTCTCTCATGCACCAACGTGGTCCGCTGTGACAACCCACCAAACTCAACGCCAACACGCACCCAGCGATCGTCCGCATGGAAAAGCCTCCGAGAAGCCTCGGCGCGGACCCGATGCCCGACACCCTATGGCTTATCGGACCATATCGGGAAGCGCGATCCGCACGTTGAGCCTCGTCGGCAACATCGGCTTTGCGGTGATGAGCTGCTCGAACGCCGGACTCAAATCTTTTGCAGACTGTGAATATTGACAGAGGTCCACGGCAGATTCGACGCGAAGCACCTCGGACACTTCTCAAACGCACGAAGCCGAGCGGCCTCTCCAGACTGCTCGGCTTCGTGGTTGATTCGGTTTCGCCCGGCCGGCCGCCTCTCTCCAAGCGGCCAACCTGTGTCCTCACCGTTCCCTCGTCGCCTTGCGGCGGTTCCTCAGAATCTCCGACCTCTCTCGCAGTCGGGCAGCCCAGATTTGTTGTCTGGCTACGGTCGCCGAGTGGGGCGACGCTCAACACGGAAAGCATCCGGCGTGCCGGTCGAAGCATCGAACAGAGGATCGAGTGTGAGCGACTCGACTAACTCGCTGATTGGCCGTGGCTTAGGCTCGTGCTTTTCCGACGGTGAGCAATCGGAGTCATTCGAGACGGCAGGTTCGGTTTGTAAGTCCAACAATCCGACAGGTGGTCGATTTGTAATTTTTGCTCAGGCCGCGGCGTTCCCCTGCGAGTGTGGAGGCAGTTTCCAACGAGCTTCAGAGGCTATCCGAATAGTGGTTCTTTCTTCCGTAGCCCGACCCCTTGTGGGGCGGAGGATTTGATTTTCCTGAGGAATTGACGCTCGTTCAAAATCCTCCGCCCCACAAGGGGTCGGGCTACGAGGCTATTCGGATCGCCTCTCAGAACGATGGCCGCTCAAGTCGGTAGAACTTTGCGAGTCCAACGACCATTTCAGAAATCGACGGACTTTGAGGTGCTGATCTGCAACGTTCACGAGATGGCTGGTAACGCTCGCTTTCTTTTTCGGCAGGACCGTCCCCATAATGGCACCGTGGTCCGCAGTTTTGGTTTCGTCAGCTTCTCAGACCGGCGATTGCACTCTCAGGAGGCATCATGGGCGAGATTCGGGGACGGTTACTTATCGGCGGGATGGTGCTCAGGAATTTGGAGGCGAGCCTCGATCAGGGGGCACTCGATTCAGAGTCCGGGTGGACGGGGTCTCTGTTGATCGACCCGCCCCAGCAGGAATGCCTGCAACTCGGCCGGCCCTATCGTCTGGAATTGGACGATGAGCGCGCCGGCCAGATCGAAGTCACGCACATCGAATGCGTGCCTGGCCAGCGCCGACTGCGAGCCCGCATTCGGGGGTGCTCCCCGCTGAAATGGTCCCCGTATGCTCACGAGCACCATCACGGCTCCGTGATCTCACTGACTCCGGCGGCCATCTTGGGGGACGCCTAAAACGGCGGGAGGCACTATGGCTCGTGTTCTAAAACCCGTCGCGCAGCCCAAAGCGGTGATACCGAATCACGCGCGGTGCCATCGAGTGCCCCCAACTGATGTCCTCGACCGTCACGCCAAAAGCGGCCGCCAATCGCTGACGCTCGTCGGGACTGGGAGTCCAACGGCCTACCACGATCGCTTCGATTCGTTCGCACTCCAGCTTGGATCGCTCGGCGATTTCTTCGATCGACAAACCGGTTTCCTCAAACAGCAAATCCATAGTGCGGATCGGCAAGATGATCTCCCTTTGGGGCGTCCTGATTCGTAGCGTCGCGATTATTCAACCCTGTTCCGTGATGTGGCAAGTCTGCCGCTTCAATTCTGACTTCTCTAAAGATCGTCCGTTTCTATCAACACGGAGTACCTCTCATGACCACGATGATGACCGAACGGGTCGCTCGTCAGCCCAGCGACGACGAGACCGAACCCAAATTTGAATATCCCGGCCTCCCGACCACCTGCGACGGCGCGGAAGCGGTCGTGTGGGTGGAATCTCGCATCAGCCAGGGTTCGGGAGCCTTCCCGATCACCAGTTCAACCACGATGGGAGGCGGCTTCAACGCGGCCATGATGAACGGCATCCCCAACCTTTGGGGTGACCAACTGGTTTTCGTCGAACCGGAAAGCGAACACTCGGCCGCGACGTTCTGCGAAGGATTTGCTTTGGCCGGTGGGCGAGTCACGAACTTCACGTCGGGCCAAGGTCTGATCCTGATGAAGGAGGTGCTCTACACGATCTCCGGCAAGCGACTGGGGATGGTCTTCAACATCGGCGCGAGAGCGTTGACCAGCCAAGGGCTTAACGTTCATGCCGGGCACGACGACGTTTGCGGCGTCGCCGATTGCGGCTGGGGGATGGTGTTCGCCCGCAATGCTCAAGAGGCGGGCGACCTCTGCTTGATCTCGCGCCGCGCGGCCGAGGCTTCTAAGACGCCGTTCATGAATGTCCAAGACGGGTTCTTGACCACACACACTGTCGAGAGCGTCCGCCTGATCGAACCGGAATTCATGAAGCAGTTCGTCGGCAAGCCAGAGGAAAAACTGATCAACTTCATGGACCCGGCCAATCCGGTCATGTCGGGCGTCGTGCAGAACCAAGACTCGTACATGAAGGGCAAGATCGCTCAGCGTTGGTACTACGAGCAGTGCGAGCCCGCGCTCCGAGATGCCTTCGAGGAGTTCTATCTAAAGACCGGCCGGCGATACGACTTCGTCACGCCGTACCGTTGCGAGGACGCCGAATACATCATCGTCGGCATGGGCTCGTACATGGAGACGGCTCAAGCGACGGTCGATTATCTCCGCGAGAAGCGAGGCATGCCTGTCGGTTGCTTGAACGTCACCTGCTTCCGGCCGTTCCCGTCGCAGGCGATCATCGACGCACTCAAGGACTGCAAAGCATTCACGGTTCTCGAACGGATGGACGATCCGCTCTCCACGACTGGCAACCATCTGACACGCGAGATCAAGGCCGCGTTCTGCGATGGGATCACCGCCCAGAACGGCATTGAGAAGATCAATCGCATCCCACGCATCTTCCACGGAGCTGCGGGACTCGGCAGTCGCGACGTTCGCCCCGGCGACTTGATCGCCGTGTACGACAACATGGTCCAGAACGGCCCGGACTTCTTCTGCATCGGCATCAAACATCCGCTGAACTTGAACATCACCGAAGACCCGGATCTGCGGCCTCGCGGCGGCTTCTCGATGCGCGGGCACTCCGTCGGCGGCTTCGGTTCGGTGACGACCAACAAGGTCATCGCCACCATCGGCGGACAAGTCTTCGGCAAAGACGTGCAGGCGTATCCCAAGTACGGCTCTGAGAAGAAAGGACTGCCGACGACGTATTACCTGACGATCGCCGACTCGCACATCTACACGCACAGCGAACTCGAACACGTCGATCTCGTCGTGCTCAACGACACGAACGCGCTCTTCAGCGGCGATCCACTGACCGGAGTCGTGAAGGGAGGAGCGATCTTCATGCAGAGTCCCTACACGACTCCCGCTGATGTCTGGCAACGCATTCCTGAGCACCAGAAGAAGGTTATCCGAGACAAACACCTGCGAGTCTTCTTCATCGACATGGTCAAGATCGCCCGTACCGTCGCCTCGGAAGCCGACCTCGAAATGCGCATGCAAGGCATTGTGCTGCTCGGTGGATTCTTGAAGCTCACGCCGTACTCGAAAGAAAGCGGCATGACCGACGCCGAAGTCTACGGCGGCGTCGAAAAGGCTCTTCGTAAATACTTCGGCAAGCGCGGCGACCAAGTCGTCCAAGACAACCTCAACTGCGTCCGACAAGGCTACAGCGACATGCAGGAAATTCCTGTGGAGATCATCAACGCCTAATCCCCGGCGAGTGGCTGGGCGTCAGCCCACCGAGACCGAATTCAACATTGTTTCTAAAAACTTCAACCATCCAACATCCGTCCGGCGCGGTGGGCTGACGCCCAGCCGCTCGCCATCACAAACAAGGACTCACCATCATGTCCGTTGCCGAAATTCCCACCAAACTCCCGTCAATGAACGAGGCGAACGCGCGCGACCCGTACAACAACAACAGCTACGGCACTCTGGTCGATTCACCGTACAAGCTGTGCAGCCTGCCGATCCTCGACGTCGAGGATTTCAACGAACGAGTCGTCCGCGGCTACGAAGAAGGGACTGGCGAAAAGGAACTCCCCGCCGATCTGCACATCGCTCGGTCGCTGATCGCCGCCGGCAGCGCGACGTTGCGCGACTTCAGCTACGTCGCCCCGGAAATCCCGGAGTACATCCCGGAGAATTGCACTGGCTGCATGGACTGCGTCACCGAGTGCCCGGACACCGCGATCCTCGGCAAGGTACTGGCTGAATCGACGCTCAACGAACGGCTGCTGACGATCACCGATCCCGAAGAGCGAGCGAAGTTCGAGTATCAATGGTCGAAGACTCGTAAGTACTACGAAGGCCCGCAGAAGAAGGGTCAAGAAGGAGGCCGCTTCGCGATCATCATTGATCCCAGCAAATGCAAAGGCTGCGCGGAATGCGTCACCGTCTGCGATGACGATGCCCTCAAGATGGTCAACAAGACTGACCCACTGATGAAGGACATCCGCAAGAGCCATCGACTCTTCAAGCAATTTGGCCCCTCCGACGAGCGGTACATCAACGAGAACCTGCTCATCGACATGATGCTCAAAGAGAAGACTCACATTTACGTCGGCGGAGCGGGTTCCTGCGCCGGCTGCGGCGAAGGGACCGCGCTGCGAATGCTCTGCGCGGCGACCGGAGCGAAGTACGGCGACCAATGGGGCATCATCGCCGCGACCGGCTGCAACACGGTCTACACCTCGACGTACCCGTACAATCCATATCTCGTTCCGTGGACGAACTCGCTTTTCGAGAACGCTCCCGCCGACGCGATGGGTGTGCGCGCTCGCTGGGACCAAATTGGCTGGGGTGACAAGCCGCTGTGGTGCATCGGCGGTGATGGAGCCATGTTCGATATCGGCTTCCAATCGCTGTCGCGCATGTTCGCGTCGGGCATGCCCATCAAGGTGTTTGTGCTCGACACGCAGGTCTATTCCAACACTGGCGGCCAAGCTTCGACCGCGACCTACACCGGGCAGAACACGAAGATGAGCCTGCACGGAAAGAAGTACGACGGCAAGCAGGAACGCCGCAAGGAAATCGTGCAGATTGCCATGATGCACCCACGGACCTACGTCGCTCAAACGACGTGTGCTCACACCAACCACTTCTACAAAGCGGTGCTCGGTGCGTTGGAATTCGACGGGCCGGCGATCATCAACTGCTACACGACCTGCCAGCCGGAGCACGGTGTCGCCGACAATATGGCCTCGGATCAAGCTCGTTTAGCCGTCGATACGCGAGCCTTCCCGCTCGTGATCTACGATCCACGCCAAGGGGATTCGATCAAGAAGTGCATGTCACTTCAGGGCAACCCAGCCATCAAAGAGGACTGGTTCAAGAACCCCAAGACCAGTGCCGTCGTGGACTTCATCGATTTCGCTCGTAGCGAAGGCCGTTTCGCGAAGCACTTCGACAAGGACGGCAATCCGTCCGAAACCTTGTTGCACGCGAAGGCCGATCGACTGGCGAACTGGCACACGTTGCAAGACCTCGCTGGGCTGCGATAGCCCAACGCCGGCTTGTGCAGCCAGTGACAGCCGCTTCCGAATTGAGTCTACGCCGCATAAAGTGGTGGTGGCAGCTTGAGGCGATGGCTTGGTCCGTGAGGATCGACGTATCGAGTGCCTGCAGGTCGAATTCGATTTCTAGTAACGATTCACACATGGCTGACGATCCGAAGAAAAAAATCGCCCAGGACTGCTTCAAAAAAGGGACCGAGGCGATGGTCAAGCAAAACTGGGACTATGCCATCGAAATGTTCGGGCAGTCCGTAAAGTTCGCGCCAGACAACTTGATGTTCCGCCAGACTCTGCGCGGAGTCGAACGCCGAAAGTATCCCAAAGGGACCGGGGCCAAGATGGCTGGCATGAGGTTGATGGGGGTCAAAGCGAGCATCAAGAAGGCTCGCATGACGAAGAACTGGGCGAACCTCGATCAGTCTGCGGAAGAGGGTTTGACGCTCGTTCCGTGGGACGCCGAACTCAATGCCGACATCGCCGAGGCCACCGCCAATCAAGGGTTCAACGACGTCGCGGTCCAAGGCTACAAATGGTCTGTCGAAACGGATCCCAATAACAAAGTCATCCTCAAGGCATTGGGAGCGCTCCTCGAACAGAAGGGGGAGTTTCTCGAAGCGATCAAATACTGGGATCGTGTCTTCAAGCTCGACCCGCTCGACATGGAAGCTCGCTCGAAAATCACTCAACTCAACGCCAGTTCGGTGATCGACAAAGGCGAATTCGAGGAGGAAGGGGGCGACAAAAAGGAACGCTCGATCGAGGCGATCCGCAAGGCGATCGGCAAACAAGCTTCCGCATCCGGCTCCGCCGACGGACCGGGCCAATCCGAGGAAGCCGACCTGCAACGAGCCATCCGCAAAGATCCGGACAACAAGCACGCCTATCTCAAACTGGCCGACTTCTATCGCCGAGCCGGAAAAATCGAAGACGCCGCGGCGATGTATCAAAAGGCACTCGAACTCTCCGGCGGCGATCCGAATATTCGGGAACAACTCGAAGACGTTGAAATTGACCTGATGCGAAAGAGCGTCGACATCGCCAAGTCCAATGCCGCCAAGACGCCGGACGACAAAGAGGCAGTCGCGATGGCGAAGGCTCAAGAGACCGAACTGCTAAAACGCGAAATCGAGAGTTATCGCACGCGAGTCGAACGGCATCCGCACGACCTCAAGCTCAAGTTCACGCTGGGCGAGCGGTTTTACAAGTTGAAGATGTACTCGCAGGCGATCCCAATGTTCCAAGCCTCGGTCCAGGACATCCGCATGGAAGGGGCCGCCTTGCTGCTGCTGGCGAAGTGCTTCATCAATGAGAAGAAGGGCATCCTGGCCCGCAAGCAGTTGGAGAAAGCGGTCCCGAAGCTCAATCCTCAAGAACACCGCGACTCGTTTCTCGAATGCCACTACTATCTCGGCCGCTTGTGCGAAGAAGCTAAAGAGCCTGACAAAGCCGAAGAGCATTACGGCGAAGTTCTCGCCGTCGATTACGAGTACAAAGACGCGCTCAAACGGATGGAATCGCTCGCGAAAGGATGAGACCACGGTCACTCCGCAGTCTCCGCATTTCAGCGTGGTGCGGCGGGCAGAGTGAGTTCGGCGTCCGGCTGTTGCGGCTCCTGCTTGCGGACGTCGTCGATCAACTTTTGCAGGTCGCCGATGAATCGACGCAATGCCGCATGGGCCAGTTGAAATTCTTGCGCCTGAGTGACGACTTCAAATTGGCCGTCCGACTTCACGCGATCGAACTTTTCGAGCAACTTCTCGAAGCGAACCAACCGAGCCTCCAGGTCAATCTGCATTTCCTCATCGGTGCCGATCATCCATTCGAGTTGCAGATAGTCTCGCCAGCGTTGGCCACTCGACCACGCTTCAAGGCTTTTTGACAGATTGCTGGCGGCATTCGAGAGCTGGCGACGAGATCGGTCGATTTCCTCGGCGGCAAATTCATGCAGGCCCATGTGCAAGACGCGGAAGCTCATCAGGTCCGAGACCGCTTTGTAATCGGCTTTGCCAGCGACCTCATCGAAGAGTTGCACAATGCTTCGCAGCCGCGCTCGCAGCGTCGCATCGGGACGCTCCTCGCCATCCGTCACCAACTTGGCGATCGTCGCCAGTTGTAGATGCCGTGACCAGTCCTCACCGTTGGGTGAGCGAGTGAAATCCTCCTCCAAAGCGTTCAGCGCTTGCAGTAACAGGTCACGTTGACGTTCGAGAGGCAGCGCCGCGAATTCGTCTGGAGTCAGTTGCTGCTGTTGTGGCGGAGCAACGCTAGCGGCGGAATACGAATGGATGCTCGCTTCCGGTTGAACGACGGTTGTGGAAACGTAAACCTCCGAGGGTGCGGTGTAGAAATAGGTGGGGGCGTAGTAGCCAGGACCGTAACCGTATCCGTAGCAATTCCGGCCGAACGACGAACCTCCGACGATCAGCCATGACAATCCGCCAGATCGACGCGAGCCATGCGAGTGTCCATGATGATTTGAGTGGCGGTGATCGTCGTGTCGTCGATCGTTCGCGTGATGGTGATCGTACGCGTCACGGTGATCGTTCGCGTCACGGTGATCGCGATGGTCATCGTGATCTTTGCGAGCCGGGAGGGAGTTGTTTGGCAGTCGTGGTGTGGCGTTCGTGGAGTGTCCGTGGTGATGAGCTGATGGCAACGCCGAGGTCTTCGACGCCGACAACGACGATCCAAACGGAGGAATCTTTCCGTTCGTTTCAAACTTGGGGGTCGTCGGCTGCGACGAGATCCCGCTTGAACTGGGCGACGTGGGTTTGCCAGATGTGTGCTTGTGCCCGGAATGATTCGGTACCGCCGGTAGCAGCGGTTTGCCGGGAGCAACCTTGCCGTTGCTTGGTGCAGGCAGCGGTCCAAACGCCTGTCCGACTTTTCCGCTGGGGACCGAGGGTGCAGTACCTCTGAGATTCGGCGATGAATTCGTCGCTGTCTTCGGTGCTGCGGGAGCCGCTGTCGGCAGCGCAGGTTGACTTGGACGTGCTTCGGTTCGACGTGGTGAATGCTCGTTTCGAGGCGGTGAGTTCTCGGTTCGTCCGGAGGATTGTGTGGAACGCGGTGATGACGGACTCACATTGATCGCGGGAGCCGGTGCCGATCTTTGAACAGGAGCCGGAGAAGGTCTCGTCGCGGCCGGTGCCGGGTGAGAGTGCGCCGGCGCCGGGCGAGAGTGCGTCGGTGCCGAGTGAGAGTGCGCCGGTGCGTGATGCGGAGTGCTGGCGGCGCGACTGGGTGGATTGTGTCCCTTCTCCGGGGCGTGCCCTTTGTCTTTGGCCATCACCACTCCTCCAGTCAGCCCCAACAACGCAGCGATGAACCAAGCCTTGGACATGTTCGATCCCTTCCACCTGCCAGAGTCATGACGGCATCGCGCGAATTGAGCGATTGATCCTCACGTTGGCGAACGCTGTGCCAATCCCGGCACTTCTCGCTGATCCCGACAGCGGCAGCGAGAGACGTCCCCACCGACCTTGCGTCGGTGGAACGATGAATGGCGACTAGAACCGTCGTTTTGGTTTCCCCCACGCCCCCTCCGAGCTTGCGTCGGTGGAGCGATGATTGACAACGTGAGTCGCTCCGCTCGTAGTCGTCAATCATGGCTGCCACCGAGGCAAGCTCGGCGAGGAGCTGTCGGGATCAGCGAGAAGTGTCCCAATCCCTTCGCCATTTTTTGGAAGGGGCAACAGTACAACGAGGCCAAGCCCGCTCGCGAATTGAGTCGAGCGGCGCGAACTGCGACTGACATCATTCTGATGATTTTGCCGTCAAACCGACCGCAACCTCAGAGTCCGGATCATGTCGGTTCTCAGCGAGGCAGCTTGCGCCGGCGTCCCGCTTTCGACAAAAAAGCTCGCTTGGCCTCGTCCAAGAATTTCCAAAACGCGGGTGAGTCGATCTCGCGCAGCCAATGCACGGTGATCGTGACTTCCTGCCAGGGACCGCCAGCCTCTTTGACACGAACACGATCGGCTCGGCCGTAGGCTTCGATCTCGCGAATGTCGTCGATCGGTTTGAGCTGCAAAGCCGCAGCCAACGACTTCTGTTGAAACGTGTTCCCCGGCACACGGAACTTCAGTGTCAGCAACCATTCGTCACCGGTCATGGCGTGCAAGAGCCACCCGCGCGAAGCATCCGGGCCGATGACCTCGACGACGCTGCGCTCCTCCCAAATCGTCGACAGCCGCGTATTCGGATCGAGCAACGCTGCCGGCCCTCGTTTGTCCTGTTGCTGTTTCAACGCCGCGCCCGTCGTGACCTTGTGGCGCAGCTTGCCCGGCAGCAATGCGAGCTTCGAGTCGGGTGCCACTGCGACCTTGTGTGTCGGCGTCACTTCCGGCACGGACTCCAAGAATTCAATGACTCGTTCCAGGGCGGCGTTTTCCCAACGGCACGGCTTGCTGTTGAGCGCAACACGATCCACGAGATGCCATTTGCGACCATTAATTTGCCACGGCATCTTTGCGTCGCGGCCGAGTTCTGCGAGTGTGATGTCCCCCGCTTTTTTCTTGCGGGCGGCGTCAGCGTCGAAGACCGCTCGCTCACCGCGCATGCCAGTCTCGAAGATCGGAGCCAGTGCAACCGCCGTATGAGAAAAATGGGATAACGGCTTTCGGCTCTCGGCCTTCGACTTACGGTCAGAGAAACGAGCAACGACGTCATCCGGAATTCCTTCAGCAACGATCCAACCGCCGCCATCGCCCGCTTCGGGGCCGAGGTCGATCATCC
>SXGT01838959.1_pt1 | contig 14356 bp, 14 predicted proteins | sample 3176221 | NCBI WGS metagenome assembly SXGT01 (sample SAMN11356862, study PRJNA531348) | freshwater metagenome | isolation source: freshwater sample F1-120 | place: China: Fuxian Lake, Yuxi | collected 2017-12-25
CACCAACACCGCCAGCAACGGCTGTTCATCGACGATCCGGCGGGGACTGTCCAACAGATCAAACAGCCGGCGCTCGGCATCGTCCTCGGGTGGCGGCGCGACAGCAAGGTCATCGATCAGCGCATCGATGACGGTGTCGAGGTGGGTGGCGTCCATGTGGATACCGGCTTTCACAGAAGGTGCCCCAACGGGCACGATCAGTCAATACGGCTCGCATAATCCCGCGGGACCATCGAACCTCTCGGCGACCGGAGTCGCGGTCTGCGCTCACCGGGTGGCGATGGGAGCAACGTCGCATTCGAACTTGTGTTCGATACTACGCCTACCCCAGGCCTCGTGCAAGGGAGATGTATCAGGACATCGGTGAGCTTCGAGGGCCGTGGACCGCGACCGCCCTCAACACTGATCGGCCAGGAGACCGGAGTAGCGGCCCAGGTCGAGACGACAGTGCCGAGTTACTCCGAGTCCTTGGACCCGGTGGATCCCGACGTGGTGGATTCGCTCTTGTCGCCACCCGACTTCGGCTCCGAGCGCGACGACGATCCGCCACCGGTGAGTTTCTTGACCGTACGGCCGAAGTTGTCGCGGAAGTCCTTGATGCCCTGCCGGATTCCGGCGGCCGGGTCCTTCTTCGCGGGCTTGGCCGGCTTGGTGGTCTCCGTCTGGTCGCTGACGGCATCAGCCTCGGTGTCGGTGACCTCGGCGGCGTCGGCGGCAGGGGTCACGGCCGCGGTCGGCCCCGGTGCCTCGACGACCGTCTCGGTGTCGGGCGTGACGGTCTCGACGACCGGTTCGACGGCGGTGCCCACGGTGTCTTCGTCGACGGTGTCGGTGACCGCGGTGTCGGTTCCGAGGGCACTCTCGGCACGCTCGGTGGACAGGCTGACCACGCTCGCGTTGGCGTCGGGGACCGTGGTGGTGACGATGTCGTTCGGAGTCTTGATATCGCGGACCCGCGGCGGCTGGCCCCACGGGGTGAACAGGCCCGGCGCCGGGATGTACTGCCCTTCCCTGCCGGGCAGGATGGGACCGAGGTCGCCGTAGCCACCGAAGAGCAGGCCGTCGATCACGTGGAACGGCGCCTTCACGATCGCCTCGATGAACGGCTCGATGCGCCAGGTGGTCATCGAGTAGAAGATCTCGGAGTGGGCCTGGCCGGCGCCGCCGATGGCGCTCAGCAGCGGCCCGACGAGGCGGATGAAGGCGTATTCGACGAGGTCGGGGATCTGGCGAATCTGGTCGCCGAGCACCGGGAAGTTGCGGGCCACAGCCTCGGCGACCGCATCGTTGAGCGGCCCGATGAGCAGCGGGGTGATCGGCGCAAAGACGATGTTGGCGACCATGGCGTAGTTCCAGTGGGTCAGGTCGGCGTCAGGCCACTGCTCCTCGACGGTCCACCAGATGTCGGGGACCTTTCGCACCAGGCCGTCGATGCTCTGTTCCACCGCGGCGCGGGCGCCGTTACCGATGAGCTGCAGGTCTTGGAACAGTCCGGCCGGCATCACATCGGTGGTGACGACGCGCGGCGTGTCGGCGACGGTACGAATCTCCGGAGTCACGGTCACGGGGGTCAGCGCGATGGCGCCGGCACTGGCAAGAACAACGCCCGTGGTGAGGGTCTGTCGAAACACCTTGTTGGCCATGCCTTTAGTGACTCCTGCGTTGAATGCGATGGTTTGCCGTCGCAAACGCTAGCCGAGCCCGCGGTGAAAATGGGGGCTCCCTTTTCGCCTCGGTGGAGTTCGCTGTTCGCGCGGTTGCGCGCGAAACCTGTGCGACCTCGTTTATGGTTCGGCTGTGCCTGATTTTGATCGACGCAGTGCCCTGTTGATGCTGGGACTCGGTGCGGCGGCCGCCGCACTGCCCTCCCCGACGGCCCATGCTGAGCCGGTACCCGGGGATTTGCCTCCCGGACCGGTCCCCGGTCCCGGCGCTCCGGTCCCTGAGGCAGCGGCGCCGGTAATGCTGTTCCAGGATGAATTCAACGGCCCCGCGGGTTCGCCCCCAGACCCGGCCGCTTGGTTCATCGTTCCGCAGCGGGAGACCATTCGGAACCCGGTCGAATGGGACAAGCCCTACAACATGGGCCGGTATGTCACCGACCAGGAGCACGTCTTCCAGGACGGCAACGGCAACCTCGTCATCCGCGCCACCCGCGGTGAGGGTGCGAACATCCAGGAGAAGTACGCCAGCGCCAAGATCATCGGCAACTGGCGCGGCGCCATCGGCACCACGTGGGAAGCCCGCATCAAACTCAACTGCCTGACCGATGGCGCCTGGCCGGCTTTCTGGCTGCTGAATGACGATCCGGTCCGCGGCGGTGAGATCGACCTGGTGGAGTGGTACGGAAACCGTGACTGGCCGTCTGGCACCACCGTGCACGCGAAGCTCGACGGCACCATGATGGCCACCGACAAGCATCCGGTCGACAGCGCGTGGCATACCTGGCGCATGACGTGGCAGCCGACCGGTCTGTACTTCTGGAAGGACTACCAGCCGGGCATGGAGCCCTACTTCACGGTGCCGGCGAACTCACTGAATCCGTGGCCGTTCAACGATCCCGGATACACCATGGCGCCGATCTTCAACATTGCGGTCGGTGGATCCGGCGGGCGCGAACCCGCCGGCGGCACCTACCCGGCTGAGATGCTGGTCGACTGGATCCGGGTGTTCTGACCCGGTTACTTCGCCCCACTGGACGCCGCGGTCCTCGGGCTCTTCGCCGTCTTGACGGTCCGCGTCGTGAGGGTGGTCGTCGCACGCGGGGTGGCGGGTGCGGTGTCGGCCTCCTCGGCGGGTGTCTGCTCGGCTTCCTCTGAGTCGAGGGCCTCGGTTTCGGTGACCTCCGGATCGGTGGATTCGGGTTCGGTCACCTCGGGTTCGACGATGTCAGCCTGAATGACGTCAGCCTCGACGACGTCAGGTTCGACGGCCCCAACCTTGACGACGTCAGCCTCGACGACGTCGGGCTCGATGATGTCAGTCTCGACCACGTCAGCCTCGGTGGTGTTGGTGTCGAGGACTTTCGGATCGGTCGGATCGCCCGACGCCGGTGGCGCGTCTACCTCCGCGGTGACGTCGTCGGCCGCCAATACCGTTGCAGTGGTCATCATCCGGTTCTGCGACGGTGCGGTGGGTTCGATACCGAGGCAACTCCTGACCTTCTCGACCACCCAGTTCACCGAGTTGACGATGGCGTCGGCGATACCGTGCACGACCCGGGACGTCAGGTCGACGAGCCCCTCGACGACGTTGACGGTCACTTCGGCGATGGTCTTGACCGCCCACACCGTCACGTCGATGAACGCCTCCACACCCCAGACGACGAAATCGACCACATCGTTGATCACCTCGCCGGTGATCTCGACGACTCTGTTGATGACGTTCCTGATCGCATCGAGGATCGGGTTGTCGGGCTCGAGATCTTCGAGGAAGTCCCGGATCACCTGGACCGCGGGTTTTTCGGTCCAGTCGGTGTACCAGATGCCGAAGTTGTCCTGATCGCTCGCGCTGCCGGAGTTTATGTCTCTGGTCGAATAGATGAAGATCGGGCCGGTGCCGTCCTCGCGCTGCCAGCTCGCCAGGAAGTCCGCGAGGAACTCGGCCTGCTTCTCCGGGGAGTTGTACAGCAACGGGTGCTGAGGATCGAATGGTGTTGTGGGAAGACCGTATTCGCTGGCCCACACCTTCAGGGCACCGTCGCCGTACTGCTCCATGAGTGCCCTGATCTCGCGGAGCTGCAGAATCGGGGAGTCCGACTGCGTCGCACCCTCGGAGAACGGGATGTCGTAGTGGTACGGATGGAAGGAGAACGCGTCGAAATAGCCGTGCGCGTCGGCGTCGTACATGCCCTGCAGGAAATCGATCGGATTCATCGTGAAGTTGTCACCGAGGGTGCGGCCCGAGCCGAGTACGCCGGCAACGACGGTGATGTCATCGTCCGGGTCGTCGGGATCGTCGTGGGCTTTGATGGCGGCATAAGCGGCCTTCACCATGCCGGTGTAGGCGGCGGGGTCGACCGGGTTGAGGAAGAATCGGCCGTTCGGCTCATTCCAGACCTCGAGCGCGGAGATCTTGCCCTCATATCGTTCGGCGACCGCGCCGGCGAACCTGCCGAATGCATCCAGGTTCGGCACCCCTGACAGCGGCGGACTGCCGGCCCAGGCCGGCGTCTCGTGCAGGACGCCCAGTACGCCCATCCCGCGCCGATGGGCTTCGTTGATCACGTAGTCGGTGGCGCCCCAGAAGAAATTGCCGTCCTGGTTGAACTGGGTGGAGATCCAGGAGATGCCGATGCGGACGTTCTGCACCCCCAGGGCTTGCATCATGTCGAGCTGCTGGTCGATGAGGTCCTCGTTGTCGAGGCGGACCAGGTTCGAATCGGCCAGTCCGATGGTGGTGGGCGACTCCTCGATGGCAGCGACCATGTCGACGGTATGGGACGCCGCGCGCAGCTCGACCGGTGGCCGCTGTTCGGTGGTGGCGCACACCGTGGCCAGCACGAGGGCCGACGAGACGGTGACGATGGCCCGCTGCTGGATGTCCCGAAGAGCGTGTCTGCCCATGACGACTCCCGACGGTCGCGATATCGGCCGGCGGCAGCTCAGCCAGTTCAGACATTAGCCCACCCGGGCTCCCGAAAATAGGCAATGACGTGGTGAAACGGCTGAACTTGGGGGCGGGACGCGGGGCGTCGCACAGGGTCACCCGGGGTGGTTTGCAGGTACCCGGACTCCTGCGCCGAAGATCAATCACCCCAGTCGTGCTTTCGATCGCAATCACATAGCTGTCATCATGCGCCAGCCGGGGCAGACGGATGGCCTACCCCGGCTGACGCAGCGTGCTATTCGCCCGAACTGCTCGACGAGCTCTCGCTCTCAGAACTGCCGGACGAGCTCTCGCTCTCGGAAGACGACCGGGACGCCGTACCGCCCGCGGTGGAACCAGTGGTCGCCGAATCACTTTCGGTGCCATCCGACCGGCTATCGGTCGACTCGGTGGCGCCGGACCCAGTCGCATCGGCCTCTTCGGCGTCGGCCCCATCGGCAGCGGTCGAGTCCGCGGTGTCCGATGCCGGTGCGGGTTCCGCCTGGGTGGCCTCCACCAGCGCTGCGCGGGACGAGTCGGTGCTCTCCAGCGCGGGATCCGGTGCGGCGCCGGGCTGCCCGATCTCGGCGGCCGTCCGCGTCGACAGCGCCGTCGTGGTGGGCGCGGTGTTGGCGGCCTGGCCCCAGGCCGCCGCCCAGTTCGCGGCCGCCTCGGCCAGTGCGGCCTGCCAGTTCGCCACGGCCTCGGCGACCGGGTCTGTCGGTGTGGCCGGCTCTTCGGCGACCGGATCGGTGGGCGCCGTCGGCACCCCGATGTCGGGAACCTCGTCGATCGGCGGCAAGTCCTCGGACGGAATCGGGCCGTTTTCCTCGATCCAGGCCTCCACGATCGCGGCCGCCTGTTTCGGGGTGTAATCGTCACGGAAAAGACCCCACGTGTCCTCGACATCGGTCGACGCACTGTTCCGGTCGACCAACGAGTAGATGAACATCGGACCCGTGCCGTCGTGCTCGGACCAGGTGTCCATGAAATCGTCGATGAATTCCGCCTGCTGAGCCTCCGACACATAAGAGGTCGGCAGGCCGTATTCGCTTGTCCACACGTCTTTTTCGCCGTCGCCGTACTGCTCCATGAGTGCCTGCATGGCCTCCAGCTGGCCCACCGCCGAGATGGCGTTTCCGGCACCGTCCCCGAACTTCCAGTCGTAGTTGTACGGGTGGTAGGACAGCGCGTCGAAGTACCCCGCCGCGCCACTCTCGTACATGGTCTGGACGAACTCGACCGGGTTGATGTTGATGTCACCCCAGGTCAGCCCTGCGGTGACCACACCGCCGACGACGGTGCCGGTCGGGTCGACCTCCTTGATCGCGGTATAGCCGGCCTTCAGCAGTTCGGTGTAGGCGGCGGGGTCGGGTTTCGGTGACCAGAAGACGAAACTCTGTGGCTCATTCCAGATTTCGTAGGCGGAAATGCGGGCTGATTCGGGATCGCCCTCGCCGGCGCCGTACCGGCTGGCCAGCTCGCCCATGAAGCTGCCGAAGTCGGCGGGGTCGCGAGGCGCGCCGTATGCGGAGTCCTGGATGTCCGATGCCCAGGTGGGGGTGCTGGTCACCGCACCCAGGACGGCCATGCCGCGCTCCTCGGCGGCGTCGATGACCTTGTCCACGTCGGCCCAGTTGTAGGCACCCTGGGTGGGCTCGACCGCACGCCAGGGGATGAACATGCGGAACTGGGTGACACCCATGGACTGCATGGTGTCCAGGGCCACGCCGACCTCTTCCGGCGTCATGAAATACAGCTCGGATTCGGCGATGCCCACAGCATTGGACGACGTGTCGATGGCTGCGGCCAGGGACACGGCTGCCGATACCTGCCGCGCCGCGTCCCGCTGTGGCGACACGCTCAGCGGTGCCGCGGCACCCACGTGCACGGCGGCGCCGACCAGCGTGAACGCGAACAACGGTGCTGCGACTGCGCGAATCGAATTTGCTGGTCGCTGTCGTGGCCCCCACATGGTGTCTTCTCCCAACTTCCGTGTATTACCGGAGTAAATGTAGTGATGCGAGTCACATCACCGGTATCTCGAGCAGTACCCGTAGGGAAAAGAACCCAATCAATATATTTGAGAGCGGGGTGAAGAAAGAATGGTTTGATTCGCTCAGTAAATAGTATTGTCGCAGTCAGAGATGCATTTTAAATTTCTGCAGGGGTAAATTTCACGCGAAAACGCCACTGCTCCGCGCGAACGAATTGGGCATATTTCACTCTCGTCAATTTATTCGCAGGTTGCGGTTGGTCACTACGCTGAGTCGCCCAAATGGCCGGGTGGTGCCCTTTGCCGGCGAATTCAAGATCGAATTTGCTAACCTTCAATACCGGCGCGGATGTTGCTCGTCATTGTCGACGTGTGGGCCTCGTGACGCTTCGCAACAGGCGGCATCTCCTGCCACGAATGCGCCGGGTGGCTCAGATGGCAAGGAACTGCCGGACGGCTTCGGTTCCGATGAGCTCGATATCGGTGCGCCGGGCGGTCCGCCACTGCTCACGAGTCATCGAGAACGACAGCATGGTGTCGGGCCGATCGCGGCGCAGTTCCTCGGCGGCTCCGTCCGCGGTGTAGGGCAGCGAGGCGGTCACGCCCAGCGACGCCGCGTTGTCGTGCCATGCGCGGGTGGTGGCCTGCCGACCGCCGAGGCCGGCGAACAACAGGTTCAGCGCGGCGTGACGCATCTCGCGGCCCAGGCCCTGTCGATGGAACGCGCGGCCGAGCCACGATCCGGTGCTTGCCGTGCGCAGTGTCGGGAACCGATCGGCGTGCAGCGTGCACATGCCTACCACCTGACCGCGGTGATCCATCGCTGCAAAGTTGAGATCCCAATGTTCGCAGTATGTTTCAGCGCGGCACCGCCAGTAGTAGCGAACCGCGTTGCGTTGCAGTTCGGGGGCGGACGCATCGGTCCACGGCTCGGCGAAGGGCATGGTGGCCGGGTCGTGGATGCCGTGCGCCGCGAGGTCGGCGAGCTGTGCCCCGAGATCGTCGGTGACGTAGCGCAGCGACAACCGCGGTATCGACACCCCGAGGTCGAAAAGCGGCCAGATCACGGTCATGGACCAATGGCACCGCGCGCCGAGACCGAGCCGCAAGGGATTTTCGCGCCCGAGGACGGTGTGGGCCGACCGGCGCACACTGTCCATCTTGCGATGTCCACACGGTGCCGTTGTTTGGTAATCCCTTATCCAGGGCATTCAAGCGCGGCAATGGTGGCCCGTGGAGCAGTTGCTGGCCCGTTGAATTCCTTGAGAGGCAGATGTGACCACCGCGTACCCATATGAACCCGATTCCCGTCTGCTCGGCGCCGTCACGGACGGCGTCTACGCGCCGCGCGAAGATTCGAAGCTGCTCATCGACGTCATGGACAAGACCGCGCTCGCGCTCGGTGCGAAAGTCGCCGACCTGTGTACCGGTAGTGGCGTGGTGGCCATCAACGCCGCCGCTCAGGGCGCCGCGCGGGTCGCGGCCTTCGACATCTGCCCTAAGGCCGTGCGCTGTGCTCGGGCCAACGCTCAGATGCGCGGGGCCGCCGTTGAGGTTCACCTCGGTTCGTGGGCTCGCGCGGCCGAGTTCGGACCCTATGACCTGGTCGTATGCAACCCCCCATACGTCCCACATGATCCCGACGCTGCATCGCTGCCGCCGAGCCTGGGCCCCGCGCGTGCCTGGGATGCCGGCTCCGACGGACGATTGGTTCTCGACCCGCTCTGTGAAGCAGCGCTTGGCCTGTTGGCCCCCGGCGGCAGCCTGCTGCTGGTGCAATCGGAATTCGCCAACCCGCGCAAGACGCTGGAATCGCTGTCCGCGGGCGGCCTGGACGCCGATATCGTTGCCTGGGAGTGGATTCCGTTCGGCCCCGTGCTGCACTCGCGCGCGCAATGGCTGGAGGACAGCGGACTGTTGCAGCCGGGTCGCCGCGAGGAGGAACTCCTGGTGATCCGAGCCGACAAACCATGACCGGTCACGAGCGCCGGACGGTGCGTGTGGTGCGTCGAGGGCCGGTGATGGTGGAGGGCCCGGTCAATATCGAGATGCCCGACGGCACCTGCGTGGAGTCCGATCGCTTCATGGTGGCGATCTGTGCGTGCGGGCGCAGCAAGAGCTTCCCGTTGTGCGATACCAGCCACCGACGCCAGGTTCGGCGCACCAAGGACGCGAAGGCGGATCGCGCCACGCCGCAATCGGCGTAACGAAGCCGGTTCAGTCGCGGGTGTCGATCACCCGTTGAGCGACCTCGACCAGCTTGGTGTTGCTGTCCTGCGATATCTGGCGGAGCATTTCGAAGGCCTGCACATCGTCAACCTTGTAGCGCTCCATGACGATTCCTTTGGCTTGCCCGATGCGGTCACGGGTGGACAGCGCGGCTTCGAGTTGCTCACCTTCCTGGCTGGCAAGGATGGCGGCCGCCGCGTGCGCCGCGAGAATGGCGCCGATGGTCTCGGCTTCTCCGCGCCAGATGTTCGGCTGGAATCCGAACAGATTCAGCGCGCCCGCGGTGCGGTCCGAGGTGTAGAGCTTGAATGACAAGCCGCTGAGGACGCCGATCTGCACGCATGCCGGCGCGTACTGGGGCCAGCGTGTCTCTTCGCGGAAATCGTCGGTGCGCACGATCAGGTCGCCCAGCGCCGCCTGCACACAGGGCCCCTCGTCGAACTGCATCTGAAGGCGGTGCAGTTCATTGGTCAAGCTCGCGTCTTTCGGCACCGTCTCGAAGGTGTGTTCCTTGCCGATGAGCAGAACCCCCGCGGTGTCGACCCCGGGAATGAGTTCCAAGGCCGCGGAGGCAACGCCGGCGAGCACTTCGTTGAGGTTGCGTGGACCGGCGAGGGTGCGAGCCAACTCGGCCATCCTCGCGGCCAGATCCCGCTTCTCCAAGAACGTCATGACGGCATTCTGCTCTACTCTCGAACATTCGTACAAAGAGCCGTGCACGGGCTCGGTTTTGCGCCGGCCGATGCCCCCTTGAAGAGTCGCCGCGTGTTTCCGCTGGGCAGTTCGGTTTCTGGACTGTGACCTCGTTAGGGTGGTCTTAGTTGCTCAAGCCGTGCGCGCTGCCCACAATGATGAATTGTGACTCTGGTTGACAATGATCCCACTGGCGAGCGGCGGCGGTTCTACGACGCCCTGCAACGCGCCGCAGTTTTCCAGCAGCGGGGTGAGACCGACGTCGAACAAGCTCTGCGCGAGCTGAACGAGGCGACCGTGGCATCGATCCCCGGCGCCCGATACGCCGGCATCACACTCGTCGACGAGCACGGCCAGGTCACTTCGGTGGGCGCGACGCACGATGTCGCAAAGATGCTCGACGACCTGCAGGGCGAGCTCGGGGAGGGGCCATGCCTGTCGGCCGCGTGGGAGAACCACACCATGCTGATCGACGACCTGGAGGCCGAGCAACGCTGGCCGTCGTACAGCCGGGAGGTCATCAATCGGACCCCGGTTCGGTCGGTGTTGTCGGTGCAGCTCGACACGCCTTCCACCGGAATCGCCGCCTTGAACTTCCAGGCAGAGGCCGCCGGATCGTTCGATGAGGATTCAGCCGAGCTGGCCCGCGTTTTTGCCGCCCACACGACACTGGTGTGGAACTCGTTGCATCGGGAGAGGCAGTTCCAGACAGCCCTGGGTAGCCGTGACCTGATCGGGCAGGCCAAGGGCATGCTGATGGAACGGTTCAATATCGACGGTGTCGCAGCGTTCGACGCATTACGGCATCTGTCTCAGGACATGAACGTCAAACTTGTCGAGGTGGCCGAGAAGATCGTCTCGGCCGGCCCCGACCGGCCCTAGTACCGCCCCTGTCGCGCAGGGATTCTCGGTGAGCGTCAGTCGACAGACAGGGCGGTAAGCGCCCCGTCGAGCGTGGGGAAGATGTCGATGATGTCGGCAATCCCGATCAGTTTGAGCGGCCGGCTGGTGGCAGGCCCGTCGGCCACCAGAACAAACCGTGTCCCCGGCGTCAGATCCGAATGCGCCGTCACCAGCACCCCCATCCCGGATGATCCCAAGAAGTCCACGTCGCCGAGGTCGACGACCACGGCAGCGGGGGAGGTTGCGGCCGTAGCCTTGATCCGGGTTTCGAGGTCAGGGGCGGAGAGCACATCGAGTGTGCCGGAAACGGCCAATACGGTGACGTGGCCGATCGTGCGTTCCTCGATGGTGCAGCCGCCGGCCACCTTGGGGTTACCGACGACCGATTCTGGTTCGCCCGCCATCGTCACCTCCGATATCCATGCTCGCCCGACCCGATAATTGACCGAATACTAGCGGTGGTCGGGTCATGCGGCGCTACCGGTGGCACTGGAAGGTCAAACGACGCAAGCGTATCCAGGCAACGAAGTGTCTGGATCAGTCAACAGGGCGGCGCAAGGAGGATGTGCCCTCGGTCCAGCACCGCATCATGTGGTCTGCGAGCAGGTCCTCGACGAGCGCATGCGCCCGCATCCCGAACACCGCGTCGCGATCGAGATGCGGTTCGCGGGCGACCATATCGCCCACGACGTCGGTGCGCACCACCTGCTCATGCACGGCGTCGGCCTCGACGTGCTCGGCGTAGAAGGCGATGCAGGGCAGCGGGGCGTTCATCCGGCGCAACGCGTCCACCAGCCGCTGGGAGCCGGGGGGTGAGGTGATCTCCGTGGAGGCGAAGTGTCCGACTGCGGCTCCCCGCAGCCTGCGGTGCAGCCCGAACAGCGACATCAGGTTCACCGCCGCCAGCGCCTCGGCGGTGACGTGATCGATGTAGCCGAGGTAGCGCGAGTCCAGGTCGGCGGCGTCCAGGAGGTCGGCGAACAGTTGCTGGTGCAGCCGAGCGCCGCGACCGGCACCGAACTCGTCGAACTCGACCGCGACGAACGCGGCCTTGGCCTGCCCGATCAACCGCGGGATCGCCCACGCGTGCGGATCACCCTCCTTGAGGTGATACAGCGAGCGGTGCACGAAATACTCCCGCATCTGCGACCACGTGCCGGAGTCGCGCAGGTGATACGACAGGCCCTCACCGTCGGCGGGTTCGATCGACAGCCGCCGCATCTCGGCCGCCGCGGTCTCATCGGCACCGATTTCGCCGACCCGGTCGCGGACTTCGTCCAGGAACGAGGTCTCCAGTCGTCCGCGCAGGTGCAGCAGACCGGCATTCCACTCCCAGCCCGGGTCCACCTTCTCGAAACCCCGGTAGTGCAGCTCGTAGCAAATGTACAGCGCCAGTTGAAGATCCAGTCCGAACGGATCGGCGTCGCTGATGGATGCCTCGACCTGGGTGAGCCGGTTCACGGGCGCGCGTTCGGCGAGAAGCTCGGTCACCGCCAGGGACAGCGGACCACGCGGGTCGGGCAATCGGGGTTCGACGCTGATGGAGGCAAGAGTCACGCGGTGTCGTATACCCGCACCCACCGAGCGGAAACGTTCAGTCGCCGGGCCACTCACCGGTCCAACGCGCAAAAGCCTTTGCACCCTGTCGGTCGATCACGGTCTTCACCACAGAGAAGATCAGTCCCTGAAGAGCGGCGGCAAGCACCACCTCCTTGAAGGAATAGTCGCGGGCCAGCGGCGTCGGCGGGTCGGGATGATCGCCGCCGGAGGCGCGTTTCCAGATCTGCTTGAAGATCGCGCCGGCCACGAGTCCGCCGGCCAGCGAACTGGCCAGCCCGACGGGGCGATACATCAACTTGGCCGTCAGGGTCGGCTTGTAGGTGGTCATCGTGTGTCTCCTTGACGGCGGGGTCGCCAGACGATGACGCCGCCAGAACGGCGGCACCGACCGGTGCGGATACGGTCTGCATTGCCTGGCGCTGCGGCGGCTAAACCTCTGCGATCGGGCGTGCGGTGGGTGGTCGAGCTTGATGCTTGGACCTGCACCTACCACGGCAGCTCCGGTGCAACCTATGTAGAGAACTACCCCGCCGTCAGCATCGAGGTGTGATCACAGCGTGTCGGGGAGGGTGGCCCCGGTGGCCAGCCGGGCGTACTCGCGCATCAGGCGCAACGCCGTCCGGCGATCCAATGCCGGGTCGCGGGCGACGATGCGATAGCCGAGATAGTCCTCCATCGACATCAACGTCATGGCGATATCGCGAGCAGGGGAGTTCAGCCGGAATGCGCCGCTCTCCGCGCCGTTGGTGAGCAGGTCGCTGTAGAGGTCGACCTGGCGGTGATAAATGGCCTGCACGTCGCGGCGCTGATCGAGTTCGAATCCGGCCGCCAGCACCGCGCGCCAGATGGCCCGCCATTCGGCGTCCTCGGGACCGGACGGGAGTCCGGCCGCCATCGTCAATGCCAGCTGGCTGGCCGGATCAGCGGTTCGGGCGCCGATCTGTAGGCGCTCGTCGTAGAAGCGGACATCGGATCGCAGGGCCAGTTCGGACAGCAGCTCGGTCATGTCCTTGAAGTAGTACCGCAGTGCATTGGTGGTCAGGCCGAGCTCGGCGGCCACGTCGGCGAGCTTCAGCGAGGCCAGGTCGTGGCGCTCGATGACGGCGATGGCGGCATCCAGGATCTCGCCACGTCGCTCTTCTTGCCGGTTCGGTCGCGCCATCGTCCCCATTTTGCCGTTTCTGTTGCGCGGAGGCGCACGCGGGCGCATAGTTCTTTTCCAAATAGGAAAATAACTCCTGAACGAAAAGAAACCAATGCGTGCCAGAGATCTCGGCGTGGTCATCGGGGAACACCCCACCGGACCCCACAACGCCATCACCGACGTGCCAGGTGTGCGGGTCGGTCACACCACGCTGCAGGGCGACGGTGTCAACACCGGCGTGACCGTCGTCGTCCCGCACGACGACATCTGGACCGAACCCCTTTTCGCCGGGTCGCACGTCCTCAACGGCAGTGGTGAACTGACCGGGCTGGAGTGGATCCGCGAATCCGGCGAGCTCACCACCGCGATCGGACTCACCAACACCCACAGTGTCGGCGTGGTACGCGACAGCCTGGTGGCCGAGCAGGTTCGCGTGCGCGGTGACGGGGTCTACTGGTCGCTGCCGGTGGTGGGGGAGACCTACGACGGATTCCTCAACGACATCAACGGTTTTCACGTCCGCCCCGAACACGTCCGCGCGGCACTGGCATCGGCCACCGACGGACCCGTCGCCGAGGGCAATGTCGGTGGCGGCACCGGGATGATCTGCCACCAGTTCAAGGGCGGTATCGGGACCGCCTCGCGGGTGCACGGTTACACCGTCGGTGTGCTGGTACAGGCCAATCACGGTCGCCGCGAACGGCTTCGGATCAACGGGAGATCTGTCACACAGCCGAGCGTCCCGCTGCCCGCCTACCCGCCCGGGTATGCGCCGGGCTCGGGGTCGATCATCGTCATCGTCGCCACCGATGCGCCGCTGCTGCCGCACCACTGCCGGCGACTGGCACAGCGCGCCGCGCTGGCCGTCGGCCGACTCGGTGGGACCGGCGAACAGTACAGCGGTGACCTGATGCTCGCGTTCACCACCGGCAACCGCGGCATCCCGTCGTACGGGGATAACGGGGACGCCACTGGGATCCCGGCGGAGATCCCGCTGCGCATGGTGGGTCCACATCTGATGGACCTGCTGTTCGACCTCACCGTCGAGGCCACCGAGGAGGCCATCGTCAACGCCATGGTGGCCGCCGAAACGGTCACCGGCTACCGGGGATACACCGTGCACGCCATCGACCACGACCTGCTCACGTCGGCTCTTCAGGAGAACTCATGACCACCACCGAAAGTAAGCGCCTGTCCGGGCATCTCGGCCCCGTCGGCATCGTCTTCATGGTCGTCGCGGCGGC
>SXGT01150454.1_pt1 | contig 14350 bp, 5 predicted proteins | sample 3176221 | NCBI WGS metagenome assembly SXGT01 (sample SAMN11356862, study PRJNA531348) | freshwater metagenome | isolation source: freshwater sample F1-120 | place: China: Fuxian Lake, Yuxi | collected 2017-12-25
CGCGGCCTACCAGCGCGTGCTGGCGCAGGACCCGCAGTACCGCCGCGCCGACGACGTGCGCTTTCAGCTCGCCCAGCTCTCGCTGCGGCAGGCGCGGGAGGACAACGATCCGGATCGAGCGCTGCAGGCGCGGGCCGCGCTGTCGGCGCTCAAACGGTCGCTGGCGCCCGGCGTCCTGCGCGACCACGCTGAGCTCTGGCTCGCAGAAGACGACGCGCAGAGCGGCCGCGACGACATCGCGTTGGAGCATTGGGAACGTCTGGCGGCAGCGCGGAGCGCAGAGTTCGCGACGATCTACGCACGTCTACGCGCCGCATGGAGCCACTGGTCCTATGGCCGCACGGCGCTCGCTGTCGAGTCCTTGACGCCGGCGTCAGCCACCAAGTCGACCAACCCCTGGCAGCAGCTGCAGCGAGCCCACCACGCCTGGATGGTGGCGCGGCTGCGCGCTAAGGCCGCCGCGGCCGCGGCCGAAGTCACGGCGGCTGCGAAGGCGTCCGCGGAGCCGCCGCCGCCTTTACCGTCTGTCGATGGCGCCACGTCTCCCGTCCAGGCGACGGCCCAGCGACCCGTGCCAGCGCCCGACAGCGGCAAGCCGGCAGCAGCTACCCCTGCAGCGCCGAAGCGCGCCGCTGGCCCGGCCAAGCCGAGCGAAGCGCCGCCCGCGACTTGGCCGAGGCAGACGGCGCCCAAGGGTCGCTGACCGGCGGTTGCGGCGCGTCGGCGGCGGTATCGATACCCCCGCGCAGCGGCTCGGGGTGCTCGGGCGCGGGTTCGGCGGGAAGCGACCACTTCGGCGGTGGCGAGCCCGGCGTCGGCGTGCAGCCGGCTGCTGGACATAGAGACGTGACGCCGTGGTTGTCGCGTGCCGCTTTCGCTACCTGCCGCCGTCGCTACCTGTCGCCGTCGCTACCTGCCGCCGTCGCTACTTGCCGCAGTCAGCCTCGACACGCAGCCAGTCGACGATGACGCCCTGCCCTACGTTGCCGAGCCCATCTACCGTGTCGAAGCTCAGCTCCAGGTCCAACACGCGGCCAGCGAAGGCGTCGAGGCCGACCTCGACCTCGATCCACTGCTTCATCTTGGTCTTCGGATACTTGTGCCAGAGCAGAGTCTCCACGCCGCTGGCCGTCGCCGTCCATTTGAGCGAGTCGTAGAGGGTCGCCCGCTCGATGTCCAACCACATGCGGATCCTCGCCCGCGCAGGCCGGCCGGGTGGCAGGGCCAGCTTGGCCTTGAGGACGCTGCCCTTATGGCCCTTTCCTGGGAGCAGGTCAAAATTGCCTTTCACCTCATCGCCATACCATAGAACCTGCGCGCCGAGTTCGGCGCCGACATCGCGGGTGGCGGGGCGGAAGCCCTTGCCCGGGCCCAGGCTGGAGGTCAGCTGCAACCCATTGAGTCCGCCGCCTTCGAACGTCGCCACTAGCACATCGGGTTGGCAGCAGCCGGCCTTGGCGGTCGCCTGAAACTGGCATTGGCTCTCGATGCAGCGGTCCAGGGTGCATGCCGACTCGCCGTCGTAGCACTCGGCGTCTTTCTTGCACTTGTCGAGGCGATGCAGGCAGACGCCGGCCTCGCAGATATCGTAGGTGGTGCCGTCACCGTCGTCGCAGTTCAGCGCCTTGCCCAGGCAGACGCCGCCGGCGCAGGCGTCGCCCTCGGTGCAGACGCTGCCGTCATCGCATGCCCCGCCGACCTGGGCATGAAGGCAGGCGCCCGAGCTTGGGACGCAGCTGTCGGCGGTGCATGACTCGCCATCGTCGCAATCGACCGGCGTCCCGCTCTGACAGACCAAGCCCTGGCAGGTCTCGTCTTGCAGGCAGGGGCTGAGGTCGCAGGGGCTGCCGTCTGGCTTGGGCGCGGCCTGACACTGGCCGGTGGCTGCGCTGCAAGTGCCGGTGTTGCAGGGGCCGCCGTCGGGGCAGAACACCTGCGGTAGCTGGACCTTGCGCAGCCGGTGGTTGTCGTGGTCGGCGACCCAGAGCCTGCCACCGCCGCCGATGTCGATGTCCATCGGCCCCCAGAACAGCGCGCTCCCGGCGAAGCCATCGGCGTGGCCTGACTTGCTGCCCGAGAGCGTGGTGACCGCAAAATCCGGGCTCACCAAGCGCAAGCGCTGGTTGTTGCGATCGCTGACGACGAGCCCCCCGTCGCCGCGCACCGCCATGCCGCTGATCTCGTCGAAGCGCGCCTTGGCGCCGACGCCATCGGCGAAGCCCGGCGCACCACCGGCGACGGTCAAGAGCGCGCCTCCCTTGATGCGACGAACTCGGTACCGCTCGGCGACAAAGATGGTGCCCGGCGCCCCGACGTCTACCGCGCTCGGGTACGAGAGGCGAGCGGTCGCCATGGGTCCATCGGCGTCGCCGACGACCCCGTCGCCGCACAAGGTCGCCACCTCGTCGCCGACGATGCGCCGCAAGCGCTGATTGGCGCGGTCGACGACCAGCACGGTGTCATCATAGTCGACGACAAGATCGACCGGCTCGGCGAAGCGCGCGTTGGCGGCGGCGCCATCGGCGAAGCCCGTCACCGTGCCGGCCAGCGTCTTGACCGCGCCAGCCACGAGGCCCGCCGGCGACGCCTGCAGCGCGACGCTCCGCACCCGACGATTGCCGGTGTCGGCGACCAAGACGGCGATCGCCTCTCCAATCGCGGCGCTGCCCGCGGGGGGCGCCCGCCGCAGCGCGAGGCCGGCGGGAAGCAAGAAGCGGGCCGACGCTGGCGCGCCGTCACCGACGCCCGGTTCGCTGCTGCCGGCGAAGGCGACGAACTGGCCTGCCGGGGCACCAGGCGTCGGCAAAGGGCGCAGCTGGACGAGGCGATTGCCGTCGCTGACGACCACGCTGCCATCGTCCAGCTCACGCGCGGCGCGGGGCTGCGGCAAGCCAGCGGTTAGCGCCGGACCGAGCGTTGCCTTCGACAGGCCGTTGCCCGCCGCCGTCTCTGTCCACGGGATGCCAGGCCGGCACTCGCCGTCGAGGCAGCGGTCAGAGAGGGTGCAGGCGCTGCCGTCATCGCAGGGGGCGATGTTGACCGAGTGTGAGCAAGTGCCGGTGGTCTGGTTGCAGGCGTCATCGGTGCACGGCGTGCCGTCGTCGCACGACGCGGAGACCCCGCCGGCACCGCACGGCAACACCGAGACGCCGCACGCCGGCTTCGGCTGTACCGAGAAGGCCTTGACCAAGCTGGCGAGGAAAGCGTCCTCGTCAGCGCCTTTGGGTGCCAGCAGCAGGCCGCCACCTGCCCGGGCGAGGTTGCCGGAATTCTCGATGCCCACCGGATCATCAGAGATATCGACGACATGCACCGTGACGCCGAGGGGCTTACCGTCCTGAGAGCGCAGGACGTTGTTCTGGGGCTCGGTCGACTTGGCGGCGATGCCGACGATCGGATCCTCGACGCACTGGCTCTGGCCGTTGACCTTGGCGCAATAGCCCGGCGAGCCCACGGTCGCCGCCGGGATGCAGGCCGCCATCGTCGTCCGGCAGTAGTAGCCGGTGTCGAGCGAGGGCGGCAGGCACTCGCGGACCGAGGCCGCGCAGCCGGGCTGCGAGGGCGGGCAGACGCAGACGGCGCCGCCTACGCAGTCAGCGTTGCTGGCGCAGCGCAGGCCGTAGGCGAGGCGCTTGGCCTGGACCCAGGGCGAGAAGAACTTGTCCGGGTGGTTGATCTCGCCGCCGTCGGTGAAGACGACCACGGTCGTCTGCCGGCAGGCGCGCGCAGGATCGCGGCAAGCGCCGGCGTCGCAGCGGTAATTGGGATTCTGGCAGTCGGCGTCGCTCACACAGGCCGCGCCGTCGATCACTACCTTGTTGCGGATGTACTCGCCGATATAAAAGATCGTGCGGCCGATCGGCGTCCCACCGATGGACCGCAGCTCCGGTTCGACGCCCCACTCCTCTTTGGCGTCCATCCACGACAGGATCTGCGCGCTCGGGTTCTCGTTCGCGCTGCTCGGGAAGGGCACGCACAGCACCTCGTCGAGGTGGTCCCAGTACCAGCCCGTCGACGGGCTGACGGACTCCTCGACGGTGTGGCCGGTCATGGTGCCGTAGCCGACGTAGTTGCCGTTGGCGCAGGCGATCGGCGGCTTCCAGTAGGGCGGCTTCGGCGGCACCGACTCTGCAGGCGAGAGCCAGATCTGCGGAAAGCGGAACAGCGACAGGCGCGTCCGCGTGGGGTCGACCAGCGCAAACGCCTTGATGAAGGTGTTTTTCGACACCCCCATGCGGTCGCACGCCTTGTTGGGTTGCGCGCAGACCGGCCACGACTGGTCGTAGCAGTATTTGCCGGGCACCTTAAAATTCATCGAGCCGGAAGTGTCGAACATCACGATCAAGTTGTTGGTGACGCTGGCGCACTTGCCCTTCAGGCACCACTCGCTGTGCCCGCAGGCCATGCCGTCGGCCTTGGGCGGGAACTTGCAGCCCTTGCCCGCCTCGCAGAGGTCGAAGGTGCAGGGATCGCCATCGTCGCACTCTTGGGCCGTCCAGCCCTTGTTGGGATCGTCGCAGAGCAACGCGGTGTCGGCATCGGCGCAGTTGACATCGCCCTTCTTGCAGACCTTGGGCTTGCAGACGCCGCCGGAGCAGATGCGGTCGGTCTTGGCGCAGTCCTCCTCTTCGTCCTCGCCCGAGCCATCATCGCGGCAGCGCAGGATGACGGTGCCCTCGCAGCGGGCAGCGCCGGGCTTGCAGGGCAGCGGCCGACACGCCCCGTCTTGGCAGCTGGTGGCCGCCGGGCACGGACTCGGTAGCCACGCACCGCCGTTGGCAGCACACATCGTCACTTGGCCGGTGCCATAGCAGCGCGTCTCGCCCGGCTTGCAGACGTCGTCGATGCACTCCTTCTCGAGGCAAAACTGAGACAGCGGGCAGTGCTGATCGGTCAGACAGCCGACGCATGTGTTGGTCGCTTGCTCGCAGACCATGCCGAGCGCGCTGCACTGGTTGTCGTGGAGGCAGCCTTCGGGGATGACGGCGGTCTCGGGCGTGACGGCGTCGGGCGGGTCCGCGGTGTCGAGGGCGCCATCGCTGAGCACCAAGCCATCGACAGTCTGCGAAGGCGCAAAGACCTCGGAGGGCTCGGTGCAAGCCGCCGCCAGCGCCGCGAGGGCGAATGCGAGCGCGAGCGGGTTCTCAGGCGACAGCGTCGTCAGGCGGCGCAGCGGCCAGCGTGGGCGCAGCGGTGGTTGGGTCCAGTGCACGTTGCAATTCCCTCAGGTCGGGCCAGCTGCGACCACAGCGGGCTCCTAATCTAGCACGCCGTGGCGCCAGGGCGGGAGGGCCGAACGCCGGCGCGACGTGCATCGCTGCAAGGGATCCGCCCTCGCCGACGGCAGCGCGCCGCCCCGTGGCGCGAGACGATGGGGCTCTGACTGCCAACACCCTTGCCCAACGGTGCGGCGTCAGCGACTCTGGGTCGAAATGTTGGCCCTCAAGCTAAAAATCAGTGCCCAAGTCGTCTGCCTCGGCCTCTTCGCCGCGAGCGTCGGCGTCAGCGGCGGCTGCGGAGGCGGCGACATCGCAGGCGGCCTCGAAGGCAAAGCCCCGACCGAGATCGCCAATGCCGAGATCGCCGCCGAGGACGCTAGCGTCGCGGACGCAGAGGCCGACCTCGCAACCCCCGACGACACCGACGCCGGGGAGACCAAAGAGGGCAGCCCAGACGCTGGCGCTGGGTCCGATGACGCCGATGGCGCAGAGATCGCGGCAGACCTTGACGCCGCATTCGACGCCGCTGGAGGGGCCGACGCCGAGCCGGACCCCGGATCGGACGCGCTCCTCGACACCGCCGCACAGCCCGATGCCCAGCCCGACGCCGACGCCGCACCCGACGCCGACGCCGCACCCGACGCCGACGCCGCACCCGACGCCGACACGGCACCCTACGCGGACGGCGACGCGCTGCTCGACGCCAACGCCATCCCCGACGCTGACGCCCTCAGCGACGGCGGCCCGACCGACACCTGGAGCGACGCCCCGCAACCCGCAGACGGCAGCCAAGACGCCGGCAAGGACCTCGGCATTCCGGACGATCCCGACACCGTCCTGGCGATGCTCGACGCTGAGGGCTACGTGCCCCCGCACCCGCCGACGGTAGACCTCGACGCTGTCTTGGCGCCCGCCGACGCCGCAAAGTCGCAGCCCGTATTTTCCGGCGGTTTCGTCGACGTGAGCGGTCTACTCGCCAGCGCCATGCTGGCCATCGATCCGGGCGGGCCGATCAAGGTCCCCTACGGCTCCAGTCCGCTCTTCTTCGACCTCGACGCCGACGGTGACCTCGACATCGCGTGGGTCGACGGCGTCAACCAGCTGACCCTGATGCTGCGGAAGGGGCCCTTTGAGTTCACGGCGCAGCCCATCACCAAGTTGAACAGCGGCGCCCACGGCCTCGCCGCGATCGAGATCGACAACGACGACGCGCCCGAGCTGGTGGTGCTGAGCACCGACGCCGTCCACGTCTTCGACCGCAAGGCGAACGGCAGCTGGAGTGATATCAGCAAGTGGCTGGGCATGCCGGCAAAGACGACGCCGGCGATCAATCAATCCGCCATCGCCGCCGACATCGATCATGACGGCCTGCTGGACCTGGTGGTGTCGCGTTTTCAGTGCAACACGTCGAGCCAGGCGCAGTCTTCGCTCGACGTCTGGCAGCAGCGCGGCGACGGCAACTTCGTCGATATCTCGGGGACGCTCGGCCTCGTGTCGCCAGGCATCGCCTGGGTGGCCATCGAGTTCGACACCGACGGCGACGGCGATCTCGACCTGCTGGTGCCGACTGAGAGCTGTGCCCCGCAGGCTGGCTCGCAGGCCTTTCGTCGTCGCCCCTTTGGCACCAAGCCGCTTTTTGAGCTCATGCCCTGGAAGATCCCCTTCCTCGCCAAGGGTCCACAGGTCGGATCGCCCATGGGCGCAGCGCTTGGCGATGTCAACGGCGACGGCGTCGACGACCTGGTGCTCGGCGAGATCGAGCTCCGCGACTGCGTAGCGCCCTCGTGCGCCAAGCCCCCACTCAAGCTCGACGATCCGCTGCTGGCGTACTCCGTGAGCACGATCTTGCTGCTCTCGCAGCCTGGCGGTGGCCACGCCAACGTCGGGCTCCAGGCCGGGCTCTGGGCGCCGCTCAACGCCGCCGGCGATTGGATGACGGGCTGGTCGCCAGCCATTCACGACTTCGACCACGACGGCCACGCCGACATCCTGCTCGCCCACGGCTACGAGGCCGGCGAGTGGATGCTGCAGGCCTTGACGGCGCCGCGGCCCGTGCTGTGGCGCAACGACGGCACGCAGCACTTCGTCGATGTCAGCGCCAAGGTCGGGTTGCCGGCCGAGCACGCCTCGCGCAGCTTGGCCCTCGGTGACCTGGACGAGGACGGCGACCTCGACCTCGCGTTTGGCGGCCAAGCCAGCCCGCCGCGGCTGCTGCGCAATGACCTCCAGCATGGCGGCAAGACGCTGACGGTGCGGCTGCGCGGCAAGGCCAGCAACCGTTGGGGCCTGGGCGCTCGCCTTGCGCTCAAGACCTCGAGCCGCACCTTGCACGCGTTGATGTCGGTCCAAGGCTTGCAGCAGACGATGGCGGCCCCGGAGGTCGCGTTCGCCCTGCGCAAAGGAGAGACGGCGCAGTCGCTGTCGGTGCAGTGGCCAAGCGGTTACGCGCAGGTCGTGGCGCCGCCTGCCACGGGCTTCGTCATGCAGGTCCAGGAGCCGCCGCTTTTCTCGCTGTCGACGCGCTACTCCCCAGCGGGCGCGACGCCGGTCACCATCCAGGTCAGCCACATCGGTGGCGATGGCGCGCCGCTCTCGGACGGCACCCCCTGCAGCGTCGAGCTGGCGCCGGGTAGCGCTGGCGCCTTCGCTGGCCCGACCGTGTGCGCCGGCGCCACCTGCAGCCGCGTCTGGCAGGGCCTGCCTGGCGACAAGGCCGGCCAGCAAGCGACGCTCATCCTCGGCTGCGGCGGCAAGCCCCTGGCGATTCGGCCGCGGATCGACCTGTGACCTCGCGCGGCGTCTGTAGCCACATGAGGCGCAGCGCCTGGCTCGCCGTCCTCACCCTCGCCGGCGCGACGGCCTGCCAAGATCCCTCCCAGGCCGATTTGGCCGATAGCGCTGACGTCGCCGGCCCAGACGACGTCGCTGCCGCAGCAGACGCCCGAGGTGCCAGCGACTCGCCCGGCGGGGAAGGCGGCGACGCCGTCGACGACGCCGGGGCCGGCAGCCGCGGCGGGACAGCCGACGCCATACCAGCCCTGCCCGACGCCGTGACCGCGGACGGCGCTGGCAGCGCCGCCGTAGATGCCAGCGGCGATCTCGGCGGGGTGGGCCTCGCCAGCGCCTGCACGCCGACCTCGGACACAGCCAAAGGCCCGAGCAGCGGCGGCGGCCTGAAGGTGCTGCTAGCGACCACACGCGCCGACGCCACCGGCTCGGAGCCGCTGACGGAGGGCTGCGCCCTGCCCCTCATCTTCGGTCAACAGGGCAGCTACCACCTCTGGGCCAGCGTCTGCGTGCCTGCTGCGGTGGAGGGGGCCTTCGCGCTGACCATCACGCTGCGCGACCTCGCCAGCGGAACCCCGGTAAAGCCAACCCCGGCCTCGCTCAAGACGCCGGCCAACGACACCGTTTCGGTCCCAGGCTTGCGCTGCCGCTCAGCGATCCCGATCTTCGTCCACTGCGGCTGTCACCTCGCCGGGGCGCCAGCGTCGCTGCGCGTCGCCGTCGCGATGATCGACCCCAAGGCGCCGAAGGTGATGCCGACGAACCCAACGCTGCTCGGTTGGGCCGAGGTCGCCATCACGCCGACCTACGTCAGCGGCTTGTGTCCCCTGCCGGGCTGCCCTTAGCGTGGCCGACGATGGGGCGCAGCCATCGCAGGCCGCAGCCCGTTGGCGGCCCGCTGCGAGGCTGGGTAGACCGCACGGGCGAGGCTCCGAGGCCGCGATCCCGCGCAGTCGCGGCGGCGCCATGGCCGAGCTCCGCCTGTCGGTAGTGACATCAGGTGGCCGGCGCCTGGGCCATCGGCTCCAGCGCGATCCGAGCGGCGCAGCGGTGCGCGTGGGCGCAGCGTCGATGCGTCGCGCGGCGCCTGGAGGCCCGTGGGGAGCGGGCGTGGGCAGGCCCTTTGCGGACCTGACGTCGATCGTGGCAACATCCCGTGCGCGTCGGCGCCACAGGTCCGAAGTCGCGGACCCCTGCGCGCCACCGGGGAGAGCGCTTCGATGCTGACCCTCGAACGGATGCGCGCCATCCGACTCCACCGCCGCCCTGTCGGACAGATCGTGTTCGCCAACGCGATGTTGGCGATCGACTATCGCTTCCCGAGGCCGACGCACATCGAGATCGAGGGGCTCGAACACCTGCCGCGAGATCGCACGGTCATCCTGGCGATGAACCACACCGATCGCTATAATTACTGGCCGTTTCAGTACCAGCTCTATCGCAAGGGCCTCCCATTTACCGCCACATGGGTCAAGGGCAAGTACTACGAGAGCGCTGCGATGGCCGCCTTCATGGACGCTTGCAACAACATCCCTCTGCCGTCACGCGGATTCGTGCTCAGCGCGGATTTTCGGGCCTGTATGGGCCGCAAGCCCTCGAAGGATGAGTACCGCTGCCTGCGCGATTGGATCGATGGCAAGCGCGCCCCAGACGCCGATCTGAGCGCGACGCCTGGCGAGGTGGCCGCGTTTGTGGCGCGCTACTGCGCCCGTGAGGACGGCGACCCGACGCGAGCCGCTGACGCCGCGACCTTTCTGGTCGCCTTCGACCGTACCTGGTTACTCTATGTCCATGCAATCGTTCGACTGACCAACTTGGCGATGGGCGAGGCCGGCAACAATCTCCTGGTCTTTCCAGAGGGCACACGCGGCAAGACGCTCGGCACGGGCCAAGTAGGGACGGTCGCCATGGCCTGGCACCTCGGCCGTGACATCGTGCCCGTAGGCTGCAACGGCAGCGACGCCTGCTACCCAGGAAACTCGCCCTTTTCACGCGGCGGTCGCATCGTCTACCGCGTCGGGCCACCGCTGCGTCTACAAGGGCCAGAGCTCGCGCCGTTCACGGTGCCGCGTGACGTGACGCCCTTGACGCGCGACGCCGATCCCTTTGCTGAGCGTTACCGCGCCGCTACCGCGGTCGTCATGTCGCGTATCGCCGCGCTGCTCGACCCTAAATACTTGCCCGCATCGGGCGCGAGCCCCGGCCAAGATGGTGTCGAGCGCTTCATGTGATCCAGCCGAGCCTTGCCGGTCTTGGGCGCTTGCACGATGCTGACGGCCGCGGAGACGGCCAGACCGCGTGACGTGACGAGGCCGACTGCGAGCATGGGATCATGATGGCTAGACGTTCACGCTGCGCTCGACCCCGCAAGCGACCGTCGCGCCTTGCCTTCGCCGTGTACGTCGCCCTAGTGGCGCCTTGCGCCGGTCCCGCTTGCGACGACGGGGTCGAGGCGAACGCCGGGGCCGAAGACGCCCAGCTCGCCGCAGACGCCGCGACCGACGGCGCCGGGGACACCAGCGGCGGGGACGTCCGCGCTGGGGACACCCGCGCGGCCGATGACAGCGGAGCTGGCGGCGAGACCGCTGACAACGGCACCTTGGACGCCACCTTCAGCGACGGCGAGCCCAGCGCCGATGGCGACGGCGCGACGCCCCCTGGCTGCCAGAGCGACAGCGACTGCGCCAAGCTCGGCCTGATCGATCTCTGCCACGGCCCGCCCACCTGCGACACGACGGTGACGCCCGCGATCTGCCGAGTCCCCGCAGCGCCGCTCGTGGTCTGCCCTGCCGGCCCTCCCTGCCAATGGGCAGCTTGCGACCCCGCCACCGGCGCCTGCAAAAGCATGCCCACAGCCGACGGCCAAGCTTGCGATGACGGTCAGCCCTGCACCATCGACTCCAAATGCAAGGCCGGCGCCTGCGCTGGCGGCAGCGACGTCTGCCCTTGCAAAGTCGACGCCGACTGCGCTGCCCTCGACGACGGTGACCCCTGCAACGGCAAGCCAGCATGCGTCGACTCAGGCAGCCACCGCGCCTGCAAAGTGGTCGGCGCCGTCCAGTGTCCGCCGCTGGCCAATGGGGCCTGCCTCCTCCACGCCTGCGATCCCAAGGTCGGCACCTGCAAGGTCTCGGCCCAGCCGGACGGCATGGCGTGCAGCGACGGAGATCCTTGCAGCGGGGCGGACTTCTGCAAGGGCGGCGCGTGCCAGGCCGGTGTCGGTATTTGCCCCTGCAAGACCGTGCTGGACTGCAAGGCGTTAGATGACAAAAATCCTTGTAATGGGATGCTTTATTGCGATGTCTTCGCCACCACGCCGACCTGCAAGGTCCACCCCGCCTCGATCCCGAAGTGCAACCCCGCTGCGGCCAAGCCCTGCCGCACCTTTGCCTGCGACAAGACGACCGGCGGCTGCTCCCACCTCCCGGTCACGGTCACCGCCACCTGCGATGACGGCAACGCATGCACCGCTGGCGACGCCTGCCAGCAGGGCTCCTGCCTCGGCCCGACCGCGATCTGCGCCTGCACCAAGGACGCGGATTGCGAGGCCCAGCAGCCCAAGAACCTCTGCCTCGGCAAGCTCTACTGCGACAAGTCCACAGAGGGCGCGTTCCAGTGCAAACCAAACCCGGCGACGCTGGTCTTCTGCAAAACCGCCCAAGACACCGCCTGCAGCCGGAACACCTGCCAGCCTCAGTCGGGGACCTGCGCCCAGACGGCGGAGCCCGACGACTCGCCCTGCAACGCCGATGGAAACCCCTGCACCACCGGCGACCGCTGCGCCGCCGGAGCCTGCGTGGCCGGTCCCAACACCTGCCCGTGCCAAGCCAATGTCGATTGTGATCCCTTTCAAGACAAAGATCTCTGCAACGGCACGCTCTACTGCGCTACCAAGCAGAGCGAAGGCGACGCCGGCGCGTTGAAGGTCTGCGCGCCGCAGCCGGCGACCGTCGTCACCTGCCCGGCGATCAACGTCGGGCCCTGCAAGGCGATGGCCTGCCTCGCTGCGACCGGCGCCTGCGCGGCCATTCCCCTCGCCGATGCCACGCCCTGCGATGCCGATGGTGATCTCTGCACGGTCGGCGACACCTGCCTCGCAGGAGCTTGCGTCGCTGGGGTCAAGGCCTGCGCTTGCAAGGCCGACAGTGACTGCGCGGTCTTCGACGACGGCGACCTCTGCAACGGCGTCTCCTATTGCGACAAGGCCGCCCTGCCCTACAAGTGTACGCCAAAGCCGGGATCCGCCGTCGTGTGCAACACCGCCAACGACCTGCCGTGCAAGACCAACACCTGTCAGGCGAGCACCGGCGCCTGCGCCCTGCAGGCCAACGACGCCAACAGCCCGTGCGACGACGGCGACCCGTGCACGGTCGGTACCACCTGCGTCGGCCTCGGCTGCGGCGGTGGTCAGTCGATTTGCGCCTGCGCGAGCGACGCCGACTGCAGCGCACTAGATGACGGAAATGCTTGTAACGGAACACTCTTCTGCGACAAGAAGTCCGTCCCGCATCTCTGCAAGGTGGCGCCCAAGAGCGTGGCCCAGTGCCCGTCGCTCTCGGCCCCCTGCGCCAGCGCGATCTGCCAGCCGAGCACCGGCAACTGCCTCATCCTACCGACGCCGGCCAAGATCGGGGCCGTCTGCGACGACGGCGACGCCTGCACCGTGGCGACGAAGTGCAGCGGGACGCTGTGCAAGGGCCTGCCGCTGACCTGCAATGACGGCAACGCGTGCACGCTCGACGGCTGCGACAGCGTCCAGGGCTGCCAGGCTGCGCCGACCTCAGGACAGCCGTGTTTTGTGGGCGTAGACCCGGGCCTCTGCCAAGCCGGCGCCTGCATCAAGGGCCCATGAGCGACACACTCGCCAAGCGCGGCGCGACGACAGCCGGAGCGCCGCGACCATGACGTCCAAGGGCGCACTCTTTCGCCGCGACGCGTTCAGCTACCGCAACGGCGATCGCATCGATGGTCGCTACCAGATCCGCGAGATGATCGGGCGTGGCGGCTTCGGCGCCGTCTATTCCGGCGTCCACGTCGGCACAGGGCAGCCGGTGGCGATCAAGATGCTGGTAACAGGATCGGGCGACTCGGACGCCCTGGGACAGCGTCAGGAGCGCTTCCTCCGCGAGGCGCGGACGACCGCGAGCCTGCAACATCCCAATACAGTGCGCGTCTTCGACGTCGGCCAGGCGGAGGAGGGCGGCCCGCTCTACCTCGTGATGGAGTTCCTGCGCGGCTCGTCACTCGAGGCGGTGCTGGCGAAGCTCGAGGAGCGCGGCATCACCATGAGCGAGGCCGCCGCCGTCTCTCTGGCGCTACCGATCCTTGGCAGCCTGTCGGAGGCCCATGATCGGGGCCTCGTGCATCGTGACCTGAAGCCCGCCAATGTGATGCTGGCCGATATCAGCGGCAACGAGCCGATGGTCAAGGTCCTGGACTTTGGCTGCTCGCGTACAGCCGATTCGGAGTTGACGAGCGAGGGCACCATCGTCGGAACGCCCGGCTACATGTCACCAGAACAAGGCCACGGCGACGACGTCGACGCCCGCGCCGACCTGTATAGCCTCGGCGTCATCTTGTTTCGCGCGCTGTGCGGGCGTCTGCCGTTTCAAGCCAACGATCCGCTGACCCTGATGTACCAGCATGCTCACGCGCCGCTGCCCGATCCCCGCCACCTGACCGATGGGCGGCTGGCGCCAGCGCTAGCGGCGGTGCTGGAGCGGTCGCTCGCCAAGGACCCGGCGCACCGGTTTAGCAGCGCCCGCGAGATGCGCGCCGCGCTAGAGCTGGTGCGGACGACCTTGTCCCCTTTGGCGCGACACGCCACGGGTGAGACACGCATCGCGCCGGGTCCACCGGAGCAGACCGGGCCGCTCGCCCAGTTGCTGCGGGCCTCGACGGGCCCCGAGCGGCCGGCGGGTAACGCCATGCCCCCGTCGAGGGAGGTCGCGGCCGCGGCAGGCGCTGCAATCGAAGCCCCTGCCTCCAGAGGCCAGGCCTCATCGGGCATCGGCTCGCGCACCAACGTCTGGTTGGCGGCTAGCGACGCTGCAGCGGTCGATGCCGACGCCTTAGAGGCGCCTGCTGCCAGAGCCAGCCTGGCGCGCCGGCGGTTGGCGCTGCGCTTAGGGTTTGGCGTCGCGGCGCTGGCCCTCGCGCTGTGGCTCGGCTGGTGGTGGGGGAGCGCCCCGAACGGCGCCCGCGACTCCGCCCGGTCGGGCGACATGCCACCTTCGCACCTCGCGGCCAGCGCCCCCATGGCGCCTGTCCAGCCGCCAACGCCCGCGTTGGCGCCCGCGGCAGCCCAGGTGGCGCCGGCCCCAGCCAAGCCGACGGCGGCGGAC
>SXGT01030238.1_pt1 | contig 14346 bp, 14 predicted proteins | sample 3176221 | NCBI WGS metagenome assembly SXGT01 (sample SAMN11356862, study PRJNA531348) | freshwater metagenome | isolation source: freshwater sample F1-120 | place: China: Fuxian Lake, Yuxi | collected 2017-12-25
GCGGCACCTTCTTCCTCGACGAGGTCGGCGAGCTCCGCCCCGAGCTGCAGGCCAAGCTGCTGCGCGCCCTCCAGCAGCGGCAGGTCGAGCGAGTCGGCTCGAACCGGACCATCGACGTCGACGTGCGCTGGATCGCGGCCACCAACCGCAACCTCACCGCGATGATGAGCACCGGCGCCTTCCGCGAGGACCTCTACCATCGCCTGGCGGTGTTCCCGATCGAGCTGCCGCCGCTGCGCGCGCGCCGCGGCGACATCGCACCGCTGGCCGACGCGCTCCTGGCCCGCATCTGCAGCGAGCTCAAACGGCCACTCGTGCCCAGCGACGCGACGGCGCGGGCCGCGCTGGTCGCGGCCGACTGGCCCGGCCACGTGCGCGAGCTGGCCAACGTGCTCGAGCGCGCCGTGATCCTGTGCGAGGGCACGACCCTGGGCGTGGGGGATCTCTGGCTCGAGACCAGCGTCACGACCAGCACCGCGGCGCCAGGCGATCCGCCCTCCTCGGGCGGCGGCACGCTCGAGGCGCTCGAGCGCCAGGCGATCGAACAGGCGCTCGCCGCCCATGGCGGCAACCGGCGCCGAGCCGCCGCCCAGCTCGGCATCGGGCTGCGCACGCTCTACGACAAGCTCAAGCGTTACGGTTTGAGCAGCTGAGCAGCGCGACGGTTGCCTGCCCCCCCGTGATCCGGGTCGCTGCGAGAACGGCACCGCCGCGCCCGGTGCGCTGATGCGGATCCCGCACGACGCGGCGCCAGCTCGTCGTCGGTCCGCGCGCTTGGGCGTGGCGCACGGCTTGCTGTGGCCAGGTCCCAACCAGGAGCCGTCATGCCGACCACATCCCCGCTCGATCGCATCGCCCTCTCGCTCGTCCTGCCATTCGCCCTCGCCGCCTGCACCACCGACGCGGGCGGCGATCCCGACGGCGGCGGCGACGACACGCCGCTGCCACCGGAGGTCACCAGCGTGCTCGATCTGCCCGAGCCGCCCTTCCCCTACGCCGGCGTGGTCCTGCCTGCCCACTACCAGACGCCGGCGGTGCGCGCGCTCGACAACACCCCGGCCGACAACCCGATGACCGACGACGGCGCGACCCTCGGCCGCGTCCTCTTCTACGACGTCGCGCTGTCCGCCAACCGGACCGTCTCGTGCTCGTCGTGCCACGACCAGAGCCACGCCTTCGCCGACCCCGCACGCTTCTCCGAGGGCTTCGCCGGCGGCCACACCACGCGCAACGCCATGGCCGTGACCGACGCCCGCTTCTACGGCAACGGCCGCTTCTTCTGGGACGAGCGGGCCGCCACCCTCGAGGACCAGGTCCTCCTGCCCATCCAGAACGCGACCGAGATGGGGCTCACGCTCGACGAGCTGGTGGCCCGGGTCTCGGCCGCCGGGTATTACCCGCCGCTGTTCGAGCGCGCCTTCGGCGATGGCACGGTCACGTCGGAGCGGATCGCCCGCGCCCTCGCCCAGTTCTCGCGCTCGCTGGTCTCGTACCGCTCCCGCTACGACGTCGCTCTCGCTGCCACCGGCGATCTGCGGATCCCGCAGCCCGGCTTCACCGCCGAGGAGGAACAGGGCAAGCAGCTCTTCTTCGGTCGCGCCGCGTGCGGAGGCTGCCACCTCTTCAATGGACCGCCGCGCCCGGGCGTACCCGGCAACCAGGCCGTGTTCTTCATCGACATCGCCACCAGCAACGGCCTCGATGCCACCACCACCGTCGATGACGTCGGCGTGGGCGGACAGACCGCCCGGGTGCGCGACCTCGGGCTGTTCAAGTCGCCGTCGCTTCGCAACGCCGCGTTGACCGCGCCGTACATGCACGACGGCCGGCTGGCCACGCTCGCCGACGTCGTCGACCACTATCGCCGCGGCGTGTCAGCTCACCCGAACCTCGATCCGCGCCTGCGCGTGCCCGGCAGTGGCGCACCGCGCAACGTCGACCTCAGCGACGCCGAGGCCCGCGCCCTGGTGGCGTTCCTGGGCACGCTCACCGACGACGAGCTGACCAGCGACCCGTGGTTTGCGGATCCGTTTCGCTGATCGATCACACCCGCCGCGCACCACCTGGGGTGGCTACTGAAGTCGCCACTTGCCGCACCGAACGCGGTTCGCTTAGGGTCGCTGCTCCTATGCGCAGACTCTCCTGCATCCTGATCACATCCCTGATGGCGTTGGCGGCGTGTGGCGGCGACGACGGCGGCGATGGCAACAACCCCGACGCCGCCACCGATGGGCCCGGAGGGGGCGTCTGCGGCGTGGAGACCACCACGCTCTCGACCTACCCGGCGACGTACACCGGCACGGTGCTCCAGGGCGGCGACGATCTCGATGTCGCCGAGGGCGCCTGCGCCGACGAGCGCGGCTACTACGGCCCCTACGGCGCCGATCAGGTGATCGTCCTGAACGGCCTCACCGCCGGCACCACCTACGTGCTCGAGCTCGAGACCGAGGAGGACCTCGGCATGTACGTCACCTCGACGTGCGCCGCCGGCGCGCCCGGCACCGGCGCCTGCCTCCTGCTCGTCGACGTGAGTCTCGCCAACGAGGTCGGCGAGTTCGTCGCCCCGGCCGGCGGTTCGGTGTTCGTGGTCATCGACACCGCCGACGGCTTCAGCCTGACCAATGGAAACTATACCCTCGGCGTCCGCGTCGCCGAGTGCACCACCAACGCGCAGTGCACCAACCCGGCCACGCCGGTGTGCAGCAGCTTCGAGTGCGTGCAGTGCACCAACTCGTTCCAGTGCACGACCAGCGGCGCCCCGGTCTGCGACGGCGCCACCAACACCTGCGTCGCCGGCGGCACCATGTGCACCGGCGACGACGGGTCGGAGCCCGACGACGGCCCCTCGGTCGCCACCACGGTGACGTTCCCCACCCTCAACACGCCGACGGTGGTCAACGGCCACGCGGTGTGCAGCCTGCCCGCGATCGAGGGCGACTTCTACAAGGTGACCGCGACCGCCGCCGGCCAGTTGCGTATCAGCGCGGCGTGGACCGCGACCGGCGCCGATCTCGACTTCCTCGTCTACAACAGCACCGGCCAGGTCGTCGGTCAGGGCGGCGCCGGCGGCGCCGGTCCCGAGGTCGCGCTGGCCACGCTGGCCGCCGCCGGCGACTATTTCATCGAGGTGTACCAGTACGAGCCGGCCAACGCGGCCGCCGCCACCCCGTACACGCTGACCCTGTCGCTGCCCGAGTGCCAGGATTCGTTCGACTGCACCACCGCGGGCGAGCCCCAGTGCGCGGTCGGCGACTGCGTGGCCGGCCCGGCCCAGTGCACCGGCGACGACGCTGCCGACGGCGGCACCGGCGACGACGGCCCCGCCGCGTCCCGCAACCTGACCGGCGCTATCGGCGTGGCCACCGCGCTGACCGGCCGCATCTGCAACACGCCGGGCACCGAGGGTGACTGGTACCGCGTGACCACCGCCGCCGCCGGCGAGGGCATCGTCGCCAACCTGTCGTGGGCTGGCGCCACGCCGCCCGACATCGATGTCTACATCTGGGACGATCAGGGCCGCCTGCTCGGCACCAGCTTCTGGCTCAACCCCGAGATCGTGACGGTGACCAACCTGCCCGCTGGCACGTACTACCTGAGCGTCAACCAGGCCGGCCCCGCGGTCGCGGCCGCTCACGACTACACCCTCAGCGCGACCCGCACGTCGGTCACGACCTGCACCACCTCGGCGGACTGCGCGACCAGCCACAAGACGCAGATCTTCCGCGGCACGTGCACCGGTGGCGCGTGCGAGTTCATCGCCCCCGGCACCCGCGCCGACGGCTCGGCCTGCGACTCGCCCGACGACTGCATGTCGGGCGACTGCTCGTACATCCTGTTCGAGGCCGACGCCCACAAGAGCGTCTGCACCCGCGAGTGCACCAGCAACGCCAACTGCACCGGGCTCGGCACTGGCACCTTCGCTTGCAGCACCGGATTCAGCACCAACGTCTGCCTGCCGACCTGCGCCAGCGACCTCGAGTGCGGCGCCAACATCAACAGCATGGCGATCGACCTCAACCAGCCGTGGAACTACTTCACGTGCACGACCGCCAGCGGCGCCTGCAGCCCCTGACCGAGCCGCGCTCTCCTCAGCGCATGGCCCGCGCCACGAACTGGGGGGACGCTCTGAACTCGGCCGCGAGCTCCTCGATCGAGTCCCAGCTCATCGACCAGCACGAGCCGGTGCGCAGGTTGGTCAGGCGGGCATCGCCATAGCGATCGCGGTCGCGGTAGTAACCGAGGGTGTGGCCGTCGTCGCCGAAGAAGCCGTCGACGACCAGGGGCAGGACCGCCGCGTCGACGGTTCCGTGGAGCGCGTCGTCGAAGCTGAAGTCGGCGACGACCCGGGTATGGATCGTGCCGACCCACAGGCGCGCGAGCGTCGTGTCGGCGGCGTCGGACAGGACCGCGTGCGTCCACGGCTCGCCCGACGGATCCAGGGGCTCCGTCGGGTGAGGCTCGCCGGCGCCGACGTCGTAGGCGCCCCAGACCAGCTCACTCATCGGACCAACCCGCTGGTCAGGGCAGCTTCGGCTCGGCGAGCGTGCCGGCGCAGTCGAGGCTATTGAGGAACGAGACCAGCTCGCTGGTCTCGCTGGCGGTCAGGTTCTTGTTGCCGAGCAACGCCGACAGGTTCTTGTTGGGGGCGGCGCCGTTCGACATGTACGTGACCGCGTCGGTCAAGGTCGCCGCCGAGCCGTCGTGGAAGTACGGCGCGGTGCGGGCGACGTTGCGCAAGGACGGCACCTTGAAGGCGGCCCAGTCCGACGCGTTCGTGGTCACCTTCATGCGGCCGACGTCGACGGCGGCCTCGTCCTTGCCCGCGGTGCCGACCCCGGCGTTGAAGTAGACCCCGCCCTCGACCTGCATGGCGATCGAGAAGTGCGGCGGCGTGTGGCAGGCGCTGCACTGACCCTTGCCCAGGAAGACGTCGAGGCCGCGCTGCTGCTCCTCGGTGAGCGCGGCCTTGTCGCCCCTGGCGAACTTGTCGTAGGCGGTGTCGGCGCAGACCATGGTGCGCTCGTACTCGGCGAGGGCCTGGACGATGCGATCGACCGACGCGGCGTCGTCGCCGAACGCCGCCTTGAACAGCGGCTTGTAGCCGGCGATCGCGCCCATTTCCTTGGCCTTGGCCTCGAGGTTGTCGGCGCCGACGCCGAGGTTGCCGCCGCCCCACGCGGCCTTGGCCTGCTCCTCGAGCGTCGCCGAGCGGCCGTCCCAGTACAGGCCGCCCTTCATGTAGCCGACGTTCCACAGGACCGGCGAATGACGGGTGAGCGGCTTGTCGCCAGCGCCGATGGCGATGGGGTCGGCGCCGCCGAGGCCGTTCTCGTTCATGTGGCACGAGTAGCAGGACCGCGATCCGTCGCCCGAAAGCCGCTTGTCGAAGAACAGGGCGTGGCCGAGCGCGATCTTGGCGTCGCGCGCCGGATCGTCGGGCAAGGCCAGCGCCGGCATGGCCTGCAGCTGGCCTTGCGAGGGGCGCTGGGCGGGCGGCGGCGCGCCCGTGCCGGGACCGCTGGTGCCGGCACCGGTGCCGGTCGCCGATCCGGCGCCCTCGGTCGACTTCTTCTTGCATCCGGCGACGCACGCGGCGAGCGCCAGCGACAGCAGGGTCATCCTCGTCATGGCGCCGAGGCTACCGCGAACTCCACGGCCCGTCAGTCGGTGCCGGGCGCCTTCGGGCTCGCGTTCTCCAGGCACGCCGTGAGGGCCCCGCACTCGGTCTCCTCGCGCAGGCACACCTCGTAGACTCGCACCTGGCGCGACGACAGCGTCTGGCCCTTGCAGGACTTCACGAACTCTCGCGTGTGGACCGGCGCGGTGTTCTCGATGTCGAGCTTGGCCAGCTCCTCGGGCGTCATGGTCGCGCGCGCGTCGGCGACCGCGCACTCGGTGAGACGCGGGCCGAGCTCTTCACAGGCCGCGCCCTTCCGGCGTTCGAGCTCGGAGGCGCCGTCGGCGGAGCCGCTGCCGGCGCCGCTGCCGGTGCGCAGGTCGTCGGGTAACGTGTCGCCGCCTCCGGATCCGCTCTTGTTGCCGCAGGCCGCGAGCGTGAGGACGCCCAGGAACAGGAACGTGACAGATCGCATGCCGGCCGAGCCTACCATCCCCACGGGGACACGCCCCGGCCGCTGCGGTTGCGGTTACTTGCCCTGGAAGGTCAGACCCTCGCTGCCCTCGTCGTCGAGCGGGGCCAGGCACAGGGTCTCGAGCTGGAGCACGCTGTTGACCTTGGCGAGACATGCGAGCACGCGATCGGGCGCGGTCCGGCACTCGGCCAGGACCATCGCGACGTTGTCCTTCACCTCGGTCGTCGGCTCGGCGCGCTCGACGCCGGCCGCGGCCTGGTAGAGACCCTCGATCCTGCCGGCCGCGCCGTCGCAGGCCGCAGGATCGCCCGTGCCTGATCCGAAGCCGCTGCCGCTACCGGTGCCGCCGCCGTCGCCGCCGGGCCCGGTGCCGCCCGTGCCGGGCGACTTCTGCTTGCACGCGCAGGCCGCGACCAGAGTCGCGACGACGATCAGTCCCAGCCCGAGGCCTCGCATCGCCGGCGAGCGTAACACCGTCTCCGGCGAGCGATCAGCGGGCCGGGTCGTAACCGGCCACCGCGAACGGCGGCGCGGCCACGTGCGCGTGGTGGTCGAGCTCGAGCTGCATCGGCGTGACGCTGATCAGGCCGTCGGCGATCGCGTTGCAGTCGCTGCCGGGCACGTCGTCGTGACCGGTGGAGCCGCCGCCGATCCAGTAGTACGGCCGGCCCCACGGATCGGCGCGCTCGGTGACGTCGTCGGCGTAGCGGCGGCGGCCCAGCGTGGTCCACGCGTAGCGGCGCTCGCCCTTGCCGGGGATGTTCACGTTCACCATCTCGCCGGCGCCGAGGGCACCGACGGCGCTGCGCACGAACGCCGCGGCGAACGCGACCGCCTCGGCGATGTGGGTAGCGCGTGGCGCGATCGACAGGGCCACGCCGGCGAGCCCGCGCAGCGCGCCCTCGCGCGCGCCGGCCACCGTGCCCGAGTAGAAGACGTCGGTGCCCAGGTTGAAGCCGTCGTTGGGGCCCGAGACGACCAGCGCCGGGCGCCGGGCGGCCAGGCGGAGGACGCCGACATAGACGCAGTCGACCGGAGTCCCCGACAGCGACCAGCGGCCGAGCGAGACCTCGCGGGCGCGCAGCGGCTTGTGCAGCGTGATCGCGTGCGAGGCCGCCGACCGCTGCCGCTCGGGAGCCACCACCAGGACCTCGTGGTCGGCGGTCAGGGCGTCGGCGAGGGCGGACAGCAGCGGCGCCGTGACCCCGTCGTCGTTGGTGATGAGCACGAGGGGGCGCTCATTGGAAGTCATTGACAGCGGAAGCTCCTACCCGCGCGCTCCACCGGCGGTGCACGAACGGTGATCGCAGGCTGAACCATGCCCCGAAGAGCGCGAAAAGAAAACCGGGACGGCCACCTGGGTGACCGTCCCGTCCCGGTCGGGGCGACAGGATGTGAACCTGCGACTCCCAGACCCCCAGTCTGGTGCGCTACCAGGCTGCGCTACGCCCCGGGAGGGACCGACGAGATACTGCATCGCGCCCCGGTCCGCAAGCCTGTCCTGAGCATTGTCGAAGGGCCGAACCGCGGTCAGCACCGCGATCCGTCCGGCGACCGCTGATCACGCGGCAGGCTGTCCGTTCAGGATGTTCTTCAATACCTGGCTCGGCTTGAACGTCAGCACGCGGCGCGCGGAGATGGTGATCTCCTCGCCGGTCTGCGGGTTACGGCCGATGCGGGCCTTCTTCTCGCGGACGATGAAGTTCCCGAAACCCGAGATCTTGATCTTCTCCCCGCGCTCCAGCGTCTCTTTGATCTGGTTGAAGACGCTCTCTACGATCTCGGCGGCCTCCTTCTTGGAGAACCCGCCTACCTTCTCGTAGACCGCCTCGATGATGTCGGCTTTGGTCATGCGCGCCATCCTCCGCTTGCTCCTTGCAAGCCCGCCTACCGGCTGGGCGTGATTCCGAGGGGTGGAACGTGCTGACATTATCACAACTTGCAACGGCGGTGGCGACAAGGCCGCGAGATCGCAGGATCTTCGGCAGATCCCTCCACAACCCGTCTGATCACGGGATGTTACGAAGCAGGCGATCGCGACTCGTGTCTTCCCTCGACCCGCCCGCGGCGGCCAGCGTCAGCGCCGTTCGGCCGGCGTCTCGGCGACCAGGCGGGCGACGATGGCCTCGTGGGCGGCGTCGACCTCGGCGTCGGTGAGCGTGCGGTCGGCGGCGCGATAACTGATCGACCACAACATGCTCTTCTTGCCGGCGCCGAGCCTGGCGGCGTCGCGGTACTCCTCGGCCAGGCGCACGGTCTCGACCAGGTCCTGCGAGGCCGCGGAGATCACGTCGCGCACCCTCGCCGCCGGGATGGGATCGTCGAGCAGGAGCGACACGTCGCGCGCGCTGGCCGGGAAGCGCGGGATGGACCGCATCCGGGCTGGCGCCGCCGCCGGCAAGGCGCCGAGCGCGACGTCGAACATGAACACCGGCCCCTCGACGCCGAGGCGCTCGCGCACGGCGGGATGGACCTCGCCCAGCTCGCCGATGACACGGCCATCAGCGTCGTGCACGCGGGCGGCGACGCCGGGGTGCAGGTACGGGATGTCGGACGCGGCGACGGTGCGTAGCTCGCCGGCGCCGAGCGCACGGGTGAGCGCCTCGAGCACGCCCTTCACGTCGAAGACGTCCCACGGCTGCGGCGCGCCCAGCCAGCGCGGTCGCGCGCCGGCCAGCACCGCGGCGGCGTGGAGCGGCTCGTCGCACAGCGCGGTCGGCTCGCCGTCGAGGGCCTGGCCGGCGGCGCGCAGAAACACCGCGCCGACCTCGAACAGCGCCACGTCGGCGATGCCGTAACTGGCGTTGCGGGCCACGGCGGCGAGCAGGTTGGGCAGGAGCGAGGTGCGCATCACCGCCTGCTCGGCGCTCATGGGGTTGCGCAGGGCGACTGGATGGGCTCGTCGATCGCTGCCGTCGGTGGCCAGGCCCAGCGCGGCGGCGCGATCCCGGCTCTGGAAGCCGAAGGTGATCGCCTCGGCCAGGCCGGCGCCGGCCAGCGCCCGGCGGGCGCGATCGGCAACATCATCGACGAGCTGGGCCGGTCCGACGCGCAGCGCCGGCAAGGTGGCGGGCACGTTGCCGTAGCCGTGCACGCGCAGGATGTCCTCGATCAGATCGACCTCGCGGCCGAGGTCGGCGCGCGCCGACGGCGGCGTTACCTTCCAGTGGCCCTCGCCGTCCGGCACCACCTCGCAGCCCAGGCGCAGGAGCGCCGCCTCGCATTCGCCCGGGTGGAGGTCGGCGCCGATGAGCGAGCGGATGCGGGACAGGCGGAGTGGCACGATCGGGCGGATCGGCGAGCGCGGATACACGTCGACCTGGCCGCGGGCGATGCGGCCGCCGCCGAGCCGGGCGAGCAGGACGGCGGCGCGGGCGGCGGCGAGCGGCGCCAGCTCGGGATCGACGCCGCGCTCGAAGCGCTGCGACGCCTCCGACGGCAGCCCGAGGCGGCGGGCGGTGCGGCGGATGGAGCGCGGCTGGAAGCTGGCGCTCTCGAGCAACACGCGGCTGGTCGTCGCCGAAACCTCGCTGTCGGAGCCGCCCATCACTCCGGCCAGGGCCACCGGGCGCTCGCCGTCGCAGATCAGCAGATCGTCGGGGACCAGGGTGCGCTCCTGGCCATCGAGCGTGGTCATGCGTTCGCCGGCACGGGCGCGACGCACGTCGATCACGCAGGGGACGTTCCCGTCCCCTCTGCCGGGGTACAGGCCCCCGGCATTCACCCCACCGCGCGTCGCGTCGCGCGAGCCGCGAGCGCCCCGGACGTGGTGCCAGTCGAAGGCGTGGAGCGGCTGGCCCAGCTCGAAGAGCACGTAGTTGGTGACGTCGACCAGGTTGGAGATGGGGCGCACGCCGACGGCGCGCAGGCGCTGCGCGAAGCGGCGCGGCGACCGCCGCACGGTCAGGCCGTCGATGACGCGGGCCACGTAGCGCGGGCAGCCCTCGGGGTCGCCGATGGTGACGTCGGCGAGCGCGGCGGCGTCGAGATCGGCGGCGAGCGCCTCGAGATCCGGCTCGGGTGCGGGTGGCACCAGGCGCCCGCCGAGGAGCGCACACAGCTCGCGGGCCAGGCCGAGGTGGCCCAGGCAGTCGCCGCGATTGGCCGGCGCGTTGACGTCGAGGACCCAGTCGGCGACGCCGAGGGCCTGCTGGGCGCGGGCGCCGAGCGGCGTGCCGTCGTCGGCGTCGAGCACGATGATGCCGCTCGGATCGTCGCCGATCTCGAGCTCGGTCTCCGAGCACAACATGCCCGGCGACTCGACGCCCTTCACCGCCTTCACCGCCAGGGTCATCCCTCCGGGCAGGGTGGCGCCGGGCGGCGCCCACAGCACCTTGCGGCCAGGCTCGGGCACGTTGGGCGCACCGCACACGACCTGGGTGGCGGCGCCGCCGCGGGCGGTGATCACGTCGACCAGCGTGAGCTTGTTGCTCTCCGGGTGCGGGCGCTTGCCGACCACCTCGGCGACCACGACGCCGCCGAAGCCGGCACCGAGATCGACCAGGCTCTCGACCTCGAGGCCGCCGGCGGTGAGCGCGCGCGCGCCCTCCTCCACCGTCGGGACGTTGGACAGATCACACAGCTCGAGCAACCAGGACCAGACCGCCTTCATCGCGGGCTCCTCGGAACAGGGATGACTAGAACTGATCGAGGAAGCGCAAATCTCCCTCGTAGTAGTACTTGATGTCGTTGACGCCATGGCGAAGCATCGCCATGCGCTCGATGCCCATGCCGAACGCGAAGCCGGTGTAACGCTCGCTGTCGATGCCGACCTGAGCGAAGACATCGGGGTCGACCATGCCGGCGCCGCCGATCTCGATCCAGCCCGAGCCCTTGCACAGCCGGCAGCCGGCGCCGCGGCAGAAGCCACACGACATGTCGATCTCGACCCCGGGCTCGACGAAGGGGAAGTAGCTGGGACGGAGGCGGACGTCGAGGCCGGCGCCGCCGGTGAGGCGGGCGTAGAACCGGTTGACGAAGTGGAGGAGCACACCCTTGAGGTCGCTCACGCGCACGCCCTCGTCGACGACCAGGCCTTCGATCTGCGTGAACATCGGCGAGTGAGTGGCGTCGTCGTCGCGGCGGTAGACCACACCCGGGGCGACGATGCGGCGGGGTGGCGTGTGGGTCTGCCTGGTGCGGAGCTGCACCGGGCTGGTGTGCGTGCGCAGCACGATCTCGTCGGCGACGTAGAACGTGTCCTGCATGTCGCGCGCGGGGTGATCCTTGGGGATGGCGAGGGCCTCGAACGTGTGCCAGTCGGTCTCGACCTGCGGGCCCTCGGCGACGGCGAAGCCGATCTCGGCGAAGATCTCGACCAGCTCGAGCCGGACCTGGGTGAGCAGGTGCAGGTGACCGCCGCCGACCGGGCGGCCGGGTAGCGTGAGGTCGACGGCGCGGGCGAGGTCGGCGGCGCGGCGGCCGGCGGCCAGCGCGCCGAGGCGCTCCTCGACGGCCAGGGCGATCGTGTCCTTGACCTTGTTGGCGGCCTGACCGACCAGCGGGCGTTCGGCCGGCGGCAGCCGCCCGAGCTCCTTCATGACGTCGGAGACCTGGCCCTTCTTGCCCAGGTACTGAGCCTGGGCCGCACGGATCGATTGCTCGTCGGCGAGCGGCGCGATCGCCGCGGCGAACTCGCCGCCGAGGCGTTCGAGCTGCGCGATCAGGTCGGTAGACGTGGTTGGCATGGGCTGAGTCCCGATGGCGTTCCGTGGTGACGTAACCGAAAACGAACGAGGCCGCTCGGTGGCGGCCTCGGATTCGCTCCGGGCCGCGGCCCGGTGATCGTTCAGTTCACGATCAGCGAGCAGCGCTCACGATCGCCTGAAACGCCTGCGGATCGCTGACGGCGATCTCGGCGAGCATCTTGCGATTGATCGCGACGCCGGCCTTGTTGAGGCCGCCCATCAGCTTCGAGTAGCTCTTGCCGACGACGCGCGAAGCGGCGTTGATGCGCTGGATCCACAGCGCGCGGAAGTCCCGCTTGCGGACGCGGCGCGAGCGGTACATGTGCATCCAGGCGTGCTGCACGGCCTCGTTGGCGGCCGAGTGGCAGCTGGAGCGCTTGCCACGGAAGCCCTTGGCGGCCTTCAGCACGCGGTTGCGACGGCGGCGGGCCTTGAATCCTCGTTTAGCGCGGGGCATACGTCCTCGTCTCGTTCTCTCTGGCGATCAGGTGCCGTACGGCAGCATCGCGGCGATCTGGTGGTGCTGGGCCGGGCCGACGTACGCACCCTTGCGGAGCTGGCGCTTCCGCTTCTTGGTGCGCCCCGTCAGCAAGTGCCGGCGAAACACGCTCTGGTACTTGTACTTGCCCGTCGCGGTCTTCTTGAACCGCTTCTTGGCACCTGAATGTGTCTTGACCTTGGGCATGGCGCGGAAGGCGGTTTATGCACGAGCCCGCGCCCCTTGGCAAGAGCCGCGGTGGCGAGAACAGGTGGGTCGCCGGGCGGACCCGGCCGGGCTCAGCTTGTTCCAGCGATTTCGGTTGGTTGAGCGGTGGGACGCCGGGGTTCGACCCTCGCGCTCAGAACGAGATCCGCTCGTAGAGCGGGCCACCGATCGCGTCTCCCAGGTGCCAGAGCTGGTGCGAACCGGTGTACGTCTGGTCGGCGCAGACGACCAGGTTCTCGACGACGCCGTGCCACGTCCCGACCCGACCGCTGACTGGACCGACGGCAAACGCCGCGGCCTCGAGCCAGTGAGACGTGGTCGCGACATAGTCGAACGCCAGGCGATCCGCGCCCTGCGGATCGGGGAATTCCTCGAGGGTGAGCCGGCGTCCTTCGACGAAGAACGTACCGGCGCCGGTGAGCTCGCCGCTCTTCTCGAAGGTGAGATCGTCGCGGAACACCCACGGCTGGCCGATCCCGGTTCCAACGTCGACCTGTCTCCACGCCCCGAACAGCTCCTCGCCCGGGGTCTGCGGTTCGGCGCAGGCACCGCCCACGGCGGCGAGGGTCGCGAGGGTCGCGAGGGACCTGACGCTCCCTATTCCGACTTGGCAGCCTCGGCGGCCTCGTCGTCGTCCTCGTCCTCGACGTCGGCGTTGATCTCGTCCTCGTCCGGCTCGTCCGGCGTGGTCTCCTCGACGGGAGGCGGCTTGCCGGCGGCCTTGGCCTGGTCCTTCTTGGCCTGGAGCGCGGCCAGGACCTGCTTGCGGATCTCCTGGGCCTTGCGCACGACGTTGGGCTTGGGCGCGATGATCATGATCATGCGCCGGCCTTCCATGTTGGGGGTGACCTCGACGGACGACAGGTCCGCCGTCGCCTCGACCACACGGTTGAGGACGTTCATGCCGGTCTGCGGGTGCGTGATCTCGCGGCCGCGGAAGACGACGGCGAGCCGGACCTTGTTGCCCTCCTCGAGGAAGCGACGGACATGCTTCACCTTGAAGTCCATGTCGTGGCCCTCGGTCTTGGGGCGGAACTTGATCTCCTTGATCTCGACCGTCGACGCGTGTTTCTTCGCCTTGCGCGTCTGCTTGGCCTGCTCGTACTTGTACTTGCCGTAGTCCATGATCGTGCACACCGGCGGGAACGCGCGGGGTGAGATCTCGACCAGGTCCAGGCCCTTCTCCTCGGCGAGGCGAATGGCGTCGTGCGTCTGCATGACGCCGAGCTGATCGCCCTCGTCCATGATGACGCGTACCTCGGGGACCCGGATACGGTGGTTGATTCGCATGCCGCCCTGGGGACGGCGGCGGTCATCTCGGCCCATCGGACGGCCATTCATGGCAGGACGTCGGTCTTTCGCATCATGGGGATCGTCTGTTTCCTCGTCTTCGGTTGGAGCGCCGGTTCTACCTCAGGTCGAGCCGGCTTGGGGCGTCAAATGTCCAGTGTCGCGTCTCAGGCGGTCACGCCGCCCCGCGGAATGGCCGCCGCCGTGCGCAGATGCTCGACGAAGGTCTCGATCGGCATCGGTGGCAACTGGCTGCCGTCGCGCGACCGCGCCGCCACCGCCCGTGCCTCGACCTCCTTGTCGCCGCACACCAGCATGAACGGGATCTTCTCGAGCTGGGCCTGGCGGATCTTGGCGCCCAGCTTGTCGCCGCCGGTGTGGGTGTCGACGCGGAAGCCGGCCTTGCGCAGCGTGTCCGCCACCTCGTTGACGTAGGCCTCCTGGCGGTCGCCGATGGCGATGACCCGGGCCTGCACCGGCGCCATCCACACCGGGAACGCCCCGGCGTAGTGCTCGGTGAGCAAGGCGAAGAACCGCTCGACCGAGCCCATCAGCGCGCGGTGGACCCTGA
>SXGT01125189.1_pt1 | contig 14346 bp, 9 predicted proteins | sample 3176221 | NCBI WGS metagenome assembly SXGT01 (sample SAMN11356862, study PRJNA531348) | freshwater metagenome | isolation source: freshwater sample F1-120 | place: China: Fuxian Lake, Yuxi | collected 2017-12-25
CGGCACGCTGCTGCTCACCACCTTGCGCGGCGTCGATGGGCAGGTCTATGCGCTGGCCCAGGGCAACCTCGTGGTCAGCGGCTTCGGTGCAGAGGGCCAGGATGGCTCGCGCATCACGGTCAACGTGCCAAGCGTCGGGCGGGTGCCAGCCGGCGCATCGATCGAGCGGCCGGCGCCCAGCGGGTTCGATGGCGGTCGCACCATCACCTTCCTGCTGCGCGACAACGACTTCACCACGGCGCGCCGGGTAGCCGACGTGATCAACGAGAAGCTCGGCCGCGGTACGGCCACCGCACGCGACGGCACGGCGATCGACGTGCTCGCGCCCGCCGATAGCGGCGACAAGGTCGTCTTCCTCTCCGTGCTGGAGAACCTGGAGGTGAAGGTGGGCGAGGCGCCCGCGCGCGTCATCGTCAACTCGAAGACCGGCACCATCGTGATCAACCAGCACGTGGAGGTCAGCCCCGCCGCAGTCACCCACGGCAGCCTCACCGTGACGATCTCCGAACGCCTGGCAGTGAGCCAGCCGAACGCACTGGCGGGTGGCGACACCGTGGTCACGCCCCAGAGCAATGTGGAGATCACGGAGGACCAGCACCGCATGTTTCGCTTCCCTGCCGGCGTGTCGCTGGAAGCGATCGTCGCTGCGGTCAACGAGGTTGGCGCTGCACCTGGCGACCTGATGGCGATCCTGGAGGCACTGCGCCAGGCCGGCGCGCTGCAGGCCGAGATCCTGGTGCTGTGAACCGGGGCCACGGCAGGTGAGGGCGTACTGAGATGGCAGGCGCGGCCTATACCGACATTGCCCAGCTGTCGCGACTGCGTGCGCCGACCGCGGATGCGTTGCCCAAGGTGGCGAAGCAGTTCGAGTCGATGTTCGTCGACATGATGCTGAAGGCGGCACGGCAGGCGACGGCCGTGCTGTCGGAAGGAAACCCCTTCGAGAGTTTCGAGACCCGCCTGCACGGCGAGATGCTCGATCACCAGCTGGCGATGGACATGAGCGAGCGCGGTGGCATCGGGCTCGCCGACGTGCTCGTGCGGCAGCTTGGCGGCACGCCGGCAACGGCCGCCAGTGCATCGGCTGCCGGTCTCGAGGGCGAAAGCACGGGCGTGGTGCCGGCGCGGCTGCCACCGGACCAGCTGGCGGCACGGCTGCGCGCCGCGCGCGCGCGCCATGCGGCGGCGCAGGCCGCGGTTGCAACGAATGGAAGCGAAGGCACGCCCACGACGGGCAGCGCGGCACGAGGAGACAAGCAACGTGCGTACTCAGATCCTGTCGATTTCGTGCGCCGGGTCCTTCCGGCTGTGCGTCGCGCCACGGCCGGCACGCCCCTGCCGACCCTCGCCGTGCTCGCACAGGCGGCGCTCGAGACCGGATGGGGACGAGCTGTCATCGGCGACGGCCAGGGTGGCAGCAGTCACAACCTGTTCGGAATCAAGTCCACTCGTCACTGGCGCGGTCCGAGCGCGACCGTCCCGACGCTCGAGGTGAGGGGCGGCGTGGCGCGGCGGGAGAACGCGGCGTTCCGGGTGTACGACGATGTCGAGCATGCAGTACGCGATCTCGTTCGAACCCTTGGCGGCAGTGATCGCTATCGCGATGTCGCGGCTGCGGACGATGCGCAAGGTTATGCGGACGCGATCGGGCGCTCGGGCTATGCCACCGATCCGTCCTATGCCCGCAAGCTGCGCGACATCCTGGGCGGCGACACCCTGCGTGCGGCGCTGGACGTGGTGCTGCGGGAGGAGGCAGCGGGCAACCGCGGTAACCGCGGCGGTGCGCCGATCACGCGCATGCTCAAGTAGGCGAGGGCACACCATGGGCCAGGTATCGTTGTTCGGCATCGGGGTGAGCGGCCTCAAGGCGGCGCAGCTCGCGCTGTCTACCACCGGCCACAACGTCAGCAATGCGAACACCGAGGGCTACTCGCGCCAGCGGGTCGAGTTCTCTGCACGCAACGGCGCCTTCACCGGCAGTGGCTTCCAGGGTGCGGGCGTGCAGGCAGACGATGTTGCGCGTGTCGCGGATCGCTACCTCACCGGGCAGATCCGCCTCGATACCTCGACGCTCGCGGCGGCCAGCAGCTTCCTCGACAACGCCGGCACCATCGACAACCTGCTCGCAGATGAGCAGACCGGTCTCGCGCCGGGGCTCGACAAGTTCTTTGCCAGCATGCAGGAGGCGGCATCGGATCCGACATCGATTCCCGCGCGCCGTCTGGTGCTTTCCGAAGCGGGCAGCCTGGCGGCGCGCCTGCACACCCTGCACGACCGGCTTTCCGAGCAGAACGCCAATGTCACCGGTCAACTCGATGCGAGTGCGCGCCAGGTCAGCAGCTACGCCGCCGGCATCGCGCAGCTGAACCTGGCGATCCAGCGCGCCAGTGGTGATGACGGCGGTGGCGCGCCCAACGACCTGCTCGACCAGCGCGATGACCTGCTGCGCAAGCTGTCCGAGGAGGTGGACGTCAACGTCGTCACCCAGGCCGATGGGCTCACGACCGTGTTCATCGGCAGTGGCCAGGTATTGGTGGTAGGCGGCGAGGCGAAGCGGTTGTCTGCGGTGCCCGGCACGGGCGCGCTGCTGCTTGATGGCAGCGGTGCGCCGCAGGACGTCACGGCCTTCATGAGCGGTGGCCGCATCGGCGGCCTCCTTCGCTTCCGTGAAGACGTGCTGGCACCGACGTTCAACGGCCTCGGACGCACCGCGCAAGCGCTGTCCCAGGTGTTCAACGCGCAGCATGCCCAGGGCGTGGACCTGCAGGGCAACTTCGGTGGCCCGTTGTTCCGCGACATCAATGCAGTCGCGGCGGCCAGCGATCGCGTGGAACGTGTACGTGGCACCGAGAGCGCAGACGTGCGGCTCTTCATCGATGATGCGACCCGCGTCGGCACCAGCGACTACGAACTGCGCTTCAGCGGCCCCTCCGACAGTGCCTTCGAGGTGCACCGGCTTGCCGACGGCACGATCGTCGGTCGCGGCAATTCGGATGACGGCGTGCCGGTGGTGGTGACCTTCGACCACCTGCGCGTGGAGATTCATGGCGGCAGCTTCTCGGCGGGCGACATCTTCGCGCTTCGGCCGAGTCGCTTCGGAGCGCGCGACTTCGGCGTGGCACTCACCGATCCGGCGGCGCTCGCGCTCGCATCACCCTTGCGCGTGAACGCCGATCTCGGCAACAACGGCACGGGCAAGCTGGAGGCTGCGCGGGTGCTGGATGCGGATGCACCCGCATTCGCCCAGCCTGGCAGGCTCGCACCGCCGCTGCTGGTCCAGTTCACCAGCGCGACCTCCTACGACGTGCTCGACGCGAGTGATCCCGCCACCCCGCGACCGCTGTCGCCCCCCTTGCGCAACCTCGCCTACGTGCCCGGGCTGACCAACGGGTTGCTGCCAGGGGCGAACGGCGAACGGCTGGCACCCAGCGATGGTGCTCGCGCGGCGCGACTGCCAGTCGCCGCAACAACGTTGCGCAGCGATGCAGCGGCGTCTGCCCAGCCCGGCAACGGCTACCTCGCCGAGGCGCTGCAGGTCACGCAGGCGGGCAGCAACGGCGCCAGCACGCAGACGGTGCGCACCGAGGCCGGGGCGTCCGCTCGGGCAGTGGCGGAAGCACTGGGTGCGGTGCGCGGTGTCTCGGCGCGCGCCGACAGCACGCTCACCATCACTGCCATCTCGCGCTCGGCGGCCGGACCCGACCTCGCCGTGGTGATCAACGGCACGCGCTTCACGGGCGCGGCGGTCGCGAGCCTGAATGCGCTGGCCGACGCGATCAGCGCGGACGGCACGCTGGTCGCGGCGGGCATTCGCGCCAGCAGCGACGGCACGCGCCTGACCCTGCGCAGCCTCGTTGGCGACGACCTGCAGGTGGGTGTGATCGGCGACGCCGGTGACGTACTGCGGCTGCAGGATCGTCATGGCACCGCACTGGACGTGGCCGGCGCAGGTGTGGGTGGCGCTGCCGAGGTCCTCGGAACAACCAACCTCGGCAACGGCTTCGACTTTCGCGTGGGCGGTCCCTACCGCTTCGACCTGGCGGTGGATGGCGGGGTGCCGCGTACGCTGACCCTCGACAACGACTTTGCGGATGGCGTCGAACTCGTGGCCGGCCTGCAGGGGCTCGTCGATGGCGCGCTGGGTGCGGGCAGGGTCAGCGTGAGCATCGGCGTCTCCGGCACGCTATCCCTGCGCAGCGCGAGCCAGGGTGCATCGGCCCAGCTGAGCATCTCCGGCGCACCGTCCGGCTCGAGCGTGGCGCGCGCATTGGGTCTCGGGGACCGCACTGCCCAGGGGCATGACCTGCAGAGTTCAGTCGCCGTCGGCGGCGACGTGCAGGTGGTGCTCGGCGCCGGGGTGGACTTCGATGCGAGCGTCACCCGCCCCGGCGGCAGCCTGTTCCGCGACGTGCCAACACGGCTTGCGCCGGGGCTCGGCTACCAGGTCGAGCTGAGCGGCCACCCGGCGGAGGGCGATCGCTTCCTCGTCGGCTTCAACGGTGCAGGCACGTCCGACAATCGCAATGGCCTTGCCCTCGGCCAACTGCAGAACGCGTCCGTCGTTGGTGGCGGGCTGTCGACACTGGCGGACAGCTATGGCGAGGTCGTGCAGGTGGTCGGCTCGACGACCGGTGCCGCGCGCCTCGAGCACAGCGCCGCCGAGGGCCTGCTGCAGCAGTCCAGCGAGTTGCGCAACTCCTACTCGGGCGTCGACCTCGACGAGGAGGCGGCGGCCCTGCTGCGCTTCGAGCAGGCCTACACCGCGTCTGCACGCGTGATCTCCACCGCGCGCTCGCTGTTCGACTCCCTGCTGTCGATCTTCAACTGATGAACGCCAGCGTGCCGGCACGCAGGCCGCCCTCCACGCCCCCATTCATCGTGGCCAGGTGATCGCATGCGCATCTCCACCCTGCAAGTCTTCGAGAACGCGCTGATCGGCGTGCAGAACGCCAATCGCGAGGTCAACAACACCCAGCAGCAGATCTCCGCGAACCGGCGCCTGCTGACGCCGGCAGACGACCCGGTGGCGGCGTCACGCATCCTTCGACTATCGAGCGAAGGCGCGCAGCGCGATCAGTTCGTGAAGAACATCAACGCGCTGGAGAACAGCCTGGGCCTGTCGGACGCCGCGCTGGCGCAATCGATCGACCTGCTGAGTCGCGTGAAGGAGCTGGCGATTCAGGCCGGCAATGGCGTGAACACCCGCGCCGACCGCCGACTGATCTCGGTGGAGATCCGCACGCGCCTCGACGAGCTCGTGGGCATCGCCAACACGCGCGGTGCCAGTGGCGAGTACGTCTTTGGTGGCAGCGTCGGCGGCCAGCCGCCCTTCGATGCGACCGACAACTTCACCTACCGCGGTGACCAGGCCCAGCGCGAGCTGGCAATCAGCGCGTCATCGAAGGTGGCGATGACCGACTCCGGGCACGCCGTGTTCGTGGACGTGCCCAGTGCCGAGCACAGCTTCGCCACCCGGCCCCATCCCGGCAACGACGATGTCGGTGGCGCCCGCATCAGCGCAGGCGTGGTGGTGGACCGTGCGCGGCTCGACGCGCTGTTCCCCGACGACCTGGTGCTCGAGTTCGGTGCGACTGACGCGAGCACGCCCCCAGGCCCCAGTTTCACGGTGCGCCGCGTGTCCGACGGCCGCGTCGTCGATGGCCTGCAGAATGTGCCGTTCACCAGCAATTCCGACATCACCGTTGCCGGTGTGGCTGTGCGCGTGAGCGGAGCACCCCAACCGGGCGACCGCTTCTTCATCGAGACGTCCGACAGGCAGTCGGTATTCACCACCCTCGACCGGCTGGCGGACTCACTCGACAGCATCGGCGATGCGTCGGACGACCCAGCGCGGCTGGCGCTGGTCATCGGCGATGCGCTGTCGAACGTCGACGGCGCGGTGGCCGCCATGCTGCAGGTGCGCAGTGATATCGGCGCACGGCTGAACACGGCCGACACCACGCGGGAGCTGCACGGCGACGTCGACCTTGTCAGCAAGAAGGTGCTCTCGGAACTGCGCGACCTCGATTTCGCAGAGGCCGTGAGCCGGCTCACGGCGCAGTCGCGCGTGCTCGAGGCGGCTCAGCGCAGCTTCGCCAAGACTGCCGGCCTGTCGCTGTTCAGCGTCATCTGATGTTCGGCCAGCCCACCCACCAACAGCGTGACGATGCAGGCGACGGGAATCCGTCGTGGCCTGCGCCGTCGCACGACGGAATCACGACGCGGCAGGCACGTTCGCCTTCCCGTCGTGCCCAGCGGAACACATGCAGCACGCCGGCGCGACTTTCGCCCTAAAGGAACTGGACGAAACGCCGTTACCCATCTGCGAGTGATCCTGTTCGATAGGAACTCGAGCGCCCACGACAGGGCCTTCAGGTCAAAGGAGTAAGTGACGATGCCTCAGATCATTAATACCAACCTTGCGTCGCTGACGGCCCAGCGCAACTTGAACACGTCGCAGGCCAGCGGGCAGAAAGCCCTCGAGCGACTGTCATCCGGCCTGCGCATCAACAGCGCCCGTGACGACGCTGCCGGTCTCGCCATCTCGACGCGATTCACGGCGTAGGTGAAAGGTCTCAACGTCGCCATCCGCAACGCGGGTGACGGCATTTCGCTCGCGCAGACGGCGGAAGGCGCGCTCGGCGCGGTGACCGACAGCCTGCAGCGGATTCGCGAGCTGGCGCTGCAGTCGTCGAACGCGACGAACTCGGATTCGGACCGCCAGGCGCTGAACGCCGAGGCCCAGCAGCTGATCGACGAGATCAGCCGAGTCTCCGAGCAGACGAACTTCAACGGCCGCAAGCTGCTGGACGGCACCTTCAATGCCAGTGTGCAGATCGGCACGAACGCGGGTGAGACCGTGGCATTCGGCGTCGGCAAGGTCACTGCAGATCGTCTGGGTGGCGGTGTCACCGCAGGCGTTTCGGCCATCGGGTCCGACAACGGGATTGCCAATGGTGACCTCATCATCAACGGCGTGGCGATCGGACCATCCAAGTCGGCTGATGACACGGCATCGACCACCAATCGCGCTGCCAGCGCCATTGCCAAGGTGGCTGCCATCAACCGCAGCAGTTCCGAGACGGGCGTCGTTGCCCAGGTGAACGAGAACCGCGCTGCAGGCACGGCTCAGGTCGGTGCCCAGCTCACCGGATCGGTCACCATCAACGGTGTGCAGATCGGTCTCGGCACCAGCGGCGTGAACACGTCCGCAGACCGTGAAGCCACGGTATCGGCAATCAACTCGCGTTCGCAGCAAACGGGCGTGGTTGCATTCGACACGGGCAACGACTCCTCGGGTGTGGAACTCACCGCTGCCGACGGTCGGAACATCTCGATTTCGTTCTCGACGCTCACCGCAGCGGCCACGGGTCTAGCAGCAGCAGGTACCTATGAGGGTGGCTTCACGCTCACCTCGAACAACGGCGGTGCAGTCACCATCGTCGAAGGCGGCGACGGTACCGGCAATGGCAACCTGTCCAACGCGGGTCTGGTCGCGGGCACCTACGATTCGTCTTCTGCATCGGTTTCGACCGTGGCACGGACATCGGTGTCGGGAGCGCCGACCAATGGCGTCAACGGCCTGACGGTGTCCGCGAACGTCACGTTCCTGGCCAGCAGCGCTGCCGCCGTGACCAACGCCACGGGCAACGCAGCGGGGTTCGACTTCTCGCCGACGTTGGCAGCAGCGGTCAACACGGCCTCGGGCGCGCCAGCGAGCTTCGACTTCTCGTCCAACAACGTCACGTTCACGGTCTCCGATGGCACGAACAGTGCCACGGTGTCGCTGACGACCGACGTGTCCGACATCTCCGGTCTCGTGACGGCCGTCAACTCTGCGCTCGGTGGCGGTAGCCCAGGGGCTGTCGCGATCACCGCGTCCAACAGCAGCGGCGCGCTGCGCTTCACCAGCACGGCAACTGGCTCCGCCGCTGCCGTCACGCTTGGTGGCCTGTCGGCCCTCGAAACCGGTCTGCTCGGTGGCGGTCTCGTCAACGGCACGACCAACGGTTCGACGACCAGCCAGGCAGCCTCGTTCGACGTCAGCGATGGCACGACCACCACGACGGTGACCCTGAACACGAACCTCGCCAACATCGCCGGCGTGGTTACGGCGATCAACACCCAGCTCGGCACGGGTGGCACGGCAGTTACCGCCAGCAACAACTCCGGTGCATTGCGCTTTACCAGCACTGCCACGGGTTCCACAGCCACGACGACGCTGAGTGCCGTCAACGCGCGTGCAACCTCGCAGCTGGCATTGGCGAACGCAACCGACACGGGTGAAAGCCAGAACAACACGCTGAGTGTCGTGACCGACGGCGGCGCTGCGGTGAACATCACATTGACCGGCAGCAACCAGACTGCGGCTCAGATTCTGACCCAGATTCAGACTGGCCTGAGCGGCGCGACCACCGCGTCACAGACGGCCGGCGTGTTCGAGTTCACCTCGGCGTCGACGGGTTCGAGCTCCACGGTTGCGTTGAGCGGCAACTTCCTCACCGCCAACGGCGCCAACGTGCAGGCTGGCACCCAGGTGAACGGCGGCATCAGTGACATCACGACGCTGTCGTCGGGTGACCTGGTCGTCAACAACGTGGCGATCACTGCAGCGCGGGAGTCCGACGACACCGCTTCGGATCGCGTTGCCAACAGCTCGAGCGCGGCAGGTTCGGGCATTGCGACTGCAGCGGCGATCAACCGCGCGTCGGCACAGACGGGCGTCAGCGCTCGCGTGAATGCCACGGTTGTCACGGGTGGCACCAGCACCACCGCCGCGACGAGCGGTGACTCCGGTGTGATCTACATCAACCGTGTGGCCACAACCACCGTGACGGCGACCGGTGACCTGGCGACAGACCGGGGCGCAGCCATCAATGCCATCAACGCGATTTCCGGTCGAACCGGTGTGCTGGCGACCGACAACGGTGCGTCCATCACGCTGACGGCGGGTGACGGTCGCAACCTCTCGGTTGCCATCGACTCCGCCGACTCGGGCTTCGGTGCTGGCATCGGTCTGGACGCAGCGCAGGCGGGCATCGCCCAGGGCGACATCACGGGCAACACGACTACCTACGCAGCGTTGGCAGAGACCACCTACTCGACGGTGACCCTGAGTTCCGCGCGCGCCATCACGGTGGCAGGCGGCAACAACGGTGCCACTGGCGTGTCCGACATCGGCTTCCGCCAGGGTACCTACGGTGGTGCCACGGATGGCCAGTTCCTCACGGAAGTGGATATCTCGAGCCTGGATGGGGCGCAGAAGGCACTGAAGGCCATCGACAACGCACTCGACTCGGTCAACCGGGAACGGGCGAACCTCGGTGCCATCCAGAACCGCCTGGACTCCACCATCAGCACGCTGGCGATCAATGCGGAGAACACCTCGGCTGCGAACTCGCGGATCCGGGATGCGGACTTCGCGAAGGAGTCGGCGGAGCTGTCGAGGACCCAGGTGCTGCAGCAGGCCGGCATCTCGATCCTGGCGCAGGCGAATGCGCAGCCGCAGCTGGTGCTGTCCCTCCTCCGTTAACAGGAACGGGGGGTAACCCTGGCGTGAGTCCGGCTCGATCACCTCGAGCCGGACTTTCACGCATGGAGAACTGACCAATGAACGACATTCATACACGTAGCGCTGAGATAGCGGTACGGCCGCGGGTATCGCATGTCGACGCACGGGAAGGTAGCTCGATCGCGCCGGAGACCACGGCGGGATCCACGGCAAGTGCGGCAACGGCAGCCGGCAGCGGCAAGCCGGTGTTGCCGCGCGAGCCCACTCCCGATGCGCGCGACGATGGTCGGCGGACCGTCGAGCAGGCAGTGGCACGACTGAACGACTATGTGCAGTCGCTGCAGCGAGATATCCAGTTTTCCGTGGACGCAGAGTCGAAAACGCCGGTTGTCCGCGTGGTCGAACGGGGCAGCCAGGAGCTGATCCGGCAGATTCCCAGCGAGACCGCACTGCGACTGGCACGCAGCTTGAATGAGATCACTGAGCTGGGCGATCTGCAGTCCAACGACGTCGCACTGTTTCGCGCCCAGGCCTAGGGACGGGTTGATTGCGCGGCCGCTGGCATGCGGTGGCCGGCTTGATGCGCGTGGGTCGTCGGCGCACGCACCCGGAGCACGCATGAGCCCGGTCTGCGGTTTCGCGTGTGGCACGGTGCGCGTGGAAGCGCGGGACCCAGGGCCTTCGAGCACGCGGCAGGACACCCGCATGAGGACGCACGCGCATGGCATCGATCAACAGTCTCGGCATCGGCTCCGGCGTGCTCACGTCCGAGCTCGTGGACAAGATCGTCGCGGCCGAGCGCCAGGCTTCGGACCTTCGTGTGTCCACCAAGAAGGCCGAGGTCAACGCCCGGCTGTCGGCCGTGACCTCACTGCGCACCGCGATGTCGCAGTTGCAGGCATCCGTGAACGCGATCAAGGATCCGGGTGCCTTCGGTGCCACCACCGCCACTGTGAGCGATCCCAGCGTCGCCACGATCAGCACCACGTCCATCGCCGAGGTGGGCTCGCACACGCTCGAGGTACAGTCGCTCGCCAGCGTGCAGACCCTGCGTTCGAAGACCTTTGCCGCGGTCACCAGCGAGGTTGGAACCGGATCGCTGACCTTCCGCTTCGGCACCACCACGCTCGACTCGAACGGCGCCTACAGCGGGTTCACCGTGGATCCGGACCATGCGGGCGGCAGTGTGGTCATCGACGCCGGCAACAACACGCTGGCGGGTGTGCGGGATGCCATCAATTCCGCCAACCTCGGCGTGAAGGCGCGCGTGGTCGATGACGGCGGCGGCTTCCGCCTCGTGCTCACGGGCACCCAGGCAGGCGCGAAGAACAGCCTCGAGATCAGCACCAGCAACGATGCCAGCCCGGGTCTTGCGGCGCTCGCATTCAACCAGTCCGCGAGCGCGGCAAACGTCAACCTGTCGCAGACTGCCGCTGCCACCGACGCGGTAGTCAACATCGACGGCATTCCGGTGCGCCGCACGAGCAACGCCATCTCCGGCGTGGTCGATGGCGTCACCTTCAGCCTCACGGAGGCCAACGTTGGTGAACCGGTGACGGTGACCGTTGCGCGCAACACCGGCTCGGCAGTGACGAAGGTGCAGTCCTTCGTCGATGCCTACAACAGCCTGCGCAGCCTGTCCGACTCGCTCACGGCCTTCGACCCGAAGGAAAAGACCGGTGGCCTGCTGATCGGCGACCCGACCTTGCGCACGGTTCTCGCCCAGGTGCGGCGCACGCTCTCGACCGTCGTCACACAGTTGCCGGCGAACGGGCCGCGGGCGCTGGCCGACATCGGCCTCACCACCAACCAGAACAACGGCTTCAAGCTGAGCTTCGATTCCTCGAAGCTCGTGGCTGCACTGGCGGCGGACTCCGACGCCGTGAAGGGTCTGTTCGCGACGACCTCGAGAACCAGCGACAGCCTGGTGAACATCCTCGCCACGGGTGCACGGGCGCAGGGTGGCAGCTACGACGTCCGCATTGCCCGGCTCGCAACCCAGGCTTCGCTGGCTGGCACCAGCACGCCGGCTCTCGACGGCCCCGTCACGATTGGTGCGGACAACGACGCGTTGACCGTGACGGTCGATGGCGTGACGAGCGGCGCCATCGAGCTCACCCGGACGAGCTACGCCAACGGCACCGAACTCGCGAGCGAGCTGCAGCAGAAGATCAATGCCGACGCCGCGCTTCGCGCCGGCAGCGCGACCGTGTCGGTGACCTACGACGGCACGGCAAAGGTCCTGAAGCTGCAGAGCGCGCGCTACGGCTCGAGTTCCTCGGTGGGGATCGTGTCGGTCGATGCAACCACGACCGCGACGCTCGGTCTTGCCGTGCAACCGGCAGCTACCAACAAGGGGCTCAACGTCGCAGGTTCGATCAATGGCGTGCAGGCCCTGGGCGCGGGACAGGTACTCACCCTGACCTCGACGGCACCTAGCGCCACCACCGGCCGCTTCGTCGGCAACCGAATTGCCCTGGCACCGATCGTCATCGACGCCACCAACAAGACCTTCGTGGCGCGGGTGGACGGCGTGACCACCGGCACCGTGACCCTCGAGGAGGGCAGCTATGCCACGGGTTCGGCGCTCGCGGCGGAAGTGCAGGCGAAGATCAACGCAGACGGCAACCTGCTGGCGCAGCAGAAGCGCGTGACCGTTGCCCATGACGAGGGTGGCCGGTCGTTCTCCGTATTCTCCGGCAGCACCGGCAGCGCCAGCAGCGTGGCCTTCACCAGCGTGCCAGCGGAGACCGCGAGCGCGCTCGGCATCTTCGTTGGTGAAGGTCTTGCGGGTCACCCAGGTAGCACCGCCGCTGATCCAGCGTCGGGTACACAGCTCAAGATCGTTGGTGGCAACGTCGGCCAGCGCGGCACCTTCACCGTCATCCGTGGGCTCATGCACCAGCTTGGCGGGGTCTTCGACAACGTGCTCGGCAGTACCGGCGCGATCGCGAACCGCATCGATGGCCTGAATGACAAGCTCGCGGAGATCAATGCCGAGGGTCGCCGGATCGACGTGCGCATCGCCGCGACCGAGGCGCGCCTGCGCACCCAGTTTGCGGCGGCCGACAAGCTCATCTCGCAGTTGAACAGCACCTCGTCGTTCCTGACGCAGCAACTGCAGTCGCTGAACCGCTCGAACGACAACTGATTGACAGGGAAGTCGAACCGCTGACGGCGTAGTGGTGGCGCGTTCGGGGGACGAGGACGCGATGGCGCGCGACGACTAAGCGGCGGGCGCGGATATGGCCCTAAAGCATGGCGGGGCCCGGCCGATGACCAGTGTGCGGACAACGGAGGTTTGCATGACGGGTCTTGCTCAGTATCGACAGGTCAACGCGGTATCCCAGGTGCAGGACGCATCACCGCACCGACTCATCCAGATCATGTTCGAGAGCCTGCTGACGCGGCTCGCAACGGCACGCGCCCAGATCGAGCGGCGCGACCACCAGGGCAAGGGGCAGTCCATCCACAACGCTCTGGCGATCATCGATGCCCTGCAGCAGTGCCTCGATCTCGAGCGTGGCGGCGACCTGGCGCGCAACCTCGATGCGCTCTATGACTACGCGACGCGCCGGCTGTTCACGGCCAACGTGGACAACAGCGTTGCGCTCCTGGACGAGGTGACCGACCTCGTACTGCGCGTGAAGAGCGGCTGGGATGCGATCGACCCACGGAGCAGGGGCCAATGATGGACCAGCGCGCTACGGCGTCGGTGTTGCCGGCGGCCCACTCCCAGCCGGTCAGCGCTTCGTTGCCAGCGGCAGCCTCGCTGCCTGTGGGCGCGGAGCTGCATGGCTACCAGCGCGACATCCTGCACTCGGTCGAGGCGCTTGCCGCGGCCGTGCGCTCGGGTGACTGGCGTGCGGCGGAGGCCTCGGATCGTGCAATGCGCGAGGCCGTGCTGGCACTCGCTTCCTCGGTCGAGCATGGCGCGGTGGACGAGAACCGCGCCCGCGAGACCCTCGTGCGCGTGCATGGGGAGCACCTGAAGGCGCTCGAGCAGGCCCGGGCGCTGGCCAACGACATGCGCGAGCGGCTGTCGCGAATCGGCGTCGGCCGCCGTGCAAGCGACCTTTACCGACGCGCCGCAGTGCTGTCGTAATTCCGCCGCGTTAACTCCGAGGGCGGCGGTATTCCGTTCCGCGATAGCCCTTGATGCAGCGAAAAACCCGTCGGGACGCGACCCTGTTCACGTTCTGGACAATCTTCGCCATCGGTTTGACCGATTTTCGTTCCCGAACTTAACTCCTCCCGTCGGAAAGCTGACGGATGTCGTCAGCTGGCCGCGGGCCTGGGGCGATGTCTTCGCGATTCGGCGACGGCGCAGTCCGGCCCGCATGGGTTTCATGCGAGCGAGCGGGAAGTCGAACATTGGGAACGCGTGGCGTACTGACGAATCTGAAGGCCTGTGTGGTCGAGGGCGATGCTGCGATCCGGCGCGATGTCGCCAATCTGCTGGCCTTCGCGGGCATCACGCTGGCAGACGATGGCGGGCATGCAGACTTCGCGATTCTCGGTGCCGAGACCACGGGCGCCACCGCTGTCTCCTCGCTGCGCGACGACATGGCCCTGGTGGCGCTCGATGGCCGCGCGGCCGCCAGTCGCATCACGGCACAGCGCCTGCCTTATCCGTTCCGTGACACCGACCTCTACGGTGCGCTGCAGCGCCTTGGTCTCGGCGTGCAGCGGGGTCACGTGCGGCCCGGCGGCCAGCACCTGGCGGATGGTCCCGAGGCGCAGGGTGGTGAGGCCTTTCGCGAACTGATCGGCCACAGTCCGGCGATCGAGCGCGTGCGCGAGATGATGCTGCGGGTGGTCGACACCGAGGCCAC
>SXGT01671776.1_pt1 | contig 14346 bp, 12 predicted proteins | sample 3176221 | NCBI WGS metagenome assembly SXGT01 (sample SAMN11356862, study PRJNA531348) | freshwater metagenome | isolation source: freshwater sample F1-120 | place: China: Fuxian Lake, Yuxi | collected 2017-12-25
AACGCACCGCGGCTAAACGGGCCCGCGCACCCGCTGGTGGCGCCCGCCGACCCGCGCTCCACCACGCCGAAGCACCGGCTCAACCGCTTTCAGCCGCGCCTACCACCACCGCCAGACCACACGTCCGATGACTTTGACACTACCGTGGGCTCAGCGCCGCCCGCCGGGCCGGGCGCGTTCGCGCCTCCGTGCCCCGCGGCCTAAACCGGCCCCCACGCGGCCGCGTCCCGGCTCCGATTTGTTGAAAATTTTTTCACGTAATACGTGAAAAGAGGAAAGTAATTTGGACTTCTCACTCTTGAACGCACCTTATGGAGGCATCGATCACATTTTCACGTAATACGTGAAGAGAAACTTGATTCTGAATCTGAGCCGGCGGCAATGGCCGCAGGGCTGACGGTCGCATATTCACGTAATACGTGAAAAGACCCGTGATTCGAATCTTGAGCCCGGTGGATGGTTCGCAAGGTTGTCGGTCATCTCTTCACGTATTACGTGAAGTCAGGCTCGGCGTGTCATGGAGGAGCGCGAGGTGTCGCGGTTGGCGGGGTCGGTGGTTTTCGGCGGCCCGACTTTCCGTTTGCTCCGCGCGGGGTCGCGCGCCACGGTGACCGGTTCCGTCCCATGAGCGATCTTCATTCCGACATCTCCCACGACCAACACGCCGTCCGCCGGCAGAAACTCGCCGAGATGCGCGCCGGGGGGTTCGACCCGTTTCGGGCCAGCGTGGCGCCGACCCATTTTTCGGGCGAGGCCCTCCAGGCCTACGTCGAAGGCCAGGACAATGTCGTCACGGTCGCGGTGGCTGGCCGGCTCGTCACGATTCGCGACATGGGCAAAAGTCAGTTCGTCAAGCTGCTCGATCAGCAGGGGCAGATCCAGCTCTACGTGAAGAAGGACGTCGTGGGCGACGCGGCCTATGCCGCCTTCAAGCAGCTCGATCTCGGCGACATCGTCGGGGCGACGGGCACGTTGTTCAAGACGAAGACGGGCGAGGTCACCGTCCGGGTGGGCGGTTGCACGCTGGTGGCCAAGGCGCTCCGGCCGCTGCCGGAGAAATGGCACGGGCTGAGCGATCCGGAGCAGGTCTACCGGCAGCGTTATCTCGACGTGATCGTGAACGCGGAGTCGCGGGCGCGGTTGATGTTGCGCTCGCGGCTGGTGTCGCACGTGCGCCGGTTTCTCGAGGAACGGAAATTTCTCGAACTGGAGACGCCGGTGCTGGAAGCCACCGCGGGTGGCGCGGCGGCGCGACCGTTCCGGACGCATCACAACGCACTCGGCGCGGATTTTGTGCTGCGCATCGCGACGGAGCTGCGGTTAAAACGCATGCTGGTGGGCGGCTTCGACCGCGTGTTCGAGATCGGCCGGATTTTTCGGAACGAAGGCGTGTCGCGGAAGCACAACCCCGAGTTCACGATGCTCGAGGTCTACGAAGCCTATTCCGACTACCGCGGCATGATGACGCTCATCCGCGACCTGCTGACGTCGCTGGTGCGCGATGTGATTCGACCGGCGGGCGGCGCGCTGACCATCAAGCACGCGGCGAGCGGGCAGGACATCGACTTTGGCGGCGAGTGGCGGGAAGTGCGCTACAAGGATCTGATCCGGGAGGTTACGGGGGACGCGGAGTGGTTCCACCGCAGCAAGGCGGAGAAGATCGCCGGCGCGGAGAAACTCGGCCTCGGGGTGAACCCGGCCTGGGAGGAGTTTGAAATCACCAACGAAATCTTTTCGAAGAAGATCGAGCCGACCCTGATCCAACCGACCTTTGTGACCCACCTGCCAAAGGAGCTTTGCCCGCTGGCCAAGATCACGATGGCCGACCCGACGACGATCGACGTGTTTGAATTGATCATCGGTGGCATGGAGGTGGCGCCGGCGTACTCGGAGCAGAACGACCCGGATGTGCAGCGCCAGATGTTTGAGGCGCAGGCCGGCGAGGAGAAACAGAACATCGATCACGACTTTCTGCTCGCGCTGGAGCACGGCATGCCACCCGCCGGCGGGATGGGCGTGGGCATCGATCGCCTCTGCATCTTGCTGACGGGGGCGGAGAGCATCCGGGATGTGATTCTGTTTCCCCTGCTGCGGCCGGGAGGCTGACGCGATTGCCAATTGCCGATTGGCGATTGGCCTGACGAAGATCGGAAACCAGATCGGCAAGCGAAAATCAAAAAACGGCAATCCAGCCATGCCTTGGTTTCTTTATCTCGCCCTGAAACAGCTCTTCCCGTCGGGGCGGCGGTTTCCGTTCTTCACGGCGATTTCGGTGATGGGCGTGGCGCTCGGGGTGGCGGTGCTGGTGATTGTGACGAGCGTGATGGGCGGGTTCGGTTACGAACTGCGGAAGATGATCGTGCAGACGGAGGGGGAGGTGCAGGTGAAGACGCGCGGATTGATCGACGACGCGGCCGGGCTGCTGACGGCGATTCGCGCGGCGGCGGTCGTGGCCGGGGCGACGCCCTATGTCGAAGGCCCGGTTGGCGTGATCGCGAGCGGGCGGCCGGCGTTTCCGCTGCTCCGGGGGATCGATGTCACCACCGTGGAGAGCGTGGCCAGCCTCGGACGGTTCATCCGCTCCGGCACGCTCGCCGATCTTGACGACGACTCGGTGATTTTGAGCTGGGAGGTCGCGCAGCAGCTCGGCGCGCGGCTGGGCGATCGGATCGAAATCTACTCCCCGCTGCTGTTCGAGAAACTGAAGAGCGACGAGGTGTTTCTGCCGCGGCAGTTCCGCGTCGCCGGTCTCTTTGAGATTGGCCACCAGCATCTCGATAGCAGCCTGATCTTCGGAACCTTGCGGGCGGCGCAGGAGCTGTACGGGCTCGGGCGGAGCGTGCATGGCATCAACGTGCGCCTGCAGGCGGGGGTGTCGGAGCTGGAGGGTGTCGCAAGGCTGCAGGGCGTGCTGCCCGCCGGCGCGACGGCGCTGCCGTGGACGCAGAAGTGGGAGAGTTTCCTGTGGGTGCTCAACCTGGAGAAGACGATCAACTTTTTCCTGTTGATGTTCATCGTGGTGATTGCGGCGTTCTCGGTGATGAGCTCGCTGCTGATCTCGGTCGTGCGCAAGACACGGGAGATTGGCCTGCTGGGCGCCCTGGGGGCGAGCCGGCGCGACGTGGCGCTGTGTTTTTGCGCGCAGGCGTTCATCATCGGCGTCTCCGGCACGGCGATTGGCGTGGGGCTGGGGTCGGGCGTGCTCGCGGTGCGCAATGAACTTGTGCACGGCATCGCGCGGCTGTTGCAGCGGCAGGACACGCTCAAACAGTTTTACCAGTTCACCGATCTGCCGTCGCATACGCTGCCGGGCGATTTGCTGATCACAGTGGCGGCGGCCATCGTGATCTCGACGCTGGCCGGTCTGTTGCCGGCGTGGCGGGCGGCGCGGCTCAAACCCGTGGAGGCGTTGCGCAGTGAATGATGTCGTGCTCAGCGCCCGCGGTCTCGCGAAATCCTACCTGAGCGGCGACCGCCGGATTGAGGTGCTGCGGCAGGTCGCGCTCGAGGTGGCGGCCGGTGAGAGCGTGTCGATTCGCGGCGAATCGGGCTCCGGGAAATCGACGTTGCTCAATTTGCTCTCCGGGCTCGATGTGCCGGATGGTGGCACGATCCATTGGGCGGGGGAGGTTCCGGGGCCGGAGCGCCGCGCGCTTTTTCTCGGGATGGTATTTCAAGCCTTCTACCTGATCCCGGAACTTGACGCGCTGCAGAATGTGCTGATGGCGGCGCGCATGGTGCGGCGCCCGGGCGCGGTCGAGCGGGCGCGGGCGAAGGACTTGTTGGCGCGGGTGGGGCTGACGGAGCGAACGACCCATCTGCCGGCCCAGCTCTCGGGCGGCGAACGCCCGCGGGTGGCGGTCGCGCGGGCGTTGCTGAATTCCCCGCAGTTGCTGCTCGCCGACGAGCCGACGGGGAATCTCGACGAGCACACCGGTGACGCCGTCATCGAGTTATTGCTCGGGCTCTGTCGCGAGACTGGCACGGCGCTGGTGCTGGTGACGCACAACGCCACTTACGCGACGAAGACAAACCGCAGTCTCTTCCTGCACGACGGGGTTTTGCGGTAAGCCGCGGGAGACACCCCGCCCGCCCGGCAGGTGCGTCGATGCGGCTACGGCCGGAACGGATCGTCGAGCGGGTGGCGCAGGCGGTCGTCAAGCGGGTCGCGATACAGGTAATACGGCACGCCGCCCTTGGTGTGCGTTTCAGAGTAGCCAATGCTGATCGAATAGCCTTTGGCGGGATCCTCGAGGTTCAGGACCATCGAGCCGCTCTTCTCGCTGTAACCCCCGCTGCCAACCCCGTAGCTCAGTGAAAACGACCCGTGGATCTGCCGCTCCTTTTTTCGCTCGCTGAGGGTGATGCGGTCGCGGTGCGTGATGAACGTCGGCGGCGCGAGCAGCGTGCGCGCCAGCCGGGCGTTCTGATGGCGTGCGATGATGGCATCGAGCTGGGTGAGCTCGGCCGGCGTGAGGGTGGCGAATCCGGCGGTCTGGCGCTCGTTGGCGGTGAGTCGCTGCGAGAACGTGGGACTTGGCTTCTCCTCTTTCGTCGCCGGCTCGATCGGCGTCGGGCTGCCGCGCGTGATGGTGTCGCGTCGGACAAACGCGTCGAGCACCGCCACTTGATCGGAGGTCAGGCGGTTGAGGCCGCCGGCGGCGCGCTCGGCCGGTTCGATTGAAACGGAAAAGCGGAGCTCGTTGGCCGACGCGATCGCGGCGAGGCCGGCAAAAGCCAGGCCGGCGGCGAGTCGAACCCACGCGTGTTTCATGAGTGGAAAATGGGGCACACTGACCGGAGACTCACGACTAATCGTGAAGGTTCCAGTTTTTTACTGGGACGCGGATCGATGGTTATGCTTTGCGGAACCGAAAGGTGCGCCGGCACCCCGCCGCCATCGAACCGAACCGAGTAATACTCTAACTGTGTCCCGCGAGGCTTACCGTCCACGTTTCGACGTCGGGCTCGAGGAAGCGGGTCAGGCGCTCGGCTTCGGCCAGGAGGGCGTCGCGCGCCTTGGGGGGAATCGGATCGAAGGGCTTGATGATCATCGTCACGGCCTTTTTTAGCCGCACGTTGTCCCACGTGCCGGCGACGAAACCGTCGATGAGAAACGTGGGTTCGACGCGCAGGCCGGGGAGAAACACTTTCGCCCGGTGCTCCTCTGCGATGATCCGGCTCCGGTCGTGATGGGCCAGCAGCACGTTGTCGAACTCGGGAAGAAAGCGGGGCGGCGCGGGAGTGGTGGCGTCGGGCCGCAACGCCCCGGGCAGGTCGAACAGCTCGTGACCCTCCTCGTCGGTCACCACCCTCAGTTCCGGGCGGAGGCGCTCGAAGTCCGCGGCCATCCCGGAGAGACCGCACCACGTCTGAAAGTCGCGGGCCGTGGCCGGGCCGAAGGCGGCGAGGTAGCGCCGGATGAGCTCGTCGGGTGCGGTCGCGGTCGCCAGCGGCCGGCCAATCCAGGCGTCCGCGAGGGCAAAACGTGGCATCGCCGGATAATTCCAGGAGCCCGCGAAGGGTTCGGGCACCTGCACCATCGGCAGATGCAGCCGAACGGCGTGACCGAGCATGCGGAGATCGAGTTCCGGGTGGCGCGAACCGAGGAAATTCCGCACGTCGTCCTGCGTGCGGGGCGACCCCTGCAGAAACGGGCGGGCCTCCTCGGAAAGGGCGACTGCATCGATGCCCTTCAGACGGTCCGCGTTCATCCCCGCAAATGCGCGGTGCAGCACGGGGGCGACCACCGCGCGGAACCGGGCGTAGTCCGCCGTGCTGACTTCGTGGAGTGTTCCGCGAAAAAGCGGGGCGCGGACGACGGTGCGGGCGACGAGGGCGTCCGCCAGCGGGCGACGGTCGAAGTCGGCGAGCCGCGACCACAGTCCGACATACGGCGGGCCGGGCATTTGCGCCTGGAGACCGGCGATGCGCTCGAGCGCCGCCGGCGCGGCGAGTTTGCCGCGGGCGAGCAGGAGCTGGCGCCCGAGCAGGGCGCGATTCAGCTCGCGGAGCGTGAGCGGGGCGGCGGGCTTGGCACCGCGGTGGGCTTTCGCGCTCTTGGCGATGGTTTTCTTGGAAGTCGCCATTCGCGGAGAGAATCGCGGAAAACGCGCAATCACGCCAGAGCAATTTCCAACCAAGTGCGGACCCCGCGCCGCCGGCCCCGCGCCCCCGTCGTCAGGTTGAATCGACACCCGCCAACCCGATCTTATTTATCGGCCCCTCTTGTCACCCAGTAGGTGACAAGATGGGGTGGCGACCATTGTTGGACCTTGGAAACTTGTCGTTTAAGGGATGACAAGCGCGGTCGGCGGTGAAAACCGGGACGGCGCTGGCGCGGGAGCGCGGCGTGGGCACGGCGCCAGAGCGTCGGCGGCGGGCACCAATGGCGCGGCGGAAGGCTTGGACAGGTGCGCGGGCCGTGGTGAGCTCACGCCGGCATTGCATCGAAACGCGATGTCGTCCGTCATGCACGCCGTCACCAGTCTTTCCGTACCAGCCTCATCCTTCCCGCAAGCCACTTTGCTCTCCATGCTTCCCTTTGCGCTCTCCATCTTCACGGGTGCCTTTCTCCTGTTTCAGGTGCAGCCCCTGATTGGGAAATATATCCTGCCGTGGTTCGGCGGTGGGCCGGGCGTCTGGACGACCTGCCTGCTTTTTTTTCAAACTCTGCTGCTGGGCGGCTACGCCTACGCCCATTTCTCCTCGACGCGCCTGACGCCGCGGCGGCAGGTGATTTTGCATTTTGTGCTGCTCGGGCTGTCGCTCGCGCTGCTGCCAATCACGCCGTCGGATGCCTGGAAGGATCACGTCGCGGGTGATCCCAACTGGCGGATTCTGCTGTTGCTGACCGCGACCATCGGGCTGCCGTACTTTGTACTGTCGTCGACCGGACCGCTGATGCAGCAGTGGTTCAGCCAGCTCAACCCGGGCGTGTCGCCGTACCGGCTCTACGCCCTGTCGAACGTGGGCTCGTTGCTGGCGCTGCTCAGCTACCCGGCGTATTTCGAAGTGAAATTTTCGCGCCAGGTGCAGGCAAACCTGTGGTCCGGGGGCCTGGCGTTGTTTGTGATCTTCTGCGGATACTGTGCGTTCCTCCGTTGGAAAAATGCCACGGCGGTGGTCGTCGCCGATCCAGCTGCAGCGGAAACCACGTCTGGCGAGGCCGAGCCGGTTTCCTCGACCGACAGGCTGCTCTGGGTGGTGCTGCCGATGATCGCATCGGTGCTCCTGTTGGCGACGACCAACAAGCTGTGCCAGGAGGTCGCGGTGATTCCATTCCTGTGGGTGCTGCCGCTGGCCCTGTACCTGCTCACATTCATCGTCTGTTTTGATCACGCGCGCTGGTATCATCGCGGCCTCTGCACGGCTTTGCTCGTGGTGGGCATGGCGGTCGTGTCGCAGGTCCTGCCGGCGGGCACGGACGCTCCGATGCGACTGCAGATCATCAGCTACACGGCGACGCTGTTGGTGGCCTGCATGGTGTGTCACGGTGAACTCTACCGGCTGAAGCCGCCGCCGCGGCAGCTCACGTCTTATTTTCTGTTCATCTCGTTTGGCGGCGCCCTCGGAGGATTCCTCGTCGCGATCGTGGCGCCGGCGCTGTTCAACGACTACCGCGAGGTGCAACTCGGACTCTGGCTGCTGAGCTATATGCTGGGAATCCTTTGCTTCCGGCATCGCAGCCGCGAAATCACCCTGGCGGCGGCGATTGGAGTCGTCCTGGTCACGGTGGTCGTGCCGCTGCTGCGAACGCGCTTCGACGATTCCGCGGGCTTCAAGGCGGAGTATCTCGCGATTTTCCAGGACCGCGCGCTCTACATCATCGGAGCCGTCCTGGCCTTTGTCGGCTGCACGTTCAATCTGCGGCAGATGCGGATCGCTTCCGAGTGGCAGCCGCGGATGGCGGGGTTTGTCATGGCCTTCAGCGTGGCGCTGGGTGCGGTGTTTGTGACGAATTGGAGCAGCCGCACGGAGCAGACCCTGAGTGCGTCGCGGAATTTTTACGGCACGCTGAAGGTGCTCGATTATCTGCCGGGCGACGAGGAGGACAATTACCGCCTGCTGCTGCACGGCGCGACGACCCATGGCATCCAGTTCATGAAACCGGAGAAGTCGGTGATGCCGACAACCTATTACGGCGACGCCAGCGGAGTGGGCCTGGCAATCAACCAACTTCCGCAGGGTCCGCGCCGGCTGGGCCTGGTGGGCCTCGGCACGGGCACGCTCGCGGCCTATGGGCGCAAGGGCGACTACCTGCGGATCTACGAAATCAACCCGGCGGTTGAGCAGCTGGCCCGCGAGCAGTTCAAATACCTGGAATATTGCCAGGCGAAGGTCGACGTGCTGATGGGCGATGCGCGCCTCGTGATGGAGCGGGAGGTGCTCGCGGCCCAAACCCAGAATTTCGATTTGCTGGCGCTGGACGCGTTCAGCAGCGACGCCATCCCGGTGCATCTGCTGACGACAGAGGCGTTTCAAATCTATCTGAAGCAGCTGAAACCGGACGGCGTGCTCGCGGTCCACATCTCCAACCGCTATCTCGATCTCCGGCCGGTCGTCGAGAAACTCGCCGCTCATTTTGGGATGACGGCGACCAGCATCTCGGACGACAATGAGGCCGACTGGTGGCTCTATGCCACGACGTGGATTCTGGTGACGCGGAACAAGGATTTCGCCGCCCTCGACGCGATCCGCGACAAGGCGGAGGCGCCGGCGGACAACCGGAATTCGCCGTTGTGGACCGACGATTACGCGAGCCTGTATTCGATCCTGAAGTGATTTGTGCCGCCGGTTGACGTGGGGCGGGATTGAAGAAGATTAACTGTATGAAATTTTTGTGCCGACTGATTTTGAGTTTGCTCGGCGCCGTGCTCGCGCCGGCGGCCGACGCGCCGGGGGCGGAGGATGCGGCGTGGCGGGCGACACGGGTGGCCAAACTTACGAAGCCCGACGGCTGGCTGACGCTGATCGGGCTGCACTTTTTGAAGGACGGGTCCAACACCGTCGGCAGTGCGCGCGGCAACGACGTCGTGCTTGCCAAAGGGCCGGCCCGGCTGGGCACCGTGACGGTCGCGGCGGATGGCAAGGTGTCCCTCGACGTCGCTGCCGGCGTGGCGGCCCAGGTGGACGGTCGGGAAATCAAAGCAGTGGAATTAAAGTGGGACACGGCAGCGCCGCCGACCCGAGTGACGGTTGGGACGGTCACGCTGTTCGCGATCGATCGCAGCGGGAAGAAGGCGCTACGGGTGAAGGACAGTGCCTCAGTGCGGCGCACCCGGTTTGCCGGGCTTGAATATTTTCCGATCGATCCGTCGTGGCGAATCAAGGCGCGCTGGGTGGCGTTTGAGAAATCGAGGATGATGCCCGTGGCGAACATCCTCGGTCAGCAGTCGCCGGAACTGGTCGCGGGGAAGGCGGTGTTTACCCGCGACGGGCGGACGATGGAATTGGTGGCCATCGACGAAGGACCGGATGCGCCGCTGTTCTTCGTGATCTCGGATGCGACCAGTGGGAAGGAGACGTACGGCGGCGGGCGCCATCTTTACGCGGTGCGGCCCACGGGCGACACCATCGAGCTGGATTTCAACCGGGCGGAAAATCCCCCGTGCGCGTTCACGCCGTACTCGACCTGCCCGGTGCCGCCGAAGGAAAACCGGCTGCCCTTCGCGGTGAACGTGGGCGAAAAGACGTATCGGGGCGGGCCGGAGTGAGGCTATTTCGCGTCGGCCTTCTTCGGCGCCTTGCCTTTGGCGGCGGGTTTTGGATCGAGATTGGCGGCGAGATCTTTCGGCGTGGGGTGCGACTCCACGCCGCCGGCGGGAACTTCCACCTTGGCGATCCAGAGGATCGCGTTGAGCACGAGCTTCCGGAAATCGTCGTTGCCCCAGTTCGCGTGGTAGTGCGCGCCGGTGAAACCGAAGCCGCGACCGCCGTCGGGCCGGACGTGGGCCCACGAGACCGTTTGCGGTTCACCGCGCGCCACCGCGGCACGCACCGTCGGGTTGCCAGAATGGGCACCGTCGGGCCGCGAAGTGGTGGAGGCGTCCGGCACCGCGACGAGAATTGGCGTCACGCCCTTCTGCCCTTCGGCGAAGCGCATGTTGAAGTACCATTCGTCGCGAATCGTGAAGGGTTTCACCCCGCGGGCGATGGGGTGGTTCGGCAAGGATTTGAACTGGGCGTCCCAGTGCGGGTTGACGGACCAGTTGATTTCGAAGGCGCCGCCGATCCACCGGATGAACTCTGTCTGGCCCTTTTCCTTGGTGGGCTCGACGGCGTAGTGCAGGAGGCCGAGGCCGGCGCCTTTGCTCAGGGCGGCGCCGAGCAGCGCGAGGTGATTACCGGCGAGGGCGACATGCTTCGCGCCGCCATCGGAAAAAATCACGACGGCGTCGACGCCGGCAAAGGTGGATGGGTCCGTGGGCCAGCCGCCGAGAGTGACGTCGGTCTTCAGACCCGGGACGCCGGCGAGGCACTTTTGCAGGAGGAGCACGCCGGCGTTGTGCTCGTGCGCGCCGGGCCCATGGCTCGGCGGTCCCGCGATCAGCAGAATTTTTTTGTCAGCCGCGGGCGCGGAGAGCGTGGCGATCGACCACACGGCGAGCAGGGTGGCAACACGGAGGAGCTGCGCTGGGATGAGTTGCATGCGGGAGAATCAGAGCCCTCTTTGTTGTCGGAAATGCGAACGAAGCAATGGCGAATCGCGGTGCGGAACGCTCTGACTCGAGATCGCGCGACAGCTTTTTTTGATATGGGTGAATAACGAACCCGGGATGATGGCTGGCGCGGCTGATCCTGGTCTGGGAGTCGATCGTGTCGACCGTGCGTTGGATCGCTTTCTGGCTACAGGCAGGCGGTGATGCGGGCGAGCAGATCGCCGTGCGAGGTCACGGCCGGGAATTGAGGAAACTGCCGCACGACATTTTCCGGTGCGTGCACCAGAAACCCGTGGTCGGCCTGCCCGAGCATCGAGGTGTCGTTGAACGAATCGCCGGCGGCGATGACGCGGTAGTTCAGCGATTGGAGGGCGGCGACCGACTGCCGCTTCTGGTCGGGCATTCGCAGTTCGTAGCCCGTGATGCGGTCGTTGACCACGGTGAGCCGGTGACAGAACAAAGTGGGCCAGCCCATCTGGCGGAGAAACGGCTGCGCGAATTGTTCGAAGGTGTCGGAGAGGATGATGACCTGGGTGCGCCGGCGGAGTTCGTTGAGAAAGTCGAGGGCGCCGGGCAGCAGCGGCAGGCCGGCAATCACCTCCTGGATTTTCGAGAGCGTGATGCCATGGCGGTCCATGAGGTCGATGCGGTAATGCATCAGCTTGTCGTAGTCCGGTTCGTCCCGCGTGGTGCGGCGCAAAGCGGGGATCTGCGTGCGTTCGGCGACGGCGATCCAGACTTCGGGCGTGAGGACGCCCTCCATGTCGAGGGTGACGATACTTTGTTTCACAGGAGGAAAAGTGAACACGGGGTGGCCGCGCCGAGGCAAGCGCCGGTGAAATCTCAACCCGCGTTGCTGGCGCGGGAGAAATACCGGTCGAGATTGAGCGCGCGATCGCGAAGGACCGACTCGAGCAGGGCGCGGCTGGGGAGAATTGTCACGTGATCCCCCAGCTGGCCGACGAATTCGTGGTCCGGTTGGTTGAGTTCGACGAAGAGCCGGGCCTGGGGCGCCAGTTTCCGGATGCGGGAAACGGTGTGCAGGGTCTTCAGATCGGGGTCCACGAAGCGCACGTTGGCAAAAACAAAGATGATCGCCGCGTGCCCGATGCTGGCCTGTTGCAGGGCGGTGGGACTGATGGGCACGCCCCGGACGAAGTGATGCTGCGGATACGGCCGCACCTGCACCAAATCGGTGACGACGACGACCTCCCGGCGGGCGAGCTCCGGATAGTTGGGCAGCACCTGGATGAGTTCGTCGGCGAACGCGGTGTACTCGCAAATCACGACGTGATCCCGAGCGACGATCTTGGCCGTCCCCAGCTGGTGTTGATTCGTCAGGCCGTGCAGGGAGTCGGCCGTGATGGCGATGAAATTGGTGTAGCAGTAAATCCCGACGATGATGGTGACGACCCCGGACAGCCGGCCGATTCCCGTGACGGGTGCGATGTCGCCGTAGCCCACGGTGGTGGAACTTACAAACCACCACCAGAGGGCATCGCTGAAGGTGCGAATGTTTGGGTTGATCCCGTGTTCGTAGATCCAGAAGACCCAGGTGGTGCCGACGCCGCTGACGAGCAGCAGGAGGAAGATAAAGCGAAGCTGGCGGGCCATAATGGGAGGTGAATTTACCGTCTATTCAAATTGCTTCCGGAATGCGGTGAGCGTCTGGCGCAATTCGGCAAGTTCACCGCGGAGCGCGGCGACATCCGCCTCGAGCTTGGCGAGGCGATCGGCTTCGGCGCGGGTCTCCGGGGGCGCCGGTTCGAGGCGAATCACGGGGGCGACGGCGGGCAGATCCGGCGGGCCGGCGAGGAGATGGGCGTGACGCGCCTCCTTAGTTCCGGGCTGCCGGGGCAATTTGGCGACGAGCGGCTGCGGCTGCCGCGTGGCGAGCGCGGTGAGCGCCTCCTCCACCTCGGGCAACGTGTCGAACCGGAAGAGTCGCTCACAGCGGGTGCGCAACTCGCCGACGGTTTGGGGCCCGCGCAACAGCAGCACGCAGAGCAGGGCGACCTCGGCCGGCGTGAGCAGGAGGGCGTCCGTCAGGGTGTGCTTGTACTTCGCCACCCGGCTTTCCGCGCCGGCAAACTGCGTGGCGAGGCGTTTCTCCCGGAGGCCGCCGAGGGCGCGAACGACCGAGCTCTCGTCGAACGCCACCACTGGCTCGCGGTTCGTGAGCTGGTTGCAGGCGTTGGTGAGCGCGTTGAGCGTGAGCGGATAATAGTCCGGCGTGGTAAGCTGTTTTTCCACCAGTGATCCGAGGACACGCACTTCGTCGGCGTTGAGCGGTGAAAGCGGTTCGTCCATCGGATCAATCGAGCCAGGGCTCGGCCTCCGTGGAATCGGTGGGCTTGTTGGCGGCAGGCAATCGCGCGGCCGCCTGCTGGCTCGCGGCGAGACGCTTGGCCATGAAGAGCGACATTTTCTGGCGCGCGTCGGCGACGAGATCCGCGGAGGCATGTTGCGGACTGCCGCTCCAGAACGGAGGGGAAGGCTCGTATTCGATCGCGAGCTGAATCTCGTGGGCCGCGGCCTCGCCAGCCGCCTGCGCGACCAGTTGCAGCGCGAAATCGAATTGGCCGAGATCGCCGTTCAGGAGCGCAAGGCCAAGCTTGGCAATCTGAAGCGGCATCACCTGGAAGAGCTCGAGCGCATCCGCGGCTATGCCACGGTCGAGATGAAGAACATCAAGCAGACCAAGCTCGAACTCGAGGCGCTGAGCCGGCAGCTGAGTCTGGCCGAGCGCAATGAAGAACGCCTGAAAGGGCTGCGCTTCAAGGACTATGCAACCGACGTCAAGCTCGAAGACGCTGCCCGGCAGGTGATCTCGCTCAGGAAGGATCTGGACATACGCCGCGTCGAGCTCGCCGCTCGGCTGGAAATGTCCGAGCAGAACGTCGGCAAGCGCATGTACTCGGGCAACGAGACCATCGGCAGTGCCGATTTCGCCGGCAAGGGCGCCGATATCGAGGCCGATATCCGACTTGGCGAGCACGAGGTCGAGCTGGCGCAGCAGCGCTATATCGCGTCATTGCGCCACCGCGACCGGTTGGCCGTCCGGGCGCCATTCGACGGTACCGTATTGGAGTTGCCACGCGTCAGCGACGCCAACGTGCGCCGCGGCGATGTGATCGCCATCGTCGAGCAGGGCAAGGCCCGCGAGGTCACGGCCTATCTCAATCAGGACGAGGTTCTGCGCATCGGCCTCGGCGACGAGGCGACGCTGTTCGTGCCGGCGCTCAACGAAACACTGAAAGCCAGCATCAAGCGCATCGACCGCACCTCCGGCTTCGTCGACGAGCAGCACCGCAGCCAGAACCCCGGCTATCGCTGGCGCGGTCCCGTCGACCGCACGGCCAAGGTGACGCTGGCCTTCGCCGATCCGGAGCGCATTGCCAAGAACGAACGCTATCGCTCCGGTTTGCCCGTCGTCGTGATTTTCCCGCAGCGCTCGACCAATTCGATCCTGTCGTCGCTCGGGCGTAGCGATACCGAGACGAGGTAGCGGGCAAACATGGCGGGGCGTCAGACAGTGGCACCGCTGCACCTCGGACCGGACACGCCGCTGCCGCCGGGCGAGAAGTGGTCGCCGATCGTCCAGATCAAGCTTATCCTCTATTTTTGCGCCTGCTTCATTCTTCTGTCGCTACTGCCCAATTCGATCTGGGACCCCGAAGGCCAG
>SXGT01642873.1_pt1 | contig 14344 bp, 7 predicted proteins | sample 3176221 | NCBI WGS metagenome assembly SXGT01 (sample SAMN11356862, study PRJNA531348) | freshwater metagenome | isolation source: freshwater sample F1-120 | place: China: Fuxian Lake, Yuxi | collected 2017-12-25
AGACGTGCTGTGCATACGTGCCGATCTGGCAACCATATCCCCAGCGCACTTCGCCGGCGAGCGGCGAAAGAGAATCGACCAGCGTGCGCAGGAACGTTGTCTTGCCCTGACCATTGTCGCCGACAATCGCGGCGCGCTGGCCATGTTCGATTTCCACGTCAACGCCAGAGGCCACGATTCGCTCGGGGTAGCCGATTGAGAGACCGCGGCAGCGCACCGCCGGGCCTTTGCGCGGCTCGACTTGCGGCGCGCGAATTCGGGCCGTGGCTTCTTCGCCGTCCACCTCGATCAACTCGAGTTTTTCGAGCTGCTTACTCTTCGATTTGGCGCGCGTGGCGGTGCTGGCACGGGCCTTGTTCCTGTCGATGAATTCCTGCAGATCCCGCTGCTTCACCCGCACCGCGGCGTTGACGCGGTCGTGATGCTCGCGGCGTTCGCGCTGGTTCTGCAGAAAGGCGTCGATCTTGCCGGGATACATCGTCAACTTACCGCGGGTCAGATCGAGCGTCTGGCTGCACGTGGCTCGCAGAAACGCGCGGTCGTGCGAAACAATCAGACAAGCCTCGCGAAAATGCCGAAGAAAATGCTCCAGGAGAATCTGGGTGCGTAAATCGAGGAAGTTGGTCGGCTCGTCCAAGAGCAGCAGATTGGGCTCATGCAGCAGAAGCGCCGCCAGCTTGAGACGCGTTTGCCAACCGCCGGAGAGCTTGCTGACCAGACCTGTAAGATAGCCGTGCTTAATTTCAAACTCGCCCGCCACTTCGCCGCACTTCCAGTCGGGCTGACCGCTATCGCGCATCAGAAATTCCAGCGCGGTCTCGTTTGGCAAAAACGGCTCGTGCTGCCGCAGGTACCCCAGCCGCAAGTTGGGATGTCGAATCACCTCGCCGCGATCCAGCTCCTCGTCACCGAGCAAGACTCGCAAGAGCGTGGATTTGCCCGCCCCGTTGCGGCCGACGAAGCCAACCTTAAGGTCATCGACAATCGTGGCCTCGGCCCGATTCAGAAGCACCTGATGCCCGTAACTTTTGCACGCGTTCTTAATTTGTAATAACACTGCCATCGCTCATTTACCTTGCCGGAAACGGTAGCCATCGCCGGCTTTGCACACGTTAGGTCTCGTAGATCAGGGTGGTCTCTTCGATTTCGGAGTCGTCCTCGGGCTTGATTGCTCGGCCCGGGCGTGGTTTCCACCTGCTGGCGAGCCATTCGTTCAGGTGCATCGCCAGATCGAAGACGGTGGGCACGAAGATCAGCGTAAAGACCGTCGAGGCCCCCAGACCGCCCAACAACACCGAACCCAATCCACGATAAAGCTCGCTGCCTGCGCCGGGCGAAACCACCAGCGGCAGCAAGCCAAACAGGCCGATGAAAGCGGTCATGAAGATGGGTCGTATGCGCGTCCGTACGCTTTCCAAGATCGCCCTTCGGGGCGGCATGCCCTGGTCGCGCATCAGCGACAGCGCTTGCTCGACGATCAGAATCGGATTATTGACCACGGTGCCCACCAGAATGATAAAGCCCAGCATGGTGAGCACGTCGAGCGGCTGCAGCACAAAGCGGTTGAGCAGCCACAAGCCAAAAAATCCCCCCACCGCGCCCAGCGGCACGCTGAGCATGATGATCAGTGGATAAAGCCACGACTCAAACAAGGCAGCCATCAGCAGGTACGTAATGATAATCGCCAGCAATAAGTTCCAGCGCAGCGACTGCCAGGTTGTCTTCAACTTGTCGGCGGTGCCGGAGAGATTGATCTGATATTCACCACCGATCCGGCCTGATTGTTCGAGCGGCGCGACGATCCGCGTATTGATCTGTGAAATCGCTTCTTCAAGAGGCAGATCCCTGGGCGGCGATACTGAAATCGTGATCGCCCGCTGCCGTTCGCGGCGGTTGATTTGTTCTGGCCCGCTGCCGTAGTGCACTTCGGCCACTGCCGCCAGCGGCACCAACTGTCCTTGGGGTGTGGCGATCACCAGCGCCTCCAGGTCTTGCGTGCGACCCGTGAGTTTGTCGGTGCCCAGAATCGAAAGGTCGATCTTGTTGCCGCCCGAGTAGTAATCGCTGGCATACGCCCCGTCCACCAAAGCATCGACGGTATAGCCCAGATCGGCGGCGCTGACGCCCATATCGGCAGCTTGTTCCCACTTGGGAATGATGTGCATTTCCGGGCTGGAGAGGTCGAGACTTGGTATCGGCCGCGCCTGGGCGCCCGGCACCACGGAATCGATGGGATTCATCACCATACCCATGATCTGTCCGCCGATGCCCACCAGCGTGCGCACGTCGGGACCAGTAATCTCCACGTCGATCGTGCGGCCGCCGGACAGCGCTTGCTCGAACAAACTCGACTGCTTGGCGATCACCAACGTGCCGGGCATGAACGCGGCCACGCGCGGGATGAGTTTTTCGTACTCGCCGGCGCGCAGCGGATCAGCGGCACGCAGTCCCAGAAACAACTGCCGCCCACGCGCCACGTAAAAGAAATCGCCAATCGGTGGAAAATCGAGCCTGGCCGCCTCGGGGCTGTCGGCATCGACATCCCAATAAGGCCGCAGGAACTTCTCGATCTGACTCCCCATTTTTTCGATCTGCTCGGTGTTATAGCCCGGCGGCGGAAACAGCAAGCCAAACACCAGATTGCGATTGCCATTGGGCAGGTACTCCACCTGCGGAAGCATGAGCCAGCTCAGCAGCAGCGAAACAGCGATCATGCTGGTCGCCGTGAGCAACTGCCGCATCAGCCCCTGTTGCAGCCAGGCGTTGAGGCCCAACACCGCGGCAACGAAGCGACGACCAAAGCCGTCGATCGGCATCAGCACAGCTCGCATGAATCGGGCCCGCAGCGAATGATCGCCGGATTTGACCGTTGACCACTCCGACTTGCCGCTGCGCATGATGGACGAGGCGGCCGTGGGAACGAGAATCAGTGCCACCACCAGCGACATTAAAAGCGCGGCGCTGATCGCCAGCGCGATGTCGCGAAAGAGCTGCCCTGCCTCGTCCTGCACGAACAGCACGGGCACGAAAACCGCCAGGTTCGCCAGCGTTGCCGCGAGCACGGCCCCCCAGACTTCTCGAGTGCCGTTGACGACCGCTTCCAACCCACCCTCGCCTTCGTGGCGATGCCGATAGATATTCTCGAGCACAACGATGAAATTGTCGACCAACATCCCCGTTGCGAAGGCGATTCCCGCCAGACTGGGCACGTTCAGCGAACGATTCAAGAGCCGCATCATCAGAAACATGCCGATGAAGCTGACCGCGATGGACACAAAAATCACCAGACTCGAACGCACACTGCGCAAAAACAACAACAGCGCCAGGAAGGTGAGCACGCCCCCTTCCAGCAGATTGTCGGTCACCAGGTTAATCGATGAGTAAATGTACTCGGTTTCGTCGTAGACCTGGGTGAGCTGCAAACCGCGCTGCCGCAGCAGGCCGTTATTGAGACGCTGGTTCTCGGCACGCAGCCCGTCCATCAGCAGCAAAACGTTCGACCCCGTTTCGCGCAGACAGTTGACGGCGATGACTTCGGTGCCAAACCGCCGCACGACTCCGTCGGGCTTCTTGTAGCCGATCCGCACCTCAGCCACGTCGCGAACGTAGACGGGTTCGTCGTCGCGACGGGCAATCACCGCGTCCGCCACTTGCTGCGGAGTCCGCCGCTCGCCGAGCGTCCGAACCACGTAGCGGCGCTTGCCTTCCCAAAAGTCACCCGCCGAGGTGTCCTTGTTGCCTCGCAGTGCGTTGCGGACGTCGGTGATGGTCAACTCGCGGGCCGCCAGTCCTTGCGGATCGACGATGACCTGCAGCTCTTCCTCGCGCCCGCCGAACACATTCGCGTTGGAGACGCCGTCCACGCGTTCGAAACGAGACTCGATCATGTCCTCGGCGAACCGGCGGAGCCTGGTGACATCGACCTCCGGCGGCAACAGCTTGCGAACTTCGCGATGCTTCGAGGCCAGTTCCCGCAGCCGAAAGAGGGCCAGCCCGGGATTGGCCGTCTTCTCAATCCGCGTCAACTCGGCCTTGAGCCGCGGCTGCTGCGCGGCCAATGCCGCCACATCCTCGGCCGTGGGCAATCGTGGACTCAGAATGAACCAGGCGATCGGACGATCGGACGAGTTACTCGTCGAGATCGTCGGCTCATCGGCATTCTCGGGATACTTGGGCACCTGATTGAGCCGGGTATTGACGCGCAAGAGCGCGTCGGCGATTTCGGTGCCGACGGCGAATTCAAGGATAATAACACCGCGGGAATCGTGGCTTTCGGAGGTCAGCTTCTTAATGCCTTCAACGCTTTGAAGCTGCTCTTCCTGTTCCTGCACGATCTCGCGCTCGATTTCTTGGGGACTCGCGCCGGGCCAGCGGGTCTCAACCGTCAGCGTGGGGATCTGCACTTCCGGCGTAAGTTGCACCGGCATCGTGTAGACGGTGATCACGCCAAACATGACCACCAGCAACACGCCGACAGAAACCTTGACCGGGTTGGAAACAATGGTTTCGATCATAAGGGGAGGATGAAGGTTGAATGATGAAGGATGAGGGATGAGCCACAATACTTCATCGTTCATCCTTCATCTTTCATCGCTGCTTTCGCGACCGGCGCGCTGGGCAAGATCGCAACCGGCTGCCCTGGGAAGAGCCGTTCATTGCCCTGATGTACCACCTGTTCGCCAGGTTGCAGTTCGCCTTTCACTTGGATCAGATCTTCGTCCACCACGCCCAGCTGCACGGGCACCAGCCGCACGGTGCTCGGCCCGTTCTTGTCTTTGCCAGGGACCACGGCGTAGACCACCGGCGACGGGCCGCCCAGCACGAGCGCGTCCTTGGGCACCATCAGAGCGCTCGCCGGAGCGCCAACCGGCAACGTAACACGGGCCAACATGCCGGGCTTGATCATCGGCAGGCCGTCGACAAATTGATTCTCCACACGAATCTTCACCGGAAAACTGCGCGATTTGACGTCCGCCTGCGGCACGATCAGGGCTACCTTGCCTGCAAACGTCCGTTGCTTGATGGCGCCAATCTCAACACGTACTTCTTGGTCAATTCGCAAATTCGCCACGTAGTCTTCCAGGAGCGAAATCGCGATCTCCACCTGATCCACTTCCACGATCTCCACCACGGGGTCGGCCTGCGAAATCCATTGGCCCACTTCCGTGTGCTCCGCCACCACATAGCCATCAAAGGGGCTGACGATCGTGTGCTTGCGGATCAGGTCGTCGATGCGATTGACTTCTTCATCGCTGACCTCGACCTGCGCCTCAGCCTGCCTGACTTTTTCCTGGCGTGGGCCGGCCAGCACCAGCTCGTATGCCTTATGGGCTTCCAGATACAAGGCCAGCGCCTGGTCCGATGCGCTCGCCGCGTCCTGCAGCTCATCGGTGCTGGTGGCCTTTCGCTCCATCAGCTCGCGGAACCGCTTGAGGCGGTATTGCCGATAGTCCATCAGTGCCTTGGCGCCTTGGGCCTTGGCCTTGGCTTGTTCAATCTCCTCCGGGCGAGAGCCGTTTATCATTTCCGCCAGCTCTTGCTTTCGAAATTCAAGATCGCCCACGGCCGCAGCGCGTTGAATTTGCAGGGCATCGAGGCGCAACTGCGCTAACGGTTGGTCTTTTTTGACCTTGTCCCCTTCGTTGACAGGAAACTCAATCACCCGACCTGCCACGGCGGTGCCCACGATGCTGCGTCTGAGCGGCTCAACGGTGCCCACGATGGTTTGCCCAGCCGCAATCTTACGCTCGATTACCGCCGTGACAGCAACCGGCGACGGCGGGCGCTCTTGCGCCGTCGCCTGACTCTGGCAGGCGGCCATCAGAGCTGCAGCGATCCGCATGAACCGTTGCTTGATGTCGCCCGCTCCGAGAGCAACTGCTAATCGCACAGGTTTTTCTCCACGGCACCATCTCGCAGTTGATCGCTCGCTCATCGACATTCCAGGCAGGTGACAGCCACAACCGGGCACTTTCCTTGAAATCGTAGTTCCGCACGGCGACCCGCTCGTGTAAGAAAGTTAGCAAGCCAATGATCAGGGACCTTACATTTTAGGCGTCGCCGCCAGCGTGCGTCAACTTTGCTGCGAAGAGGGCCAGGGCCAATCAGCGATCCGTTGGGGGCCGGCTGTGCCGGCCGGATTCCCGTGACTTTCCCATCCACGGCCGGCAATGCCGGCCCTACCAGGTTGCCGAATGCAAAACATTGATCGGCCTTGGAGCAGGTTCCCTTCGGACGGCGGAGATCGCCCCTTACAGATACAATGGCCGCATGGAAATACTGCGTGATTTCTGGGATCGGGTACGAGACTCCGTGCTTGCACCCAAGCTCAGTCCCGACGAGCTCGACAAGCACTTGCAACGCGCCCGCGAGGAACTCCCGGTGCCCGTCTTTTGGCTGCTCGGCAAAGCGCAGTCGGGCAAGACTTCGATCATCCGCGCGCTGACCGGCAGCACACGGGCCGAAATTGGCGATGGCTTTCGCGCTTGCACCCGCGCCTCCCAGCTCTATGCGTTTCCCAGCGAAGACGATTGCCTGCTGCAGTTTCTCGACACGCGTGGACTCGGCGAGGTGGGTTACGATCCCACCGAGGACATGCGATTCTCCGCCGAGCAAGCCCATCTGCTGATGGTGGTGGTTCGGGCGATGGATCATGCCCAGGCACCGGTGGTCGAAGCGGCGAAGGCGGCCAAGCGCGCCCATCCCGAGTGGCCCGTCATCATGGTGCAAACCACATTGCACGAAGGCTACCTGGCCGGCGGCGGGCACATCGAGCCGTATCCGTTAAACGAGTCACCGCTGCCGATGAGCGTGCCGATCGACCTGGGTCGATCACTCGCCGCGCAGCGCGAAGTCTTTGCCGACATTGCCGACCATTTTGTGCCGGTCGATTTCACGTTGCCACAAGACGGGTTCGTGCCCGAGCATTACGGCATCGAAGCATTGTGGACGACTATCGAGGCGGTGCTCCCGCTTGGTTTGCGGGGAATTCTCGAAACACGCGACGACCTGCGCAGCCCATTGCGCGACGCATACTTTCACGCGGCCCATCCCCACATCATGGCTTACTCCGTGGCGGCTGGCGTGGCGGCGACGATTCCGGTGCCCCTGGTCGACATCCCGCTGGTCGTGGGGATTCAGGCCAAGTTGTTCCAGACGATCGCCTCGATCTATGGCCAGCGGATGAGCCCGCACACGGTGGCGGAGATCGGCGGAGCGTTGGGCGCAGGCATTCTGGCGCGGCTGGGCGGACGCGAGCTGGCTAAGTTCGTGCCCGGCGTGGGCATGGCCGCGTCGAGCTTGTACGCGGCAGCCAGCACGTACGCCCTGGGCTGCACCTTGTGCGTCTATTTCAGCCACATTCGCGCCGGCGACGTGCCCGACGCCGCGACAATCCGCGAGCTTTTCGCCAGCGAACTCGACGAGGGTCGCAAGCGATTGAGCGAGTATCTTAAGCGAATCAAAACGCCGAGATGAGAACTTGCTCCGTTGTCCAAACGTCCTTTCAGCCCTGGTCAGCGGCGGTGGCGGGCAGGACCAGCAGACCCGGCAGTATTGCCGTGAAAGCACCTTTTTTCGATGGCTCTGGGGCTTCCCTTCGGCGTGCATTTGAGGTAAATAATCCCCAGGCCAGCGCCCCCACGGCCCGTCCCCCGCGCCTGCTGAGGTACGTCAGCGGCCGATGGATTCAAACTTCACGACCAGGAGCAAAACGTTGAAGAAACCACGGCTCATCTTTGATGCCCATCTCGATCTGTCCTGGAATGCCCTTAGTTACAATCGCGAACAGACCGAAACCGTCGAGCGAATCAACGCCCGCGAAGCGGGCATGCAGCCCGGAGGGGGCCGCGGGCTAGCCACTACCAGCCTACCGGAAATGCGCCGGGGTCGCATCGCTGCCTGTCAGGCGACCGTATTGGCGCGGGCCAAGCGCGAAGTGCAGCCAGCGGCCGGGCATCGTCGCACCGATCTCGATTACGGAACTCAGGGCATCGCGTATGCCATCGCGCAAGGTCAGCTGGCTTATTATCGACTGCTCGAACAACAAGGTGCGGTGAAGTTGATCGAGAGTGTTTCTGATCTCAACCAGCACTGGCAACTTTGGGAAGAGCAGGCGGAGAACGAACAACTGCCGATCGGCCTGATCCTGGCCATGGAAGGGGCCGATCCGATCGTTAACCCCGGCCAGGTCGAGGCATGGTACCGGCAGGGGCTGCGCAGCGTGATGCTCTCCCACTACGGCAAGAGCCACTATTCGGTGGGCACCGGCGACAATGGTCCGCTCACGCCGCGCGGCATTGAGATGCTCAAGGAGTTCGAGCGGGTGGGAATGATTCTGGACGTCACTCATCTTTCGGATCAGAGTTTTTTTGAGGCCCTCGAGCGATTCAGCGGCCCCGTTTTGTCGAGCCACAACAACTGCCGCGCGCTTGTGCCGGGCGATCGCCAGTTCTCCGACGAACAGATCAAGCTGCTCATCGAGCGCGAGGCGGTAATTGGCGTCGTGTGTGACGCTTGGATGCTGCGCCCGGGTTGGCAGATTGGGCATTCGTCGCCCGAGGGGCTGACGATTTCAGCGCTGGCTGATCAGCTTGACCACATCTGCCAGCTGGCCGGCAATGCGCGGCATGCGGCGATTGGCAGCGACCTGGACGGCGGCTATGGCACTGAGCAGACCCCGAGCGACCTCAAAACGATTGCCGACCTGCAAAACCTGGATGCAATTCTGACTGCCCGCGGCTACAGCGATTCCGAAATCGACGGCATCTTCCACGGCAACTGGTTGCGATTCTTTCGCCGAGCCTGGTCGTGAGAAAATCACGCGGCCCGACGCGCATGACGACGACTGGCGGCCGAAATAGCCGAGCCTGCGCTGCGCTGGTCGTGCCCTACAACTTCCTCAGGAACTTCACGCCAATGCCCAGCTCCAGCGGCGGATTCTCTGAGCGTTCGCGCATGAGCGTGAAGTAGCCGTCGTAACGGTGCTGTGCGAGTGCGGCAACAAGCGACGGATAATCGGCTGACCCACGACCCAGTTGCACTTCCATGCCGCGACCGCGCGCACGGTCCTGCACGCCGTCGGTGGCGTGGATGTGCAAGATGTTCGCGCCCACCTCTTGAATGGTTTCGAGCGGCGAGAAGCCTGCCACGATCAAACTGCCGGGATCGAGGTCGATGCCAATGCCTTGTTGGGGAAGCGCATCGAGCAGGCGTCTTAGATCGGCGCCGCTTTCGGTGCCCGTCCGAGCGCACAGGCGCGCGCCCACCTGATGGCCGTAAAGGCTCAGGTCGGTCAGCACTTCGACCAACAGTTTCCAGTTTGCCGACTTCTCGTCGCACGCGACCATTCCGACATGATTGATGACGACCTCGGCGCCAATGCCGTGAGCGAACTTCATAATCGCCTTGGTGCCCGCCACGCGGCGCTCAATCTCCTCATGGTCGTCGTAACCGTGGCGGGTGGGAAACCCGATGGCCGAGACGCGCAGCTCGTGGTCGCCCAACAGACGCCGAAGCTCGCGCATGCCCGTGTTGGAGATGGTTTGCGCGTTAATGTCTACCCGCGCGTCGATTTCAACCGCCGAGGCGCCAAGCTGCGCAGCGGTGGCCAGCGCCTTCTTAAATGGCTGCTTTAGGCTTGCTAGCTGAATGGCAATCTTCAAACCTGGCACGGGCGGTCCTTTCCGATCAGCTGATTCTCGGCGGAGGGGGCTTTTCCTGACTTTAATTCAGCGCATGCGTTGCGTGTTTAGAGTCCCTCGGGCGGGATTGACGATAGGTCGAATGGGCCGACTCCGAACCACCGCTGGACTCTAGCGAACATGAAGCGATTGCTGATCCTGCTGATTTTAGCGACACTTCCGGCGGCGTCTACCGAGACTGCGGCGCCGTTGTTGCCAGGCGGCCCCGCAAACTTGAGCCTGAAATCCGAGGCTGGGGATCAGGAGCCGGGAGTCAGGAGCCAGGACTCGGTGACATCGAGCGACGTTGCGCCGCCCAAGGAACCGCAATCCGAAAAGGGCATTTCGGTGGAAACCCCGGAGCCGTCGACGCAAGTACCGTCTCTGCCGGTCGGGAACGAGCTGGGGGCGGAAGAGAGTATCAAGAAAAACCCCGATGCCAAAGCAGAGGCCCCGTTGCGGAACCAACACCCGACCCCCTCGCACTTCGACGCGACGGAGGTCTTTCGCAGCAGCTTTGAGGACGAAGGTGACTCTGATTTCGACGGCTGGCCGGACGGTTGGACGCGCAAGCGAGGCCCGGCCTATCCGTGGTATCTGGAGATTGGCATGCACCACGAAGCCGCGATCGACGGCCAGCAGGCGCTGCGGATCAAGCTCAACGGCGCCTCAGGTGCGGTGCTCAGTCCGCCGATACCCGTCCGATCTCAGTTCAGTTACGTCTTCGAAGGATACGTGCGAACCGAAGGCCTGCAGTTCGACCACGCCTATTACTCGGTCAGCTTCTTCGACGCGAACGAGCAGGAACTGGAGCGGTTCACCTCCGAGAAAGTTGGCTCGAAGAGCGATTGGAAAAGACTGAAGATTGGGCCCATGGCTCCGCGATCGAGCGATGTCCATCACGCGGCGATCGGGCTTCATTTGGAGCCCGGGGAAGCTGCCGATCTGACCGGTTCGGCGTCGTTCGATCATATTTGGCTGGCGCGCCTGCCCAGCATGACCTTGTCCACGGATCGTCCCGACAACGTTTATACCGACCCGCGCGCCCTGGAAGTGACCTGCAAAGTGTCCGGCATTTTTGAGCGCGATCCGTTGGTGATGTTTCAGGTGCTGGATATCGAGGGGCGTGAGGTGCAGTCGCATTCGGCTCCACTAACCGGCTCGACCCGGGGGGATGACTCGAGTGCGGGTGACAATCAGGCGGGGTTCCAGGGATCGACGATTTGGAGGCCCGAGATCAACGAACCGGGTTTCTACAAGATTCGCTGCGGCCTGCGTTGCCGGGAAGGATTGACTCTCGAGCGCGAACAATCGCTGGTCTGCATTGAGCCGGCGCAGAGTTCGCCACGCGGCGAGTTTGGTTGGACGCTGCCGGGGGGCGACCGACCGCTGCCATTTTCCGCACTGGAAAGGATTCTGCCGCAGATGGGCATCAACTGGGTCAAGCTGCCGATGTGGGTCAGCGATGCGGAAACGCGGCGGCTCGACCAGCTTGTGGCTTTCGCGGAACGCATGAGTGCTCGCAATATCGAAACCGTTGGACTACTGAACGAACCTCCGGCCGAAGCAAGATCGCAGTTCGGTGGGACAACCAGCTTGCTGGCAGCCGACGTGTTTTCAACCGAGCCGGATCTTTGGTATCCACTACTGGAGCCTGTGATGGCACGGCTCTCGCTGCAAGTGCGGTGGTGGCAGTTGGGTGGGGATGATGACGTGAGCTTTGTCGGTTACCCCAACCTGGTCGCCGCGATCGCGCGCATTAAGGCCGAGCTGCAGCGATTCGGCCAGGAGGTGAACCTGGGATTCGGTTGGCGATTTTTCGACGAGCAACGGGCGGTCGAGTCGCCGCCGTGGGACTTTCTTGCGCTCACGGGCAAACCCCAAGTGACGGAAGCGGAACTCAAGAGTTACCTCGCGGCGATCGATGGCCGCCGCACTCGCCGCTGGGTGTCGATTGAGCCGCTTTCACGCCATCACTACTCGATGGAAGTCCGGGCCGGCGACCTCATTCATCGCATGCTGGCCGCGAAAATGGCCAAGGCGGAAGGCGTCTTCATCACCGATCCCTTCAGCGCCGCCGGCGGGTTGATGAACAGCGACGGAACGCCGGGCGAGCTGCTGCTTCCCTGGCGCACCACGGCGACTGTGCTGGCCGGTTCCAATTACCTGGGAAGCATTCAATTGCCCAGGGGAAGTCAAAATTATGTCTTCGAGCGCGATGGTGCCATGATGATGGTCGTTTGGAACGATCGGAAAGACCAGGAGAAAATCTACTTGGGTGACGACCTGCGCGTGACGGATGTCTGGGGTCGGATGTCGTCACCCAAGCGCGATGCCAACGACTCGCTGATCGACGTCGGCCCGTTACCCAGTTTTGTCACGGGCATTCATCCGGCGATCCTGCGGTGGAACATGTCGGTGGCGTTCGCGCAGCCTGCACTGCCGGGCGTGTTGGGTGTCACGCACGAGAACGCGTTGATCCTCAAGAACACGTTCGGTCAAGGCGTCAGTACCCAGGCGCGATTGAATTTGCCGGATTCATGGAGGCTGATGCCGCGGATTCTGGAATTTAAAATGGCGCCCTTGGAAGACAGCCTGCAGCCGTTTGGCATCGCCTTGCCGTACGATGCCGGCAGCGGCCGGCAACCGGTGCGGATCGATTTCGAAGTCAATGCCGACCAGCACTACGTGTTCAGCGTCTACCGACACATGGATCTGGGCGAGAACGACATCACGCTAAGAGCGAGCACGCAACTCAACGACCGTGGCGAACTTGAGGTCGAGCAGCTTGTGACCAACAACACGAGTCAAACCGTAAGCTTCAAGTGCTTCTTGTTCATCCCCGACCGCCGCCGTTTGATGACGCAGGTCATCGAACTCACGAATGACCGCGACCGCAAAATCTACCGGCTGCAAAATGGCCGGGAACTGATCGGCAAAACACTGTGGCTTCGGGCCGAAGAAATGGGGGGCAACCGCACCCTCAATCAACGCTTCCTGGCCGAAGAATAGGCAGCGCCGGGGCGGGCACTTGGATACCCGGCCAAAGGCACGCACGCTTACCGACGCCGCAACACCAGCATCGCCACTTCGGGCATGCAGTTCCAGCGAACTGGGAACAGGCCGGAGACGCCCCGGCTGACGTGTACTGCCATCGACCGTTCCAGGAACAATCCGGCCGAGTAACGCACTCCATACCAGCTCGGGCAGACAACGGGGCCGACCAGCGGAAAGCGAATCTGGCCGCCGTGCGTGTGGCCGCAGAGCATCAGTTCAAACCCCTGCCGACACGCCCAACGCGCTTGATCGGGAGAGTGCGAAAGCAAAATCTTGAACAGCCCGCGGGCTGACGACCTGGCAGGCAGGTCCTCGTTGGAAGGCGCCGGACCGAACCATGGCAATTCGTTCCCGGCCAGCAGCACCGAAGCGCCATCAATCTCAAGTTGATGCACTTTGCCGCCGAGATTGACAAAGCCTGCCGCCGCCACCGTGGCACGCAGCTCGGGAATGTTGTTGAGGCGTTGGTCGTGGTTGCCAAGAATGTAAAACTTGCCGTAGCGGGGTTGCAGTGGCGAGAGTATCTCCGCGATCCAGGAGAGACAGCGGGCTGTGTCGCAAATGTCGCCGGTGAGCAGCACCAGATCAGGCTCCAACGCCTCCACTTCGCGAATTACCTCGCGATAGAACTCCGGTTCGACGCGGCCGCTCAGGTGCAGGTCGCTCAGGTGGGCGATCCGCAGGCCCTCGAGGGTCAGCGGCAGATGCGACAGCGGCACCTCTTTTTCAGTGAACTCGATCCGCATGACCTGATTGAACGGTGCCAGCCGCCCAAGGGCGAATTGAATGCCGCGCGTTGGATGTCGGCCCAGCCGGCGGGTAACGTCGAGTACGAATAACCGTCGGCCATGCGCCGCGGCGTCGCGAAGCACAATAAACCGCACGTACAGCCAGCGCGGCACATGCACTGCGGCCATGCCGATGCACAGCAGCGCGTAGAACAGCGCCGTAGGATTGCGTTCCACCACCAGGCGCCATTCACCCGGATGAGGCCGTTCACGGTTGATCCACCAGACGAACACGATCGGCACGGCCAGCATGCCAAGATTCGAGAGGGTGGATATCGCCTTGATGTGCGATCGCTTGAGGGGCATCGCATGCAAGCGATTGCTCACGCCCACCCACAAGACCGCGTGGCCGAAAAGAGCAATCGCGGCCAACGTGATCTCGATTAGCATCGTGCCTGCAAGCAGCGGGGCATTGGTGGATCGCTGAATTCGCCAGCAATCAGCTTCTCCCATCGCTGGCAAGCTCAGCGACTCAACCTTTCACCTTACGACGAGCTACCTCTCGGCTCGCGGATCATTTTTTCGACCACATCGAGCAGTTGATCCAGGCGGAACGGTTTGTAGAGCACTGCGTACGGCTGCAAGCCTGCCTGGCGGGCCTTCACAATCGAGTGCCTCGGATCGTAACCGAAGCCGGTCATCAGCACCAGCGGCACGGGATCCATGCACTCTTTGAGGTTCATCAGGAGTTCGTAACCCGAAACGTCCGGCAGGCGAATGTCGGCGATGATCACGTCGTAGCCGTCTCCGCGCCGCATGGCCCGGGCCATGTACACGGCTTCGCCGCCGTCATGGGCGGTTTCCACGATGCAGCCGTAG
>SXGT01096807.1_pt1 | contig 14343 bp, 8 predicted proteins | sample 3176221 | NCBI WGS metagenome assembly SXGT01 (sample SAMN11356862, study PRJNA531348) | freshwater metagenome | isolation source: freshwater sample F1-120 | place: China: Fuxian Lake, Yuxi | collected 2017-12-25
ATGCACGGTCGGGCGAGCCATGAAATAGTTGCAACGGGTCTTGGCGCGTTGTGCAGCATGGAGCATCGCGGTGCCACTGGCGCCGAGACGCAAACTGGTGATGGTGCGGGAATCTTGATGCAGATTCCACACAAGTTTCTTAATGCAGTAACTGAGTTCTCTTTGCCGAATGTGGGTAGTTACGGGGTTGGGTTGGCGTTTTTGCCGAGCGACGAAAATCTTGCAACCAAATCGCGGGCGAAAATCGAACAAATTGTGGCAGAGCAAAAGCTGCGCACACTCGGTTGGCGAAATGTTCCCGTTGATCCGAGTTGTCTCGGCGCGAGCGCACTGCGGGTGATGCCGGCTTTCAATCAAATTTTTGTTGATGATCCGAGCGGCAAAACACTAATTGATTTGGACCGAAAACTTTTCATCTTGCGCAAACGAATTGAGCACGAATTACCCGAAGAACTCAGAACTTATTTTCCATCACTTTCGTCACGCACGCTCATTTATAAAGGCATGTTGACGACGCCAGAGTTGCAGATGTTTTTTACAGACCTGAGCGATGAGCGAATTGAGTCAGCGATGGTGCTAGTGCACAGTCGATTTTCGACCAACACATTTCCTTCGTGGCCGCTTGCGCATCCGTATAGATTCATAGCACACAACGGCGAAATCAATACCGTGCAGGGAAACAGAAACTGGATGCGAACGCGAGAGTCGCTGTTGGCGACAGAACTAATCCCAGACTTGGACAAGGCGTTTCCGATTTGCACCGTCGGGGCTTCTGACTCTGCAAGTTTCGATGAAGTTTTGGAGTTGTTGCACTTATCGGGTCGAAGTTTGCCGCATGCAATGTTGATGATGATCCCCGAGGCATGGGAGAACTCGACCACCATGTCGGAAACGAAGCGCGCGTTCTATCGGTATCACGGTTCTTTGATGGAGCCATGGGACGGACCGGCGAGTGTTGCATTCACTGATGGCACTGTGATCGGTGCGGTTTTGGATCGCAACGGTTTGAGACCCAGTCGCTTTTGGGTGACGGATGATGACTTGGTGATAATGGCCAGCGAAGTCGGCGTCGTGAATGTTGATCCGGCAAAGATCGTGAAGAAAGGTCGCTTACAGCCAGGAAAAATGCTGTTGGTTGACACATCACAAGGTCGCATTATCAGCGACGAAGAAATTAAAGAATCATTGGCCAGCCAGGCACCGTATGCGCAGTGGCTCGCGGAGGGTCAAGTTGAACTGAAAAATCTTGCCGATCGAGAGCATGTCGTGTTTAGTCACGACAGTGTGTTGCGACGCCAGCAAGTTTTTGGATATTCACACGAAGAATTGAAGTTGATAATTGCGCCAACCGCGATGACTGGCACGGAACCGATTGGGTCGATGGGTACCGACACTCCGATTGCAGTGTTGTCAACGCGACCGCGATTGTTGTTCGATTATTTTTCGCAGTTGTTCGCCCAGGTCACAAACCCACCTTTGGATGCGATTCGTGAAGAGATCGTTACTTCGGTTGGCTCAACATGCGGGCCAGAGAGCAACCTGTTGTCGGCAACCGGCGAAAACTGCAAGCAACTTGTGTTGCCGTTTCCGATCATAGATAACGACGAATTAGCGAAAATTATTCAGATCAACGATGACCACTCGTTTGATCACCTTAAATCGAAAGTAATTAGCGGTTTGTATCGTGTCGCGAACGGTGCGCCAGCGATGCGTGAAGCGCTCAATGAGATACGTCAAAAAGTTTCCAGTGCGATCAATGATGGGGCTCGAATCATCGTGCTGTCTGACCGAAATAGTGACGATGTTTTTGCGCCGATTCCTTCACTGTTGTTGACCAGCGCCGTTCACCATCATTTGATTCGCGAAAAACAGCGCACGAAAGTTGGATTGATCGTTGAATCTGGGGACGCGCGAGAAGTCCATCACATGGCTCTGTTGATTGGCTACGGCGCAGGCGCAATCAACCCATATCTTGCTTTTGAATCAATCGAAGACATGGTGATTTCTAACGACGGCGTCGGAATGTTTGGCCTGGGCAACGTTGCCGTGAAGACGGCGATCAAAAATTACATCAAGGCTTCGGGTAAAGGTGTTTTGAAAGTGATGTCGAAGATGGGCGTTTCAACAGTTGCCTCATACACAGGTGCACAGATTTTTGAGGCGATTGGTTTGTCGACTGAACTAGTCGACGAGTTTTTTGCGGGCACGGTTTCACGACTTGGCGGAATTTCGCTTGACGAAATTGCGCAGGAAGTCGCCGCGCGTCACGCCGTTGCACACCCATTGCGACCAGATCAACGCCGACATCGCCAACTTGAATTGGGCGGCGAGTATCAGTGGCGCCGTGAGGGCGAGCATCACCTGTTCAATCCTGAAACGGTCTTTCGGTTGCAACATGCGACCCGCTCGGGTCGCTACGACATTTTCAAGCAGTACACCAAATCGGTCGATGATCAGTCGCGAGTTTTGGCAACGCTGCGCGGATTGTTCGAATTCGCCGAGACGAACAAACCAATTTCAATTGAAGAAGTCGAGCCCGTGGGTGAAATTGTCAAGAGATTTTCGACTGGTGCGATGAGTTACGGTTCGATCTCTGCCGAGGCACACGAGACACTAGCAATTGCAATGAATCGCATCGGTGGCAAGAGCAACACGGGTGAAGGTGGCGAAGATGCAGAGCGCTATGTACCGATGCCGAATGGTGACTCAAAGCGCTCGGCGATCAAGCAAGTTGCCTCGGCGCGATTTGGTGTTACGAGCGAATATCTCGTCAACGCCGATGACTTGCAGATCAAAATGGCACAAGGCGCCACGCCCGGCGAGGGTGGTCAACTGCCTGCGCACAAGGTTTATCCGTGGATTGCCAAGACTCGATATTCGACACCTGGTGTCGGACTAATCAGCCCGCCGCCGCACCATGACATTTATTCAATTGAAGATCTCAAACAGTTGATTCACGATCTAAAAAATTCAAACCCCTTGGCGCGAGTTCATGTGAAACTTGTGGCAGAAGTCGGCGTTGGCACGGTCGCGGCGGGTGTGGCCAAAGCAAAAGCCGATGTTGTTTTAATCTCTGGACACGATGGGGGAACTGGTGCTTCGCCGCTGACTTCTTTGAAGCATGCGGGCGCACCTTGGGAACTCGGTCTGGCTGAAACGCAACAAACTCTGATGCTCAACGGCTTGCGCGACCGGATTGTTGTTCAGACAGACGGACAAATGAAAACTGGCCGTGACGTGATCATCGCAGCGCTGCTCGGTGCCGAAGAGTTTGGTTTTGCGACGGCACCGTTGGTTGTCAGTGGATGTGTGATGATGCGAGTTTGTCATCTTGATACATGCCCAGTCGGCATCGCGACCCAAAACCCAGAACTGCGAAAGAAGTTTTCGGGTAAGCCAGAGTTCGTGACTAATTTTTTTGAATTCGTCGCGGCTGAAGTTCGTGAATATCTTGCGCAACTTGGTTTTCGTAGTTTGCAAGAGGCAGTTGGTCGTGTCGAGATGCTGAATGCAAAACATGCCATCGACCACTGGAAGGCTCGTGGGCTTGACATCTCACCAATCTTGGCAGTGCCACAAAATCCATACAACCAAACTCCGCATCACTCGGCATTGCAAGATCACGGTTTGTCTGCGGCGCTTGACAACGATCTGATCGTTCAATGCAAAAACGCACTAGAGAATTCTCAGGCGGTCAGCCTTGAATATCCAATTAACAACACAAATCGCACGGTGGGCACGATGCTTGGCTACGAAGTGACGAAACGTTTTGGCGAAATCGGTCTTCCTGACGCAACGATCAAGATTTGTTTCAATGGGTCTGCTGGACAGAGTTTTGGCGCATTCATCCCAAAGGGTATTGAGTTGCGATTAGAGGGCGATGCCAATGATTATTTGGGTAAAGGTCTCTCAGGTGGTCGCATAATTTTGCGGCCTGACAAGCGCGCCAAGTTTGTCGCACATGAAAATGTCATTGCAGGAAATGTGATTGGATATGGCGCAACCAGCGGAGAAATCTATATCGCGGGTGTCGTCGGTGAGAGATTCTGCGTGCGCAACTCTGGCGCGACTGCAGTTGTCGAAGGTCTAGGTGATCATGGATGTGAGTACATGACGGGTGGACGAGTAATAGTTCTTGGTACAACAGGTCGCAATTTCGCTGCTGGTATGTCTGGGGGTATCGCTTATGTTTACGACATCGACGACGACTTTGCGTCACGAGTAAATACTGAACTCGTTGATCTTGTCGCACTTGACGACCAAGATTCGGTGTGGCTTGCGCAAACTATTTCGAGACATCTTGATTTGACGAACTCGGTGCGTTCTGTCGATGTCCTAGCCAATTGGGAAGTCGCCAAGACTAAGTTCCGTAAAGTGTTGCCACGCGATTATGCACGTGTGATCGCCGAAATTGAAAAGACGAGCAAAGTCATGGTCGGTGCCAATGGGTGAGCCAACCGGTTTTCTTAAGTGGGATCGTGCGACCCCGCAACGCAGGCGCATTGAAGTGCGAGTCCAAGACTGGCAAGAGGTGTACGAAAAGTTTCCTGCCGAAGAACTGAAGCAACAGGCGGGTCGATGCATGGATTGTGGCATTCCGTTCTGTAACAACGGTTGCCCACTGGGCAATTTGATACCAGATTGGAACGACCTCGTTTATCGCGGACATTGGAAAGATGCCGTTGAAAGATTGCACGCGACGAACAATTTTCCAGAATTTACCGGGCGGTTGTGCCCGGCGCCGTGCGAATCGGCATGTGTTCTTGCAATTAATTCTGATGCGGTGACCATCAAACAAGTAGAAGTTGAGATCATTGATCGTGCTTGGAGCGAAGGCTGGGTTGTTCCACAACTGCCGTCAAATAAAACCGGCAAACGCGTTGTCATTATTGGCTCTGGTCCGGCTGGCTTGGCGTGTGCACAACAACTAACCCGAGTTGGCCACGATGTCGTCGTGCTTGAACGCGCCGATCGAATCGGGGGTTTGTTGCGCTACGGCATTCCAGAATTCAAAATGGAAAAACACCAGATTGAACGGCGTATCGATCAGATGCGAAGCGAAGGAACCGTCTTTCGCACCAACGCCGTTGTTGGCGAGAATGTCGATATAGATGTGCTGGTTGCATCGAATGATGCGGTGGTGTTGGCATGTGGAGCAACAGCGTGGCGTGATTTGCCGGTTGCTGGACGCGAACTTAACAACATCTATCAAGCAATGGAGTATTTGCCACCAGCAAACAAAGTGCAGCAAGGAGATCTCGCAACTCCGCCGATTTCGGCAACCGGCAAACATGTCGTGATCATCGGCGGTGGCGATACGGGTGCCGATTGTCTGGGCACCGCTCATCGACAAGGGGCCGCATCAGTAACTCAACTTGAGATTTTGCCCCAGCCGCCAGATATCCGCTCTGATGCAAACCCGTGGCCACAATGGAGTTTTATCTACCGAACATCCTCGGCGCACGAAGAAGGTGGCGAGAGATTGTTCTCGGTGACCACAGATCGCTTTTTGGGAGACGAAAAAAATAATGTGCGTGCACTAGTTATTTGCGAAGTCAAATCAGAGTCAGGCAAGTTCGTAAAAGTTGAAGGCACAGAGCGTGAGTTACCTGCCGATCTCGTGTTGCTTGCCTTGGGTTTCGTTGGTCCAGAAAAATCTTCATGGATTGATCAACTCGGATTGCAATTTGATCAACGCGGAAGCATTGTTCGTAACGACGACTACATGTCGAGTACTAAAGGTGTGTTTGTGGCAGGCGACATGGGCCGCGGACAAAGTTTGATCGTTTGGGCGATTGCCGAAGGGCGCGCCGCGGCTGCAGCAGTTGATCACTATTTGATGGGCGCAACCGAACTTCCTGTGCCGATTGTCGCCTCGGCGAAACCTTTAATTTAGGGCTTTTCGAAAAGTTCAGAAATTGCGTCCACGCTCAAGATGTCTTTGATCGTTTAATATGAAGTGTCATGTTGAAAAAGAATTTAAAAACAGTTTTCGTCTGTTTGACTGCGGGTGCGTCGGTGCTTGCCTCTTGCGGTGTTGATGTAACTGGAACAGCGACGACTGTTGTCCCGGTCGGGCCTACAGATTTTGCGACTATTCCGCCCGTGCAATCAACTTTGCCAGTCACGACCACGAGTCTGCCCCCAGGTGCTGTTGGCGTTGAGCAAGAGTACATCGTGCAAGCCGGCGACTCGCCAAATCTGGTGGCTAACTTATTCGGCATTACCCTGACCGAATTGCTTGCATGGAACGGATTGATTTCTGCATCGCAGTTTCCATACGCGGGTCGCAAACTCAAGATCCCTCCATCAGCCCAGGTTGTTTCAACGAACGTGCAACAGACTGTTGTGGCTAATCAGGTCGGCAAACCAGGTTGCGGAAATCGTCCAGCTGGAACCTACGAGGTCGCTCAGGGTGATTTCTTGTTTGGCATCATCAAAAAATTCTGTGTCTCGATGGGCGCACTTGTGAGAGCAAATAACTGGTCGAGTATTGACGTGCTGCTTTACCCTGGGATGAAGATCAACATTCCCGCTGCAGGATCGTGATCTAGCGAGAAGTTTTTCGCCGTTGATTAGCGTGACGCTCTAACGCCAGACTTATCAGTCGATCCAACAGTTCCGTGTAACTCAACCCAGATGCATTCCATAGTTTTGGGTACATCGATATCGGAGTAAAACCGGGGATGGTGTTGATTTCGTTGCATAAGAATCCGCGTCCGTTCTCTTCAAAGAAGAAATCAACACGAGCCATACCGTCGCTACGCAATATCGCAAAAACTTTCAGCGCGAGTTGCTGAACTTCAATAATCTGCTTGTCTGTCAGCGGGGCAGGCACCAGCAACTTTGCCAAATCGCCCAAATATTTATCCTCGTAGTCATAGAACTCGTGCCCTGGAATGATTTCGCCCGGCACAGATGCGTTAGCGGATTGGTTGCCAAGTATCGCTACTTCTATCTCACGGCCAACTATCGCTTCTTCGATCAGTGCCCACTCGTCGTATTCGAATGATTCATGCAAAGCAGAAAGAATTTCATCGCGAGTTTTCGCTTTTTTTACGCCGATTGACGAGCCCATGTTCGCAGGTTTAACAAATACGGGAAGTCCAAGTTTGTCAATTGCGTGGTCGCAAACATCATGTAAATTTTCGTTTGCGCGGACAGAAATAAATTTCGGTTGAGGGATGTTGTTCGATGTGAGTATTTGTTTGGTGATGCTTTTATCCATGGCGATGGCACTTCCGAGAACTCCTGCGCCTACATAGGCAACATGGGCGAGTTCAAGGGTGCCCTGCACCGTCCCGTCCTCACCCATTGGTCCATGTAACAACGGAATCACGACAGAGCGTGTTGACTGATTGGTTCCGTGCAAGATCTGTGAGATATTCGTCGGCTTACCCGTTACTACTAGCCGATCAACTACAACAGTTGGATTGGCGTTGACGCTGACCCATTCACCGTCACGCGTGATGCCGATGGTAGTGATTTCGTATTTGTCAGCGTTTAGAGCGCGCAAGACGTGAGCCGCAGTAATGCAACTCACATCATGTTCTGCAGATTCGCCACCGAATAGAACGACAACATTGATTTTCGTGTTACGAATATTGTCAGTCATGAACCTTCACGGTACTCGCATGGCCGTCGCGATCTATTGAATTGACCGGGCACTATATATTCGTGCAGTTATAATTATGTTATGCGCTTGATGGCAGCAGATGTCGCGCAAGCCGTCTCTGGACATCTTGTCGGTTCTAATGCGCACCTGGATGGTGTGTCATTTGATTCGCGAACAATAAAACCAGGTCAATTGTTCGTGCCAATCATTGACCAGCGTGACGGGCACGACTTTATTGCCGATGCTCTCAGCCGTGGTGCCGGTGCATATATAACCTCGCGAGCGCCACAAGGCAGGACCGCGATCTCGGTGCACGACACGGGGAAGAGTTTGTTGAAGTTGGGTGAGTGGGCTCGAACAAGGCTCAATACCAAGTTGCAAAACCGTGTTGTGGCGATAACTGGTTCGGTCGGCAAAACCTCGACGAAAGATTTTGTGGCTAGTGCGTTGGCTACCGCGCTTCGAACGCACGCAAACGAACACTCGTTCAATAACGACTTTGGTTTGCCAACAACTATCCTCAACGCCCCCGACAATGTTGAAGCACTCGTGCTTGAGATGGGAATGCGTGGTTTTGGCGAGATTGCCAGGCTCTGTGAGGTTGCGTGCCCTCACATTGGTGTTGTGACGGCAGTTTCGAATGCCCATACTCAGCGAGTGGGCTCAATCGAAGGTGTCACGAGAGCCAAGCGCGAACTTGTTGAATCATTGCAGAGAGACGACGTTGCAATTTTGAATGCTGATGACTCAAATGTTTTATCGATGGGCCGCGCGACTCGAGCCCTGGTTTTGACTTTTGGCGAAAGTGAAATGGCCAGCGTTCGGATGATTTCATGCGAGATCGACCAGCGAGGTTGCTCAACTGCAATTGTTCAAACTCCGTGGGGTAACGCCAAATTGGCTTTGAGTATCCCAGGAAGGCACATGGTGCACAACGCATTAGCGGCACTTTGCGTTGCAGGAGTTCTCAATTTGGATATCACGCATGCTGCCGAAGCGATTTCAAAATCGAGCATTTCGCCATCTCGAATGCAAATTCGCAAACTTACCAACGGTGCCGTGGTGCTCGACGATTCTTATAATGCCAACCCTGCATCAATGCGTGCCGCGTTAGAAACGCTGATAACGGTTTCGGGTGCAAGAAGAATCGCATTTTGCGGACTTATGGCTGAACTCGCCGAGCCGAGTGAAGATCATCTAGCAATCGCTTTGTTGGCAAAGCAGAATCGAATAGAACTAGTCGCGGTCGAAACTGATCTTTATGGAGTTCGACCAATAAGTTTTTCGCAGGCACGTCAAGTTCTTGCAGAATTGGGTGACGGAGATTTGGTGCTTGTTAAAGGTTCGAAAGTTGCCGGGTTGGTTCGGCTGTGTGATGGTCTAGATGCCGATGATCAAGTGGGGAACGAGCCAGACCCCACCCGATTATAAAACGGCGGGGTTTGATTCGTTACGTTCGAGACGCTCGATGTCGCACCACCACCACAAAACGACAGCCCACAGCGATCCCATGATTAGTAGCCACTGCGAACCGTAACGGTCGATCAACGGACCAAAAATTAGGTTGCCGAGTGGCACCGTGCCGCCGAATGCCATGAACCAAAGAGCCATGACCCTTGCTCGAATTTCTGGAGAGAGACCTGAAACTAAAACTGTCTGCATTGAAGTTGTTGTGAAGAAATAAGCGGCACCGAGAAAAAATACTGAAACGAAAGCAAGATCGATACTTGGCGCGAGGGCAAACGCCATCATGCTGACGCTGAAGCTGGCAAAGCCGATACGAATCAATTTTCGATTGTCGATTTCGACGAAAATTGTCGAAACACTTAACCCACCAAGACAAGCACCAAGTCCCCAGGTTGCATACAGCCAGTTGTAGGTCGAACTCTGTGATTCGATGCCGAAGTTGAGTTGGGCTACAGCCGGAAATAGTCCGACATATGGCAAAGAGAGAAGTGAAAACGAAGCCAGAGTCAAGACGAGTCGCGAGACAACGATGCGTTCGCGGGCGATTTTGAATGCGAAAGTAAATCTTTGCCAACCAGCCGTTGTATCGCGCGTAAATTCAGGGACGTTCACACTAATTAATGCAAAAATTACGAACAGATAGGTCGTGGCGTTGATGGTGAAGAACTGTGAAGTGGTTACATTCCATTGCGAGAGCACGGCGACAACTATTGGGCCTATTACGCGAGCACCGTTAATCACCGTCGAATTGAGTGAGATTGCCCCAGCAAGATTTTTTGGTGGAACGAGGGTTGTGAGCATCGAGGACCACCCGGGTATCTGAAGTGCGTTGCCGATGCCGACACCAAGTTGAGCTGTAAAGATCAACCAAATCGCCGCATTGTTTGCGGCGAAGAATGCCAGCAACAGCGAGCACAACAGTTGAAGCACTTGCATTGACACGAGGAATTTTTTGCGATTTACTCGATCGGCGATGACACCACCAGGTATTGACAACAACAGAATCGGCCCCAGTTGGGCACAGATCACTACCGCGACGAAAGAAGCTCGACCTGTGCGCGAATATATATAGACAGGCAACACGACATTTTGAATCCACGTGCCAATGTTCGATGCGAATGACCCAAACCAAATTCGACGAAAGTCACGGGACTGAAATGCGGCGCGAGCGCTTCCAGACCTGTGCTGGCTGGTGCGTCTGCGGGCCGAGGTCGAAGAGTCAGTTGTATCGGTCATGCGCTAATCGGGAATACGCTAGTGCAATAATTGTTGTGTGGATGCAGGCAAAGTTGATCAAGATACTCGGATCGAGCAGGTGCACACAGTGATCTCGGACTCATGTCGCACCCGTCATGCAGTATTTTCAGAGTGTCCACATTGTGGTTCGGCTCTTCATGCAGAGCACGCACACTTTAAGTGTGGTTCTTGCGGTTGGCGCGATAGCTGTTGCGACTAAACAATTTTTACTAGTTGTTCAACTAATCAAAACAGTCAGCGGATCAACAGCCTCGAGTCCGAGTGCTTTTGCTGCGGCGTCATTTGTTATTTGACCATCAACTGTGTTGATCCCAAGTTTCAAAGCACCATCGCGTTGTGCAGCAACTCGAGGTCCGTATTTTGCGACATCAATCAAATATGGCAAGGTTGCATTGGTCAGCGCGTAGGTACTCGTGTGAGGTACTGCACCAGGCATATTGCCCACTGCATAGTGCAAGACTCCGTGCTGCTCGTAGACAGGTTCTTTGTGTGTGGTCTCATGGATCGTCTCGATGCACCCGCCTTGGTCAACGGCAACATCGACGATCACGGCACCAGATTTCATCGACTTGACCATGTCTTGTGAGACAACGATTGGTGCGCGCGCACCAGCGACGAGCACGGCACCGATCAAAAGATCAGCTTGAGCAACGCATCGCTCGATTGCACCGCGATTTGAGGCGATAGTCGTGATGCGAGAGCGGATGATTTGGTCCAGCATTCGCAGTCGATCCAAATTCTTGTCAAGCAATAAAACTTCGGCTTCCATGCCACCGGCAATCCATGCTGAATTCCATCCAACATTTCCTGCACCAATAACGACAACTTTTGCCGGACTTACACCTGGCGCTCCACCCATTAGAACTCCACGACCTCCATTTGGGCGTTGCAGATAGAACGCGCCAACTTGTGTCGCGATTCGGCCCGCGATTTCACTCATTGGCGCAAGTAGTGGCAATGAATCGTCATGCTCTTGCACAGTCTCGTAAGCAATTGAAGTTGTCTTGTTCTTTAGTAGTGCCTCAGCGACTTTCGGATAAGCCGCCAAATGTAAATAGGTGAAAAGTGTCAGATCGTTGCGTAGAAATCCAAATTCTTGGGCAGTCGGCTCTTTGACTTTGATTACCATTTGTTGCGACCAGGCGTCGCTCGCAAATGGCACAATTGTCGCCCCGGCGGCGGCAAAGTGAGCGTCTTCAATTGATGCTCCGAGGCCCGCGCCAGTCTCGACGAATACTTCGACTCCAGCTCTCTCAAATTCGCGAACCCCATCAGGAGTGATCGCGACTCGGCCCTCTGAAGTTTTGGTCTCTTTTGGAACACCTAGGGTTTTAATTTGGGAGTTCATCCAGATACATGTCTAGCGTGTTTTTGGATTCGGAAGACGAAAGTTAAATATGTCATCCTTATAAGGTGAGCTAATTGAGCAATAAGTAAATGGGTCAGATTTGTTTATTAGCTTTAAACTATCGAAAAATATTTGGGGGTATTAGTTGAATAGTGAGCGTGGATCGGTTGAACTGTCAAACGTCACCAAGCGTTACGGCGATGTCGTAGCGGTTGACTCACTCAATCTAGAAATCAAGTCTGGCGAGTTTCTCTCGTTGCTCGGCCCGAGCGGTTGTGGCAAAACGACAACACTGAGAATGTTGGCCGGTTTCGAGCAACCTGACGAAGGTTTCGTGCGCATCAGCGGTGAATATGTGCAAGGTGTACCACCGTACAAGCGCGATGTAAATACAGTGTTTCAGCATTATGCGTTGTTTCCGCATATGAACGTTGCTGAAAACGTTGCGTACGGTTTGCGTCAAAAAGGAGTTTCAAAAGACGAGATTGGCAGCAAAGTGATTGAGGCACTCGACATGGTGCAGATGTCGAAGATGGCCAATCGAAAGCCACGTCAGTTGTCGGGCGGTCAGCAACAGCGTGTTGCAGTGGCACGAGCGCTCGTTAATCGACCGAGCATTTTGTTGCTTGATGAGCCACTAGGTGCACTCGACCGCAAGTTGCGCGAAGAGATGCAGATCGAACTGAAACTTTTGCAGAGCAGATTGGGTATTACATTTGTTTTTGTTACCCACGACCAAGAAGAAGCAATGTCTATGTCGGATCGAATTGCGATCATGCTCAACGGACATGTCGAACAACTCGGCGACCCTGAAACAGTTTACGAGCGGCCTGCATCGGCGTTTGTTGCTGGCTTCGTCGGTCGAAATAATTTCTGGCGCGGTTTGGCGACAGCAAACGGGGCGAAAGCCAACGACGGAACTGTTTTCGTCGCAACGCGGCCAGAAGAGACCGTACCGGCTGGCCAAGACGCGCTTGCCGCCGTGCGACCCGAGACGATCAACTTGTCGGCGACTAGGCCGGGTTCTGATTTCAATTTTGTGAGTGCGAAAGTTGCGGGCGTATCTCACTTTGGCGACGTGTTGCAATATGTCGTAACTGCTGGGTCTCGAGACTTGTTGGTTCAGGTGAGTCGCACAGACCCGTCTCGATTTAGTGTTGGTGACTCCGTTTGGTGCTCTTGGTCGGCTGACGACGTTTATCTCTTCTCAGCCCGACAGGCCGATTTGGTGCTCGCAGGCACGCCTCATGCTTAGACAAATGACTATTATTCAGATAACTATTTAAATGTCACAACAATAAAAAAGGGGAAAATGATGAGCAACGAAAAAAAACAATTGAAGATGTTGGCACCTGAGGGTTTTCGAGAAAAACTTTCCCGACGCGCATTTTTGCAAGGTGGCACGGCGGTTGCAGGCTTCGCACTTATCGCTGCGGCATGCGGTTCATCCGATAGTTCTTCCGAAGGTTCGACTGCGGACACAAATACGAGCGGTGCGGCCAGCACCGACGGACTGGCATCAGGCGACTGGAGCCGAGTAATTAATCAGTCGAGTGGAACTTTGGCAATGTACACATGGGGAGACTACAACGACCCTGAGTTGGTAGGCGCACTCGCTGCTTCGACTCTTAATGTGACGATGAAGGTTGATTACTACGCCAGCAACGAAGACTTGATCACGAAGCTTGCAACAAGTGGAGGTGCGAGCGGTTTTGACATCGTCGTGCCAACAGGTCCATATATTCCACAAATGATTCAAAAAGGTTTGATTCAGAAACTTGACAAATCGCTGATTCCAAATATGGTCAATGTTGATCCAAATTATTTGGCACAAGCGTGGGATCCAAAGAATGAATATTCAGTTTGCAAAAACTGGGGAACGACCGGCTACATCTACGACACGACAAAAATTTCGAAAGAGATGACAAACTGGCAAGACTTCTTGGACGTTTGCATGGGCGAAGCGAGCGGTAACTGTGCGGTCATCGATGCAGCACCCAATTACTGTGGCCCTTGGTTTTGGGCAAATGGAATGGACTGGAACACCGAAAAGACCGAAGATCTGGATGCATGCGAAAAGTTTTTTGTCGAAGAATTCGCACAGCACGTCAAGGCATTCGACAGTTATCCATCGACGAAACTTGCCGAAGGTGCGTATTCAATCGCCATGGCATGGAATGGCGATGCTCGTCAGGCTTATACGCGTATCGAAGAAGCAGGTGGCAACCCAGACGATTGGAAGTGGGTGTTGGGTGCGCCAGAAACGGAATTGTGGATGGATAACTATTGCATCGCAGCGGGCGCGCCAAATGCCGAGGCTGCAAATGCGTGGATCAACTGGGACTTGATTCCAGAAGTTTCGATCAAAGACTTGTCATATCACGGTTATCACACCGGTATGAAGAGCATGTCGACCTTGATTTCAGAGGTGGCACCCGATCTCACTCGGGGCGACATGATTTTCTTTGGTGACGATCAGGTCTCGACAATGCGAACCCAAGTGATCACGCCAGCCCTTGATCGTTTGATCGACATCCTCAACAAGTCAAAGGCAAAGGCTGGGGGCTGATTTTTAGTGACCGTATCGGTCGCCGCAAAATTAAGAAGCAAGGCAAGAGCGCCGAAATATTTGCTCGCCATCCCGGCGATCATCTGG
>SXGT01220662.1_pt1 | contig 14343 bp, 10 predicted proteins | sample 3176221 | NCBI WGS metagenome assembly SXGT01 (sample SAMN11356862, study PRJNA531348) | freshwater metagenome | isolation source: freshwater sample F1-120 | place: China: Fuxian Lake, Yuxi | collected 2017-12-25
CAAGGTGAACCGCGCGGCGACTTCCGAGATGCGTCCGGAGCCCTTCGAGATCACCATGAACTGAACGATGATCAGGATCATGAAGACGACGAGGCCGACGAAGAGGTTGCCGCCGACCACGAACTTGCCGAACGCCTCGATCACGGCCCCGGCTTCGCCGTCCATAAGGATCAGCCGCGTCGAGGCGACGTTCAGCGCGAGGCGCGACAACGTCGTGAAGAGGAGGAGCGACGGGAACGTGGAGAAATCGAGCGGCCTCCGGCAGGACAACGTCAAGAGCAGGATGAGCGTGCCGCCGCCCAGATTGAGTACGAGCGCCGCGTCGAGAACCGGCGTCGGCAACGGCACGATCAACGTGCCCAAGATGGCGAGCACGGCGACGGCCAGAAGCAGGTCGGCGTTGCGCAAGAGGCGCGGGACGTTGTTCTCGAGGCTCAAGCGGCCCTCCGTTTCTTGCGCGCCACGAAGGCGAGCAGCGCCGCCGCGGCTTTGTAGAGCGCGGGCGGGATGACATGCCCGACTTTGACGACGCGATAGAGCTCGCGGGCGACCTCGGGCTTCGAGATCACCGCGACTTTGTGCTTCTCGGCCTCCGCGATGATGCGGAGCGCCAGCGCGTCCTTGCCCTTGGCGAGCACGCGCGGGGCGTTCTCTTTCGAACGGTCGTAGCGGATGGCGACCGCGAAGTGCGTCGGGTTACGTACGACGAGGTCGGCCTTCTTCACGTCCTGCATCATCTTCTGGCGGGACATAGCGCGCATGCGGCGCTTGATCTCGGCCTTCGCCGCCGGATCGCCTTCGTCCTGCTTGTGCTCGTCCTTCACCTCCTGCTTGGTCATGCGGAGGTCGCGCTTGTGAGAGAAGCGCCGCCATAGGACGTGGCCGCCTGCAAAGACGCCGAGAAAGATGCCGACGCGCGCGGCGAACGTGAGCGACGCCTCGAACACCGTGCCCGCCGCTTCGAGGAGCGAGGCGGCAGGGGCGAGCGCGAGCGCGGTCGCGGTTTCGATCAGCGCGTCGTAGGCGAGCTTGCCCACCATGACGATCTTGAGGAGACCGGTGCCGAGCGTGCCGAGCGACGCGACGCTGAAGAGCTTGCCGAATCCCGCGATCGGGTTCAGGCGCCCCCAGTTGAACTCGATCCGCTCGGTGCTGATGCTGAAACCGATCTGGAGGAATCCCGATGCCGCGGCGACGACGCCTGCGATGAGCAATCCGATCCCCGCCGGGACGAGCGCCGGAGCCGCGATCTCGAGCGCGACCCCCGCGAGGCCGCCGTCGACGATCTGCGGGCCCGCGCGAAGCGAGAACGCCGCGCGGAAGGAATCGAGGAGGGCGGACATGAGGTCGCCGCCCGACGAACGGAGCAAGGCGACGAAAGCGAGCAGCAGGGCCGCCGCCGCGATCTCCTTCGAATAGGCGACGTTGCCCTTCGAGATCGCTTGATCGAGCTTCCTTCCGGTCGCCTCTTCCGTGCGTTCGTCACGTTCTGCGTCCGACATGATCGACCGGTCAGGCGGGGACGACGAGCCGGGCCAGATCCTCGCGCACGCGGGCGAAGAGGCCGTCGACCAAAGGAAGAAGGACCGGAGCCGACGCCCCGATCAACACGAGCCCGACCGCCGCACGTAAGGGATAGCCCGCATCGATCAAGTGCCATTGCGGCGCGACCTTCGCGAGGAACGCGAGGACGACGCCGATCAAGAGCAGCGCGAAGAATGCGGGCGCCGCCATGCGGAAGGCTGCTTCGAGCATCCCCGAGCCGAATCCGAGCATCGCAGGCAGGAGGCGTTCGTACTCCGGCGTGCGGCCGACGGGCAGCGCGTCGAACGAAGCGAACAGCGCGCGCAGCAGCGCGTGGTGCACCCCGAGCGCGAAGAAGAGGACCGTACCGACGGACTCGTAGAGATAGCCGATGAGCGGCATCGACTCGCCGGACGCCGGGTTGAATTGAAAGGCGAGGTTCAAGCCCATCTCTTGGCTCACAAGATCGCCCGCGATGCGGAGGACTTGGAGGGCGAGCTTGACCGTCAGGCCCATGAGGAGGCCGAACAGGATTTCGCCGCCCGCCGCGCCGAGGAGCGCGAGCGCGTCCGTGCCGGGATCGACGAAGGCGGCCCGACGGGGCACGTACGCGAGGTAGGCGATGACGACGCCGAGACCTAGTTTCGAGAATCGGGCCGAGACGCCCTGACCGAAGATCGGCAGCGGCGCGAAGACCGCGAGCGTGCGGACCGCATGCAACGTGAGGCCCCGGGCTTCGGCGTCGAAAGAGAGGGTGTCGAAGGCCGAATCCATCAGCCCTGTTCCGCCATCAATTCGATCATGCGGCGGGTGAAGGCGACGAGCGTCGCGATCATCCACGGCGCGACGATGATGAGCACGCCGATCACCGAGAAGAGCTTCGGGACGAGGGTCATCGTCTGCTCTTGCACGCTGGTGACGGCTTGGAACAGAGCGACCAAGAGTCCGACGACGAGGCCGACCGCGAGAGCCGGAGCCGCAAGGACGAGCGCGGTCGTCGCGGTCTCCTTCATGAGATCGAGTACGAAGGCCTCGTTCATGACGATCCGCCGTTCTGGAACGACCGCACGACCGAGACGACGACGAGGCCCCAGCCGTCGGTCAGGATGAACAGCAGCACTTTGAACGGCGTCGAAATGACGACCGGCGGCAGCATGAACATGCCCATCGAGAGGAGGATCGACGACACCACGAGGTCGAGAATCAGGAAGGGGAGGTAGACGAGGAAACCCATTTGGAACGCGGTGCGGAGCTCGCTCAGCGCGAACGCCGGCACGAGGACGGTCAGCGGCAGTTCGGCGCGCGTCTCCGGGGTCTCGGTTTCGGTGAGTTCGAGGAAGAGGCGGGCGTCTTCGTCGCGCACGTGATCGAGCAGGAACTTCTTCAACGCGTCGGCGGAGCGCTCGGCCGCGACCCTTACGGAGATGGTTTCGGCCATGTACGGTGCGACGGCTTGTTCGTGCACCTCGGTGATGACCGGATGCATGACGACGCACGTGAGGAAGAGCGAGAGGCCGACCAACACTTGATTCGGCGGCAGTTCCGGCACCGAGAGCGCGCGCCGCACGAACGACAACACGATGAGGATGCGGGTGAACGACGTCGCCGTCATCAGGATCGCCGGAGCGAGCGCGAGGACGGTGAGGATGAGGATGATCTTGAACGGCTGCGCCAGATCGTCTTCGGGCTTGCCGGGGCTATTCTCGGACTTCGGTCCGGCGGAAGGAACGGCTTGGTCCGCGCTGCCGTCGAGCGGTGCGTCGAGCGCGCCTCCGAACGCGTCGAGTACGGCGCGAACGGCAGCTCCGGCGGTCGCGTTCGGCGCGGCCGTCGCCGGGGCGCGGCGATCGTCTGCGGGGGAGGACGCTTCGAACGCGCTCCCTTGCGCCGAAGCCGCCGCGACGAGCAACGAAGCGGTCAAAGCGATGCGCGCGGCAAGGCCCGGTCGGGAACGATCAGGTCGGTTCATCGCGCACCTTCCGTAGCTTCGAGGAGTGTGTTGAAACGGTCGGCGGCGGCATTCCGGGGTTTCGGGCGCGCGGTCGCGGCGGCAGGCGCATCGATCCGGCGGAACGGCGATCCGAAACGCTGAGCGGACTCCGGCTCGCGGAGGACCGGGCGGGTCGCCGGACGCGTCGCGGAGGCGTTCTTTGCGGGGACGCCGTTCGCGGCCGCTTCGGCGGCGGCGGACGTCGGAGGCGATTCGGCCCGGCGGGCGGACGCGGCGGCCGGCGCGGTCACGCGGACGTCGTCGTGTTCGTCGTCGATCAGGCTTTCGGCTGCATCGAGCTCGGCGCCTCCGGTCCTCGCCTTGGCCGCGACGTAGGCGGCGGCGAACGCGGCGCCCGGATGGACGGCTTCGGCCGGGCGTTCGGTCTCCGCGGCCGGGGCCGACATCAGGACCGGTTCGGCCTCAAGAGCCGTGAACTCGGAAAGGAGCGTCATCTGCTCGCCGGTCACGGCGACGACCAGCGTGCGCCCCTCGACGCCGAGGACCACGACCCGGCGCTTCGCGTCGAGCGCGAGCTGATCGCGGATCACGAGAAGCTTCTCTTTGCCGGGGAGCGCGCGGCCCGTGCTGAACTTCTTCTTCAAGACGTAGCCCGCGCCGACCAAGACGCCGCAGACGGCGAGCAGCACGAGATAGACTTTGGTCGCGGAAGGGGCGGCCGCCACGGCTTCCGGGGCCGAGGCCTTCTCCAGCTTCTTCGGAGGCGCCTTGGCCGTGGTCTTCGCCTCCGCCGCCGGATCGCCGTTGAGGAGCGAACGCGGTTCGCCCTTCGGGACGACGGGCTTGACCGCTAGCGGCTGAGGAGGCGTCTCGACTAAAGGCGCGGCGGTCTTTAAGGCCGGAGCGGGCTCCGGTCCTAAAGACGAACCGGCGGCGAACGAGGCCGCCAAGAGCAGGGCGCCGAGGCCTGCGACCGCGATCGGCTTCTTGTGAGAGCGTTGCAAAAGGGCCTTGGCGGCGGCTTCATCGATTTCACGGGCGGTTGGCATGACGGGAGGCGGCAAGGGCAAAGGTCGTGCCGAAGCGCCGCGCTGCGCATCGCCCGTGAATTCCGCGTCGTTCGATTCCGCGACGTCGAAACTCCGACGACGGATTTCGCGACAAGCGACTCCGACCGTCGCGTTTTCCGACACCTGTCACCGAGGTCCGGGACCCGTTCCGGACCATGGCTCCATAAGGGCCTCGTTGCTAAGACCGCGCCCCGGAGTCCGAGATGCCCGATTTCACCGTCGAGTTCGGCGCCAACGCAGCGTGGGTCGCCGAGTTGTTCGAACGCTGGTCGACCGATCCTCAGGGCGTCCCTGAAGACTGGCGCGACTACTTCACGCGGCTTGCGCCGGATCACGCGTCCGCACAGGCCGCGCCGGCGGCTGTCACGGCCCCGGCCTCCGAGCCCGCCGCCGTCGTCGCGCTCGACGGGGCGCCGTCCGAAGACGCCGAGCCCCTCCGCGGGGTGCCGGGCAAGATCGTAAAGAACATGGAGGAGTCGCTGGGCGTCCCGACGGCGACGTCGGTCCGCACCGTCGGCGTCCGGCTGCTCGAAGAAAACCGCAATCTCCTCAACCGCCATCTCGCGTTCCTCAATCGCGGGAAGGCCTCGTTCACCCATGTCATCGCCTTTGCGTTGGCCCGCGCCATTCGGGAGAACCCGCGGTTCAATGCGGCGTTCGCCCGCCAAGGGGATCAGGCCGTCCGCCTCCGTCGTCCGGTCATCAATCTCGGATTGGCCATCGATCTCGAGGCCAAAGACGGCTCGCGTTCGCTCGTCGTCCCGGCCCTCAAGAACGCGGGCGGCCTCGATTTCGACGGATTCTTCGCGGCCTACAACGACATCGTCGAGCGCGCTCGCCGCGCGAAGCTCGGGCAGGACGACTTCGCGGGCGTGACCGTCACGCTGACGAACCCCGGCACCATCGGCACGTTGATGTCCGTCCCGCGCCTCATGGCGGGGCAGGGCGCGATCATCGCGACGGGGGCGATCGGCTATCCGCCGGAGTACCAATCGGCGGCCCCGGAGACTTTGGCGGCGCTCGGCGTCGGCAAGGTCATGACGATGACCAGCACGTACGACCACCGCATCATCCAAGGCGCCGAGTCGGGCGCGTTGCTGAAGCGGATCGACGATCTGCTCCAAGGAGCCGACGGCTTCTACGAAGGCGTGTTCGCAGCGGTCGGCGCTTCGCACGTTCCTTTCCGTCCCGCCAAAGATCGCGGCACGGCGCTTTTCGGCTCCGGCCATTCGGCTGCGGGCGAGGCGGTCGAGAAGCAGGCCCGCGTCCTGCAACTCATCAATGCGTATCGCGTGCGCGGCGCCTACGTCGCCGATCTCGATCCCTTGGGATACGCGCCGCCGACCTTGCCCGAACTCGAGCTCGAGCATTACGGTCTCACGATGTGGGATCTCGACCGTCAGTTCCTGACGGACGGCATCGCCGGCAAGCCGATGGCGACCTTGCGCGAGATCCTCGAGATCCTGCAGAACACGTACACGCGGCGCATCGGCGCCGAGTACATGCACATCGCGGATCTGGCGCAGAAGCGCTGGCTGCAAGGCCGCATGGAGCCGACGCAGAACATGGAGGCGTTCACGCCCGCCGAGCAATCGCGGGTCGTCGACAAACTGAACGCCGCCGAAGCGTTCGAGAAATTCCTCCACACGCGGTACGTCGGGCACAAGCGGTTCTCGCTCGAAGGCGCCGAATCCCTGATCCCGCTTTTGGACGAACTCTTGAACCGTGCGACTGCGGCGGGATTCTCCGAAGCCGTCATGGGCATGGCCCACCGCGGACGATTGAACGTCCTCGTCAATACGTTCAACAAGCCCTACGCCAAAGTCTTCGCCGAGTTCGAGGGCTTCATCGACGACGCGTCGTACCAAGGGTCCGGCGACGTCAAGTACCACCTCGGCGCCGACGGCGAGCACGTCGCGCCGGACGGCCGCCGCCTGAAGATCACGCTCGCCTCCAATCCGAGCCATCTCGAAGCGGTCAACCCCGTCGTGGCCGGCATGACGCGCGCGTTGCAGGAGGACTACTTCCCGGACGGCGTAGCGAAGGTCCTGCCGATCCTCGTCCACGGCGACGCCGCGTTCGCAGGTCAGGGCGTCGTGGCCGAAACGCTGCAGATGTCCGGGCTTCGCGGATACTCGACGGGCGGCACCGTCCACGTCGTCGTCAACAACCAGATCGGCTACACGGCCGGCCCGAAGGACACGCGCTCGACGCATTTCTGCACCGACCTCGCGAAGACCGTCGGCGCTCCGATCCTGCATGTGAACGGCGACTACCCGGAATCCGTGCTGCGCGCGATCCGCATCGCGTTCGATTGGCGGAAGCAGTTCGGCCGCGACGTCGTGGTCGATCTCGTCTGCTATCGCCGCCACGGACACAACGAGACGGACGAGCCCAAGTACACGCAGCCGCTCCTCTACGCGAAGATCGACCGCACGCCGTCGGTCCGCGAGAAGTACGGCAAGTTGCTCGTCCTCCGGAAGCAGATGACCGAGGAGGGGCGCCTCGCTTCGCAGGAGGCCTTCAACGAGAAGTTGAAGACCGCGCTCGAAGCCTTCCGTAGCGCGGAGAAGTCGGCGAAGAGCGTCGTCATCCCGCCGATTCGGAAGGACGAAGAGGATCCCCGCGACTTCTCCGACGTCGACTCGGCCGAGACCGCCGTCGCCGAAGAGACGCTGCGGAAGATCGTCGCGACGGCGGCGACGCCGCCGGCCGGGTTGTCGGTGCACCCCAATCTGCAGCGCCAATTGGAGCGCCGCGTCGACATGGTCGAAGGCAAGCTGCCGATCGACTGGGGCTGCGGCGAAGCGCTCGCGTTCGGGTCGCTCCTCTTGGAGAAGGTGCGCATCCGTCTTTCAGGGCAGGACTGCGGCCGCGGCACGTTCAGCCAACGGCATTCGGTCGTGCGCGATCAGACGAACGAGAGGGACTGGATCCCGCTCAACTTCCTCATCCCGGATCAGGGCTGTTTCGAAGTCATCGATTCCTTCCTTTCGGAAGAGGCGGTGCTCGCCTACGAGTACGGCTTTGCGGTCGAGCGCCCCGACGCGCTCGTCCTGTGGGAGGCGCAGTTCGGCGATTTCGTGAACGGCGCGCAGATCCCGATCGATCAATTCATCGCGGCCTCGGAAGCGAAGTGGGGGCAGACGTCCGGCGTCGTCATGCTCCTGCCCCACGCCTACGACGGCCAAGGCCCGGAGCACTCGAGCGGACGTCTCGAACGCTTCCTGCAGCTTTGCGCCGAAGGCAATATGTCGGTGGCGAATTGCTCGAACGCCGCGCAGTACTTCCACCTGCTCCGGCGCCAGGGCCGCACGAAAAAGAAGCGCCCGCTCGTCGTCATGACGCCGAAGTCGCTCCTCAAGAAGAAAGAGGCCGGCTCGGTCGCGGCCGATTTCACGACCGGCCGCTTCCAAGAGGTCCTATCCGACCCGCGGACGCCGGATCCGAAGGACGTCCGCCGGTTGATCCTCTGTTCCGGCAAAGTCTATTACGATCTCGACGAGTACCGGGTCGCGAACGACGCGAAAGACACCGCGATCCTTCGCCTCGAGCAACTCTATCCGCTGCCGCGGAAAGCCTTGCTCGAGCTCTCCGCCAAGTACCCGAAGGCCTTGTCGAAGGTCGTTTGGTGCCAAGAAGAGCCGAAGAACATGGGCGCTTGGTCCCATTTGGCGCCGAAACTCGCGGATCTCGATCTTCGTGCGCGCTACGCAGGCCGTCCGGCCGCCGCGTCTCCGGCGACCGGTTCCGCCAAGATCCACGCGGCCGAACAGGCCGATCTCGTCCGCCGCGCGTTCGCGTGAGCGGCGACGGGGCGGGCCTCCGGCCCGTCCCGGGGCGCGGCCTTAACGGGTCGCCGCGCCGGAACGTCGATAAGGTCGGTCGTCCATGCCGAACCCAGCGCCGCCCCTCGTGGTCCACCTCGTCTTCCGTTTCGCGACGGGCGGGATGGAGAACGGCGTCGTCAATCTGCTGAATCGCTTTCCCCGCGGGCGTTATAGGCATGCGATCGTCGCGCTCACGGACGTCTCGGAGTTCAAACACCGGCTCCGCGATCTGGCGGACATCGAGATCGTCGAACTGCGCCAGCCGAAGGGCAACGATTTCGACACGCATCGGCGTCTTTACGCGACGCTTCGGCGTCTTAGGCCTGCGATCCTGCACACGCGGAACTTGGCCGCAGAAGAAGGTCAATTCGTCGGATTTCTGGCTCGCGTGCCCGTCCGTATCCACGGCGAGCACGGTCGCGACATGTACGACCTGCACGGTAAGGCGCGCCGGTACAACCTGCTCCGGAAACTCCTCAGGCCGTTCGTCCATCGCTTCCTGACGGTCAGTCGGGATCTCGCGGATTGGCTTCGGGACACGGTCGGCGTGCCGCCCGAGCGCATCCGCCAGATCTACAACGGCGTCGACGTCGAACGCTTCGCTCCGCGGGGCGGAGGCGGACGACCGCCGATCCTGCCGCCGGGCTTCGCGCCGGAAGGTACGGTCGTCTTCGGGACGGTCGGACGGATGCAGGAAGTGAAAGATCAGACCAATCTGGCGCGGGCGTTCGTGCGGATGATCGCGTCGCGTCCGGAATTGCGGAGTACGGTGCGGCTCGCGCTGGTCGGCGACGGTCCGCTCAAAGCGGCGGCCGCTGAGATCCTTGCCGCCGGGGGCTGCGCCGAACTCGCGTGGCTCCCCGGCGAACGTGCGGATATCGCCGAGGTCCTGCGGACGTTCGACGTGTTCGTGCTGCCGTCGCTCGGCGAGGGCATATCCAACACGATCTTGGAGGCGATGGCGACGGGGCTGCCGGTCGTCGCGACCGCCGTCGGCGGCAATCCGGAACTCGTCCAAGCGGGGGAGACGGGCGCTTTGTGCAAAGAGGCGGATCCGGACGCCTTGGCTGCGGAACTCCTGCCGTACGCGCTTTCCGCCGATCGTCGGAAGGCGCACGGGGAGGCCGGAAGAGCCGCCGCCGTCCGCCGATTCTCGCTGGACGCGATGGTGGCCGCCTACGTCGACGTTTACGATTCGCTGCTCGACGAAAAGGGGATCGCGCCGAAGGGCCGATGAATCGATCCGGGGGCCGTCGCCGCCGGGGTTTCGAACACCCGTTTTCGCGACGCACGGTCCCGCCGCCGCCGATGCGCATCCTCCACGTCTTAGATCACTCGATTCCGCTCCATTCGGGCTACACCTTCCGGACGCGCTCCATCCTGCGCGAGCAGCGAAGGCTCGGTTTCGAAACCGAACACTTGACCAGTCCGAAGCACACCGCGGCGTCGCCGCCGGAAGAGACGGTCGAAGGCTTCTTATTCCACCGGACGCCGATTGCGACCGGTCTCTTCTCGAAGCTCCCGGTGCTCCGCGAATGGGCGTTGATGGACGCCGTCACGCGTCGGCTCGAAGAGGTCGCGCGGAAGGTCAAGCCCGACGTCCTGCATGCGCACTCGCCGGTGCTCAATGCGATCCCCGCGCTCCGCGTCGGGAAGAAGCTCGGGATCCCGGTCGTCTACGAAGTCCGGGCTTTCTGGGAGGACGCGGCGGTGGATCTCGGAACCACGTCCGAGGGTTCGCTCCGCTACCGGGCGACGAGGGCTTTGGAGACCTACGCCTTCCGGCGCGCCGACCACGTCACGTGCATCTGCGAGGGGCTCCGCCGGGACATCGTCCGGCGCGGCATTCCGGAATCGAAGATCACGGTCATTCCGAACGCGGTCGACCTCGAACACTTTTCGGAAGCGGGCACGCCCGATCCGGCCTTGCAGAAGTCCTTGGGTCTCGCCGGCCGCAAAGTGCTCGGCTTCATCGGCTCGTTCTATGCCTATGAAGGCCTCTCGCTCCTGCTCGACGCGCTGCCGCTCGTGCTCAAGCGCATGCAAAAGCCCGAGCACAAGTCGCGGCCGGAAGTCGGCCTGCTCTTGGTCGGCGGCGGGCACGAAGAGGCGCGTCTCCGCGGCAAGGCGGCGTCGATGGGCCTTTACAACGACGTCGTGTTCGCGGGGCGAGTGCCGCACTCCGAAGTCGGCAAGTATTACGACTTGGTCGACGCGCTCGTCTATCCGCGGCTGCCGATGCGCCTGACCGATCTCGTCACTCCGCTCAAGCCGCTCGAAGCGATGGCGCAACGCCGCCTCGTGATCGCGTCGGACGTCGGCGGTCATAAGGAACTCGTCAAGGACGGCGAGACGGGCGTGCTCTTCAAAGCCGGCGACGCCGGCGCGCTCGCCGATGCGATCGTCAAACTCTTGACCGAACCCGCGTCGTGGCCGCGCATCAAAGACGCGGGACGCCGGTTCGTCGAAAGCGAACGCAATTGGCCGGGTTCCGTGCTTCGTTACCGCCACGTCTACGCGGCCGCCGTCGCCGCACGGGCCGCCAAGGCGCGATGATCCGGCTCGTCACGTTCGGCAATCTCTATCCGAGCGCGGCGCGTCCGCACTTCGGGGTCTTCGTCGAAACCCGTCTCCGCCGGCTCCTGATGCAAGGCGGGATCGAATCCAAAGTCGTCTGCCCGCGACCGTGGTTTCCGGGCTCAGGCCTCGTCGCCGGTTCACGGCCGCAGTATGCGAGCGGGCCCGACCGCGAGATTCGCTTCGGCGTCGACGTGCGTTACGTGCGATGGCCGGTCGTGCCGAAGGTCGGCACTTTGTGGCAGCCGCGCCTCATGGCCGTCGCCGCGCGGTCGGCCTTCCGGCGGCTCCGCGCAGAGGGCTACGATTTTCAGGTCATCGACGCGCAGTACTTCTATCCGGACGGCGTCGCGGCGATGCGGTTGTCGCGGGAGTTCGGCGTTCCGTTCACGGTCACCGCTCGCGGTACGGACTTGAATCTCGCACCCGCCGATCCGCGAGTCCGTGCGCTGATCCGCGAGACGGCCATGGCTTCGTCGGCGAACATCTGCGTGGCTGCGGCGCTCCGGCGCGTCTTGGACGATCTCGGCGTGCCTCCGGAGAAGACCCACGTCTTCCGGAACGGCGTCGATCTCGAGTTGTTCCGCCCGGTCGACCGCGACGCCGAACGACGTGCGCTCGGCATGACGCGGCGCACCCTCCTGTCCGTCGGTCATCTCGTTCCGAGGAAGGGGCACGACCTCGTCATCGACGCCCTCCGCGAACTGCCGGACTGCGATCTCGTCATCGCGGGCACGGGCGAGGAGGAGACGCGGCTGAAGGCGGACGTCGTGCGGCTCGGTTTAGAGTCACGCGTGCGGCTCGTCGGCCGCATCGAACAGGCGGAGCTCAAGCGCTGGTACGGGGCCGCCGATGCGCTCGTGCTCGCGTCCGACCGTGAAGGTTGGGCGAACGTGCTCTTGGAATCGATGGCATGCGGCACGCCCGTCGTCGCGACGGCCATCTGGGGGACGCCCGAAGTCGTGGCGTCGCCGGACGCCGGCGTCTTGATCGACGAGCGTTCCGGCCCGGCGATCGCGACCGGCGTGCGCAGGCTCTTCGCGGCGCTTCCGGATCGCGCCGCCGTAAGGCGTTACGCCGAAGGCTTCTCGTGGGACGAAACCGCCCGCGGCCTCAAGTCCTTGTTCGCCGGGATCGTCGCCGGGCGCTGAACCGCCGTCGGGGCTTGAACGGCGGGCGCAAGGGGCGGAACCTGAACGCATGGCTTTACGCGGCGGCATGCGTTTCTATCTCGGCCCGGCGTTACTGGTCGCCTTCGCCGGTTCGTGCGCTTCGGATCCCGAATTCGCGACCAGCGAGGGCGTAGGCCCGGACGCCGCGACCAAAGCCGCCTACGTCGCGGAGCGTGCGGCTTCGCCGCAGCCGTCGACCGCAGCGCTGAAGCCGCTCACGCTTTCGGACGCGCTCGCGCTCGTCGAAGAGGGTTCGACGGACTTGGCCCAGATCCGTGCGCAAGTGCTGCAAGCCGGCGCGAACGTCGATCTCGCCCGCAGCGCGCTCCTACCCAAGTTTGCGATCGGCGCCTCGGTGCTCGCGTACGCGAAGGCTCCCGGAACGGGCGTCTTTTTCCGCCGCGACACGGAGATTTTCGAACTCGACTTCCAATTGTCATTGCCGATCGATCTTTCGGGGCGCTTGCGCGAATCGCTCCGCGGCGCCCAGTCCCGCTACCGCGCGCGGAAGGCGACGGCCTCGGCCGCGCTCCGCGAACAGCAATTCCTCGCCGCCACGGCGTTCTTCAACCTCTCGGCGGCGCTCGAACTCCGCGGAGTCGTCGCCTCGACGATCGATGCCCAGTCGCGCGCATTGGCGGATGCGAACGCGCGCTTCTCGGCGGGCGTCCTGCGTAAGAACGACGTCCTGACGACCGAGGTCGTCCTCGCGCAGTCGCGGCACCGCGCCTACGAGGTCGAAACCTCCGTCCTCGAAGCGCGCCGGGCATTGAACGCCGCGACCGGTCTTCCCGTCGATCACGCGACCGAGATCGAGCCGTACTCCGGACTGCTCGAAGTGCCGGACGACGTCCGCCCGCTGCTCGATCGCTCGCGGACCGAGAACCCGGAGGTCGACGCGCTCGTCGAAACGCGCCAAGCGTTGCTGCACGAATTCGAGGCCGCCGACCGCGCGTCCTTGCCGGACGTCTCGATCGGTCCGAGCGCGAACTACACCACGGATACCTTGTCGAATCCGAAGTTCGGTTTCACGGGATTCCTCTCGGCGTCGTGGAACCCTGATTTGAACGGCGAGGTCCGCGCGCGCGCCGACGCCGTCTCCGCGCAGATCATCGAAAGCGCTGCGGCGTGTACGGGTCTGCTCCGCCGGATCGAGGCCCGCATCCTGCAGGCGCATCGCTTCGTCGCGGACCGTCGCTCGGCGCTGGCGACGGCCGAGTCGTCGGTCGCATCGGCGCGCGAGAACCTGCGGATCTTCGAAGCCCAGTTCCGCGCGGGCACCGCGACCGCGCGCGAAGTGCTCGAAGCCGAAGCGACTCTCGCCGAAACGGAAGGTACGCGTCGGACGTCCCGGCATCAGGCGAATCTCGCCGCGTTCGAGGCCTACTACGTCGCCGGCGTCGAGCCGATCGCCGTCGCTTCTTCACGTCCCGCCAAGTAGGCCGCACGCCTCCGTGACGGGACTTTTCGCCCCTCGCCCCGTCGTCGTCGGAGGTCGGACCGCGCTTCTCGGTCCGAGCGGGCTCGAGCCCGCGCATTTCTATGTGTGTCCGGACCCGAGCCCCGAGCGGGTGCGGCGGTTCGCCGCGGAAGGCGTCCGAGGCGTCTCGTTCTCCGCGACGGCGGACTTCCATCCCTACGGGCTCGCCCGGCCCGTGCTCGCTGCGGACGGAACGCGCGACTTCGGCGAATTCGATGCGCGCTGCCGGAAGATCCTGTCGGCCTCGCCATCGGCGCTCCTCTTGCCGCGGGTGCATGTGTGTTCGCCGCCATGGTGGGATGCGGCGCATCCGGGGGAACTGGTCCGATTCGAGGACGGGGGCGCCTTCATCGCGAAGGAGGAGGGCTACCTCAAGACGGTTGCCGCCTCGTTCTCTTCGCGCGTCTGGCGCGCATTCGCGGCCGACAATCTGCGCGCGCTGGTCGCTCATGCACTCGCTTCCGACTACGCGCACGCAATCGTCGGCATGGTCGTGTGCGGCGGGCGCACCGAAGAGTGGTTCCATCTCGGATCCGTACAGGACGTGCTGTGCGACGGCGGGGAGACCGGCCGGGCCGCGTTTACGGCGGCCCTTGAAGCCGCACCGACCGAGACGCTGGCCCGCGTCCTTCGCGCCGCTGGCGTCGTACGTCCCGCGGACGCCATGCCGTCCTTCGCGCGGCGGCGTTCCGTCGTCGGCCCGGAGCGCTTTCTCGATCCGGTGCGCCATGCGGACGTC
>SXGT01300180.1_pt1 | contig 14342 bp, 12 predicted proteins | sample 3176221 | NCBI WGS metagenome assembly SXGT01 (sample SAMN11356862, study PRJNA531348) | freshwater metagenome | isolation source: freshwater sample F1-120 | place: China: Fuxian Lake, Yuxi | collected 2017-12-25
CTCCACGCATGTCGCCGTCCTTGCCGTAATTCTTGACGGATACTATTTTAACAATAAATACAAATACTTACGTTATTTTATGCGTCTCACGCCAACGATTTCATGCGGGTTGAGGGGCAGCGAATTTCAACACCCTGTTAAGTCCGACAGGCTGCTAGAAATATTATTTTTATGGCGTCGATAACCTATCAACGGCTCGATTGAATAGAGAATAGGGCCTAATAAAGAAAGCTTTAGCCATAAAGCCCAATCTTCAGCATGACGCTGCCCCTCTGGAAAACCACCACACTTCAAATACGCTGAACGTCTAACGATAGCTTGGCTGGGTGAAAAACAATTGAATAAACGCCCCAAAAGAAGCGGAATGAAGATTTCACCAGAAGGCCAGTAAGCTTCACAAGCTTCGCTGGACTTCACTGTCTGACCAACGTGATCGATTACTCTAAGATCGCAATATGTACCAACTGCACTCGGATGTTGAGTTAACAACAACATCTGTTTTTTTAATTTAGCGGGTTCCCACACATCATCGCTGTCGATGAATGCTAACCATTCACCTCTGGCAATTTGGGCTGCATGGTTGCGTGCTGCCGAGGCACCGGCATTAGCTTGATCGATAACGATAATCCGGCTGGTATATTCATCCAATATCTTGCAATTTCCATCAGTGGAGCCGTCGTTTACAGCGATAACTTCAAGGGGGCATAACGATTGAGCCAAGACGCTATCCAAGCATTCACGTAGCCAGCGCTCCGCGTTATAAACAGGAATAATGACGGAAATGGTTCCGTTGGTAGACGTCAAATCAGTCTGTAACATTCTGCGGAAACCCTCATTTTCGATAATGGACAATATTTACATGCTACGGCTTCAACCAAACCCTGATGCTTAGCTTGATTAGCTCTAAGCTAAAGCCGTATTTCCCAGCTGAACGCAACGCCAGCTTGGATTCCTGCCTAGATCCCAGCTGAAACAATTGCCACGCGTACCCTTTCCAATCTCTGTGCAGGGCGCTTCTCACCAGCTTCTCCTGAGGGGCTCCAGCCACGGCAGGATGGCGCAACAGGGATTCCTTGATTTCCAGATTGGATCGCGTGTGTTCCAGGGCGCGCCGCCCCTGCGACGAATAGCCCTGGCCGGCGGCGCGTTGGAGATACAGGCCTTCATCTAGCAATGCGCATTCGCCATGCAGTACAGCGCGCAAGGCCCAATCACAGTCCCACAGCAGGCATTCCGGCCGGTAAGGGCCAATGGCGGCGTAGTCTTCGCGATAAGTCACGGGTCGCTGGAAGGGCATGGGAACCCGTTCCAGCAGGGCTGCAAACAGTGCCTTTCCGTATCGCGTGATGCCATAAGCGTCGTGTCGCGCGTCGGTTTGCGCATGGATGATCTGCATGCTTTTGTCTTGCGCGGCTTGGCCGGATGCTGCGCGTTCACCAAACCACTTGACCCCCATGAACAGCACCCGGACATCCCGCGCAGCGCGTAACGCCTGGTCGGCGCGTTCCAGATACGCGGCCTGCCACAGATCATCGTCGTCGAGGAAAGCCAGCAACTCACCGCGCGCAGCTGCCGCGCCAGCGCTTTTCGCGCCGGCTCCGCCACATGAAGGTGAGAGCTTCAGCAGGCGCGCACGCATGCCGGCCCATTCCAGCAATTCCGCTTCGCTGATGGGCTCACTTGATGCGTCATCCACAACGATCAATTCCCAATCCGTGAAGGTTTGCGCCACGATGGACGCGATGGCCTCGCGGAGCAAATCACGCCGATCATGGGTGGGCAGAATGATGGAAAAACGGGGTGGGATGGTGTTCATGTTTTTTGAGCGCCGCCTTTAGAGCGGGCAAGAATGCGGTCGATCACGATCGGGAATGCGTTGTCTTTGAAGAGGGTGTCGTTGTACGTGTGCTGGGTGTAGTCGGTGCGTTGCAGCAGTGCGTGTAATTCGGCTTCCGCCGCATAGAGGCAAACACCGCTCTGCTCGTCTACAAGGGAGAGAAAACCCACGTCTCTCGCCAGGATGGGCAGCCCCAAGTAGAAAGCTTCGGCCAGTGACCAGCCAAAGCTTTCCATGTGCGAGAAAGAGACATATGCGCTGGCGTGTTCATACACGTAGTACAGCGCCTCTTGAGTGAGGTTTTTTCGCTTGATGATATTGGGGTGCTCGGGCAGATGGGCGAAGTCGAAGCCGCTCTTGTCGCTATAGCACCAGACGATGGGCCAGGCGGCGGCATCGGCGGCGCGATAGAGGGCTTCATGGCCTTTCAATGCGTCAGAAAATGGGTTGAAAACGGTGAGGAAATAACGCGATGGCAGGTTGACTGGCACTCGCCTGCGCGGGAAAGTGGCGGGCACGTCGGGGAAGGCGAGGACGCATTTGTGGTGCTGGGAGCAGTACTTGTCGTAGTGTCCGGTTTGGATGGCGATCTGATCGAAGCGATCTTCGATGTCTTGCACGTTGGCGCCATTGGTATCGAGCAGAGATGCGCTGAAAGTGTGGTTGCCGAATTCAAGTGGCGGTTTTCCGCCACCGGCGAAATACAGGTACAGGTCATAGGCGCGCCCGTCGCCGAATGCCATGTTCACAACGTAATTTGAGCTGTCCGGCGTGAATCCAGCCAGGCGCAGATCGCGCGCGCGGACGTGGAAGAAACAGTCCGGCATGGACTCGATCAAGGATTTGAGATGCTTTTCCGTGCCACCTACGCCGCCGAAGAACGCGGTGGAAACAAGTATTCGGCGCTTGAATTGGCCGCTGACCTTCCGTTTCAGAGCAACCAGAGCATGGCGGTTGGCATAGGCCCAGGCGAGCAAGCGCCGTATGCGCCAAGGCAGCAGGTTCATGCGCTTACCCCGCATGGGCGCAATGACGGTGCGCAAACTCGGCTAATATCGCCGCAGTAAAATGCATTACACCCTTCCCAGTCATATTCATACGGCAGTGTCATGGCTGTCTCACAAGCAGCGAGTTAGCAGAATTGGATACTTTGGCGTCACCTCAGCCATTCCGGAATGCCTGCCTTGTCGTGGCGCACCCGGACGACGAGATTCTATGGTTCAGTTCGATCATCGCACAGGTTTCGCGCGTTATCGTCTGCTATATGGGGCAAGCCGGGCGGCCCAAGATTGCTGCCGGCCGAGAGGCGGCGCTGCACGCGCACCCTGTTCCTTCAATCTTGTCGCTTGGCATCGAAGAGGCAAATGTCTACGGCTTGGCACGCTGGCCGCAGGCCATGCCAGCAGCGGAAGGCCTGGAGCTTGCCTGCGGCCATTCGCACCCAGCCGCTACGCGCTACCGGGCCAATCATGACAGTCTGGTCGATCAACTGACGAAACTCCTTGCCGGATTCGACGCCGTATTCACCCATAACCCTTGGGGTGAATACGGGCACGAAGAGCATGTGCAGGTTTATCGCGCCGTGAAACGAGCGCAGGTCGGATCCGGGTTCGCATTGTGGTGCTCGTCCTATACGGGGTCGCGCACACATGACCTGATGGCCCGGTGTCTGGATGGTATGCGCGTTGAGATGCTGACTCTGGATACTGACGTCGTACTGGCTCAGGTTGCTGCTCAACGCTACAAGGAACAGGGCGTATGGACGTGGTTTGACGAGTATGTCTGGCCTGCGCGGGAATCGTTCCTACGGTTGACGCCAGGCGGCAACACGCCGCAACCGTTGCTGCTCAATTACCTGAATACCGGTCTGCCAATACTCAGGGGAGCTGATCGTTCTCTGCGCACTTTGGTGCGAAATATTCGCCAGCGCCTGCCCTTGCCCCCCTCAGCTCCGTTCGACCCGGTCTGATCCGACCTCATAGCGATGCCGATGACGAATACCCTCACGGTGCTGATTTGCACCCACAACCGTGCTGACTTGTTGGCCAAAGTCATCGCTTCGCTCAATGCAGCCCAACGTCCGCTTGACTGGGCGGTAAGCATTTTGGTCATTCCGAATGCCTGCACGGACGACACGCACGCTCAGTTAGAGTCCTACCGCAGCGTTGCAGAGGCGGAAGGCAAACTGTCGCTGCACTGGGCGGCCGAGCCCACACCCGGCAAGTCGCACGCGCTGAACCGCGGCGCGACCGTGATGCGCGAAGGCTGGGTGGCAATCGTCGATGATGATCACCGGGTAGCGGGTGATTTTCTGCTGGAGATCACGCGTGCCGTCGCGGTTCACCCGCAGGCAACCATGTTGTGCGGGCGCATCTTGCCGGACTGGGACGGCACAGAGCCTGCCTGGGTGCATGATCCGGAGCCGTACCGGATCTATCCCTTACCTATTCCGCGCCAGGAATTCGGCCCCGAGAGCCGTGAATTGGGGTTGGATGGTCCTATCCCTGGTGGCGGCAACCAGATCGTGCGGGTTGATGCCCTGCACCGCGTTGGCGGGTTTTCCACAGAGTTGGGTCCGCAGGGCCACGATCTTGGCGGCGGAGAAGACACCGAATACATCTTGCGCGCTCTGCGCCAGGGCGAGCGGCTTATCTATGAGCCGCGCATCGTGCAGTACCACTATGTTGATCAGACTCGATTGCACTTGGGCTACCTGTTGCGCAAGGCATACCAGCGTTCACAGGCTGGCGTGCAGTTCTCGGCGCAGGCTGGGCGCGGCGTACCGCTCTATGCTTGGCGCAAGCTGGCGGGCTATGCTGCGCACACGCTGTTCTCGCTTTCCTGGAGCAAAACCCGCTTTTACCTGGTGCGTTGCGCGGCCAGTATGGGAGAGATCAGCGCCATGCGCGTGAGCGGTAAGGGCAAAGCCCTGCGCCAGCGGGTGCAACACATGGAACCAGGCTGGGCTGCTTGGTTGGCGGCGGGTGGATTCGGTTTTTCCTTCGCCGCCCTCCTGCAAGGTGGCCTGCTCGGTGTGGTAAGCACATTCGCCTTGATCCCGGCTGCGGTTGCCACATTGGCCAGTTTGGCCCTCTTGGGCAGCGCGCTGGCCACGTTCAGCCGCACAGGCCCCAATCTGCGCAAGGAAATCCTCGCCCAGTATTCACGCTATACCTTATTGGCCTTGGGCAGGTTGATGTTCTGGGCGTGGTTCCTGTTTTTGTTGATGGCTGGAGCAGGCAGCATGTTGTATGGCGCGTATACCTTCGCAAGTAGCAGCGACGGTAGCGTTCTGGGATTTGCTGTCGCTTCGGCGATAGGCCTGGTCTGGATTCTGGGCGTGCAATTTGCCAGGCATCTGCTCCATCTGCCGGCCAGCATATGCGCCTCACTCAACATTCTCCCCAGCCGCTTGTATGCGCTATGGCGTTTGCTGACGCCTGTGCGCTTGCGTGGCTTGTTATACGGTTCCATGACTGCGGCTGCGGCCGTGTTCGCATGGGGATCAGCTGGTTTGATCGCTACTGGACAAGTGCAGGCCCTGGCTGCTTTGTGGGGCGCGCTTGCCGGTTATGCGGGGCTGGTCATCTGGGCAACCTGGCGCCCCATACTGTCGCCACAGCAAGCTGCGCCACGTGAGGGGCCGCCAAATATCATCTTGATAGGTTCCGACACCCTGCGTGCAGATCGTCTCGGCGTATTGGGAAACCCGCGCGGACTTACCCCAAATCTGGACAAACTGGCGGCGCGCGCAAGTCTGTTTAGCCAGTGTTATGTGCCTTGTGCACGTACTGCGCCCAGTCTTCTGTCGATGTTTACAGGAATGTGGCCGCACCACCACGGAGTGCGTGACAACTTTATCGCGGATGCGGAAACCGAATTGCGCGTGCCTGACCTAGCCTCGTTGTTGCGCCAGCACGGTTATGCCACGGCTGCCGTCTCTGACTGGTGTGGCGCGGATCTGCAGAAATTCCCTTTCGGCTTTGATTATCTGGATATGCCAGATGACCAGTGGAATATCAAATATCTGATCAGGCAGGGCCCAAAGAATCTTCGGCTGGTGCTCAGTCTGTTCACCCACAACCGTTTCGGAAAAACCTTCCTGCCTGAGTTGTACTACCTAGCCGGCATCCCCATGACTGACGAGGTAGGGCGGCATGGGCGGAAGGTGCTGAATGCATTGGCTCAAGACAACAAACCCTTCCTGCTTAATGTGTTTTATTCGACGACACATCCGCCATTTGGCATGGAATACCCGTATTACACGGCGTTGTCTGACCCCAATTACGCGGGCGAATCAAAATTCGTTATGGCGCGATTGACCGAACCCTTTGAGATCATTCGCCGTCAGGGGCAACCCAAGGAGGAGTTCGATCTGGACCAGATCCTCAATCTCTATGACAGTTGCGTCATGCGTTTCGATGCTGAAATCGGAAAGATACTTAACCATATTGATCAATGCGGTCTTGCCCAGAATAGCCTGGTGGTCATCTATAGCGACCATGGCATGGAGTTTTTTGAGCACAACACATGGGGGCAGGGCAACAGCGCGATTGGCGATTTCAGCCCGCGTATACCGCTCATCATTGCTGATCCTGTCCTGGGCCCACGTCGATTCGATGGCGTAGTACGCAGCATCGATCTGATGCCAACACTGCTCGACCGAGTCGGTATTGCCGCGCCTGCTAACCTCGATGGAACGTCGTTGGCAGCCGCCATGCAGGGCGAGCCCATGCCAGATCTGGACGCCTTCAACGAGACAGGGATATGGATCGCCGATGTTCCGGGCCTTCCGGCACAACACATGCGTTATCCAGAGTTACTGGAACTCCTGGAGGTGCCGGACAAGAAAACGGGGACCTTGGCGCTTAAACCGGAATACGTTGGCGTCACTGTGCGCGCGAAGGATCGCATGATTCGCAGCGGTGATTGGAAACTGGTGTACCAACCGCTCAACGCGGGCTATCTGCTACAACTCTTTGACATCGCATCCGACCCAAGCTGTGCGTCGAATATCGCGGCACAGCGTCCGGATGTCACGGCGATACTTTGGGCTCGCCTGTCGGCTTGGATGGCGCAGGATCCACACAAAAACGACACCACGGATTCGTCTTAGACCCCGTGACCGGCACTGCTGGCTGTTGCTGCACGGGCAGAGGTAAGGATGCAGGTACATTGGCATTCGGTTCGGCCTCAGTCGACACAGAATTGACCGCTTCTGCGGCTTTGGCCGGCGGCGTCTCGACCGGCTTGGCGACGTAAGCCTCGGGGTAAGGCAACTTTCCGCCCAGGCTGGTGTACTGGCGCTTCAGGCTTTTAGCCTCGGGGCTATTGCGTAAGCCTTCAGTGACCAGTTCCAGCGCCTTCGCTTGTTTGCCTGCTTTGGCATAGAGATCAGCCAAGGCCGTGATGGATTTGACGTAAAGCTTATCCATGCTGATGGATTTGAGCCAGTCAGCCATGGCTTGAGCATCGCGTCCCATCAGTTGATGGGTCAATCCACGATAGTAAAGAATCTCCGGCATCAATGGAAAGCGCTCAGGCAGATGACCCACCGAGTAATCGAAGTCTTTCAGTGCAGTTGTTAGGTGGTACTCCTTGTCCGTCGCGGAGCGGCTGCGGAAATACCGGTTGATGCGGTTGATACCGTAGCAGGTGTGGTTATTCCAGACCCTATCCGGCCCGAGTATCTTTGCCCAATCCCCTCCACCTGGCCCGCCGCAGTAAGGGGGGAGCATGGCCCGCTCTAGGTCTGTCGGGCCGTATGATTCGGCAGCAGCAGCTCCGCCCGCAGCCAGCAACGTCAGCGTCAGGCTGATCATGCGTACAGTCAATCGCATCTCACACTCCATCCATGATGTCTCGGGTTCCATCAGCCACCTTTTCCCAGGAAAATCGCTCCTGGATGCGTAGGAAGCCTTGCTGTCCCAAGCGCTGGGCGAGCACATTTTCCGCCAATATCCGCCGCAAGCTTTCTGCTACTTGTCCGTCTTCCCTTCCGTCCACCAATACACCGGTTTCACCCTGTACCACAGCGGAACCCGCGCCGCCGGCATTGCCGGCAAGTGCTGGTTTTCCGCATGCCGCAGCTTCAATGAAGACCATACCAAATCCTTCCGTATCGCCTTCTATCTCCCGGTTAGGCATGGCAAACACATCGCATGCGTTATACCAGCGAGGAAGGTCATCCTGGCTGACGTGGCCCAGCAGGTGGACACGGTCTGATACGCTCAACTCGCGGGCGAGGTTGGTTAAGTAATCGTGATCTTCGCCGATGCCGATGAGCGCATAGCGCACTGAGATGCCTTGGCTGACAAGTTGCGGCATGCTGCGTACCACCATGTCGAAACCTTTGCGGCGTGAAAGTCTGCCCACCGAAAGAATGAGCTTTTCGCCGGCACTAAGACCGATTTGTTGTTTCAGATCGTCACAGGGTAGCCCGGGGCGGAAACGCTCCACGTCGACGCCGGGATTGATCAGCACGATGCGTTTTGCAAGAACGCCCATATTCAGCAGTTCTTGTCTTGTGAACTCGCTGTTGGCGATGACGGTATCCGCATGTCGTAGCGCAAAACGCATCGCCTTGTATTTTCCGCCCTTGCCCCAAGTGGTGAGTTCCTCGCCGTGGGCATAGATCACCACCGCGCGAAAGGTCAGTCTTGCCACTGCCCAGGCGACTAAGCCTTCGGGTAGCGCGCGAAAGGCGTGTATGGCGTCGAAGCGATGCGTCAGTGCCAAGGTCAGGGATTTGAAAAAGAACTTGGCATACATGGCCAGCGATTCCGGCTTGAGCCAGGGCACGCGCTTGAGATTGAGCCGGTGCACGGTATTGGGATGTACGGCATCGACCTCGGCCGCGCCCGGAACATCAGCAGTAACGATGTGTATCTCTTTGCCACCTAGCCGCCGATACACCTCGGCCGCCCAGACCGCTGTGCCACCCTTGGTAGGCAGAAACAATTCGCTTAGTACAAGCAGTTTGGCATTGGCGGTCATCCGCGCACCATGGAGAGGACGTTTCGCAGGCTGGTCATGCCAGGATTTTCCCACAGTGAGGGCAGTACCGCGCGCAGCGCATCGCTACGTCGGCCGGCGCGGGCAAGGGCATAGCCCAGGTTGAGTCGGCCCTGCCGCAAGCGGGCGAGCACCCCTTTTTGGATCGCGGCAGGGTAGTTGGGCGCGGTGGCGGCCAGGGCGATTAGTGTGCGCACATTGTCGATCTGCGCGCGCAGGGGGTCGCGTCGAGTGGCGCTGGCGTCATGAATGAGATAGGCGGCGAGCGGTGTGCAGACCACGCCGACGCGCTGGCTGACGGCGCAGAGTTTGACCAGGAAGAACACGTCTTCGCAGACGCGGTAGCCGGTGGGATAGCCGCCCAGTTTCAGGAAGGTGGCGCGCGGCACGGAGAGCGTGTGGGTATCGCCAAAATGGTCGGCGACGAAGGGTTCGAATTCATCCGAGGTCATCACTACGTTAAGCGCGCCTGCCGCCTTGACGAGCATGGCTTTGCCGGATTCGTGGATTTGCATTGAACCGGAAATACGGCTGCCATCGGGGCGCTGGTAATCGTAGTCGCCGGTCAGGAAGTCCAGGCTGGGATCGCGCGCAATCCATTCAGCATGCAGACGCAGGCGATCCGGGTAATACCAGTCGTCGGCATCCAGAAAGGCCAGCCAGTCGCCGCTGGCGGCCTGTGCGCCGGAATTGCGCGCGGCTGATACGCCGGCGTTGCCTTGCCTCAGGTAGCGCACTCGATAACCGTACTTGCCTACGATTTCAGCGGTGGCATCGGTTGAGCCATCGTCCACGACAAGGATTTCATGGGCAGACCAGGTTTGCGATAGGGCTGAGTCGATGGCGCGGGTGATGAATCTGGCGGCGTTGAAGCTGGGAATGATGATGGAAAAGCGAGGAAGACTCATTGATTGCGGTTTGGCTGGAGTAGGGATGGCTTCTGTTGACTAGACGAGGGATTGCGATCCTCAGGCAGATTGATCCTACACCAAGGATGGTATGGTTTCTGGCTGTTGAGCATCGCAGTCGTGTCTCAGGAGTTCGGTAGAATAATCTGCGAATCTGTCGTTTTGCAGGAAGTCATGGAAATGGGGGCTACCTTTGAGCCATGTTCATGTATCTTTATTTGTTTGATCAATAGCCGTCCCACCCCATTGAAACAACTGGTCGTCACACCAAGTTTTCCATTCTCGACGCACACCTTCGTCACGCGAGAGATTGCCTCCGTCATCGCTGCCGGCCATTCGATGACCGTGCTTGCGCCCACCTATGGCGATGTCGAGGGGCAAGTCCTGTCCGATCGGCTTGGCGTGAAACAGGACGAAGTCATCTATCTCGACGCCCCTTCTTGCCCGGTCTGGTCTCCTGGCTTCAGGCGATACACTCGTCCAGTTCGAGAGGTGGCGATGCGGAGCCATTATGGCCGCCTGCTCGGGGAGCGCCGCAAGACCTTCTTCGCGAAGCTTCTGGGGATGCCCCGGATCCGGGAAGTGGAACTGATCCACGCCCATTTCATGGGTTGGGCATTCGAGGTGGCGCTGCCTTTGGGGCAGTTGCTCGATGTGCCCGTGACCCTTACCGCACACAATTTCGACCTCCCCACGCGACGCTTGGACGAACTTTTGTACATCCAGCAACACGCGGCCAGGGTCGTGCTTGTGAGCCAGGAATACCATCGCATCTGGAGCGAGCGGACCGGATCCTCCGATAGTCTCACTGTCGTGCCGAATGGCATCGATCTCTCTGAGTTTCCGACACAGCACGTCCCACAACAGCCAGAAAATGGCCTGAAGATCATTTCGATTTCGCGTCTGGTGCCCGGGAAAAGAATCGCCGATGCCTTGTACGCGCTTGCGAAACTGCTCGACCAGGGTATCGAGTTCAAGTATGTGTCAATCGGCGAGGGTCCGGAACGCGCCGCTCTGGAGCAACTGGCCGCCCAACTTGGGCTGACAGAGCGGGTTTCTTTCCGAGGGACTATGCCCCACGAGGTGGTCGTTAGAGAACTCTCTGCCTCGGACATCCTTCTCCATCCGAGTGAGTGGGAATCCTTTGGCATCACCGTGGCTGAGGCAATGGCGGCACGAATCAGCGTGATTGCCGCGCGCTCACCCGGTCCGAGCGATATCGTGGAGCATGGCGTAACGGGGTTTCTTTATGAGCCCGGCGATGTAGATGTGCTCGCCAATTACCTCCATCGGCTGGCTGCCGATCCAGCGATCCGCAAGAAATTCGGCGAACTCGGCCATGCGCGCGTTATCGAGAAGTTCTCCTGGGAGGCGCATATGGTCCAGATGTTCAAGGTCTGGCAAGCAGCTAGCGCGGGCGCCTCAGAACCAACGCAAGCAGGTCGAATTTCTGGGTGACCTTCGTGATCACCCGATGGGCCTGTTTCTCAGTTTCGAGCAGGCATTGATAGGCCATGAAGCGCGTCAAACACTAGGCATAATCCACTTATTCGGGCGAGTTTGGCGAAACGAGGGATGTCTTTAACTCGTTGAGTCCACGCGCTGGCTCTGTGTCCGAGGCTTAAGGACAAGCAGTTACCGTGCGTGCGGTACTGTTCGGCAAGTTCGGCCGCGCTCATGAAGCTCAAGCTAGGATGCCGAGCCAGAGCCAGTTCTAACAGTCTGCCAAGTTGATCCTGTGCTTCGTCCCGGAGCTCGCCGGTGAAATTGAAGCGATGGGTTTCCAGCAGACAGGGACGACCCTGTGCCGTTTTTTCTGAAAGAGCGGCAACGCCCTGTTCGGCGGTATGGCCGCGTGCAGGTTCAAAATAGCGGTCGCGGACCAGATAGAGGATGCCGTCGACGCCGTGCTGGCCATTGTGGATTACGGGCGGTCCGCAGTCGGGTTGGCCGTTGGCGTCGCGGCCGCCGCAACGACGGCCGGGCGTGACGATGCAGCGCACGCCTTGTGCCGCCCAAGCTGCTTCCACGCGGTCGGTCCAGATAAAGGTGGGCGGCACGGCGACTTCAGGGTGGGCGCCGAAGACTTCGCGGTACAGGGCGACTTCTTCCGCGACGGCGGTCTCGATTGCGGCGGCGGGCAGAGGGCGCGACGGGAGCGAGTCGCAATCGATCCAGCGCGATTGCAGTGGGCTGGGTAAGGTTTCGGTTTCCAGGCCGGGTCCGCCAGCAAGCCATTCACGAACAGCGGGATCGGTTTGCGCGGCGTGGAGCAGGTTGTCCGGCCAGTAATGTGCCATGCCGTGCAATTGCGGGGCGAATACACCGGCTTGAATACCGGCTTGCAGAGCGTCCAGGATATCGGCGTAGGCGGGTGCATTGAGCAGCCGGGCGTGATAGCGGGCGAAATTGTCCGCAGCGATGGCTTCGCCATTTGCCAGCGAGAGCGTTAGCCCCAGCGTCATCACCGGCGCGCGTCCGCTGCGGTCGCGGTAGGCATTGAGGCGTTCTGACAGCCGCCGCAGCGCGTGTGCGTGCGATGCCGGTCCGGGACCCCAATCGTCGCTTTCGATGATTAGCACTGGGTGGCGTAGAACCGGTTCACGCCAGGCGGCTAGCAGCGGGGCGGCAAACAGCAAAAGGACAGCCAGCCAGAGCGTGAGCACAGCAAGTAGCGCAAATGCCGGCATCCACCAAGCCATCAGACCGAATAACCCATTTCTTGAGCGATAGGAGCAACTTGATCCAGCACACGTGCAACCCGTTCTCGATTGCGGCCATCTTTCCATTTGTCCAGTTTGATCTCGCCAAATACATCGTAAGGCTTGCTCAGCACGGCCCGACAATGGGCTTCCACGCTGGGCGTGAACTCCAGATTGCAGCCCTGATAGATGTTTCGATAACCCGCGACAGGATCGCGCACCAAGTCTTCATAAAAAATTTCCACCCATTGGCTGGCCGGAACCTTGGCACGGGCATCCAGAATGGCGCGGTTGATCGACTGGAACTGAAACGCGGCTACTTCTTCAATGGGTGCGTCCAGGTAGCCACGCCAGCCTTCGGCCAGGAAGAAACACCACTGCGTGTAACGGCCGTTGTCAATAGCGACTTTCTCTGGAAATTGGTGTGTCCATGTCGAGTACTTGTCAGGTTTCCCCCAGCCTTCGATCAGAGAATTTAGGTTGTCGCCAGGGCTGCGTTTTACATAGACGAAGACGGCATCGGGAAAAAGTGCGTGCAGGTAGGGGACGCAAAGGCCATTCTGGTTGTTCTTGTCCACCCAGCGAGTGCGCCCGGTCCAGGCATAGAAATAACGGGAAACAATATCCCTGTCAGCCACTCTGGCATCGGATGCATCCAGAGCGTGGGTGTTCCATCCTTTGTCTTCCACCGGATGAAGCTCAACCCAGAAATCATGCGTTTCACGTTGCAGGGTGCCCAGTTGGGGGGATTCCGAAAGCGTCTTGTACACGACGGTGGTGCCGGCGCGAGAGCAACCGAGCACGATAATCGGCCGATCGGCAGGTGGCCTGACCATATCCCACCAGGCTCCACGACCATATCGTTGCATGGCCATCGCGTGATAGCGGAGTGTCTTGCCGACTTTGACGAGAAGATCCGTCATGGAAATACCTTGAGGTGGTTGGCGCGAAGAATACTTCAGAACAGTTGCTTGGCCGAATACGGGAATCACCGCTCGTTGATTGGCGTTGCAATCGAATCTCTGGAAATCATGCCGATTCTGTCATATCGAAACCCGAGATTCCTCCCTTCATCTGCACTTTCTATTGCGTAATCTTTCCCGGCAGCAGACCAAGCACGCGGATGCCCAGCTTGCGCGCCTCGTCCAGCAGCAACACGCTGGACGCCGCCAGTGTCGCGCTGAACCAGTCTTCCAGCGCAAGATCAGTGGTGCCGAACAGCGCTTGCGCCGGTCCCCAATGCACCACCACAACCTGCATCGCCAGCACCCCGGCGAGCGCCAGCCACAATTTGCCGTTCTTCAGAAAATTCGCGTTGAAGGCGCTGCCGTGCTCGTTGCGCGCGTTGAACACATTGAAGAACTGGAACAGCACGAAGGCGGTAAAGGCCAGGGTCAGCGCGTAAGTCGCGCCATGCCGAGCGAGTCCATGCTGAAACAGCCATAGCGTGCCGACCATCATGGTCAGGCCGTACAGCGCCAGCCGGCCCAGGCGCGGCAGGGTCAGGATCTCGCTGGACTGATCGCGCGGCGTTTCGCGCATGATGCCGCCGCGCGCCGGTTCGACGCCCAGCGTCATCGCCGGCGGGCCGTCCATGATGATGTTGATCCAGAGCAGATGGATCGCCGTGAACGGCGCCGGCATGCCGGCCAGCGTGGCGGCCAGAACGGTCAGGATGGCGCCGATGTTGGTGGAAAGCTGGAAACGCACGAACTTGACGATGTTGTCGAACACCACGCGGCCTTCCTCGACCGCGCGCACGATGGTCGCGAAGTTGTCGTCGGTCAGCACCATGCTGGCGGCCTCGCGCGTGACGGCGGTACCGGTGATGCCCATCGCGATGCCGATATCGGCCGCCTTCAGCGCTGGCGCGTCATTGAC
>SXGT01771358.1_pt1 | contig 14341 bp, 7 predicted proteins | sample 3176221 | NCBI WGS metagenome assembly SXGT01 (sample SAMN11356862, study PRJNA531348) | freshwater metagenome | isolation source: freshwater sample F1-120 | place: China: Fuxian Lake, Yuxi | collected 2017-12-25
GTCGGCCATCGAGCAGCCGGCCGCCAGATCGGGCAGTACCACGGAGACGCGCTCGCCGCCGCGCTGTCTGAGCTTCTCGGGGCGGTTGGCCAAAATATCGGCCGTCTCCGCCATGAAGTGCACACCACAAAAGGCAATTGCCCGGCATTCGCTACTTGCGGCAGCCATCTGGCTGAGTTGGTAGCTGTCCCCCCGCAGGTCCGATAGCGCGATCACCTCGTCCTGCTGATAATGGTGGCCCAGGATCAGCAGCCGCGGGCCCAGCTCGGCCCGCACGGCGTTGATCCGCTGGGTGAGCGTCGGATCATCCAGGGAGCGATACGGCGGGAACTCAAAGGCAGTGGTTTTGGGCTGGGCGACGAGCATGGGTTGGCCAATGTGAAAGCATGGGACGACGGGCGGATGGAATGAGTCGGAAAACAGCCCGGTAAACAGTTTGCCGCCTTGCCGACTTCAACCGTCCCAACGGTCTGCCTGTAATATACGCCTGAGCCCGCTTGCGATCTATTGCTTTACCCCCTGGCTCTGACCAGAATAGGATTCTCTAGGCGACAGCAGGGATTGCGAGATCTGAGCGATGAACTGCGATCAAGTGTTTGCCATTCTGACGCGCGGGCCATTTCCATCGGGCGATGCCACGGATGGGGCCGTGGAAGCTCACCTAAATCATTGCAGCGAGTGCCGCCATTTTGCGGGCGCTCTGCGACCGGATTGCGGCACGGACGTCGAGTCGCTCATTCCCGAAGAAAGCCGTGGCCTGCCCTACTATTGGGGCTTGGCTGCGTCATCAGGTGGCAAACAAGGGGGCGCGCTGACGGCCACCGAAAATTATCGTCGCACCCGCCGTCTCAACAAGCAGAGCTTTTTTGAACGGCACGAACCGCTGGCCCACTTGAACGGCTGGCAACTGGCCTTTGCCGTGCTGATGGGGGCGCTCCTGGGCACACTCCTTCGGGTGTTGGGTTCTGCCGACGGCGACACCGCGCGCAACGATGTGGCGGCCAGTGTCGTTCCGCCGGCCGTTGTTGCAGAATCCCGAGCGACGCGCAATGACGAACCTCAGGACATGAGCAGCCGGGGGCTGCGTGCAATTGGCAACTTCGAAGAGCCCTTGATGCGGATCATCGAGTCACCCGACTCCACTCAAACCCCAATCCAGCGAGAGTTGGCTGCCAAGTTAGGGTCGATCCCTTTCTGCTGCGAGCGACAACTCCAGGGAATCGGCGCTCAGCCATCCCGCAACACCTCGGCGAGCGGCGTTCGCCAGGTCGCCGGCAGTGACGCCTGCTGCACCATGTGTCACAACGCTTCGGCGACGCGATTCGCGCTTCGTGGCACAATCCCCAAGATCGTTCGCAGTTGCCAGGTGTGTCATGAGGATAGGGTTACCTCCCGGTTTAGTAGCGCCGGCAGAATGGATCGAGGCGCCGACCCATGATGCGTCGCATGCGACGCCAGGTCTTTCGCGTGGAGCTTCGATGATTCACTTGATCTCGCTTTTTCCCCCTGTCCAACAAGAAGGTTTTTCCATGAAGCGGCTCATCACCTGCGCGGTGTTACTTGCACTGGCCACGTCAGTCCGCGCCGACGACGGCTGGATTAAACTGTTCGACGGCCAGACGCTGAAAGGCTGGAAGGCCAGCGAGAAGCCGGAACAATGGAAAGTGGTCGACGGCGCGATCGTGGCTCATGGAGACCGCAGCCATTTGTTCTATATAGGCGACGACGAGCGTAAGCCCGCCGAGTTCAAGAACTTTCACTTCAAGGGCGAAGTGATGACCCAACCCGGCAGCAATAGCGGTGTCTACTTTCACACCAGGTTCCAGAACGAAGGCTGGCCAGAATTAGGCCACGAAGCCCAGGTCAACCAAACCCAGGGCGACCCGGTAAAGACGGGCAGCCTGTACAACGTCGTCAAGAATTTTGAAGCGCCTGTGAAGGACAACGAGTGGTGGACTTACGAGATTATCGTCAACGGCCGGCACATCGAGACGAAAGTCAACGGCAAGTTGATCGTCAGCTACGACGAACCGACCGACGTGCAAGGCGGCCGCAAACTTTCCAGCGGCACTTTCGCCCTCCAAGCCCACGACCCCGGCAGCACGGTGATGTACAAGAACCTGATGGTGAAATCGTTGCCGTAGTAGCAAGGGCTACGAGAAGCGTTAGCCGTCGATCATCATTTGGAACAAGCCGGTTTTGTCGCGCTGTTGAAGTGATCGTGCTGCCGGCCTGTCAGGGGCTGGGTAGGGCTGTACGCATTGGTGGTTGCAGTTTTTCCGTTCCGCTTCCACGGACGCAAGCGGGCTTCGGGTGCGCCTTTTGGCTCAAGTGCTGCTGCCGGCGGCAATCAGCCCTGCCGCGTAGCCCACCAGATCGCCGCGCTCCTGGCAGTTTTCCAGCAGCCGCGTGTAGTCGCCGGCCTGGCAGCAAAGCTCCATCAGCGTCGGCGCGAAGCCGGTCGTGTGCGTGCCCGGCGGAATCAACTTCGCCGCAGCATTGATCGCTTCCTGGCAACGGCCCAGTCGGGCCAGCAGCACCACGTACACTTCGGCGGCCAGCGTTCCTTCGTGGTATGCATCGACCTGCTCCGCGCGCTCGCGGAAATGGCTCAGTGCTGCTTCGACTTGTTCCTGCAACTGCGCCGCAAAAAATAACGCCTCGCTGTTGTACGCGTCGACGAACGGCTCCTCTCCGGTGGACCGGAATTGCGGCGACAAGCGACGACCGTACTCAGCGAGATCGAGCGCCAGCCGAATCGTCGGATGGTCTTCCAGCAGCCGCGCGTGGCGAATCACTGAAGCAAGGTGCGTGAGGTCGATGTGATAACTGTTGCCTTCGAAGATCTCAGGACGCCGAGCGACGATCTGGCGAATCGACGATTCAGTCGGGGGACTCCCCTCGCGCATTTCGGCGTCGGCCCGCACGTTGGCCAACAGTTCCTCGTGAAGTCTTCGCACCAGCCGAGCAGCCGCGTCGCGCTGCTCGGCCCGTGGCCTGGCCATGACCACTCCGTCGAAGGCCGAAATTGCATTGCACGTGCCGTAATGATCGAGCACCAGTTGATAACCGCGGCCCACGTCCACCCCTTCGTGCAGCAGAATCTCCACCAGCGATTGCAGGTTCTCGTCGTCCGGTTCGATCGTCGCCAGCCCCTGCGCAACCAAATCGCGATCCGCCAGCGGCCGCAAGTAGGGCCACGCCTCGCGTACGCGCTTCTCGGCCAGCAACAGCGTGCCCACCTCGCGGCAGGCGCCCAGGTATGCCTCCTCGACCCGGCTGCGGATTGGCTCGGCAAGCTCATCGATCGACGAAGTCAAAGCCATGGGCAAGCCCAGCCGCAGCCGCTCTTGCATCAACAGCGCGTCGAACAGCTCGTGATATTTTTTCTCGGCGCGAAACTGCTCGATGAGCGCCGATAGCATCGGCCCGGGCCCGGCATTGGCGAGTAGTTGCGGAAGCTGGTCGAACATGAAGGTCCGTCGGCAAAGGGCAGTTGCAAGCAAAATACATGTTAACTGGCAACCTGGTGTTGCCGCCACTGCCTATCGGCCGTTTACTGCCGGCGGTACGATACCAACAAGACAGATGTTCAAGGTCATTCGCCGCGGCACACGGAGTGTGCCTGCTACCAACATGCCGTCCGATTCTTCCAGCTTCTCTGCCCTGCGTGTTGCCTCGTTCGAAAGTCGCCGTGCCGCCGATATGCAGCGGCTTATCGAAAAAATGGGGGGCCAGGCATTCGTCAGCCCGTCGATGCGCGAGGTGCCCATTGAGGAAAACCGCGAGGTGATTGATTTCGCCAATCGACTGATTACCGGCCAGATCGACATCATTATCTTCATGACCGGGGTCGGCGTGCGACACCTGATGGCGGAGATTGAACGCCACGTCGATCGCGAGCGGTTCCTGGCCGCGGTCTCGGACATTATCTCCATTGTGCGCGGTCCCAAACCGGTGGCGGTACTCAGAGAATTCGGGCTGGCGCCGACCGTTTGCGTGCCGGAACCCAACACCTGGCGCGAAGTACTTTCCACGATCGACGCTCACGTGCCCGTCGCTCAACAAACGATCGGCCTGCAAGAGTACGGCCAGCCGAACACCAGTTTGGTCGCCGGTCTTGAAGCCCGAGGGGCACGGGTCGAACGCGTCACGGTCTATAAGTGGGACTTGCCGGGCGACATCGCCTTGCTGGAGGAAAACCTCCTGGCGATCGTCAACGGACATCGCGACGTGGCCATGTTCACTTCCAGCCATCAGGTGGTGAACGTGCTGCGCGTCGCCGAACGGCTGGGCGTGCTCCACCGCTTCCGCCGCGGATTGGAGACGATGGCCGTTGCTTCCATCGGTCCCACCACCAGCGAGACGCTGCGTGAGCTGGAGCTGCCCGTCGATATCGAGCCCGAACACAACAAGATGGGGCACCTGGTGGCCGCCGCCGCTGCCAAGGCCCCGAGCGTCCTTTCCCGGAAAAGGGGACATTCAACTTTCTCAGCGGTTCCTACTTTTTCCGCCGTTCATCACGTCGCGCCCGCCGCACCAGAAAACCAGAATGTCCCCTTTTCAGGAGGTGACTCCCTTTTCCTGCGAGCTTGCCGCGGCGAGCCGGTCGCGCGCACGCCCATTTGGCTGATGCGCCAGGCGGGGCGCTATATGGCCGAGTATCGGGCTGTCCGCGAAAAAACCACGTTCCTTGAACTCTGCAAGAATCCGCAGCTTTGCGCCGAGGTGATGATCACCGCGGTCCAACGGCTGGGCGTGGATGCGGCGATCATCTTCTCCGATCTCTTGCCGATTCTGGAGCCCATGGGCATGGACCTGGAGTTCACGCATGGCGAAGGTCCGGTGATCCACAATCCCATTCGCGCGGCAGCCGAAGTTGATCGGCTGATGGAGTTGGAGTCGGTCGAGTCGCTTGACTTCGTGATGCAGACCGTTCGGATGACCCGCGCAGGCCTGGCCAACGACATTCCCTTGATCGGATTCGCCGGCGCCCCCTTTACGTTGGCCAGCTACGCCATCGAAGGGGGCGGCAGCCGCAGTTTCCTCCACACCAAGACGCTGATGTATCGTGATCCCCCAGCCTGGGACACGCTGATGAGCCGCCTGGCCCGGGCCGTCGTTCGCTACTTGAATGCCCAGATTCAATCCGGTGCGCAGGCGGTGCAACTGTTTGATAGCTGGGTCGGCTGCCTCGGCCCCGAGGACTATCGACGATTTGTCCTTCCGCACATGCGTGCGGTTTTCGCCGGCCTTGCAGCGGGCGTGCCCGTGATTCACTTCGGTACCGGCAATCCAGCACTGTTGCCGCTGCAAGCCGAAGCCGGCGGCAGCGTGATGGGCGTCGACTGGCGGATCGATCTCGACGACGCCTGGCGCTTGATTGGCCACGATCGGGCCATTCAAGGCAATCTCGATCCCGCCGTGCTGCTCGCCGATCGCGACGAAATCCGCCGCCGCGCCAAAGAAGTCCTCGACCGTGCCGCCGCCCGCCCCGGCCACATCTTTAACCTCGGCCACGGCATTCTGCCGCAAACGCCGGTGGACAACGTGATAGCGCTGGTGGACGCGGTCAAAGAACTGAGCATCCGTAAGACAACATAAACAGATTGCATTGATGCAAAGGTGACTTTGGGACGGCTGGTTGCTCAAAGCCAACTTCCTCCAATGGCTCGCCCAGAGGGGGCGTGTTCAGGGCAATGCAATCGCTTCTTGCACCGCGGTCTCCGCGGGCTTCACGCCCAGCCACTTCGCAACCGTGGCGTGCAACCGGCGCGAATCCAACTCGCCCATATCGATGCCGCCCAGGGGTTTGCCGGATCGCCAGATGGCCATAAAGCCCCACATATGTGGAAAGTCGGCGGGAGGATACCCGTGCATGCCGAGCGGGCCCTCGGCGGGCTCGATGACGCGCATCGCAGGCCCTTCCTTTTCCGAGAACATGAAGCCGGGGTCCAGCGAGATCACGACATCGCCGGTCCGCCAGAGATGACCATAGTCCCATGGTTCAGGCAGGTCTTCGCGGGCATAGGCATGGGCAAAGCCGTACGTCTCGAGCACTTCCAAGAGTTTCTGAACGATCTGCTGGCGGACGGGCGGCGGTCCGAGCCGGTCCAAAAAAATGTTGCCGACGCTGCTGCTAACGACCAATCGCATTTCGTCGCTCCACGCGCTGCCGCACATCAGCCGCAAGTTCAGCATCACTTTCACATCCTCCATGCCGTGGTCGGTCGTCATCAAGAAGTACAGCGTGTCCGACCGGCTCATCTTTTTCGCGAAGACAGCTTGCACCCGCTGGAAAAAGTCGCCGAGCAGGTGGTCTGTCTCCTCGACAGCCGCCTTCGTCGGGGGCGCGTTCGGACCGTACTTGTGCCCGGCCTTGTCGGGACCGATGACATAACCCATGATCAATTGCAGCGGCGCAGCTTGCTTGTCGTTCGACCAGGTATCGATCAACCGATTCAGACGCTCCAGGTCGGAGAGCCCCGTGTCGAACGTACGATCGAAATAATCCGCCTTGAATTCTCCGACCTGTTGCTGCGAGACAGGCCAATCGTGGACCAGCACCCGCGGGCCGCCCCGTTTCACCGTGGTCCAAATCGGCTCGCAAAGAATTTCGCTCGCCACATTCGGATGCGACCAGCGGCGGTCGTTCTTCCGATCGAAGATCGCGTTGCCGATGATGCCATGCCGATTAACGCTGGCCCCCGTGACCTCGGAAACGTGCGACGGAAAAGTGAGCGACGGGAAAACGGGGACCAGCCTGCGCGTGAACGCCCCCTCCTTCATCAGGCGATGGAAAAACGGCGTCTGCGCCTGGTCCACGTAGTCGCCGCGCATGCCATCGACGCTGATCCACACCACCACGGTCCGGCCGGTCGGCTCGGCAACCAGCTCAGCCGGCTGTTCCACGCGATTCGTACGCTCCCGGGCCGATGCCGTCGTGCGAGGCGCCAGCGCAGGACTACGTTCGCAGCCCGAGGCGACCACCAGCCCGACCGAGAGCAGACCCAATCCGGGCCACCAGGCTGGCTTCATGGAACGCACCTTGATGCTTTTTGAGGGAATCGTCGGGACGCCGTCGAAAGTTGATCGCTCGTTTCGCCAGTGTAGCAGGCACACTCCGTGTGCCGTAGCCGAGGGGGAGCGGAGGCAACCGATCACTGGACGGAAGGCTGGAAAGCGAGGCATTATCGCACAGGACGCCGCCTTTTTTGGTCCGATTGACGCTCGGATGTCATCGAAAGCGCCTGGCCCGCATTTCTCACCAACCCGAAGCGCCAGCGAGGTGTAACCGTTCACAGGCGAAGCAAGGAAGAATTTGAACAGGAGGACGCGAAGGAAACGGAGGCCGTCTCTCTGTTTTCTGCGTCTCCTCAGTTGGCTCACTCCAGGTTCGCTCCGGGAAGGATCAGTCTTGATAGGCCGTCGATCAGTTTCGGCTCATTGAAATTGATGATCAGACCTGGCGGAATATCAAGTAGTTTCATGTAACTGAGCAGTTGCGCTTTATTGATGGGATGGACATCGCTTACCGCTTTGACCTCCACGAATAGGCACCGATTCACTAACAGATCGAATCGGACTGGAGTCCGGCAATCTCGCGCTGCAGCTCGCGGATGATCTGATGGCACCAGGGCCAGATCGTCAGGCAGTGAGGTGGCATCCGTGCTCATGCCACTCAGCGGATCGAAAACCGGCGATCAGGGCAAGAGCAGATTGCGACGGGAAAAGGTCGAAAACCCCGAAAATCAGCCGTTTGGCACCCCCCGCGATTTTTTTCTTACATGGGGTGTGAAAGGTTACGTTGCACGTCAAGCTTGTGCTGTTTAAACTCGTCCCTGGGGTGTTCCGGAGCGTAAAAGGTTACGCACCAAGGACGGAATCCGTCCCGCTATGTGAAAGGAATGTTTCCATGAGAGTGATTTTGGCATCTGCCGTGCTGTTAATCCTGATGGCGGGAATGTCGGCGGCGGCTCAAGAGACCGCGACAGACCTGAGCTTCGGTGATGGCTCGCAGTGGCGCTGCGTCGGCGGCGAATGGTCGGAGGGGGAAAACGGTGTCATCCTGCCGCCGACAACCCGTAACCTCTACAGCACGGCATTTTACACCGGCAAGGCTTACAGCGATGTCACGGTCGAATTTGATTATTGGGGCGGGTATCGCGAGTCCGCCACGGGCACTGCCGGGTTGATCCTGCGGGCCACCGATGGGCAGGAATTCTACGTCATCCATTTCCCCTGGTGTGGGCAGCCCTACAGGGCCAAGAACTTCTGGACGGGACTTGCCAAGGTAAATAGCGACGGCTACTTCCGCCACGTGAGGTTCGAATTGGCGCCTGCCGTGCCCGCCGAATGGGAGCGCTGGTATTCGGTCAAAGTGCAAGCGGTGGGCCCGCGCATCAAGGTTTGGGTGGACGGCCGACTGGCGCTGGACGCGACGGACAACACCTACAAGTCCGGCCTCATTGGCCTGGCAGGTTACGGCGAATACCAGTTCCGCAACCTGCGGGTTTCCGGCACATCGACCAAGGCGGAAAAGCTGCCAACCGAGATGACCATCGCCAAGAACATGGTCGAATTGCCAATCCCGTGTACCTGGCCCACCGGATGTGTTGCGCCCAACGGCGATGTGCTCATCGGCTCCGGCCAGGTGCTGCTGCGTTCCACGGACAAGGGGCGCACGTGGAACAAGGAGCAGTTACCCGAATGGGTGGCTGGGACCCAACGACTGCACGTTCTCCCCATGAGCGACGGAGGCTCTACCCTGTTCCGCACGGCAAAAGACCGCCTCATCGCGCTTGGGGCGATCGGCGGATACATCACGCAATCTGCCTCACGGGCTCACGGATTCTGGCTGAGCGAGAGCTTCGACCATGGCAAGACCTGGTCGGAGGCTGCGTTGTGCCCGCTCTTGGACGATGTTCCCTGGCCGAAGGACATCAGTTCGGAAAGGCTCTATGTAAACGGCCCGCTGGTGGAAACCGCCGATGGGACGCTGCTGAGGTTCTGTTATTCCGGCGTCGAGGACAATAGTTCCTATACCAACGTGAACACCTGGGGAGCGGAGAAGTGCAAGGCGATGGTGTTTCGTTCAACCGATGGCGCTAAGACCTGGAGCGGGCCAATCGAATTGGATCGCCCGACCTATGGATCCGCCAAGTTCAAGTCGCATTCGCCGCGCGGGAGCATTCCGGGCACTCTGGACCTTACGGAAACCAACGGCGTGGCCATCGGAAACACGGTGATGGCGCTCAGCCGACCAATTTACAGCCCGTGGATGTGGCAGTGCTTGTCCTATGACGGCGGCGCAACCTGGGACACGGCGGCACGGACCACATTCCCGGGCTACGCCCAATCCCTCCTCAGAACCAGTAGTGGCGCCATCGTGTGCGCCCATCGCTATCCGGGATATGCCATCAATGTAAGCCGGGACAACGGGCTGAACTGGGACCAGGGGACCGTCATCGACTGGCCGACCTGGGCAATGGGAAACATCATCGAGGTTGAGCCTGACGTGCTGCTGGTAACCTACATGAACTCTGATCTTGGCGACGTGGCCAACCTGCAAAAATTCCCACTGCTGATGCAGCGGGTGGAGATCACGAACGACGGGATTCGACCGGCAAAGTAGCAATTGCATGGGGAGATAATTGTGTCGAGATTCCCTGCGATCTTGCGGTCTTGGCGCGCGTCGATTTGTTCATCCAGTTCCTCGGCAAGCTTCATTAAGGCGGCGATCTGTCCGTCGCCAGCGGTTGGTATGGGGGCTTGCTGACGCTTGGCGATTAGTACTGCACCACACATTGCAAGAAGCTGGCGAACAGGCCGTCGGTGTCGCCAATCAGCGGGTTGTACAAATCTTTGAAGCCGTTGCCCGTGATCAGTCCCGAGATGCCGGCCACCAGAATCACGTTGTTGTTGTGCAGCGGTCGGTACTCGGCGCCGAGACTCATGTCGCAGCCGATAAATTGGTGGATTTCGTCCTGGAAGGTGAACTGCTCCAAGACCTCGGTGTTGGCGAACCACAAGAAGTTTACGTTGCTGATGAATCGCAGCTTTGGCGTGACGTCGAAGTCCATGCCAAAATTCACCAGCTCCAAGCCCGGGTTCACGAAGTTGGTTTGGCCTTGGATCTTGCTGGCCCGCAGGTCGGGCAGCAGGCTGAAACGGTTTTTCAGGTTCGTGCCGAGGAGCTTGATGGTGTTCCGCTGCCAGAAGCTGAACTCGCCGCCGGCAAAGTTTGGATTATCGAAGATCGCATCGAAGCCATTGGCCTCGCTGTCGAACAGGTCATCGTCGCCGGAGGCGAAAAATAGCGACGAGCGAAACCGCACCCAGTCGCGATCGTAAGAGAGCTCCAGAGCGGCCATCTGAGCGCTGATGTCGAGCGGTTTGCCGGCGTAAGAATTGAGGCTGTCTTTGCCCAGCACGTAATAAAAAGCGTGCGAGACGTTGATCCGGTTGATGTGCCCATCGCCGGCCCAACCCATGTAGTACGAGTTGACCTGGTGCTTTTGAAAGATGCCGACCGGTTCCGGCCGCACCAGAAAATCGTTCCGGTCGTACATGAACGTGTCGTCATCGTGGTTGAAGTGGAAGCTCAGTTGGCCGGTGTAGCCTGGCCAAATCAAGTCCTGCCGGTAGTAGTTGGCGATGACGGTGTTCTGATGCCGATCGTCGAACGTGTTGAGCTCGCTATTGGTGTTCTTTTCGGTCTGGTCGAAGGCGATCAGATTGAACTGGTCGCGGTTGGCGAATCGCGTGCCAAACAGGCGAATGCCACGGTTGATATCGCTGAAGATGAAGCCGCGAAAATCGCTGACGAAGGGTTGCGAGCCGCCGCGGAAGGAGAGGAAGTCGTAGTCGGGCCCCAGGTCGGCCAGCTTGGTTTCGTAGAACCATTCCTCCAGGGCGAAGTCGTCGCGGAACCGTGTGGTGCCGCGGCGAACGTTGGGGTTGACGACGGCCAACTCGTTCACATCCAAATAATTCAAATTGAAGACCGGCGTGAGCTTGATCCGCCAATCGGTGGGCTTAAAGGCCGCGTCCCCGTGGTTCAGATCGGCCGACAGCTTGAAATAGTGCGTGTAAAAGAACTGGTCGGGGTCGCCGAAAAAATCCTTGCCACCGGGCGTGGGCTGCGATTCAAAGGGTGTGGTGGGAATGGGAGTCTGACGGGTCTCGAGGACCATGTCGCTCGTGGCCGTAACGTTGAAGAACGTGTGCTGGCCGGCGATCGGGTAATCGCCTTTCAGCACATTCTGCTTGTACGGATTGAGCAAATTGCCTTCGACATAGGGATAGTCGTCCAGCCGCGGATGGTCCTTGCCATACCGGTCCCACTCACGAAAACCGAGCCGCCAGCGATCTTCGACCGGAACAAAGTGGCTCGTCTCTTGATCTTCGCTGGGCAGAACGCTCGACGGGCCGGTGTAGCCCAGCGGCGGATTCCTCGGATAGCGCCACATCGGATCGACAATCAACAACTCTTCGGCCGGCGCCACGAAGTCCTGCTGGGGCGGCTGCAAAGAGGGGGGGCGGGTGCCCGTGTCATTGCCTGGCTCGCGATTGGTGAAGCGAATTGACGTCTCCTCCGAAAGGTACCCCGGAAGAATCATATCGCCCTGGCCATCGAATTCGAGAAGCGGCGGAAGCGCGTGGGGCAGGCCGGCGTCTGGCGGACGCGTTTCCGCGGCCTGGCTCGCGCTGCGGGTGGAGGGGGCGGGTAAATCTTCGCCGAGCGAACCGGTCGCCAGCAGTGCCAGCAGGACGAATATCAGCGCGCACTGTGATCTGGCGCGGGGTCGTGGTGCCTGCGCGTTGAGCCAAAAGCTTAACCGCTTTGCCGCCCGTAAAGTCACAACTGATCCTAGCTTACGACGAATTCATGGTTCTGATTTTGGGACGTATTTTGCTCCCCTGTTGATGTCGACTTTAGGGGTTATATCGGTCGTCTGGCTCCCAGCGGTAAACGCAATTGTGCGGGGTTTAGCGGGACGAAAACGAATATGTTGCAGGCACACTCCGTGTGCCGTGGCGGAATTGCGCGAGCACGAGTCAACTCCTCAGTCGGCGACGGCACACGGAGTGTGCCTGCTACCTATGAAGCAATCCAAGAGGCAAAAATCCCAGCGCCAGGTGGAGTCGCTGGAAACACGGATTGCGATGGCGGCCAATGCGCTCGTGCCCGTAGTCGGCAACTGGGACGGCGCCGGCGGCGACAGCGTGGGGCTATTCGATGGCACCTCCGGAAAGCTTTATCTGAAAAACGCGAATTCGACCGGGTTCGCGGATGTGGGTCACGCGCTGGCCGTCAAGAACTCGGCGATCATTCCGCTTGCCGGAGATTGGAATGGGGACGGCGTCACGACCGCAGGAACGTACGATCCGACGACCGGCACGTTCGCGTTGCGTAATCGAGCTTCCCGCGGCGCCGCCGACGCCCCTTTTGTGATCGCGACGTCCGCCGTCGGGGGAACGCCGATTGTGGGCGATTGGGATGGCGACGGTAAAGACTCGGTGGGCTTGTTCGACCCGAGCACCGGCCAGTACCTGCTCAAGAATGAATTGACGTCGGGCGCGGCGGACTATGTGTTTTCGCTGCCACCCAGCGGCAACATGATTGCGATCACGGGCGATTGGGATGGCAATGGCAGCGAAAGCGTGGGTGTTGTCAATGCGGCAACGGGGCAAGTGCAACTGACGAACGGCCTTGTCGCGCCGGTGGTCGAGCAGACGTTTACCATCGCTCCGTTCACCGGCGGCGACGTGGTGATCACCGGCGATTGGAACGGCGACGGTCGCGATACGGTGGGCGTTTACCGTACATCCACCGGCATGTTCGCGCTCGATTCAGATGGTTCTCCCGGCGTCGTGAATAACGAATTCTACATCGTGCCAGGCCTCGATATCTCGCTGCAGCCAGCGCCGACTGAAAAAAGCTCCAAGTCGTCCGGGAAGGCGAAAGGGCCGGTGCTGGCCGGTCTGCCGCCGGTGCTCGATACGGCGCAAGTGGCACAACTTCTCGATCGGGCGTCCGCCGCCACGGCGAGCGAAAACGCGATCATCGCGGTGGTCGATCGCGGCGGCAACATTTTGGGCGTGCGGATGGAGCAAGGCGTGCTCGATGACATTCCGGATGTGGCCACGCGCGTATTTGCCATCGACGGCGCCGTGGCAAAAGCCCGCACGGCCGCGTTCTTCGCCAATGGTGATCCGACGAATGATAGGAAGGGGACGATCGGGCCGCTGACTTCGCGCACGGTGCGCTTTATCAGCCAGTCGACGGTGACGCAGCGCGAGGTTGAGTCGAACCCAAACGACGACAACCTCAATTCGCCTGTGCGAGGGCCGGGCTTTGTCGCGCCGATCGGGCTTGGGGGTCACTTTCCGCCGGGCATCCGCGACGCTCCCCAGGTGGACTTGTTCGCCATCGAGCACACCAATCGCGACAGCATCCTGCATCCCGGCGCCGACGGCATCAAGGGGAACGGCGACGACATTCCGCTGCCCAGCCGGTTCAATGTGCCGCTGGCGTTCATACCGCCGGGTGTGGTGGTCAATCCGCCCGAGTCGTTTGGCCTGGTGTCCGGTCTGATGCCCAATGCGCAGGCGCGCGGCATCGCCACGTTGCCGGGAGGCATTCCGCTTTACGAACTGGATGATTTCGGACGGCCTTGGTTGGTGGGGGGAATTGGCGTGTTCTTTCCGGGGCTGGATGGCTTTGCGACGCATGAGCAGGCGTTTGACGAAAGCGATCTCGAGCAAAGCGAGTTCGATCGCACGAATGCGCCGTTGGTGCTGGAAGCCGAATACATCGCGGCCGTAGCGGCCAGCGCCATTGCGGCGCCGGCAGTTGTCGTGCCTCCTGTGGCGGACATTTTCTTTCCGCCCAAAGGCCGCATCGATCTGGCCGGCATCACGCTGGAGTTGATCGGTCCTGGCAGCACATTCGAGGGCGGCATCCGCACGGTCAAGAAGCTGGGCGAAGCGATTGGTCCGGCCGCGAACGGCAATAGCGGCATCGCGGATCAGTTCTTGAGCGGTGCGAGCGGGCAGATTGTGCCCGATGGCTGGCTGGTGCTGCCGCACGCCTCGCCGCTAGGAACGGTCACCGCGGCCGATGTGATCAAACTTGTCGATCAGGGCGTGACGGAAGCCTTCAAGGTCCGCGCCCAGATTCGTTTGCAAATCACCAAGCCGCCCAACCAGCCGATTCCCGGCGCCACCACGCGGATGGTATTTGCCGTCTCCGACGAAGCGGGCAACGTGCTGGGAATCTTTCGCATGCAGGATGCCACGTTCTTTTCGATCGACGTGGCGGTGGCCAAGTCTCGTA
>SXGT01042076.1_pt1 | contig 14340 bp, 12 predicted proteins | sample 3176221 | NCBI WGS metagenome assembly SXGT01 (sample SAMN11356862, study PRJNA531348) | freshwater metagenome | isolation source: freshwater sample F1-120 | place: China: Fuxian Lake, Yuxi | collected 2017-12-25
CGAGTATGTCTATCCCGTGCCCGCTGGTTGGAACGCTTCAGAGGCAGCAAGAAGGGCTTCCTAGCCGATATGCACTGGTTGGAACAACGAGGCTTCATACCGGACGTTAAGGTCGAGAGAAAGAAAACCATAGGCCGTGGACTGTTTTATTCCATGACAGTAAAACTACCCAACTACGTATCTTTACTCAGCCCGAGTGGCGATTGAGCGGATGCTTAGCGAGGGTGTGTATAGTATCAAGGGCGGATCACCGAGCGGTGTTTCCGAGGCCAGCATGAAGAGGAAACAAAGCAATGTGTATAAGCGATGACAAATGTGCCCTGATAACTGCCATACTTCAGTCGGATGAGTTGACTGTACAGATACTTAATTATCTCGACTCTTCTGGCGAAGAGTCAGAGGCAGACATGGAAACTCCAGAAACCGAAGAAGAAACGGAAATAGTATTCAAGCGACGAGCAGGCAAACCAATATACGGATGGGAATAATGGCAAACAAAAAAGATACATATCGTGACTTTGTTCCGGATTCGGACATGGTTAAATATAAGCAGAAGCTACTCATTAGGCTGGAAGAGAACCCAGCCTTCAGTCTTTCTCATATTACGGCTGAGGTAGCGGGCGAAGTTCTTCCATCGCCAAATCTAAAGATTTGGCTAAAGCAGACCGGGTTTATCGAATGGCTGTCTAATCGCAGTGAAGCCCGAGAGAAAGTAGCTGGGCTTATTGACCTTGCGCTTGATCGTGCCCGTAGGCTGCTGGAAGACGACCGCACCAGTCCCAGCGTACAGCTTGGACTCATCAAGACTATCTTTGATGTGGCAGCAGTTAAGTCCAAGAAAGAAGAAGGGAAAGACGTAACTAAGCAGATAGAAGGAATGGATAAGGCAGCCTTTGATAAGTTCCTAGCTAGTACGGGCTACATAAAATTACCAACACCAGTCACCCCGACTATCATTGACATAGAGGAGACGGAAGATGAACCAAGATAAACTTCAAGAAGCCCTCAAAGAACTGGTTACTATAAGTATCCAAGAAGGCTTATGTATTGAGTTCAAAGCACCGGAAGAAGATCCTCAGATGGACTTCGGTTCCTTTGCCGCTGCAAGCAGAACGATTGAAATCTATAAGGAAAGAACCGAGCCGCTTACGGCCTTTCACATATATGCCTTCGCACACGAGCTAAAGCACTGGTATCAGTGGAAAAGCTTGGACGGATACGAGAGCTGGCTGTTTAATATCGGAGCCGTCAGGAACGATAACCAAGAACAGTCTGCCAGATTAGAAATAGAAGCCGATGAATTTGCTATTAGTTTTCTACGCAGACATCACATACGAGTATCTAAGAAACTTAAAGAATTCATAGAAGATAGGAAAGAACACTATGAAGAAAGACAAGGGTAACATGAGTAAGAATACTATGAAGAAGCTGGCAGAACTACCTGTCGATGAATTAATGGAACTAGTCAACAGCGGTAAGATTACTGAAGAACAACTGGTTGAACTGCAAGAATTTCTACAGGACTATGAGGACTGATCATGGCTAAACATGATATTGACCCAGCATTAATGCAGGCTATATTGGCTAAGCAGCGACGCTTAGCCTTAGCTGATTGCTTTGATGCGCTCAATTTGGAAAGTCGTCCTAATGCCAAGCAGCAGGAATTCTTTAATGACATCGGTAAGTATCGAGTAAGATGGGCAGTCTGCGGTAACCAGAGTGGAAAATCGACTAGCGGTGCCCGTGAGCTAGCGTGGATACTTAACGGAGACCACCCACATTGGACTCGTCCTAAAGCTTGGGGTGATGGGCCGCTCAAGTGTATAATTGCCGGTAAGTCCCGAGACATTATACAATTGGAACTATGGGAAGGAAAGCTTAAGCCACTGCTATATGGTAACTGGAAGGAAGTAAAGCGACAGTCCTATGTAGTTGGCGCACAGAATGAAGACACTGGTGACTATATATTGTTCATACCTCACGGTACTGGCAGCGATGACACAGTTGACCGTATGCAGGGTTATGTTGCACACTATGCATGGTGCGATGAGATGCCGGAAAAAGCCAAAGTAATCTCAGAGCTTCAGATGCGTATCAACTCCAAGCAGGGATATTTCGTAGGAACCTTTACTCCGCTAGCAGTTAATGCCGAGATTAAGAACATGGTCGATGCAGCAGACGGGGTTAACTCCAAGCGTTACATATTTACCCTGTTCGACAACCCACTATATCATGGACGAGAGGACGAGATATTGGCTATGACGGCTACTTGGCCTGCTCGTGAAAGACGGGCTCGTCTGTATGGTGAATGGTATCAGTCAGATACTGCGGTCTATGATGTAGATCGCAAAGCAATACAGTTGCCATGGCCCGAGACATACAGTGTTAAATGGCCCCATTATCTGTCCGTAGACCCGGCTGGCTCCAGCAATACGGGACTGGTTGTTATTGCTGATGATGTTGCCTCCGGCATCAGTTACGTAATCAAAGCTAAATATCTGCGAGAAAAGGATCCGCAGACATTGGTTCAGCTTGCAGAGAAGGAAGTACTGGGACTTAATGTAGTTAAGCGTGTCAGTGACGTTAACCCTTTCTTTATAACTACTGCTCAACGGCTAGGCTATCTGTACCACCAGCCCTATAAGAAGACAGAACGTAAGATGGAACTGATTAAGAATCTCCAGACAGAGATTTCACAATGGAGACTGTATGTAATACGGGATACATGCGATGCATTAATGGACGAACTAGAGACCTGTAGGTTTGGAACCAGCGGTGACGATAGTATCGTACATAGCCAAAGATTCCATCTTCTCGATGCCTTACAGTATTGTATTGACATTAAGCCAAAAATGGTCAATAATATTACAGTGGCCCCAGTTCAGCCAACGTGGGCCGATAAACTCATGGCCGCTCACGAGCAGACACAAATCAAAAAGCAGACTCAGCCAATGCGGGTTTCTCCAAGACGACGACGGAGGTATTGATGTCCATTAAGATCATTTGTTGGACGGATCTAGGTGCAGTGAAAATAGAACTAGCTAAGAAGCTAGCTTATGCCAAAAGAGCCAAGATGGAACTTATTGAGCAATGGGACAGAGCAGACAAGACCTGCTATAGTCTTCAGCCCAATAAGCCATATTTCTCCGGCAGTCTGGGCACAGATGGTGTGCAGACGGTAATGATGACCCCTACAGGTCAGGCTACGCCTAATGTATCTATGACTTATGCCTATAAGAATCTTAGATTCATCCATGCTCAGCTATGTGCTAACCCACCTGTAGCTGCTCCAAGACCGACAAATGGAACCATTAAGTCTAAGCAGAGCGCAGACTTATGCGACAAGACTATACGCTATGGCCAACGTCAATACAAGATGCAAGAGCGTATCGAGATTGGTACATTAAATACACTCCAGTACGGTACTGGTATTTGGAAAACTCAATGGAACCGTGAGCTTGGAGATATTCTTTCTGTAGACGAGACTACAGGTGAATGTATTATGGAAGGTGACTTTGAATTAACTGTCGTTAATTCGCGGTACTTCTTTGCTGATCCTGATGCTGATCATTTTGATAAGTCTCGCTGGTGCTTTCAAGAGTATGCGCTGCCATATGATGAAGCCTGCTATAAGTTTGGAAAAGAAATAGCTGATCGTATGAAGGACAATGCTCGTCAGAAGATGGGCATTGGCAATACCAATAAAGAAGACATCATTACTGTATATGAGTACTGGGAAACCGGTCTGCCACAGAACGGCTTTCAGGGCCGGTACGTTATCTGTGAGCCTGACGGGACTCCGATCATACCACCTTCCCCTAGCCCCTATCAGTTCGGCAAGGGAGGCAAGCGTAAGAAGGCAATGCTGCCATATCATATGCTTACGGATATTGACATTCCAAACAGCCTATGGGGCAAGAGCTTCCTAGACTATACGGTTCCTATTCAAGACAACCTTAATGAACTAGATACCAATATGCTGGATGCGCTGTCCGCCCATGCCGTGTATCGTATGGCTGTGCCGGATGGCTGCGAGCTGGATGCCAACCAGCCATCGACCGACAACTGGGAAGTAGTACGCTATAAGGGTAATCGTGATCCACATTTCCTTCCACCTCCAGCCATGCCTCCGGATCTTAGCCGCACAAGGCAGCAGATGGTAGAAGCTATTGATGATCTGTCCGGTGTTAATGAGTCGATGTTCGGTAAGCAGAGCCGTGAAACTTCTGGCTTTCTTGGCCAATACAATGTTAACCAAGGCTCTATGATTCGCAGACGACTGCTTAATAAGTATGCTGCTGTGGTCGAAAGTATCTATAAGCACTACCTATTAATCGTAACTGATAAATGGAAGACCCAGAAGCAGATTGCTGTCGTCGGCAAAGAAAAAGCCATGGAGACGGTATCGCTGATCGGTATGGATTTGGCTGATGGCTTTGAACTTATTGTAGAATACGGTACTAATCTTTCCTTGGATCCGATTTCAAGACGAGAAGAGATCATGCAGTTGCAGCCATTATTCAAGGAAGCAGGTATTAGTACTATGACTTCATTGAAATTAATGCGACTCAATGACCTTGAAGGACACTTCGACATTATGGAGCTGTCTGAAAATAGGCAGAGAGAATATATAGATATGATGATCGTGTCAGGTACGTACGTTCCACCTGAACCCTATGAGCTACATGCCGCGATGCTAGAGTATGCTATTAAGTTTAGAATGTCGGCTGAATTCAAGCCGTTGCCTAAACCTACACGAGACAATATCTTACGCCACATTACTGAGCGGTCTAAGATGGACGCAGAAGAAAAGAAACTACTAGCGCCAGCCGAGGCTACACCAGCGGCTGCACCCGCCGCTGCTCCGGCAGGGGCCGACCCATTGGCTGCCATGGCCGCAGCAATTGGGCCTGGTCAGTAACAGATCAATTGCCGAAAGGCAGGGGCAATCGGGCCGGGACAGTAGTCTGCGTTTCGGCCCGAAGGGCAGGAGGGGCCGGGTCAGTAACCCCCCGCGTTTATCATCTGAGGCGAGAGCCGAAGATGATAAGTATTGACAGTTACTATACTGTTGCCATATAATAGTATTCAAGACTAGTCTTTCTCGATATATCCATATCGGATACTCGATAACGGAAAGACAGTCAGCACGACCTACCAGCATGGCGGTCAGGAGGAAAGTATGGCATTAAGCAAAGAGGATGCAAAGTCAGGAAGTTTACGGGACATTTTGGAAACTGAGATGAAGAATCTGGGAGTTGGAAAGCAGGCGGCACCACAGCCAACGGAACAACCAATAGTACCAGAACCTAAACAGGCTGCCGCACCAGTGGCAGAACCAGCACCAAAGACAGAACCCGTAATAGAAGCGCCAATCACGGAGCGATCATTTGAATGGACAGCTAAGGATGGTACAGTAAAAACTGTAAAGATTCCTACTGATGCAACACTCGAATCTCTGGCTAGGAAAGCCCGGGAACAAGAAGACGGTATGCGACAGTTTCAGCGAGAGCGTGATGAACTACTCAAGCGATATGGAAAAGAAACTGACGACATAGTTAATAGATATAAGTCACTGGAGAAGACGTTCAAGTCTCAAGGTATTGAAGGTATTATTGATATGATGGCCGGTAAAGAAGGCGCAGCTGCCGAATACCGTAAGTCAATCTCTGACCGAGCTATACGAAGGCTTGATGCTAACGAAGCCGAAATTGCAAGGATGGACAGCGAGGAGTTGATTCTCGCTGAGCGCAGGATGCGAGAGGCCAAGGAACTGGAACTTAAAGAAATTCATGAGGAAAAAGACAGGGCAATGTCAGCAGCAAACGATACTCTTTTGAGATCACGTTTGGAGACTGCCTATAATAAAGTTCGACTAGATGGTAAGTTCAACGATAGTGACTTTGAAGAATACCATAACCAGATTATCTGGGATAAGGTATTAGGTTCTTTAGATAAGATAGCAACGGAAAAGGGCATTGAGCCCCATCAGCTTACGCCGCAGTTAATTCATGCTGAGACTAAACGTATTGCAGACTTGCATACACGAGGTCTCAACCGTAAAGCAGAAGAATCAGCGGCACAGAAGATAGATGAGCAGAAGGAAGCTGCACTTAACACAGCCCGTACATTAGCTACCAAGGGAGTGGCTGGGAACAAAGAGTCCGTGGAGGATCTTGTTGACCACTACATGAGCCAAGGTAACGGTATGGGAGCATTCAGTTCCATTTTCAAAAAGTTATATAGTAAATAACTTTTTGACAAACGCAGGTTCGGAATACCGAACAAACGCGGGGTTTTGTTTGTAGTAACAAACGAACGCAGGTTCGGAATACAGAACAAAACAGACCCGAAACAAACAATTTATGTAAACATCAGTCTCCAGTAATTGTGCTGGAGATTGTGTTGCAACACTAATGACTTAACGTAAGGAATATATTATGTCATTTAATACAGGCGTATCCCCAATTGAGAGTAATGTTGGTGGTAAACTTTTGCAGATTATGTTCAGCAAAGGTATCACTAGCCAAGTAAACCGCGAGTTTGCTGAATTCAACAACATCCTGATGAAGATGATGGCTCCCGACGCTGCTCGTGAGTATCGCTTCCAAATGCTTACTGGACTCGACTTTAGCCGAGTTAAGTGGCAGAACCAAGGTACATCTGGCAAAAGCTTTGCTGCTGCTCAAGGTGTAACACTTAACGAAGTAACTGCTAAGCTCAAGCAAATCCAGTCTACTCTTAAAGTAGAGTATGATGTATGGAAACTGATCAAGGCTTCTCCTGAGAAGTATGCTGACATTATGGAAGTAGAAGTTCAAGCCGCTCTTGACGTAAACAAGATCGAACTTGCTCGTCGCCTCTTCGGTGATGGTTCTGGTGTTCTTGCTCAACTCAGTGCTTCGGTTGCTCCAACTGTATCTAGCGGTGTTGCTACCGTTACTGTTTCTGCTCTTACTGCTGCTCGTGGATTTATCGGTAACATCCAAGAAACAGACATCCTTAAGTTTTCTTCTTCTGCTGGTGCCGCTCATGAGTGGAATGCTAACAGCTCTGGCATCCTTACTGTTCTTGTTACTGGTGTAGACCGTGACAACAATACCTTTACATGTACAGGTATCGAAGGAACAATCACTGCTGCTGGTGAAGTTGCTGTTGGGGACATGGTATACTTGGCTAACCAAGTTACTGTTAACGACCTTACTGCTACTCAAACAGACTACAACCTTTCTTCTGAAGTAATGGTTGGTCTTGAGTCACTTGCTGCTGCTGATGCACGAGTCGTTCATGGTGTTACGATGTCTGGAACAACTTCTGGTTCACGAATCGATTACAGTGCCGCTGCTCTTGACGGAATGGCAATTGAGAAGTTGATGAACAAGCTTAGCCTCAGAAATGGCGACAGCAAATACAAGTACAATCAGTTGCTTACTGCTCCTGAAGTACACAGTTACCTTGTTGATATGCATGGAGCTGACAGAAAGTTTATCGCAGTCAATGACAATGTTCATGGTCTGAGCGGCTTCGCCTATCAGCACAGAAACAACCAATTGATGCTGGTTAACTCTCGCTTCTGTCCAAAGACTCGCGTATGGGCTATTCCTTCTTCTGCCGCTGCTGGCGAATCAGGAGAGAATGGTTTTGCACTTGAGTTCCGTGGTCAGCAATTCGAGCAGGTTGATCTTGACGGCCAGACTGTCTTCTTCAAACCAGCTACTACTGCAAACAGCTACTCTGTTGAGCAATACTTTATCGGTCACGGTAACCTTATTGCAAGACAACCAGCTGCACTTGGCTGCATTGAAAATTTCTCAATAAGTTAAGGTAGTTATGGGTGTGTTCCATAAAAAACTGAATGTTCTTGGAAAGAGATTTGGCAAGTTAGTTGTGTTAGCGGAAACGCCCATGACTAACAAAGCCGGATCTCCTTTATATGAATGTATCTGTGATTGTGGAGGCACCGCATATAGGGCAGCCCCTAAGTTACTGGCATCGAATTGTCCTAGTTGTGCGGCCTGTAAAGAGGCTCACAATAAAGGCAAACCTCGCAAAGAGGCAGGGGAGTCCGGTCTTAACACACTGTATTGTTCGTATAGAAAAGGCGCTCAAGCTCGTAACTATGTCTTTGAATTGACTAAAGAAGATGTACGCAGTATAACAACTCAACCTTGTTTCTACTGTGGTGCAGCTCCTTCAAGGGTTACGTATGGATCTACTGGATTTACCAAAGATCATGGCGGTTTTCTAAGCAACGGTATAGATCGTGTGGATAACAATATAGGCTACACAAAAGATAACTCAGTCCCATGTTGTCATGTTTGTAACTATATGAAAGGTGTGCAGTCTCTGCCAGACTTTGTTGCACATTGTAGAAAAATAATCGAGAACTTCTCGATCAGTTAAGGGCTGGGTCACCGCCTTTCTGCCCGTAAGGGCAGAAGGGTGCTTAATGAACTAATCAGACTTACTCGCAGACCTGTCCGGTAATCCTTCCGATGACAGGCTGGAGCGAGACTAAACAAAGGAGCCTAACATGGCGAATTCAATTCCAACCGCAAAGTCTTTCCCTAAGCGTCACAACCAAAGGGAAGCAAAAGTAATCGAAACAGCATTGGCTGGATCGGGTACTGTCTCAAACAAAACAATCGATTCTTCTTGTACAGTCAGCGGTGCAATAGTATCTGCTCCTGTAGTCAACGGTGTTGTTGCCAGCGTAGCTACCGGATCTCTTACTGCTGCTCAAGTTATTGCCGCTACTACTGCGCATGATCTTCTTGCGGCTCCCGGTGCAGGAAAAATTAACATTGTTAAAAGCATTGAATTTTTTCTTGACTATGCCGCAGCTTTTACCTCCGGAGATGATTTTACAGTAGAGTATGCTGGATCTTCTGTCATCGGTACTTGCGACAAAACCAGCTTGCTGGGAACCGCAGACCTAAACTTTCTTGTTGGCGTTACCGGATACAGCTTGTCCTCAGCTACCGTTGCTGGACTTAGCTTAACTGCAAATGCAAATAAGAAGATACAGTTTAAAGTAGCTTCTGCTGCTTTTGCTGATGGTGCTGGTACTGTACTTAAGTACAAGATCCACTACGAGACACATACACTTGTTTCGTAATTTTGTTTGGTACCCCAAACAAACGCAGGCCCCACGTTACGGGGCACCTTTCTATTTCTAAATAATTCAGGAGGAATTGCGCTTGGCAACTACGACCTATACAACTAACCTCCGACTCAAAGTGTCGTCCGATCTTACCGCAGACGCTAAATATAACCTTGGTGTGCTTGACACCATTGGTGCAAAATTAACAATTGGAATAAATGGGGATACGAAACTTCGTTCCTCTACAGATATAGTTATTGAGCCCGAATGTCCTGAAGTTGCTGGTGGTCATGGCGATAGCACAGGTAATGTTGCTATTGGTACTGCCAGTAATCTTGTAGATAATCTTGATCTGTATGCTATTCGCATCGACATGCATGGCGCTCAGCTAAATAACATGGGACTGGATGAATATAATATTTATATTGGTGACAGTTCTAATCAGTCTCAGGAAGTAAACACGCTTATCGTTGGAGATATTTCTGCTTCGATAGTTACTGGTCTTCAGATTAAAGCTGGAGCCGTAGGCGATCTTGAAATCTCTGATGTTGACATGACTAAAGTCACAGGCCTACAGGCAGCCCTGGATCTTAAGGCAGATATTACTTATGTAGATAGCAATGATGCTATTCTTAATGCTGCAATCAATCAGGTTCAAATTAACCTAATTACTCATGAAGTTCGTCAAGATAATCCGCACATTGTTACTGCTTTTCAAGTAGGCGCATACAGTAAGTCCGAGACGGACGATCTGCTTGCTGCCAAGCTAAACATATCAACCTATATTACTCACATAGTAGACTACACTAACCCACATGCAGTGACGGCAAATCAGGTCGGAGCCTATAGTAAAGCCGAGACAGATGACCTACTTACTGGTCTGAGTGCCGGACAGATTATCGTATCGTCCTCTGATACAACTATTGGATATTTATCCCATAAGCTGACGGTCGGAGCGGGTATCTCCTCCACTATCATAGATGCTGGCGGAGACGAGTCCTTGCAGTTAGACAATACTGATAAGGGTTCAGTTGCACGGGCTGCGCATGAGCTGACATACGCCCACGGTGACATAGCACATACTAACAGGGTTGATCTGGATGCGGTCTCGGGTACAAATACAGGGGATGAAGATCAGACATCTATTAAGACTAAGCTTGGAGCCGCTAGTGCCATTGCTGATGGTTACTTAACCTCCGCTAACTGGTCAACCTTTAACAGTAAACTATCTGCCGATGTGGTAGATACTGATACTACCTTAGCAGCAAATAGTGATAGTTTAGTGCCTAGTCAAAAAGCCATTAAAGCATACACAGACCTAAGAGTATCGCCAAATCAAATAGTTACTGTAGCAAAAGCAGGAGGAGATTTCACTGACGTTAAAGCTGCGGTTGACTCAATATCGGACGCAAATTCATCCACAAAACCCTATTCTATATTAGTGTTTCCCGGTGTCTATACAGTGTCTACCCCCATTGTATTGAAGGACGGTGTATTCTTAAAAGGTACGGACATTTCCTCTTGCATATTGGCAGGAACCGGTAACATTATAACTGGTAGTCTTGGGGCTGGCGAGAAGTCTGGGATCGATGGACTAACCATAAACTGCTCTCCTAACAGTGCGGCTGACGTTGTTGCAGTGGATCTGGCTGGGGACTATGTTCTTACTAACTTTGTCATTAACGTAGTGACCGGAGCATCTTTCAATGGAAGCCTTGAAGGACTTAAAATAAACAGCGGCAATCTAATGTATCTTGGATTGTTTGGCGTTAATCTAGTAGCTTATGCTGGTACTGTTGTGGACTACTGCGGAGTAACGATGTTGGGTACCAACACAACCAGTGCCTATCAGAGTGCTTCCAATATATTTTCAGACCGAGCCACTGGCACCTATACCGGTATATGCGTGAGCGGGTCTGGACTTACAGCCGCCAGAGAGCTAATAGTTTATATTAACATTGCTAATCCTTCGTTCTCGGGTACGGCTATAGGCTTTTCCTGCTCTACAGCTTCGGTCTCTGACACGTTTGTGCGAATAGCCAAAGGTTGTGGGGTTACTTTGATAGGGGCTGGGTCGGGTACAGCCTATGCCACTAAATTAGATTCTGGTGGTAGTAGTGCTAATTTCCGATACGATGAACTATCTGTGCATATGACAGGATTTACCACAGAGCAGATCGATTACACTGGAAGTACAGATAGCCAAAGATTATGGATTACTTCCTTAAACAAGAACATCAGCAACGGGGCTACAGGGCTGTCTATCTCCACCCCACAGGATCAGAATGCTACGGGCTTTATTAGATGGGGTGGTGCTGGAGACTACTATAGTATCAATACTGGTACAGGACTATTTACGGTGCTTAGAGCTGGGGCTGGTGCAGTGAAATCCACGCCAGTTACATGGGCAGCCGGGCAGTCACTGACACTTACGTCTCTTGCTACTAACTATGTGTACATGACTTCTACGGGTATTATTGCTGCTACGGTTACTTCTACTTCTACCCTCTATGATAGCAATATTGTACTGTTTGAAGTATGGTGGGACGGTACTACTTATGCTATCATTACCAAAGAAAACCATGCCTATGAGTACATTACTGCGGTAAGTAAGTGGGCGCATAAGACCTTCGGCCCTCTTGTTACTGGACTTGGTGCCACCATTACTCAGCTTGGGGCCGACTCTGCTCGGCAGCTTTCTATCGTTGGAGATGATACGATCCTAGATCATGGTCTTGAATCGACCATAACTAGTGCGCCTGCGGTAGCAGCTACCTTCCGCATTGTCTATACGAATGCTAGTGGAAAGATGCAGCAAGACGGAGCTGCCCTTACTACGTTTCTAAGTAGGTATAGTAATGCAGGAACTCCTACGAATGCTGCGAACAACGACCGTATAGTTATACGTATAGGCGTACTTAAGGACGACTTAAACTCCTCAACTCCAATATATGTTGGTTGCTTACATAACGCAGTCTATGGTAATAACGCTGCGGCTCTTAACGCTATAAGTGCTGGTAATATAATTGCCTTCCCTGCCGAGATGAAGGCACTTGAAGTAGTGCAGCTTGGCTTTCTGGTTATTCAAGCTAACGGAGCTGGAGCTGGAAGTATAATATCTGGAGGAGTTGTTGTTGCAAAGCAGGCATTTGGTGCCTCGCTTATTGGAGCATCTAGTGCTGCTCAAGCAAGTTTAATCACAACGTCTACAACTAACTTTGTCGCAAGTGGTGGTGTCTCTTCAGTATTATCGGGAGCAGATACCACAGTACAGGCGGCTCTGGATACAGTGGCTCGTGGCGTAAGTTCTAGATATTCCACAGCTTTGGTTTGGGCCGGATCGGCTGGAGCCTATACTATGAGCATACTGGGCGCTACGCATAGTCGTGGAATTACTCCAATAATTCAACTGTACTACGATACCGGCAGTACCTATCAGTTAGTTATCGGCCCGGACGTTGATGTTAGTAGGTCAACTGGAGATATTACCATCAGTTCTAATGAGAACTTCGCTGGTGATATTATCGTGCTATAAGTTGGCTTGATTTGTATGCAAGATTATATTATAATAGATAAGTATTCCATATAGGAGGAAACACCCTTGGCTAGAATATTTCAATCCCTGACTCGAATCGTTAACCTAGTGCTTCGTAAGGACAATCAGGATGTTATCGTGCGTCCTAGCCAGTCTACGACCTACAGTCAGACTACTTATGTGGATTTGCCAAGGCAGGATCCGACTGACGGAGCGGTGGAGCTGGTCGGAGCCTATACTGCCTTTGATGGCAATGATGATGATAATGCATTAGTTAAGATTGATGCTCCAACTGGCGGTACTGACAGTACTATGTTGCAGAAAACTGGGGTAAAGATTGACGACAGTAACAATATCACTGGAGTAGCGGATCTTACCCTTACCAATGTAACGGCAAATACCGCAGTTAAGCTAAAAGAAACTGGAGGAGGGTCGGATCTTACTTCTCTTCAAGCAGCTGCTAGTACTTCGGGTGCCATTACGGTTGTTCTTCCAGCTGTAGCTGGTACACTTGCCACGCTGGCAGGTACTGAGGAACTAACTAATAAGAAACTCACGGGTGGAGCTGCCAGTACAGATAATGAATGGCTGGTGCCTAAGAAAAACGGACAATCGGGCCTTAGCTCCACTGAAGGTAATATAATGTTCGACTCCACTACCGGAGTCAAGAAGCTGACTATCTATACTGGATCGGCTTGGAAGGCGGTCGGAGGAGGCCTTATTACCGAGGCCAAGTCTTACAGTGACGGAGACTTTGCTGCGGAAGCCGGCAAATGGTATTTGGTGGACATGGGCGGGGCATCTGCCCAGCGTACCATCACTCTTCCTGCTGGAGCGGCTGAGGCTGTAATTGCTGTGACGGTGAAAAATAATAGTAATACCAGCTATCTGCTTACAGTGGATGGAAACAGCTCTGAGACAATCTGGTATAATGACACAGCTAATGCCGATGTGGATTTTGGCTATGAAGAAATGACCGCTCAGTTTATGTGGGACACGGTTGATTCTCACTGGCTTGTGTCTGTAAGCCAAACTCCAGTTAGCGGCACATGGGGTGGTAGTCTGGATCTTACTGGCACTATGTATGTTGATACGATACAGGAGCATACGGCAACAAAAGGTGTTGCTATAAAGGGCAGGACAGATGGTCAGGTGGTGCCGACTGGGTTTGTTGGTGAGGTTACTTCTGGTGGCACCTCGATAGTGTCTGGTACAGGTGGAAGTACATATACTAAGCATACGACTACTAACCCCGGATCAGGTACTTCCGTTGAAGTGAACTTCGTCACTTTAAATAAAGGAAATTACTTAATAGGAGGATTCTGTTTAGGGGCTAGTACCTCCGCAGGAAATTTAACCTCTAGTATTAGAATTGGGGGGGTACAGGTAACTAATGACTTAGTAGAGTATTGCGCAACAGGTGTAGTGACTCAACATTCTTACGGCTCGGTACCAATAATTATCACCGCAGATAGTACAAAAGTATCCATATATGCAAAATTTGATAGTGGTACAATTAGTGCTGGTAGTAGTGACATGTGGTACATACGCACACACTAACCGTCCGGCAGCGGACGATAAAATAGAAAGGAAACAACATGGCAACAAATATTTTAGGCGTACCAAGCGCAAATAATTTCGTGCCGCTTACAGCAGCTACGAAGCGGACTAAGCAATATGCTATTACGGTAGCGGCAACTAA
>SXGT01833362.1_pt1 | contig 14339 bp, 11 predicted proteins | sample 3176221 | NCBI WGS metagenome assembly SXGT01 (sample SAMN11356862, study PRJNA531348) | freshwater metagenome | isolation source: freshwater sample F1-120 | place: China: Fuxian Lake, Yuxi | collected 2017-12-25
CCGGCGTGCCGCCGGTCGCGCCGCGGGCGACCCGCAGCGCCCACGCCAGCGCGGTCAGCACGTCGTCCGTCACCAGCACGTCGCGCCGCCGCTGCTCCTCGATGGCCCGCTCGACCTCGTCCAAACCCCGGCGGCGGTCGATGCCCATCACGAGCGTCGCGAGGTGCTCGGTCAGCGACCCGCGGCGCTGCTCGCCGTTGAGCTGCTTCACCGCGTCTCCGGCCTTCTTGAGCTTGTCGGCGACCGGATCGACCGGCCCGACGAAGTCCCTCGCCGGCTCTTTGGCGTCCTTCTTCGGCTCCGCGTTCTGCGTCTGGTTCGGGTAGTTGCGGCCGAACTGCGGGAAGTCGAGGCCGGCGTTGCGGGCCTCCTGCACCCCGCGCGAGATCGTGCCGGAGCGGATGCGGAAGTCGAGCCACAGGCGCTCTTGTTCGGTGAGCGCCGGCTGACGACCGACCGCGCCGCCGGCGGGCGGCTGCACGGGCGGGAACGCCGGCGGGCGCGGCGCGGGGGCCTGCGCGCTCGCCTCCTGATCGCGCCGCACATCGGCCACGGAGATCGGGCGCGGGAACTCCCAGCCGAACACGCTGATCGTGTCGAGCTTTTGCGGCGGCGTGACGGGGACCATGTCCGGCGGCGGCGGCGGCTTGAGGGTCGCGTTGGCCGGCGGCACGAACACGAGCGGATCGAACCACGGTGCGGAGAACGGCCGGTCGTCGGCCGGGTTCGCGCGGTCGCGCGCGGCCAGTAGTTCCCACGTGCCCGGCGCGGCGAACTTCGCGCGCATCCGGGCGAGCGCTTCGGCGCGGGCCGGGGTGTTGTTGCGCAGCGGCAGGTCGGGCCACGCCAGCGCCACGCGGCCCACCGCGTCCGGGGCGAGCACCTGCGGCGAGTCCCAGCCGTGTGCGCGGTCGAGCTGAACGTGAACCTGCATCCAGTCCGGGAGCGGCGCGGCCAGCAGCGGCGTCGGGCCGGCGGCGGAGCCGGCGAGCGGGTCCGCGGAGGTGTAGTGATAGAACGGGCGGCTGTCCTCGACGCCGAGCACCGGGAGCACGCGACTGTCGAGGTCGCGGAGCGCGATGCGCAGGTTGCTGCTGAGCTGGGCCTGCGCCGCAGCCTCGCGCTGGGCGGTCTCGACGCGGAGCGCGACGACCGTGACCCAGCCCAGCCCGGCGAAGACGAGGGCCGCGGTCAGGAAGAACGTGACCGGCCCGCTGATCGGCCCGAGCAACCGCCTCATGGGAACTCCGCGCCGCCGTGGCGCGCGTTAGCGTTTCCCGGCGGAAGTCGCGACGACCTCCTCCGGGACGGAAAGGGCGGGGCCGGCCATGTACCCGTGTGCCCGCACCGTAACGATGGCCTCCGGCTGGTCGTCCTCCCCGGCCGGGTCTTTGAGCTTGGCCCGCAGCCGGGCCACGTGCATATCGACCGCGCGCGTCTCAAGGCCCGCGGTACCGATCCCCCAGACGCGCGAGAGCAGCTCCTCGCGCGACACCGCGCGCTCGCGGTTGCACACCAAATACTTCAAGAGCGCCGCCTCGGTCTCGGACAGGTCGGCGCGGGTGTTGTCGGCCCAGCGGATCTCGCGGCGGTGCAGGTCGATGGTGCCGCCGCCGACCTCGACCAGCCGCACCTCGGGCACGGGCTTCATCGTGCGCCGCAGGATCGCCTCGACCCGGGCGATGAGTTCCTTCGCGGAGAACGGCTTCACGACGTAGTCGTCGGCCCCCATCTTGAGGCCGCGGACGCGGTCGTCCTCGCTGCCCCGCGCCGTCAGCAAGATGACCGGGCGCGTCGGGTTGCTGCGCCGCAGGTCGCTCAGCACTTCGAGGCCGTCCTTCTTGGGCAGCATGATGTCGAGCAGGACGAGATCGACGCCGGCGGCCCCGGCCTCGCGCAGGCCGACCGCGCCGTCCGCGGCCTCGGTCACGTCGTACCCGCTCAGCCGCAGGGCGTCCGACACGCCGCGCCGGATGGCCGGTTCGTCTTCCACGACCACGATTCGGGCCTTCGGCATGACGACTCTCCGGGGCGAGCGGGGGGCGTCAGCCCCCCGCTCGATTCTGACGAGGAGGGAACGGGGTGCTAACGCCCCCGCTCGCCTACTTCTTTTGCGCCGCTGCAAGTACGACGTCGAAGACGCCCGATTCGATGGCGCTCCCGTTCACTTTTACCTTCTCCAGTTCGATAATCAGGGACGCTTTGATGAACTGATCCTTGTCGTTGAACTTGTCGCCCTTGAAGTACAGTTGGGTAATCAGGTTGGTGTAGCCGACCTTGCGTACGAGGTAGTGGATGTGCGCCGGCCGCCAAGCGTCCGGGCCGATCTTGTACGCGCCGGGATGGATTGTCTCGTACTCATAATAACCGGTTTCGTCGGTCAACACCCGTGTCCGGTTCACGTACACGCCCTTCGCGGGCGGGTTCTTCGGGTCGTCGTTGTCGTACCGGCCGTCGGCGTCGGCCTGCCAGATGTCGAGTACCGCGTTCGCCAGCGGCTTCTTCGTGTCGAAGCCCCACACCCGCCCGCGAATGAGCATCGTCGTGCCCTTCACCAGCGGCGGCGTGACCTTCGCGCGGAACGGCGCGCCCTCGCGGAAGTACGGGCCGAGGATGTTGTTCTCGGTCGGCTTCACCTTGTCCGGGAGCACGGCGGTCGGGGCCACGAACGGCAGCGGCGCGTCGGCCAGCGCCTGGAACTCCGGGTAGCGGTTGAGCGTGCCGCTGGGCAGCGTCGGCAGCGCGTCGGCGCGAAGGGCGAGCGTGCCGACGCCGGCCGCGGCCAGACCACCGCGGAACAGTTCGCGACGAGAGAGGGACATGGGAAACTCCTGAGGAGGGGAACGCGGCAATGATACCGCGCCCCCTTCTTTCCCGCGAGCCGAACAGATTGATCCACGTTCCAGTTGCGAGCGGCGCGGCGTAAGCCCGCCGGTGATTGGTTTAACAACACACCGGCGGGCGGACGCCGCTCGCGCGCGCTACTTCGCCAGGAACCCGCCGATGTTTACGTTCTTGTCGAGTTCCATCTTGAACTCGTAGTCGATGAACATCACCTTCTCGCCGTGCTGCTTCGGGTCGATGGTCACGTCCCACCGCAGGATGCCGCGGGTCTTCTCGTCGCGGACGTACAGCGGGTCTTCGCTGAGCGCCGGCTTCGGGTTCGTCACGTTGATGGCGAGCGTCTGGGCGGTCTCCGCGTGCGGGGTGCGGTCCCACACCTGCACCGGCACCGGCGTCGTCTTGTAGCTCGACAGCATGATGCGGTACTTGAACGTGAGCACCTGGTTGCCGCCCTGCGTGGTGCGGGTCTTGTCCACGAGGATGCGCGACACCTGCAGTTGCGGATCGACGCCGAACCCGACGGTGAACGGCTTGCCGGCGGCCACCAGCGGCAGCCGGGTCTGGCCCACGAAGTCGCCGTTGAGGTACATGGTCGCGTCGCCGGGCAACAGCACGTGGTCGGTGCCGTGGGTCAGGTCCGCGAGCCGGTACACGTTGGGCGTCAGCACCGGGACCGCCTTGTAGTAGAACTTCGGCGTCATGTCGAGGCGGGCGATCTCGATCACCTGCTCGTCGTTGCGGCTGGGGATCGTGAGCTTGGTCGGCAGCTTGTAGGTGACGCTCGGCCCCTCGCCCGCGGCACCGCCGGCCGCGGGCACCGCGGACGCGGCGATCAGCTCTTCCTTCGCGGCGAACAGGTCGCGGAACTGCTCGAGCGCGGCGGCGTTGTTCGCGAGGTCGCCGGCGGCCTGCTCCTTCTTCTCGCGGTAGTTCTGGGCCACCTGCGCGCGCAGGTCTTTGGACAGCTTGTCCAGGTCGCGGGCGTACTCGGTGGCGCTGGGCATGCCCATGCCGCCCGGGCCGCCGAAGCCCCCCTTCGGGTCGCCCGGCTTGCTCGGGGCCGGCACCGGGATGCCGGTGGCCGGATCGACCGGGGCCACCGCGACCGCGCCCACCGGGCTGACGTTCACGGCCAGCGCCTTCAGGTCCGGCGGGGCCGCGTTCAGCAGCGGCTGCGCGGTGGAAAGGGTGATCTGCGCGTTGGTCCAGTCCTCGCCGGTCCGCTGGTCGATGGCGGCCTGGTACTCGACCGTGACCGGGTCTTTGTCCTTGCCGCTGGCGCGGAACTTGTACTGCGGACGCCACGACGCGCTGCCAACGAGGTAGTTCAGCTTCACCGTGCCGACCCCGGCCTTCTTGTCGAGCAGGATGACCGCGTCGCGCTCGGTGCGCACGCGCCCGCCGGACTTCTCTTCGAGCTGGCGCTGCGCGAACGCGATTTTGGCCGTGTTGTCTTCGAGCTGCTGCTTGACGAGGAGCTGTTCCTTCGTGCGCTTGGCGCGGTCCTCTTGCACGAACTTCGCCATCGCGATGATCTTTTCCGGGTCGAGCTGGCCCTTGTCGGTGAGGTGTTCGAGCGACTTCGCGGTGAACCCTTCGAGCTTGTCGAGCAACTTCAGGTTCTCGCCCATCGCCTTCAGATCGGCCTCAAACGCCTGCGATTTCGCTTGCAGCCCCTTGATCTCGGCCTCGAGCTTGCGGACCTCCTCGCGAGTGTCTTCGGCGATGGCCCGCGTGCGGTAGCGGACGCTCAGCACGCGGATGTTGTCGTTGCCCTCGGCATACAGCGAGCTTTGCATGGTGGTCGGGGGCAGCGGCGAAACGACCACTTCGGTCAGGCCGACCGCTTCGGGCACGGTCACCTCGCGGATGACCAGCGCGGTGTTCGAGTACACCGTGACCGCGATCACCTTGCTGGGCGCGGGCTTGACCGCGTCCTTGTCTTTGTCCTGCCCGCGCGTGGGCGCGGCGGATACGAACAGCGCGATGCCGACGGCAAGCGCGGAGAGGCGGAGAAACATGGGGACCACTCCAGTGGGGGAAATCTCAAGGCGCACGTTTAGCGGCATCGCCACAGGCGACGGGGCAACAGCGTTCGATCCGTTCACTACTTTTTCGCGTCCTTGATGTCGGGCACATCGAGGAAGTACAGGGCGGTATCGCCGGCTTTGGCCGACGGGCCGATCTTGCCGGTGGCGATCACCTCGCGGTCGCTGAGGTTCTTGAACGTCATGCGGAACGCGGCCCACTGGTCGGCGGCGGGCCGCACCCAGACCCGCAGCTCGGGCGCGTCGGCGGTCGGCTTCACGGTCACATACGCGGCGTCGGCCTCGAGGGTGAGCACCCCGCGCACGGTGGCGCGGATCTCGCCGAACGCCGGCGGCTTCGCGGTGATCTGCGCGTACCAGCCGCCGGCCTTGACGACGTGAACGCCCGCGCGGGCGCGGTTCGGGAAGTCCAGAACTGACAGCCGCGAGCCGGTCAGCGTGTACTTGGTTTTGCCGTCGTCGCCGGGTTCGTTGACCAGTTGGGCCTCGAACGTGTAGTTGCCGCTCAGAAACCGCAGCTCTTTACCGTTCCAAGTGCCGCCGGTAAAGTCGGTGCCGAGTAGCGCCCCGGTCACCTTCCCGTCTTTGATTTGGGTGACGAGCAGTTCACCCTTTTTGCCGTCGAGGTTCACGGCCCAGGTGCCCGTGGGCAGGTCCGCGGCGCGAACAGACAGCGACAGCACGAGTGAAGCCACGAGCGCGAGAATGGCGCGAAGCATGGGAGACCCTCCAAAAAAGAACGGCCGCTTGCGGCTTCGCGAGTATTCCTCGCGAAGCCGCAAGCGGCACAAGCGATTACTTCTTCTCCGGGGCGACCTCGAAGCCCTTCGTCTTGGCCTGCTCGCGGATGATGCCCTTGAAGGCCTCGTCGAGCGCTTTCTCGGTGTCCGTCTTGGTGGTCTTGGCGCGCTCCTCGTGCACCTTCTTTTGCCGTTTGGCGGACAGGTCCGCGATCTTCTTCTGAAGCTCGTCGCGCTCGCCGGCCTTCTTCTTCAGGTACGCGAGCCGCTCTTCCGGCTTGATCTTCTTCAGCTCGTCGCACAGGTCTTCTTCCTTGATCTTCTTGATGTCGAAGTCCTTCTCCTTCATCTTGTCCACGAGGTCCCAGGTGGCGTTGCGGTACAGGCCGCCGGCCTTCGTGAGGCTGCGCTCGAGGGCCGCGGTCGGGGCCGCGCCGGGGGCCGCCGGAGCCGCGCCCTTCGCGTTCGCGTCCTGCTTCGCCTGGTTCTCGGCCTTATTCTTGCCGTCCGCGCCGTAGGCCACGTACGTCTTGTTCAGCTCCTCGCCGAGCTTGATGATCTGGTCGTCGAACTCGGTCTTCACCACCACTTGTTGCGCGGCCCGGTTCTGGTCGATGTTGACGTGCTTGCCGCCGCAGGTCTTGGCGAACTCGGCCCACGCCGCGATCTCGGTGTCGTGGCCCCACTTGCAGTAGATCGTGTTGACGACGATGCCGGCCTTTTTCGCCATACCCGCTACGTCTTCGAGGTTCACCTGCTTGTCCTGGTTCACCGGCTCGTTGCCGCAGACGAAGATGACCTTCAGCGCGTCCTTGTCGGTGCTCCACTTCTGGTCTTCGATCGCGGTCTTGGTGACACGGGCGACCAGTTCGTCGCCGCCGCCGGTCTTGAGGCCGTTCAGCACCTTGTAGACCTCGTCCAGGTCTTCCGTCAGGTCGACCTCCTTGTTCACCCACCCCTTCTTCGCATCGAACCGGCTCGCGCCGTAGCTGTAGATGGCGACCCGCAGGTTCGGGGTCGGCTTGATGCGGGCCAGCTCGTTGACCACGTTCCACAGTTGGATCTTCGCGGACGCGATCAGCCCGTCCATGCTGCCAGACACGTCCAGGCAGATGACCAGATCGATGGGCTTGCCCTCGACGGCCTTCACCTCGACGGGAGGCTTCGCGGGCTTGGGTTCGTCGGCCGCGTTCAGCGGCAGCGCGACACCGACCGCCAGCGCGACGGCGGCGGCGAGTGCGGCGATTCGGAACGAGAGGGCCATGTGCAAACCTCCTGAGGGAACCGGATCGGCGTGCGGGCGCGGTGGCCCGCCACGTCCTATCCGACGAGATTGTAATCGTTTCCGATTGGAGGGGGTGTAACGCCAGAGTAACGCCGCGGGCTATGCCCCTTGCCGCGCCAAGCTCACAGCAGCAGCGACGATCAGACACAATGCCACGACACCGGCGAAGCCAGCAGTGATGATGCCTATCCAACAAACCCGTTCTGCCCACACGAGGTCATCGGTACCAATCCTGTCGGCAAACTTCTTCAGACCTTCAGGGCCATCGACAATTCCTCTTAGGCAATGCCACCAGCCGACGCAGAGGAACACGAATGTGTTGGCGACGAGTGGACCGCACATGGGAGCCTCGAACAGTGATTTGACCGAGCACCAGCGGATTCTCCCACATTCTTTGCCGTCGTCAACGCCCTCTATCCTTCCAGCCAACCTCCCCCACTTGCCCCATCGGTTCCGACTGTGCCAGTGATTCCGGGTTTGTGCAAAGTTCGGAGTGTGCCGGTGCCGAAAGTTGTGCTGAAGAGATCGAATCGCAGGTCACTCGGGGGGGAGCGATGAAGCGGACCGCGACCACATTGGCACTACTGGCCGGCCTCGGCGGGAGCGGGTGCGTCAGCTCCGACTCGCAGGCCAACAAGGGACAACAGACCCAGCGCGTCGGGGGCTACGGCACCGTCACGCGGGGTAAGGAAATCGGCACGGTGCAAGGGGCCTACGGCGAACCGGTGATGGCCGTTCGCGGGGCCGCACCCGGCGTGCAGCGGGCCGGCGGCACGCTGTTCGGCGACGGCGCGACCATCCGCCCGGCGGCGGAGATGCGCGCGAACCGCGTGACCACGTTGGACGGCCGCACGACGGCCTTCGTCCCCGGTGTCGGCGGCGCGGTGATGCGCGACGCCAACATCGTCCAGGCGAACTTCAACGGGCCGCCCGGCGGGTTCGGCGGCGAGGGCGCGCCGCCCAACTACGGCGCGTCGCTGCCTTACGGCCCAAATATGCCGAGGATGCCGCAGTACGGCATCCTGCCGGTGCCTTCGCAAGGCCCGCCCAACGCGGTCGCCGCCGGCCCCGGCGCGATGATTCCCGGCATGGGCGGCATGGGGATGGGCCGCCCGGCGATGGCGAACGGCCGCTCGTCGATCAACTTCACCGGCCCGGCCGGGATGAAGGTGACGTGGCAGTTGCCCGACGGCGGCTTCAACGACGAGAAAGACGCGCTGACCGCGCCGAAAGAGTACAACTTCCTGCAAGGGCAGGTGTACCGGCTTCGGCTCACCAGCATCCTCCCGGACCACCCGGGCAAGTCGTTCTACCCGACGCTCGAAGTGGCCCCGGCCAACCCGAAGACGCTGACGTTCCTGGCCCACTCGTCCGTGCCGCTGACGTTCGCGGCCGACGACTTCGCCCAAGCGAAGGCCGGCAACCTCGTGGTGAAGGTGGTGTACCTGCCGGACCCGGCGAACCAGGACTTCAGCACCATCATCGGGGCGGAAGAAGTGGTCTCGACGCGGCTCGAACCGGGGGCCGACCCGGTGGCCGAGGCCCAGCGCCGTGGGACGATTCTGGCCGTGATCCGCATGGGTAACATCGACCTGGAGAACCGCGTGTCGCCGGCGATGACCGCGCTGCCGCCGGGTACGCCGATGCCCCTGCCGAACCCGCGGTTCGTGCCGGGCCTGCCGGTGCCGAAGCCGTTCCCCGATCCGATGCCGCCGAAGGGCGGGCCGGGCGGTGCCGCTCCGGACATCCTCCCGCCGATCGGGGCCGGTCCGCTGGCCCCCCTGGCCCCGGCGAATCCGCCGGGCACCGCGACCGTGAACCCGCCCGCGTCGCTGCCCGAACTGCCGGCCGCGCCGATCGGCCCGATGGTTCCGGTCGCCCCCGGCCCGAAGCCGGTGAAGTAAGGTCCGGCCGGGTTTGGTGACAGACGAACCCCGCATTCCGCAATCTGTCGGGGTGCGGGGTTTTCTGCTTCCACCTCTCCCCCATCAGAGCATGGGGGGGAGGTCGAAGACGCGCGTTTCCGCAACACGCCCGCAAGAGGTTCCTCCCATGAAGGCACGCACACTCACCCTGCTCGGCGCGCTGGCGGTCGGGCCGTCGCTCACGGCACAGCCGGGCACACTGCCGGTTCCGTCGCAGGGCGTGCCCGGCGCGATGCCACTGTACGTGCCGCGACCGGAGCAGCCGGTGGTCGCCCCGCTCGTGGCCGCACGGTTCATCGCGCCGAAGGACGTGCGCGTCACCGCGTTCCCCGGCACCGCGCAAAGCCGCATGTACGACGCGGCCCCGTCCGTGTTCGGGCTGCGGCCCGGCTACGTCTACCGCTTCGAGCTGTCCAACCTGCCGTACCACCCGGGCGTGTCGATCTACCCGGAAGTGGAAGTGCGCGGCTCGCTCGTCCTGCGGCCCGGCGCGAAGTACATGGACTACCCGCTGCCGCTCACGTTCTCCGCGACCGACATCGAGAAGATTCTTAAGGGCGTGGTGCTGACGAAAGTGATCTACCTCGAAGACCCGGAGAAGGCGCTGCCGGCGCAGGTGGACCGCGACGCGCCCGTCGAGATGCCCGACGCCACGGACGAGGCCGCGATCAAGGCCGCGCGCGCCAGCGGTCGGTTCATGGCGTTCGTGCGGGTCGGCAACCTGAAGCCGACCAACGAGCAACTGAGTCGGTTCGCGGTTCCGGGCACGATTCTCTTGCCCGGCGAGACGACGCTGCGCGCCCCGATTTCGCTGCCGGTGGTCCCGTACATGACCGTGCCGATGTACGACCCGATCCTGGGGCCGAAGGCGGTGAAGGAAGAGTTCTTCGTGGACGGCGGCGACCGCGAAGACCCGCTGGGCATCAACCGCAACGGCGGCCTGGGCGGGCTGAACCCGACCGACGTGGGTGTCGAGTACACCGTGGGCGGGAAGCGCCGCGTCGCGACCTCGAATGTCGTCGTCATCACCTCGCCGCGGTTCATGATCCGTCGCGTCGAACTGCTGCCCAGCGGGTTCAAGGGGCAACAGATGGTTCTGGCGCACAGCGGCGCACAGGGCACCGAGAACCTGAAGGACCGGCACGCGGCGATGGTCGCCATCGGGCAGGAGCGCCCGACCGGGATCGAGGGCACGGTGCGGCCGTCCGCTTATGTGGGTAAGGTCGGGCTGTCGTTCTTCATCGGCACCACGCGGCCCGCGGTGGTGGCCCAGGTCGAGGGCGTGAAGGTGACGGGCGCGCTGGTCGAACCGGAACAGCTCACGGCGTTCCCGACTTTGCAACCGCTGACCGTGACGAAGACCATCGACCCGCCGGGGCCGCCGGAACCGGGCGAGGTGGTGACGATCACCATCAGGTACGCGAACACCGGCGCGAAGGCTGCGAGCGACATTGTGGTGAGCGACAGCCTGAGCGGGCGGCTGGAGTACGTGACCGGATCGGCGCAGTCGGACCGCCCCGCGAACTTCACCGCGGCGGAGAACGAAGCCGGCTCGGTGGTGGTGCGGTGGGAACTGCCCGGCACGCTCCTGCCCGGCCAGAGCGGAACCGTGCGGTTCAAGGCGAAGGTGCGGTAAGCCGGGCGGCGTCTACCACACGCGACCGTTGGCACGTAGGCGCTCGGTCGTGGCGTGGCCGATGTCGTTGCCCCAGAGCGTGAGCCGCTGCAGCCGGTGCAGCAGGCCGGAGCGGAGCAGCGTGCCGGCTCCGTCGTCGGTGATCCCGTTGTTGCTCAGGTCCAGTTCGCGCAAGCGGGACAGGCCCCACGAGTTGCACAGGTAGCGCAGCCCGATGTCGCCGAGTGCCTGCCCCGCGAGCGAGAGCCGCTCCAGGTTCGGGTACTCGCCCTCCGAAAACGCCTTCGCGCCGCTCCATCCCATCGGTGGCGCGCCGCGCACGTTTAGCTCCTCGATCTGCGCGAACAGCGGTTGCCGCACGGCCTCGCGCAACCGCGCCGCGGACGCATCAACGTTCAGCTCCAACTGGCGGACGAACAGCGCGCGCGGGTCGTCGTCCACACCGACCACGGCCGACGCGAGCGCCGCGGCCCGGCACGCGAACCCGCGGTGGTAGCCGGACAGCGCTTGGAACCCGGTCGGCACCTCCTGCTGCCAAGCAACGTCCCACGCAGCGAGCAACTCGTCCGTGCGCTGAAGAACGGCCGCACGCTCCGGGTCGTCGTGCGCGAATCGCACGGCACGGACCTGCAACCGGATGAACTCGGCGCGGGCGCTCGCGGCCGGTTCGCCCTTCTCGTCGAGGTAGTCGGCGAACACGAGCCGCGGCGTGTCCTCGTCCGGCATCGCGGCGATGGCGCGCAACAGCGCGGCTTCGGTGTCGGTCATTCGCGCCCCCCTTTACAGCTTGAGTGCGGACCCGAACCGGCGGCGCAGCGCGGTGCGGGCCGCACGGTCCTGGATCGGGTTTCCCGACAGGTCGATCAGTCGGAGGTTCGGCAGGTGCGGCGACCGCGCCAGCGCGAGTGCGCCGGCGTCGCCGATGATGTTCGCGCCCAACCGTAACTCGGTGAGGCCGGGGAACCGGCCGTCGGCGATCTCCGCGACCACGGTGTTATCGACCCGGTTCCCGTACAGGTCGAGTACGGACAGCCGCGCGAGGTGCGGCGACGCGAACAGCGCGCCGAGCGCACCCGCTGTAGCACCGGCAATCAACCGGAAGGATCGCAGGCGGGCGAGTTCCGGCACGTCGCCTAGCGCGCGCCCGCTGTCGAGTCGCCACAGGCGCAGGACGTGGATGCCGGGTACGGCGAACACCGCGGCCGCGTGCGCGACGATCGGCCGCTCGGTCGCGGCCCGCACCTCCTCGATCAGCCCGCGGTTGAAGTCGCCCCACTCGATGCCGTGGAGCCGTGGCAACTGTGCCTGCCAGTGCCGAACGAAGTTGGTGAGGTAATGGACGTTCTTCCGCACCAGCGGGTAGCGGTCGCCGGACGGCAGACCGGGGCTCGCGAGTCCCACCTGCGCGCGTACGAAGTCGGCGCGGTCGGGGTCGCCGTTCTCGTCGAGCCAGTCGGCGTACATGAGCCGCGGGGTGTCTTCCTCCGGGTGCTCGCCGATGGCGTGCAGCAGTGCGTCGCGGTCGCTCATGGCACGGCCGGGTTGTTGGAGTGAGTGACGACAACCCGCTCCAGCGCGGGCGGCAGCGGCGACTCCGCTTCGACCCGCGCGCCGGTCGCGGGGTGGTCGAAGCTCAAGCGCCAGGCGTGCAGGCACAGGCGGCGCGCGGGATCGGTACGCGCGCCGTAGAGCTTGTCGCCCGCGACCGGGCAGCCCAAGCCCGCCATGTGAACGCGAATCTGGTGCTTGCGCCCGGTTTCGAGTTCCACCTCCACCAGCGAATAGCCGCCGTGCGACGCGCGCACCTTGTAGCGGCTCACGGCCCGCTTCGCCTCCGGCCCTGCATGGTGGCTGGCGCGCACGCGCAGGTCGCGGCCCTCCGTCAGGTAGTTCTCGACCACGCCTTCAGCCGCAGGCGGCGCACCTTCCACAACTGCGAGGTAGGTTTTCGACGCGTGCTCCCAGTTCGCTTGCAGTTCGTCGCGCACGTCGGACGTGCGCGCGACCAGGAGCAGCCCGGAGGTGTCGCGGTCGAGGCGGTGGACGACGAACGGCCGCCCGGCGTTCCGCGCCGCGAGGTACTCGCTGAGTCGCACGAACGCGGTGTCGGCCTTCTCGGTTTCGGTCGCCACCGTGAGCAACCCCGGCGGCTTGTCGATCACGATGACGTGCGCGTCCTCGTAGACGACGGTGAGCGTGGGCGCGGGCGGCGGCGCGTCGCGCGCGACGGCCACCGCGTCACCGGGGCGCAGCGGGTGATCGTGCCGCGTCACCGACGCGCCGTTCACGGTCACGCGCCCGGAGCGCAAGAGCTGCTTCACCCGCGTCCGGTTCATCGGCGCGAGCGCGGTCAGCAGCCACGTCAGCAGTTCGGCCGCGGCAGTGGGTGAAGGGAGTTTCTGCATTGCATCAGTTTACAGGCCGGGCGGGAGCGGTTCGTCGAGCCGCACGCGGGCGACCTCATCGACGTGCGCGGGCGAGCCGAAGCCGATGATCGCGGACGACACCGCCGCGTGCGACAGCACGAACCGCACCGCGAGTTCCGTGGGCGTGAGGCGGCCGGCGATGCGCTCGCGGAGGGCGCGGGCGCGGGCCGCGTCGCGCTCGTAGAGGGCCAGCGGGACGTACGGCGTCTTCAGCGTGTGCGCGCTCGGCGGTTGGGCGAGCAGCGCGCCGCCGGCGAACACGCGGATCGCGAACACGCCCATTTCCTGGGCCACGCAATCCGCGATGATGTTCCCGTAGTCCGTCTCGCCTTCAACGGGCGCGCCGCAGGCGCTGGGGTTCAGCACGTTGAACGGCACTTGCAACGTGTCGAAGGCACTTGAACGGACGACCTCGCGCATCGCCTCCGGGTGCCCGGTGCCGGTCAGTCCGAGGTGCGCGACAAGGCCGGCGTCGCGCACCTTCGACATCGCTTCGGCGATACGAAGCGCGTCGCACGAGGTGATCGCGGTCGGTTCGTCGTCGCGCCCGCGGGTGATACCGTTGTGAAGCTGGAGCAACGTGACGCGCGGCACGCGGAGCCGCGTCAGGCTCTCTTCGACCGACTGCCGGACGAAGGCGTCGGGGTCGTCGAGCGCGCCGGGGTGAACGCGCACCTTCGTGGCGATGTGGACTTTCTCGCTCGCGCCCAGTCCCGCCAGCACGCGGCCGAGGCTCGCTTCCGACGCGCCGCTGCCGTAGCCGGGCGCGGTGTCGAACCAGTTGATGCCGCGCTCGAGGGCGCGCTGAACGGTTGCGGTCTGCGCGCCGAAGTCGGCCTCGGTCATCAGTCCCGACACCGGCCCCGCGCCGAACGCGACCGCCGACACCTTCAGCCCCGTGCGCCCGAGCGCGCGGTACGACATCGACCGGCCCTTGCCGTCGAACGCGCGATAGACCGCGCTGTTGTCCCAGTCGCCGAACCCCTGCCCCGCGAGTTCGGCGAGCAGCGCCTCGTGGGTCGCCGTCAGCGGCAGCGCCGCGCCCGTCTTGTCGCCCTCGCTCCGGATCAGGCGCACGTCCTTGAGGTGCTGCGACAGCTTCGCCTGCGGGGTGAAGTCGCCGTCGATCATCTTGCGGCCCTTCGCGTCCATCGCCCGCGAGTACGCCGCGCCGAACTGTAGGATTTCGAGGACCGCGGCGAGATCGAGGCCGCAGCACCGGGCGAGCGCAAGCCCCTCCGCGAGCGCGGCGCGGTTCAGCCCCAGCACGAGGTTCACGACGAGCTTCGCGCGCGCGCCGCTGCCCCACGGCCCGACGTGGAACCACCGCGCCGCGAACATGCGAAACAGTGGTTCGGCCCGCGCGTACACCTCAGCCGGCCCACCGGCCGTAACGACCAACTCGCCGGCCCGCGCCCGCTCGCTCGACCCGGTC
>SXGT01076854.1_pt1 | contig 14338 bp, 17 predicted proteins | sample 3176221 | NCBI WGS metagenome assembly SXGT01 (sample SAMN11356862, study PRJNA531348) | freshwater metagenome | isolation source: freshwater sample F1-120 | place: China: Fuxian Lake, Yuxi | collected 2017-12-25
ACACCCGCTTCTGCTCTCCATAGGTCAATTTGGTCTGGAACCCCACGAGGTTGTAGCAGGAGCGATGGGCGTTTTCCGTCCGGAGCTGCACCACCGCATAGGCTCGCTTCCCCGTCTTGGGATTCTCCAGGCCCACCGGTTTCAACGGACCGAATTGCATGGTTTGGCGGCCCCGTTCGGCCATCACCTCGATGGGGATGCAGCCTTCGAAGTAGGCGGCCTTTTCGAAGTCTTTTGGCTGCACCTTTTCCGCTGCCAGTAGCGCGGTATAGAAGGCATTGTAGGTCGCTTCATCCATGGGGCAGTTGAGGTAATCGTCTCCGCCTTTGCCGTACCGGGAGGCCAGGAAGGCGACGTCCATATTGACGGAGTCGGCATCCACGATCGGAGAGATCGCGTCGTAAAAATATAAATGTTTCGTATGGGTCAATTGCGCGATGGCCTGGGACAGTTTGTCGGAGGTCAGGGGCCCGGTCGCCAGAATGCAGAGACAGTCCGTCGGGATTTCGGCGATCTCCTCGCGCAGAATGCGAATGTTCGGGTGGCTTTCGAGCGCCTGAGTAATCTTGAGTGAAAACAGGTCGCGATCGACGGCCAGGGCCGATCCGGCCGGCACCCGCACGTCGTCTGCCACCCTCATAATCAGCGAGTTGAGCCGGCGCATCTCCTCTTTCAAGATGCCGGGCGCATTCAACGGATCGGTCGAGCCGAGCGAATTGGAGCAGACCAGTTCGGCTAAGCCGCCGGTCTTGTGCGCTTGCGTCGTTGCCTTGGGGCGCATTTCATAGAGCGTGACTTTCGCGCCACGATTGGCTGCCTGCCATGCTGCTTCAGATCCGGCCAGACCGCCGCCGATAATGACAATGTCGTCGCGCATGCGAGTGGAGCTCCGTGGGAAAAAGGTGAGGAAAAGACATTGTAGGAACCGTGTTTTAGCGATGTCAAGGCGACGCGCGGCGAGCGGCACGGGTTTCATTCTTATCACGAGTCGCGGCCTCTTGCCGACGTTCTGTTGATCCGTTCGGTTGGCCCATGCTAGACTTCGGACCCTGTGGGCGATTAGCTCAATAACTTACTAATAAAAACAATTAGTTATATTATTTAGCTCTAACTTTTACTCTAACTAAATTCTTTGCGGGAGGCGGCAGCCCTGCTACCTTCAGCCCTTTGCCCATCTCAGAATCACCCTCCAAACGCTCACAATTGACCTCCAATCGACTCCGCGACACTGGCGCAGCGTGTTCTATTCAGAACAGTGCCGCCGCCCTCTCGGTGGGTTCTACCGCTTGACATTTCACCCATAAAAGAGCAGTGACTTAAGTAATTGCGCCGATAAAGGAGGGTCAAAGATGAGCAATCATGAGAAGGGGGTCTCACCTCTTGAGAAGTTCTTATTTGGCTTTGCACGCCTCGTTGCACTGGTGGGTGCAATCGCAGCCATTGTGGGGATTGTCGTGTGCGGCATGTTCTTGATGGGAATGTTCGATAAATCAACGACCATCTCATTTGAAGAAATCGCATCGGTGGATTCTCCTTCCCAGGGGGCGTCTGGGGCGTCTAATGTTAGTTACAGGCTGCCGCAAAATCTCGAACAATTATTTTCGGGAAACAACAAGAATGTTCTTGATGGCTGGTTAAAAGGATTGGACAGTAAGCAGCGAGAGGATTTCTTGAGAAATTTGTCGGAAGTTGTAGCAGAGGGGCAATCAAAAGGCGCAGACCCCACAAATATAATTAACACGTACCACGGCTTGAAGATGAAAAAACTTGCGCAATCAGAGATTGAGAAATATGCCGCTGTCGCTGCCAGAGGGGCAGCCATTGGAACCGTTTTGGGGTTAGTGGTCCTACTTCTTCTTGTGAGCCTTATGCTAGTGCTCCTTGCTATCGAACGCCATATTCGAATTGCGACCGCTGCCATTTCAACACAACCAGCTAACCCGTAGCTTCAGCGTGCGCCTTGCTTCAGCTTGCGCCATTCCCAAGGTGGCACGGGTCGCGGATCGCTCCACAACCCACGCCTCGCCGTTCGTGCTTCAGTTTCTAACTTTTCAAGCACGGCATCGTCAGGCGCATATTTCCGATACCACCAGCACATTCCGTCACGGACGAGATCCTGGTTCAGCACGCGACCACCAGCAATGAATATATCGGCTAGCGTCCGATTATATTTGTCGCGCCCAGCCGTCCGCACTGTGACCGTCCGACCAAACACAAGCTGTGCGGTTGCCTCTTTTGCTTTTTGACCAAATGCTTGCCGTTTCTCAGGACAATCAATGCCCTGCAACCTGATGCGCTCTGCCACGCCGTCGTGCAGCACCTCAATCGTGTCGCCATCGAGCACCCCCACAACCGCTCCTGAGAAATCGGCTTGTGCAAGCGAGGCGATCCCGAAGATGCAACAGAATAACCAGAATATGACTTTGGGCAAGTACCGCATCACATTCATCGTGAGGATTCTGCCATTCACGGAAACTGCCCGTGTGCGACATTTCTGCATAGCTCTTTGACTTTCTTTATGTAACGGTTCATCGAGATATAGACGATGGGCTTCTTTTCTTCCAGATCTAACCGCAGCGCCACAAGCCGCTGCGATTTCTTGTAACTCCACTCCTCCTTCGTGCCTCTCATTTCACAATTGCAATACTTGCTCCTGGCGATGCGCCGTAGGTTCATTGGGCGCACTTCTTCACAATTCGGCGCGTAGATGTCTTTCAAGAACCGCACATAATCCTGATACACGCCACGGCGTATTTCTCTGTCTTGAGTGAATTGAAACACGGTTTTCAACTTCGTTTTGACTTTGCCTGTTCGATTCAGCTCAGCCAACTTTATTCTCAAATGATGCCGAATGATTGGCAACAGGCTCGTCGGTGGGCGCTTGAGGTTGCATTCCAAGTAGAGGCAGTCTGGCTGGCGTCGAAAATGGCTTGTTTCTAATACTCGTACAGCAGGAATCTCATCCAGAAAAAGCAAACGATGGCTTTTCCACCACACCTCGTAGTTTGTCGCCGTGACATCGCCCCACCGCTCATATATTTGTAGCGTCTGTTTCCAGCCACGTTCAAGGCTTAACTCTTCCCGCAGTTTCGCTGTCTCCAATAGCACGCGATAGACCGACCACCAGTAATAGACTTTTTCCCGCGAGGACACTCTTCTTCGTCGAACAGTCTTCTTATTATTCTTCATTTTCTCATCTTTACATGTATCGACAGGCATAAGCAGCCTTAAATAGGCACTTAAAAGCCAATAAAACTAGACTTTATAACATTAGTGGAATTTTACTCTTTTCGCAATATTTCTTTGTCCGGAAGACTGCCATACTTGTTCTCGCGCGCAGGGAACAGGTCTCTCAAACAAATAACAGTGAGACGATGATGGTCTAGCAGGGCAAAAAGATAAGAAAGAGTCAACGAGTCAATTGAACAATTAAGGATAGGACATGTTTATGAGAAACAGACAACTTCGATCACAATTTAGTGCGATCTGCGAGCACGCAATGCTGCATGGACGATATCGCCATGCTAGCCGCAGGTGGGGGAAAGAACGCGGATTCTGGGATGAGGCACAAGCAAAACCAAAACTTGCACTCATCACGTTTGCTGCGCCCAAGCTGTTCTTGGTGAAGATAACCGCGTAAGTACGCCCTGACCAAGCGCAACGAACTTGTCAGAGTTTCTCTGACAACCAGACTGATGCGTAATGTGCGCGACCATCAGCCTGAAACTATCAGCGCATAAAGTGAGGCAGTTATGAGTAAGAAGTCAGCAAAACAGTATTCAGGTTGTGGTTGTGCGTCCTGTGCAAGGAAGTCCAAGTTCGAGCCGCGCGATCCCGACCGCGGGGAAATGGACCAATCGCACCGCATCTCACAATTTATACACTGTGCCCAGTGTCTTCGTGAGTTTCCGCAAGCTTTGCGGCAGGACGGAATAATGTCCTACGCAGACTACCAAGAAATCGAAGTAGGGTTTACCGATGTGGGAATCCAAGTGTGGTGCAAGCGGCACAACCGCAACATCGTACATTTTGATTTCGAAGGGATGTCTCATCCGACTGCCGTGAAGCAGGCATCGTAACGGAACTTGTTCTGAAACCCCATGCCAACGACAGTCCTATCATCGGCGTCACAGTAAGTCGTGGGGTTTCAAAGCTGGTTTCCAGGTCTACACAAAGCATTTGTTCAAAATGGAACAGCGTGTAAACGAATACAGGATGCAATTACGCAAACTGGATCAACATTAAGGAGATTTAGAGATATGCCTAATATATGCGAAAACCGAATGACCATCAGCCATCCAGACATTACTCGTTTGCAAGATGCGGTTGATGCTTGGAACAAAGGTGCGCTTCTGAGCACTTTAATCCCCGAACCGAACTATACAAAAGTAAAGGTCAAGTCGCGCTATGGGGGTGGCTACGCTAATCCCGATGAGGCTTGGTGCGACTGGCGATGCCAGAACTGGGGTACGAAATGGGATGTTTGGGGCTCGGATTTTACCGATCGCCGCAAGCGCCCCAAACATAAAACCGTCCTCGAGTTTAACTTTTTCACTGTATCTTTCTTCAGTGCTTGGTGTCCGCCCATCCAAGCGTATAAGAAATTGACAGCGATGGGTTTTCAAATCAACGCGTCCTACGAAAATATCGAGTCGTGGTGCCGTGGTACGTGGGATAGTGAGACTGGCGACAAATGTTATGCCATAGAAATAGAATAAGAGCAGGGTACGACAGTAACAACATCCTGCTCTGAACCTTCTAGGCAACCTACGCCAACGACAGTCCTATCATCTGCGTCACAGTAAGTCGTAGGTTGCCGAGAAGGTTTCCAAGTCTACGCTTGAGCAATTGTTTCCATAATGGAATTGAACTACCAATGACCAAGGTGCTGTTGTTTCATATCCTTACGTTTAACGTGGCAGCTTAAAAACCACGACTGCGAGGTTTTCATTCGCCATCGCAGCCTTGGCTTTGGAAACGAGCGTTGCTAAACGCTGGGCTTTCACGGCATCTTTGGTCTCGTGCATGAGTTCCACCTGGAAAAGCACGTCTCCCCGTGCGGCAATTTTCGGATCGAGCTTCATGTTAATTGATGCCTTTGCGCGAAGTCTTCGGCATCATCTGGGGGAAGGTTCTGATAATAACGGACATACTCTGCCAGCGCGTGTCGCAGGATTGTCGCTTCCTTTGCGTGCATCTGTTCGCTCATTGTCTTGAATTCGGCGTACAGCGTTTCTGGAAGCCTGAACGTCAACTGACGCTGGGAGAGGACTTTCATGGGCGGCTCGCTTTCTGTGCTTGGTGGTAGAGGCGCGTGAGTGCGCGGAACATGAGGACGAGCTGAGCTGACAATATCGAGATTTTTGTAGGGAGTGCATCTGCCGTCATGACCTGGATACGTTCATGGAGCTTGGCAAACTCCTGTTCTTCTGGCAGTGGGCGCAGTGGCACGTTACTGTCAGCATTGGGTTGCTTTGGATGTTCGTAGATCGATCGCATGATCGTGGTTTTCTCTGTTTTGCAACTCACCACTATGGGGCTTACGGTGACACTTTGAAATGCCCCTGCACTCTATTTAGCATCTTCCAGACTTCGCTTACGTTTGCACTGCACGGTTGATAAATAGGTACGTAATGCATAAGAACTTCAAAAAGCTCAAACGGAACCGGAAAGCCGACTTTGAACGGTTGCGCGGCAGCTTGGGATTTAACCTTGGCGAGCAGAAGCGGACACGGCTGAAACGGGCTTTAAGGCGCGATTGCAAAACGTTGATTGAGCCCGCTGTCTCTGAAGAATATGCGGGCATGCTACAGAACGAGATGTATCGGCATTGGGGACACGGCTGGCGGACAAAGGAGGAGGAACAGACGCGACTTCGGTTTCTGACCGTCCTCGATAGCCTCGAACCGTTAGATGTGGGCGTCGTCGTTCAAGCTGGACGGAAATTAGCCAGACGAATCCAAGCGGCACTCGAAGAGCAACGTGTGTGGTGCATCGGGGTTGTGGAAGTCGAGCTGGTCAACCGCGCTCGGTTACAGCAAGCCGTAAGTGGCGATGATGTGGATGAACACGCACGCCGCAAGTATACGGTCATTGAGAGCATGGTCGAACCATTGTACCGTTATGACGAAGGCACGTTTGCGCTGGTTCACTTCCACGGGCTGGTGGATCTCGGACATTGGGCATCTAATAACATGAAGCATGAAGCCGTTGTTAAACACCTCAAGAAACTCTGGGAGGGAAACTTCCGTGTTGACCTTAAAAAGACGTTCCGTGACCAAGCGATTGGCAAGAAGTTGGACTCCATTGCACATTACATGACCAAGGGCGGCAATGAAGACCTCCGGTATAAAGACAAGTTTGGACGCGAACAGGTTGAAGGTAAGATCTGGCGTAAGGGGACGGGACGTGCCGATGCAGGGGGCGAGACTGTAGACGATGAGCATGGGCTCACAATTGGCGATATCCGCAACCTCGATTCTATCTACAAGAAGCTTATGGGAAAAGATGGTGATGGTTTTGTAGTGAGAGTAGCTTTCAAGAAGCATCACAAGAAAAGGCACAGACACATTCGCAGAAGGCGTTAAGACTGCGCGTAGGTTAATTCCATTCTCTTGAACTAGCCATCCATCGCTAGAGCCAAGCCTGTAACTCAACACTATGGCAGGCTCAAACGTAGCTATTCAGAAACCCCCTCTAAACCACAGCTTCAAAAACCCGCTGTTTATGCGGGTTCAGCAGAGACAATGAAGGCATACCGAAAACAGTTGATTTCAGTATAGTATGAGTGTAAACTGTGTGCAGTCGCTTAGTACGCTCAACGAAAGGAGCCGACGATGCCAAAGCGGGTTGCGCTCTACGCGAGGGTCAGCACGGATGGGCAGACAACTGACAACCAGGTAAGGGAGCTGCGAACGGTCGCAGAGCGGAATGGCTGGCAGATTGTCGGGGAGTTTATCGACCAGGGGATTAGCGGGGCGAAAGGACGGCAGGCACGTCCACGGTTCGATGCACTCTTAACAGCGGCGGTCAGGCGGGAGTGTGATCTGATTATGGCGTGGTCGGTCGATCGCCTGGGAAGGTCGCTGCAAGACCTTGTGGGCTTCCTGAACGAGATCCATGCCAAGAAAGTAGACCTATACCTGCACCAGCAGAACATTGATACGACGACACCAGCGGGGAAGATGCTGTTCCAGATGCTGTCTGTCTTTGCCGAGTTTGAGCGAGCAATGATTCAAGAACGAGTCAAGGCGGGGCTAGCACGGGCACGGGCGCAAGGAAAACGGCTTGGACGTCCACGGGTCTCTGACGACATCGAACGGGCGGTTCGGTTTCAGCGTCGAAAGGGGCATGGCATGCTCAAGATTGCAAAATCACTTCGGATCGGTGTGGGGACTGTGCAGCGGATCGTCAATGCAGCATGATTCGCGGTAAGGGATGGTCGCTGCGAATGATTGCGCAGAGACTGGTGGTGTATCGACGGCGAGTGTGGCGCGGGTACTGGGTAATGGGCTGAGGGGTCAGTTTAATTGGAATCACTTAGAGTAATTGCTCTTGCTGTCTACTTGCACAGGCAAGGCATTGGCATTCGTGGTCTCTGGTTAAGTGAGCTAAGCCGTGAATACGACTTCTCTCTCTATCGAACCGTGGGGCGATGATATCAAAGTCCCTTGTATATCCCGATTCATATCTTCCAAAGATCGCATTGGTACAAAAATCAGCCAACTGTAGGAGTCGAGTATTTCTTGCTGGCAAGAAGAAGGGTACATCCGCAATAGTATGAAGCTGTCCCCATCGAGTACTTCCTCCTCTGAAACGTTCTCCCAAGATTTCTAAATGCCTTCTGTAACTTGATTCTGCAACAACGATAATTCCCCTTTGTTCCTGCTCCCCTCTTGTCTGAGCATCAGCATTAATTCGTCTCATATATAGGTCAAATCTGCTGGTTAAATCTTCGAATGCTCTGGTATAAGGCATTTCCCTATCCGCCAGTCTTTCCTTTTCGATAACTACCCCAAAAAGAACGCCCCTGCGATTACGAATGACCTGGTAAATATCAGCTGTTAAATTCCTGCGCTGTTCTTGTGTTAACCGATTAAATGGCTCTGAAACACGTGCTGAATCTCTCTGACGTAGTTCAGAAGCATGAACTTCAGCTGGTTCGGCGACATCTGGCAAATAATTTCTCTGAATAGTATCTACATCTTGTGCATACCAAAAAAGTTCTCGCTCGAAAACAGCAAGCCCCGCAAGGACAAAATGCCTCGCGTCGGATTGAATGCCTGATTCATCCAGATAGAGGAGGTACATACAAAACGTGAATGGCTGCAGGAGAGAGGATGGAGCTGAGGAAGATGTTATCTTCGCGAACCTTCTAGAAGTGGTTCTCTCAGCTCAGGAGGAGGATACTGATAGAAGGTATTGGTTGTCAACGCAGAACCACATTCCTGCAAGTCCCTGATTTCCTTACAGGGTTGGTTTACCTGAGAAGTTCTCTAGTCTTGGGGTAATTATTCGTATTTACAGCTGCCTAAGGTTGTTGGGATAATAAAAATGTTGTGACAAACAGAAGGCGTAAGAGTTCAACGTCCACTTTTGATTTCAGATCTCATGTATTCCACTCCGAAGAATTCAAGAGCGTTGTTAGAGCAGCCGTTAAGTTTTTTATAGGTTCGGCTGAATACAGACTCCCCCCACAGGATTCTTTCCCCGGATCAGGAGTTTACGGCTTATATTATGTAGGGGGTTTCAAGCCCTATTCGAAAATATCTGGCTCGAATGTAACTAGACGTACCCTTCCAATCTATGTAGGGAAAGCAGTTCCCGAGGGATGGCGAAAAGCGCGCACCGAACAATCAGACAAAACCAACCTATTTAGGAGATTAAAAGAACATGCTAACAGCATCGCACAGACAAAGAATTTATCTGTGAATGACTTTTACTTTCGATTCATGATCTTGGGGGGTGAGGAAATTGATCTCATTGTTCCAGTGGAGGCAGAACTAATTAGAACTTTTAAACCGCTTTGGAATTCTGCAATTGATGGATTCGGAAATCACCATGTCGGCGGGCATCGGTTTGATCAAGTTGTCTCTGACTGGGACACACTGCATCCGGGAAGACCGTGGGCGGAGAAGTTAAAGGGAGGATCTCCTACTGTGGATGCAATACTAGAGAAAATTAAGGGCTCAGTTAATTAAACCCTTTCTTCTTCAACACCACTACAGATTCATATAGCTGGTGAGAGTTTTTAGCCTTCCCCGCACGAACATTTGACTGGATGATGCTATTCCCAATTCTGGTCGCTCTGGGTATATCTATATTTACCAATTCGAGACCGACAGACTTAGCAATCAATCCAAAATATTGATCCGTTGGGATCATGATCCCTTGCAATATACTGTTCCCAATAACCACTAGCGCGATTCCGCCAGGCTTGAGAACATACTTTAAACCTTTTGCAAATTTGTAACAGTCATTAAAATATGACGCTGCATAATTTGCCCAACCATTTCCTCCGTAGACTCTCTTTTCTAGATTCATCCCCCGCAATTTCCGCAAAGTCTTTTCAATGACTTTATTAGGCGTAGAAAACTCTAGCCGTGTGCAGGCGTCTTCGCGGACTGTTTGCCAATACTTTCCAAAATTTGCGTGTTCGAGATCGTTGAAATCCGTAGGATCATCTGCAAAATTCAGCCAGTAAAGCTGTGGACGTGTGTTTCTGTTGTAATGGTAATTATTTAGATACGGAGGGGATGTAATTGCGAGATCGATAGAGTTTGCTTTTAGGTAACGCTTATAGTTAAAAAAGGAATCGTTAATTACTTTCGTTTGTGTTTTTCCATGCCCCTCCATTGATTGCGTCCAGTCAATATCCTGATACATAGCATCAAGCTTATCCGCAATCGTTCTTGCCACATCGAAATCCTCAATATTGGATTTGCCTGAGCTTTTTCGCTGCCCGAGACTTGGCTCATAGGAGTAGTTCGAATAAGAGACCATTGTTGAAGCGAATGCGAGCCTAAACAAGTCACGGATACGAGAATCGGTAATAGTTGAAATATAGTCCTGGAGAATTAATACTTTTCTAAGGACTATTGGACTATAGAATTCCCCCCTTGTCTTGAATCCGGCAGGTGCAGTGCTTTTAGGACTGTAGCCAGAAGTACTTTTGACTTTCATGAAATTCTCTAGATTTTGTATCTTTCGACGGAATACGCCAAGATTGACCGCCTTGGCACTAACCTTTGCTCGACAAGCCAACGCTGCATAAGGATTTATCTCAAAACCTACTGAGTTGTGTCCTTGGATCGTGGCTTCAACTAGCGTAGTTCCCACCCCTGCGAATGGGTCTAAAATGGTCCCCTTCTTCTTTAGATATGCATTAATGGCATCTCGGACAAATACGCTTGAAAAACCTGCGATCCAAGGAACCCAACGGTGAACTGGAAGGATTTTGTTTCCCGCAAATGCAGGATCGTGGAAACCGGATCCATTGGGAGCATTTAGTTTTGAAGTAGGCGGCGCTGCATCTTCAGAAAAAAGAGGCAGCTGTCTATTATGCCCTGCTGTGTAAATATAGTGTTTCATTCGTTAGTTGATGACTTTGAAAATGCTTGGTGATTGTTCTTAAATCTTCGCGATCACATCGGCATTGTTAATCGTTCAAAGTACCTCAATTTGTAGTCGTTTCTCCGCTAACTCTCATGTGGTGATAATTGCCTTGCACCGAACGTGAGTTTGACCAATTCGTCAGATTTCATTCTGGCTGTCAGATGCTTTCCATAGTGTTGAGAGATAATCTTTACAGATGTTCCACAGTTGGTAGCAAGCAAGAAGACATCCACCCCTTCTAACAGTCGAAACATAATGAACGTATGACGCAGGCTTTTCAAATCCCTGCGTCGCCCTTCTGAATCATAACGCAAATCCGCCTCGTCCAGTAAAGCGACAAACTGCTTTGTATTGTGGGTTGGGAAAAGTATGTCGTCTGGTCCTAGATGCCTCCGCTTATCTATCCGCTCTACGACACGTACTGCGCCGAACATTCCCACACACTCGCGCAATCCAGTTTTCCCCTTCACACGGATAAAGCAGCGATCCTTCTCGCTATGCTTATTGCCCTCCCACATTTTGACATCCTTCCTTCTGATGCTTAATGCTTCGCCAACTCTGACTCCAGTATGCGCGAGAAAAACGATGAGATCGTGGAGTTCCTGCCGAGCAAGCTTCTCTTTCGCGTGGACGCTTTGCTTAATCCGTGTAGTACTGACCTTGAGCAGCTTGCGATAGTCTTCATGTGAAAACCACGGACGGGCGACTGCTTTAACTTGGATTTGTGGCATATCTGGCAGCGCAGAGATCCATCCCTTACGCTTGGCAAATTTCAGCGTTTGTCGTATCACAATAAAGTCCTGGTGGAGCGTCTTCATGGAGATGACTTTGTTGTGGAAAAACTTCGGCTTCTCTTGCGAGTCAGTAATACGCCATATCTTGTACTTCTCTAAAAGATCTTGCGTGATGGCATGCAGAGACTTTCCTTCGAAGAATCGGTCCAGCACATTCAATTTCACTTCGTAGTCGTGTACGTGGTGAGGTGCTCGCTCTTTGAGCGCGACGCGGGTTTTCTGCTCCTCTAGCATTCCCCTTGTCGCATCGTCCCATGTCCGATCGTGAACAGGAATTCCGGTTTTTTCATAGTTGAAGCGCAGGCTGTCATAAGCTTCTTCGGCGAGCTTGATGGCTGTTCTGAGGTTGGTTTCTTTTGTTGACTTGACGTAATACTTGCCGTCAAAAAATGCGCGCCATAGATAGACCTGGCATCCGTCGTGGCGGATGACATGAAGGCGCCCATCGCGCTTCTTGTGCTGCTCAACGATCTGTGGCATAATCCGCCGCTGAGTTTAGAGTAAAACGAATAACAAAGCACTCTAATTTTACTCTAACTATATAAAAATTCGTAACTTATTGTAAATTAATATAAAACTACACAAATAGAGTGGGCGATTAGCTCAGGGGTAGAGCGCTTCCTTCACACGGAAGAGGCCACTGGTTCGATACCAGTATCGCCCACCACTTCCCCATTCCAGACCTCCAACTCACGGTTTTCATAAGGGTTGTTGGAGCCGTGCTCATCCTGGACAGAACCAGGGTGGTCGGCTACACTTTATTGTGTTGCGCCATCATGTGTTTTGAACTCTGCCGGACAAGTGAGGTTAACGATGCGGACAACAGCATGGGCCGTAGGAATGCTCTTTCTGGTCACTGTGGCCGGGTGCGCCGAAAACCGCCAGCAGCAAGCGTTGGCCGACGCGGAGGGGGGTTATACCGCTCCCGCCAGTATTTACAGTGTCATGGACCCGACTTCCTTGGTTTATACCGATGTGGCGGCGGGAGCTGCTCCGAGCGATAACCCCTGGCGTTGGACCGGCTTTGCCTTGCACCCAGCCGGAGTAGCATTGGATTACGCGATCAACAGACCGATTTACTCGCTCACCAGCCGGCTGCCCTATCTCTTCGGGTACACATCCGAAGATGCCATGCTGGATGCGCAGCGCCGATAAGATTTCGAACAGGACGGTTTTCAGATTTCACGCCCGCTTCTCCTTGGGAGAGGCGGGCGTGGCCGTTTGTCGGTTGGTAAAGGCGTTCACATTTCGTGTATGCTTTCTGGTGTGAGTCGAACCCCCTGTGATACGAGGGCCTTTGGCGCTACGCCCCTCCGGCTGTGGCTGGTCTGTGGGCTGGGGCTTAGCCTCTTGTTGAGCGGCTGCGAAACGGCAGCTCCCAAGCCGCCCCTCCCCCCATCGGAAAGCGATCTTATTCTTCTGAAGTCCGCCACGATCTGTGCGGCGAAGTCCGACTTTCTCAAGACCCATCCCGTTTCTGCGCTCAAGACGCAAGCCTGGGGCTCAGGGCAGGAGTTGATGCTGCCTGCCGATCGAAGCCCCTCCCATGGCGATGAATCGTATTTCTTCGATGAAGATGGGCTGTTGGTCGGAGCCCTCTTTACCTTTTCGTCCGGGCTCGATTTGGACCCTTACCCGGTTCTCCGCCAGACCCTGACGTTGCTGAAGCCAGCCTTGGAGTTTTATCTCAATGTGGCGAATCTGTCCTCCAAGGCGAGCATGGCGTCGAGTGTCCTCTATGAAACGGGCGATGAAAAATCCACGACGCAATATTTGGTTCTTGGCGCGGACGAGCAGTCGGCATTGCTCCAGGCCTCGATCACGATCGACCCCTATGCGCGATTGTTTTCACCCTATCGACGTGAATTCTTGGAACGGCTGCGCCGCCCTAGCAGCCAGAAGCCCGGGCAACAGCTCGACAGCCAAGGCGCGGAGGACAAGGAGCCTTTCCTGTCGCTTCAGCAATTTGCGCGGGGGCAAACCGCTCAGCTGTCTTATTGTGGGCGGCAGAACTACGAGATTGCAGCCAATGCCTATCAGAAAGCGATTGCGAGCGGTTTTACGAGTAAGGTGTGGCAGGCGGAGGTGCACCATAAGCTGGGGCTGGCATGGGAAGGAAAGGGGCAGCACGAGAAGGCCAAGGGAGAGATGCTGCAGTCGCTGGCCATTAGGCCCAACACGCCAGAAGTTCTGAACAACCTCGGCACGATCTACGGCAAGTTGGGAGAGAAGGCGAACGCCCTGGCCTCCTTCGAGAAGGCTGTCATCCTTCGGCCTAATTACGCGATCGCCCGCTACAACCTGGCCGAAGCCATCGAGTCCACGAATCCCAGGCGCGCCATCCTGGAATATGAGACCTACCTCGCTTTGGTCGAAGGTGTTCCCGAGGAAGCCAGTCGCATCGCTCTCGTCAAGCAGCGAGTGAAGGTGCTCAAACAGTAGCGGGATGGCCCGGTGAGCCCCCTATGCTCGCGCAACGCGCGGCGTGAGCAAGCCCTTGCTGGACGTGCGCAGCGGGGGACTCATCCGGGTCATCCAAGGGGAGAGTGAACGGAGAAGCTCTTTGAATATCCTGCAGGGTGACGTGGGGAGAGTCTGGCGTTTAGCGCCGGCTCTTCTCTTCTTGTTCTTCGAGCGTCTTGCAGTCGATGCAGAGGGTGGTGACGGGACGGGCCTTGAGCCGCGGATAGGGAATCTCTTCCTCGCAGCGTTCGCAGATGCCGTAGATATTCTGATCCATGCGAGCCAGCGCTTCGTCGATTTTTTTGACCAGCCGCTGTTCGCGTTCGCGGATCCTCATCGAAAAGTGTTGCTCGGCCTCCGCCGATGCCTGGTCGCTGACATCCGGGAAGGTCTCCTGGCTATTTGAACTGGTCAGGCCCTCGACGGCTTCATTGAGAATGGTCCGGCGCTGTTGCTCAAGGTCGCGA
>SXGT01623715.1_pt1 | contig 14337 bp, 13 predicted proteins | sample 3176221 | NCBI WGS metagenome assembly SXGT01 (sample SAMN11356862, study PRJNA531348) | freshwater metagenome | isolation source: freshwater sample F1-120 | place: China: Fuxian Lake, Yuxi | collected 2017-12-25
ATTCTCGACATGAAGAAGTTGGAAGTAAGGTACAACCACGAATGGCTGGAAAAGCTTTCACTGAGGGACATTCTCGGGCTCACAAGCCACTTCACCGTCCAGCAAATACTCAAGCGCGACATGTTCGCCAAGCGCTTGCGGGAAGACAATCCGATCAGCCTTACGGAGTTCATGTCTCCGCTGATGGTCGGCTCCGAGTCGGTGATGCTCGACGTGGACTGCGAAATGGGAGGCAACGACCAGCTCTTCAACATGCTTGCAGGCAGAACGCTCCAGCATGCGTACAAGAAGCGAGACAAGTTCGTCCTTACGACGAAGCTGATCGACGGTACCGACGGCAGGAAGATGAGCAAAACGTACAACAACTGCGTGTACCTCACGGACTCGGCGGAGGAAATGTACGGTCGCATACTCTCGATGCCCGACAACCTGATTCCTCTCTACATGGAGTGTTGCACCGATCTCCCAATGACCGAAGTGAAGTCAGCAGAGAAAGCATTGAAAGACGGAAAGGAGAACCCGAAGAACCTAAAGATGCGCCTCGCGCGGGAGATTGTGACGATCTACCACAGTGCAGATGCCGCAGTCGCGGCAGAAGAGGCATTCGAGAACGTGTTCAAGAACAAAGGCGTTCCGGAGGACATGCCTGAATATAAGATGAAGAAAGGGGAGTCACTGATTGATGCACTTCTTGGCAGCGGTTCCGTCACAAGTAAGTCAGAAGCGAGAAGACTGATTGAGCAGGGAGGAGTAAAGGTGAATGATGTCGTCGTGAAATCTGTCGATGCGAAAGCTGAAGAAGGTATTGTGAAGGTAGGAAAGAGGAAGTTTGTGAAGCTCAGAAAATAGGAGACCTCTCCTACAAAACCCACCCCCTCAGAGCCAGCGCAGTGCTGATAATAATCGCAAGTGAGAGAAGGAATGCTCCGCCGATGCTGCCAAAGGCTCGGGCTGACATAGTATAGGGGGGAATTACAGTCCGCTCAGAACAAGAAAGAGCACTCCTGCAAACGCAAGGAAGAAGAAGAGTACGAATCCGCCGACGCTGGAATATTCATGAGTACGCATACCCATGAAGACGAACGGAAAGGGGACTCATTACAAACAATCTCCCCGATCGACTATTCATCGTCGGGCCAACTGCCAACATCGGAAATCTCTATCGGCCCTTCACCCGTATCGACATACGTCACCGCAATCATGTCCATTGGTACGTTATGCATCTGACTTGCCATGCGAGCGGCATCGACGGGATTGTCCGCAACAACCAGCTGCGACTCATCCGTTGTCCACGATGCAACGTGCTTCCCCGCAAAGCGCTTCAGAGTGCCATCAAGCGCTCGATCGCGTAACCAATTCCATGTCTCGGCCTGATGACTGTCGATAATCTCCTGCAGAAAACCGTCGTCACCGCGCTGCAGTAAACGGCTTGCGAGGGGCAAATTGTCCGGATCATCCGCAAGCTGCTTCAGACGACCGACGTTCGCCTCTCCTCCTGCAATGCGCGTGAGAAGCGTATGTGCCCTGATCCACACCAGTTCGCGAAGGTACTCCGTCGCCGCATGCACCTGCTGTTCCTGTCCTTCCGCCTGCTGCTTCTCCCGTACCGCAAGAAGCCTCCTCACTCGCTTCGACACTAAACCTTCATCGAGCAAAAGTGTTCTGAAATAGACTCCCGCCTCCACATCATCACTGTCGAATGCAGCCGAGAAATCGTGTAAAGCCAAATCCGGATTGCTACGAATCGACATATATAATGAAAATAATACTTAATTCATAATCTGTCAATTTTTATCCCGATACAATTACATCACCCAAAGCCGAAGCATCAGCGCCGGTGCGCCCGTGAGGACCACCGAGAGAAGGAATGCCTTGCCGATACTCGAGTAAGCTTTTTTTGACATTGGACATTATAAACGTGCAGAGAAGGATTTTGTTACACGGGAAACTCTGCATCCCATCCCCTGAAGGGTGCACTGCAGCCGCCGAATGCTTGAGACGGAAGAGGGGAGTACCACGTGCAAGCTGCTTGGGTCAGGGGAGCTCATCACCCAGGAAAGAACGGAATCGCAGCTCCCGGAGCCGTCCAAACTGAAGTTCAGCTCACGACAGTCGACGAGAAGCCTTCGGCTTTCGTGGGTTCTTCCGGCCGCAAAAGAGGAACAAAGCTGAGTCATGTCATGAGTGTACACTCGTACACCCTCCCCTGCAAGTGGAAACTATGGACAACTCCCCCGCCACGATCTGCGATACAATCCAAGTCGCATGAAAAATCGCGTATGGATCATCGACTGTCTGCGAGCTTTCGCCATCTTTTCGATGATCGCCTATCACCTGGCCTACGACCTCCAAACGTACTATTCGTTTCAGATCAATGTCCATGACGGACTCTGGAAAATCTGGCAGCAAGCCGTCGCAGGGCTGTTTTTGGTGCTCGTCGGCTGGTCATTCGTCCTCTCCTGGAGACAAACGCCTCATTGGCAAAAATACACGAAAAGGGGAGTGGCAATCCTCGGATACGGCTTCATGGTCAGCGCTGCAACATTCTTCTTCGACCCGGAGACGTATGTCCGATTCGGAATCCTGCACCTCATCGGCGTATCCGTCATGATCCTGCCTCTCTTCGTAGGGCTCAGGCAATTTGCTCTCATTCCTGCGACTATGACCGCAATCATCGGAATGCAATTGCGTCATGGAACCGCTTCAACACCCCTCCTCCTGCCCATCGGACTCACGGAACCGGGATTCCGGTCAGTGGACTACTTTCCCTTGTTCCCCTGGTTTGGTGCCGTGCTCCTGGGGATAACGATAGGCTTTGTACTGCAAAACCTGCCTTCCTCCGGACCTCCAAGAGGAAAACTGAAGGAATTGATAACATTGACCTCCCGGTACTCCCTGTCGATTTACCTCCTTCACCAGCCGATACTGCTGATTGTGCTTCGATTGGCCCTTGGAAAGGCCTAAGACTAAAACATTCATGCCTCCACTCGAAAAGAGGGGAGAAACTGTTCTACTAAAAAATATATGAAGAATTTTGTCGATGATGAGTTATCCACACCTTGTGCAGAATCTAGCGAATGAGTGAGATCAGTAAATAAATGCAATTTTATTTGTCTCAGATTCAAAATACAGAGAAAGGGGAGGGAGAACAGCGATATCTTGAAAGACGCACAATGTATCTTGTACATTATTCAATATCACCCCTAACGAAGACCTGCCTCAATCCTCTTCATCAACGACGGTGATCGAAGACCCGATTGCCGGCAGTTGGTATGTCCACGGCGGCCAGAGACTTATTTCGACTTTGCTGACCTCCGGCAGGTTCTTAATGATTCGCTTCGCCTCCGAGATGTCCTTCCCGCTTACATTGTCTCGAATGTACTTTGCAAATTTTGCTCCGACCGGTGTGAGAGGATTCAAAACATAACGCTCGGAGTAGGTCAAGTCCGCGGTTATTTTTACCCAAAGCAGATCGTCGTCCCACGGAGGGATGACATAGAGGTCCATATTCTCTTTGGACAAGGAACTCGGAAGAATCGTTTTCCCTGCGGGGACACGCTCTGCCGCCTCCCCTTTCAGGATATCGAGCAATTTGTCTTCGTCGTAGAGAACTACCGTATAATCCAAGCCCCCTGAGACGGGAACCGACGCTACATTTTGACCGATGAATGACTCGGAGAGCTGGAAATTGCCGTAGACGATCTTCGTCAGATCATCTCTCTTCAACTGCACATAGTTCGTTCCGCTCAGATTATTCTCCCCGATGCGCTCGTCTTCCACCTGCTGCCTCGCGACCATCAGAAGCTCTTGTTCCAATCTCTGCTTCGCCCCCGGATGCTCCTGCGAGCCGAAAATATCCTCTTTCGTGAGCACATTGACGTACGACGTCGCCCCGCCGCTGGCTGGCTTCTCGTTGCGTGCGTACACAAGAGCTCGCTCCCGCTCCGAGAGACCGAGAAAATCCCACTTCACACCGGAAGGAACATTGCCTCGACTTCCAAGCACCTCCCCGTACTGATCGATGGGGTCGGCAACGGCTCTTACGTCCTGCTTCGTCTTCGAAGCCAATGTCAGATCGTTCTGTAGTCTAAAACGCATGCCAGCCTGATTGACGAGACGCGTCCCCTTTCGAAGCGAGTACGATTCGTCTGAGTCATTGAACACCGTCACCGTCATCTCGGCATTCGTACCGGTGAAATTCTTGCTGATCTGGTCATAGGTGATGGTGCGATCGATATGGACGGTCAAGCGCTTAAGCGGCAACGATTTGACCCGATCCGTTGGAACCGGAATGACAGCACCCGATTCCACGAGGTACACGTTCGTGGTGAATGTCTCCGTCTCCTGGTTCGACCAGATGCGAATCGTCGCGGAAGGAAGAAAACGAAGGAACACATAACCGAATGCAAGAATGCTGATGATGAGCAGCAACCAAATACGAAGCTTGGGAAGCGAGAGAAGACCGACCATCTGAAGTCTGGATCGGATGTCTCTCCTCCAGGAAACCGGGCTGAATGCGCGGACGGCTTCCGAGAGGGACGGATGTGCACGAAGAAGGATGGTCAGTTCCTTCAAGTTCTCGATGCACTGCCATCCCGCCGCCTGGGCGATGGCGAGAATACGTGCGTCCTTCGTCGCCAAAAGCAAACGACGGTCCGGGTTGAGCGCCCGAGCCTCGGAAAACATCTTGGACAGCGCCTGATCCGAAAGATGTGCGAGACTCTCCGAACCGATGACGAGGAAAAACGGCCCTGCGGATTTTCGCACCGCTCCGAGAACCACTTTGAGAGAAGATTTCTCACTGACAACGAAAACAGTGACAGGGGTCGGTGATGATTCCTTCGACTCGGACATGGTGAAGAGTATGCCTGAGTGATGGGTGAGCAGAAAGGTCCGTGCCTTCCTCCCCTATTTTTCGAGTGCCTTCAACGATGCGAATCGCTTGCCGCCGATGAACTCGAGCATCGCACCTCCACCCATGCTCACGAAGGTGTAGGCGGAGAGCGGATACTTGTAGCGAAGATGAAAATCGATGGTGTCGCCGCCTCCGATGATGCTGACAGCACCCTTCTTCGTCGCGCGAGCAATCGACTCGGCGATGCGCTTACTGGCATGGGAAAATCTGTTAAATTCGTACACGCCGAGAGGACCGTTCCACACGATCATCTTCGAGCTTTCAATCAATTCGCAATAACGTTTAACGGTGACCTTTCCAATATCGAAGATGCACATGTCCCCTTCGATGTCGTCGACGGGGAGATCGATCTTCTCAGCGGTCTCGCTGAGCTCGCTCGCAACGACGACATCCGGCGGTACATGAATTTTCGCACGCCGCGGTTTTTCGCTCTTGAGCATCAACTCCTGCGCCTGCTCCATCCCCTCCTCGTCATACTTCGATGCACCGACGGAAAATCCCCTGCCCGCGATGAAAGTATTCGCAATGCAACCGCCGATCAGGATGTGGTCGCCCTTCTTCAGGAAGTGCTCGATCACCGGAACCTTCGTCTCCATCTTGGCACCTGCAATGATGAGCGTGAGCGGTCTCTTCGGAGTCTTCACGATCGGAGTAAGGTTCTTGACCTCCTCCGCAAGCGTGAACCCCATAAACGCGGGCAGAAGTCTCGCAAGCGCAAGCATGCTCGCATGCTCGCGATGACAATTCGTGAACGCGTCGTTCACGTAAAGATCGCCAAGCTTCCTCAGTTTCTTTGCAAAGGACACGTCGTTCTTTTTCTCCTCAGGGTGAAAACGGAGATTTTCAAGCAAGACCACTTCCCCGGGCTTCGCCTTGGAAACCGTCTTCTCAGCCTCCGGACCGACACAGTCTTTTGCAAAGTGAACCTTCGTCCTCAGTAATTTCTCGAGCACCGGAACGATCGGCTTCTGACTGAACTGCGGATCGGGTCCGTTCTTCGGACGTCCTTGATGAGCGAGCAAGACAAGAATGCCTCCTCCCTTCACGACGTACTGCATCGATTTCAAAATCGCTTTCACCCTCGTGATGTCCGTAACCTTGCCCTTCTCCATCGGCAAATCGAATCCCGCACGTAGAAGCACCCGCTTCCCTGATACTCTTGCCTGATCGAGGGTGCGATAGGATTGCACGCGGAAAGCTTATGATCGTCCTTGAAAATGTGCAAGAAAATAGCAAAGGGGAAGTTACACACCCTCGCCGCTAAACCATAACTCCATTCTTCGCTCATCATCTCCGCAAAAATATCCGACGAGCACTCCCCTGTCATTGAGAACCGTATCCACTCGTTCACTTTCTTCCGCAGAGGAATCCAATCGATCGAGGAGCGGAAGTATGCTTGTTTGAAATTCCTCAGCGACAACGTATCCCCTCCTCTCAAGTAAAAACATCTCGGACAGACGAAGCTCGAGTTCCTCCTTGGTTTTCGTCCGATAAAAATCAAAAAAAGCCGACAGTCCGTGACGTCTAAACAGTTCGTTCCACGTTGTCCTCGCCTGAGACACGCACGAAGGGGCGATAAGACCGCAGACGAGAGGGCGCATGGTATCATCGTAGCAATGATTCCGACGGTCATCATCGTCTTTCTGGCAACGGCGGGAGCGTATGTATGCGCCCTGAAACTGTTTCCGCTCGTCGGTCTTCTCGATTTTCCGGAGCGCTACGGTCTGCGGCGCGGCAGACTCCCCTATCCGACCGGCATCGTCGCGGTTGTCGTCTTCATCGTCACGGCGTTCTTCATCCTGCCACTCGGACAGAAGGAAATCGGTTTGCTGATCGGAATCGGACTTCTCGCACTCACCTGTTTCATCGACGATCGGTCTCCCCTCCCCTCGTGGCTGCGACTCTTGATCCAACTGCTGATTGTGTCGTTGATTTTCGCAACAGGATCACGTATTTACACGATTACGAGCCCGCTCGGAGGGTTCCTGAAACTGGATTCACTGACGATACAGACCGCGCTGTTTGGCCCGCTGCCGATCCTGAGTGGAATATTCACGATCGTGTGGCTTCTTCTCACTATCAACGCACTCAACTGGTTCGACGGTATCGCCGGACAAGTGAGCGTGATAGCAACCATCGGCTTTCTGATGCTCGGGTGCCTCGCGCTGTTCAGGAACGGAGAACCCGATATCGCACTCCTTGCATTTTCGCTCGCAGCGATCGCCGGTGCCGGGATGCTCTTCGATTTTCCTCCGGCACGGATGCTGATGGGTGACACCGGATCGATGTTCTTCGGACTCATGCTCGGACTGCTCGGCATCTACCACGGAGGAAAAGTCGCGACGGTCTTCCTCGCACTCGGCATTCCGCTCATCGATGCGCTGTTCGTGATCGTCCGAAGGATCCTCAGCGGCCACTCCCCTCTCTCGGGGGGGCGCGATCATCTGCACCATCTGCTGCAGGACCGAGGCTGGTCGGATCGCAGGATCATTGTGCTCATGGCAGTCGTCGGGACGACATTCGGAGGATCGGCACTGTTCCTGTCGACGGCGGAGAAAGGAATCGCTGGACTCGTTCTTCTTGTGCTCATCGGCGGAATGCAGTGGGTGATTCAAAAAAAGCGCTGAGCATCACGCTGCTTCGCTGCCATGACACCACCCTTATCTCGTCGGAACCATCGGGGCGCTCCTCGACTCGAATGCTCCTCTCGTAATGATAAACACCGGCTTGTTTTGGTTGCGTGCAAGCACATGGAGCGTTGCGACTCCGTTCACAAAATCCAGAGACGAGAGCTCGGCAGGACGAATCTCTGCCTCCCCGAAATCCGACAGCACGTAGAGACGACCTGAGAAGGACGGAGAGCGCACCAAGGTTCCCTGTGCATCCAGCGCAGAAATCCTGATCTTCTGCCACGTGCGTGTCAGGACCCCCGAATGATCGATGGAAAGATGATGCACGTCGGTATTCAGGCTGCCGCTGACCGGAGGAGACGAAGGTTCATCGACGGAAGCGGTCTTCACGATATCGGTGACTGCGGGAACAGCGGATGGAGTCGGAGTCGAAACAACACCGACTGAAGTCGGAACTGAAGGAACGGACGGAAGACCCGCCCTTGCCATTCGTGAGCGCAGACGACTTGCCGTCACTTGCCTTAAGCGAAGTGCCGGAGGCAGAGAACGATCAACGGATGCCACGACATCCGCCTGCACGTTCGTGCTGCCGGATGGCACATCCGATGCAACAACCGGCTTCGGTGCAAAGTTCTGATACTGCTGGACGAACGCCATCGGATTCAACGTAAATGTGTCCAACCTGTCTTGGAACTTCGGACTGTTCACAGCTTGCACGTAGGTGAGTCCGTGTGAGGCAGCTTCGTCACTCGTGAACGGCCAATACGGATGGTACGGCGCATTCTCCTTGTCGATTTCGAAGTAAAGATGGTAGCCGGTGGGACCGAATACCAAGCCCGTATTGCCGACCGTGCCGATCTTCTGACCCTTGTGAACCACCTCGCCTTCACGTGCGAAGACCTCGTCCATATGTGCGTACGTCGACCGGAGAGTGGTTACTCCCCCCTCGCTTCCCGCATCGGGCACATTCGGATGTCTGATCATCACGAAATGCCCGAAACCCGTGGAACCCATAACGACACGTTCGACGACACCATTCGCAATCGAGACAATGGGTGTCCCGCGAGGCGCATCGATGTCCACTCCGGCATGACTGCCGTTTGGGGAATTGTAACCGCCCTTCCAGAGGGTGGAATACACCTGCTGCGAAAATACCGACGCAGTGCCGTCCGTGAGCGCCGCCTGATCGTACGAAGGCATCGGACGGAGAATGTGCTCCGGAACCTGGCTGAACATGTGCAGTTGCTTGCTACCCCCGTACTTCGACCACTCGGAATACAGCGGAATTTTTGCTATGGGCGGTACCGTACCCACAAATACAATGAGCTGATCGTCTTCCTTCCCGAGTACCGATCTCCAGAACGAATACAGACCGTGCTGCCCGACCATATTCCCGATCACGAATGCAAAGAGTGACAGCGACGCAATGAGAAACGACAAACGCTGACGCGCGACATGGAGCACGGTCGGCTTCTTCAGCTTGTAGACTGACTGTACCCGGAAACCGAGTCGAGGAGCGAGAAAGCTCATGATGTAGGATGGATGTGTGTTCTGTATTTTTCTTTGTTACTATTATAGTACTTACGCTTGATAATGTCAATATACTCCGAATGCACCCTATCGGCTTCTGGAAGCGAAGAAACACGATTTTTAGGCCGTCAACTGGCCTCTTCACTCTATTCCAAAGATCTGATGATTCTCCTGACCGGAGAACTGGGTGCCGGAAAAACCACATTCGCACAGGGTTTTGCGACAGGAATGGGGGTGCAAGACCGCGTCGTCAGCCCCACATATGCTCTGGAGCAAAGGTACTCGGCATTTACGCACATCGACCTCTACCGATTGACGAAAGAGCAAGCACAAACATTCCTCGAGCAACTCGAGAGTGGAGGCATCAAACTGATCGAATGGGCGAACAGAGTGGATCTCCAGAACGCAGATCCGCATATTCACATCGCGATCAACGAAACAAATGGAGGCCGAAGGATCTCGATACGATTCCTCGATGAAGCGGTACCGGACGATGCGGAAATCGATGACTGGATACGGAAGGTGCGAATGCCGAAGCACATTCAGGCTCACAGCGAAAAAGTGACGGAAGTGGCGGATGCGCTTGCGCTGCAACTTCTTAAGAAACATGTGCCTCTGCGACCGCAAGCACTCCATGCCGCCGCGCGGGTGCATGATCTTCTTCGGTTCGTCGATTTCAAAACATGGAACGGCGATGAGACCTATGCAAAGACCTCCGATGCGGACCAGGAAATCTGGAAATCGCTGAAAGCGACATACGGAACCCCGCACGAAGATGCAGCAGGAAAATTCCTTGAGGAACGAGGCTACGGCATCATCGGCAAGATCGTTCGATGTCACCGCGGTATGGACAAAGACGGCTCCGTCTCGGCTACGACCATCGAGCAGAAACTCCTCGCCTACGCAGACAAACGTGTCGCCTTCGACAAGGCGGTGACGCTGGACGAACGATTTGAAGATTTTATTGAGCGATATGGCAAAGGACGCAGAAGCGACCACCATGAACTCTGGCTTTCCGTCATGAAAACGATGGAACGAGAGCTCTTCCCGGAAGGGCCGCCGACGCTATAACTTGAGCGTGAGCTCTCTTGCAAACACCCCAAAAAGATCGGCACCTCGTGCAGCGTAGAACGGCACGGACGCAAGAAGCAAAAGAAGACAAATGCCGATGGTCAGAAGGGCGATGCGATGTGACTTGAGAAGCGGAAGCTTGAGATCAACATGCGGCGAGTACAGATACTGCTGCACGCTCACAGCGACGACCATCAGGTGCTCGAGAATGTAAATCTTCGGGAGGATCGTACCGAATGCTTCCAGAATCGTGAGACTGGATCGAAACACTCCGCTTGCGAGGGAGAGCGCAAGATCATGGCTCAAATACACGCCGAACGTCAGCGAGACGAAGAAGAACGCAAGATCCACGACGCTCTCGAGAAACATAGCCTTCAGAGTCATCGGAATACTGTAGTGAAAATAATCCCGATACTTCACAAAATCGAGCATCATGTGAAGAAGAATCAAGAGAGCGAAATAGCCAAGACTGAAGATGGCGGCAACGAGGAACGTGCCGACGAGGTACGCCGCATGGAAAGCGGGAATATCGTCATGCTCGTGCGCAAACAGTCTGAATTTGTACGTAAGCGTGTGCATATATTTGTATTTTTCTTGCGTACATTATAACACATAATAACTATATTTTCAACTGTAGAAATTCCTGGGTCCCTTCCAGCCGATCGGGAAATAGTCTTCATCGACTTTTGCACCTTTGAAGTCGTGCGGATACCGGTACCCCTTCCCGTACCCGTGCTGCTCCTTCATGGCTTTGACGGGAGCATTTCGAAGATGCATGGGAACCTCGAGGGACGGTGAGGAATCGAGAGCGGATTTTGCTCCAGCCATCGCCATTTTCACGGCATTGCTCTTCATCGCAGACGCGAGATACGTGCATGCCTGCGAGAGGAAATACTCACCCTCGGGTAAGCCGACCTTCGAAAATGCTTCCCAAGCCGACACCACGAGCGGAAGCGCATGCGGATCGGCGTTGCCGATGTCCTCACTCGCGAAAATCGCCATGCGACGGAAAAGAAAATTCGGATCCTCGCCCGACTGCAACATCTTATACATCCAAAGCATCGCGGCACTGGGGTCGCTTCCCCGAAGCGTCTTGATGAACGCGGAGATCGTATCGTAGTGATCCTCTCCTTTCTTGTCGTACCGCATGCCCCGCTGCTTCAGAAGCTTCTCAGCATCTTTCCGTGTGATCTTCGTACCGATCATGAGCACCGCAAGCTCGAGAAGATTCAGTGCGATTCTTGCGTCCCCGTTGCTCATCTCCGCAATTTTTTTCACAGCATCCGGATGCATCTGAATTTTGCCGCTGAAACCATCTTTGTTCATCAGCGCACGCAGCAATATTTTCTCGAGTGATTCGACAGAATGCGGTTTCAGTAGGTACACCTGCGATCTGGAGAGAAGCGCACTGTTAACGGAGAAGTACGGATTCTCCGTCGTCGCTCCTACCAACACGATGCTCCCGCTCTCGACCGAAGGGAGAAGCGCATCCTGCTGAGATTTGTTGAAACGATGAATTTCATCGATGAAGAGCACGGTTCTTTGTTTGAGAGAATCCTTCATCGATGCAGCCTGCGCACAAACGTCCTTGATGTCCTTCACGCCGCTCGTCACAGCGTTCAACTGACAGAACTGCGCTTTCGTCGCTTCCGCAATGATTTTCGCAAGTGTCGTTTTTCCCGTACCCGGAGGACCGGCAAAAATCACCGAGGAAAGAACATCCTCCTCGATAGCCTTTCGAAGCGGCGTGTCTTTTCCAACAATGTCCTCCTGACCCGCAAAATCGTCGAGGGTGGTCGGACGGAGCCGGTACGCGAGAGGGGCAGACATGTCCATGGAAATGGATGATAGCACTCCCAAGCAAACGTTCTACGCGCTCTAGCTGAAACTACAATTCTTCCATAAGATAGCCAACGTTGTCTTTCGGGACGTAGCTCAGTTGGCAGAGCGCCTGGTTTGGGACCAGGAGGTCGCGAGTTCGAGCCCCGCCGTCCCGACCATTGATTCACTGCACCGAAAGTATTCTATTGCTCCGGATTCTCAGTCACTTCATCTTGCTTCAGAAGTCTCTGTGCAAAACGAAAGACAGAGTTCGGCGACCTTTGTGGTCGCCTTCCCCTGAATCCTTCATTCAAAACCTGCGCAATCAGAGAGTAACTGAGTGCGCCTTCATGCAAACCTCCGGAATAACGATACGTCGAGGACTGGTCAGCCAAAATCTTTCGGAGCGCATCCGCTTCTTCAGGCAACCAGTGCGGTTTCTTTTTTCTGCGACTACTTCGTCGAAGCGGAGCGACAAATCCGTCCGGATGAAAAGTGTATGCACCTTTCTTGCCGCCGATGGTTCGGTTCCTCTCTGCAAGTTCCCGGTACTCAGCCCTGCTGAGAACTGAACGAAGAATATTCGAAATGACCGCTTGAGCAGCCCGAAGATTCTGTGCGGCGAGTTCCGGAAGCAGGCCCTTAGCCACATCACTGATGGTCTCGCCTTCCGAGAGAACCCTCTGCTGTACGACAATGGGATTGGGGTATTCTTCCATATCGATCAAAATACAATATTTTACAAGTATCGGCAATAGACACCGCAGAACGCAGTTCCAGAACTCTGGAAGTGAAAAGAAATTCGACGTAGTCTTGAGGAGATAAATCCAGATTGAAAATCATGAGCAAGCGAAACGCCATCGGCACTTTTCTCTCGGGGATGCTCCTTGCGATTCCGTTCTTCGCACACGCTCAGACACTCCGGATCACGCCGTCTCTTATCGATTCGGCTCGATCCGTGGAACAAGCACTCGAAGAGAGTGAAAGTCATGCATCGACGACGATCGAGGGTGAAGGAAAAATCGTCATGCTCACGTACAGCAGCAGCAAGCCACTCGAGGTCTTCATGGTTCCGATGGAAGCGGAGAACAGCTATACGCCAACCGACTACATCAGGTTCACCCTTCCTCAAACCGACGAGGGTACCGTTGCAATCGATCTGACGGTATCGCCCGGATGGTCCCCGACCTCAAAGCAGTGGATCGTCACGCTCCTCGGAAGAGAGAAGGATTCCGATGCGGCGTTCAACGATATCCGATTCACGAATGACGATGCACGCTCCGTCGCCCGCATCGCAGCCGGGCACTTGTTCACCGAGGAATTCTACTCACCAAGCAGCGTGCACGCTCTGCGTGGATACCGTGTCCTCGGAGTATCGGTGACGATAGTCCTTGGAATACTTGTCCTCTTCGCATCTGCAATCTGCCTCTTATTCGTGCCGAAGAAACATCGCCGGACATCGGTGCTCCTGACGTTGATAGTAGCGAGCCTTCTCTATCAGGGGCGGTTCGCCGTCGACCTTCTTCGCTTCTCGCTGCAACACGCTGCCGAGTATGCAAGCGGCACCTACGATGAAGCCGGATCGATCCACGCCATTGCGGAAAATCTGAGGGAACTCAGGAAATCGGAAAAAACGACTCTGGTGTACGTCTGCCGTGACGGAACGAACTTCAAAGAAAAGCTTCTTCGGTACTTCACGTATCCGATGCGCATTTCTTCTGAGGCAGAAACTGCCGCCACCGCCGACTACGCGGTGGTCATGAACAAATTCAAGTGGGGCTTTGAAACGACGGTGACGAAGGAAGCGTCCAATGTGCGCCTCAAGTGCGGAGACCTCGATCGCGACGCAAAGCGACTGAACACCTTCCCCGGCGGGGAAATACTCTTCCTGCTTCCGGCTTCGAAACCCCCTTCCTCACCCGAATAATCCGATGATGCAAACCCTCCTCTTCTCCGGCATCGTAGCGCTACTCATCCTCGAAGGAGCACTCATCTCTTTCCTGATTCTGAAGGAAAAGAATCTCTTGCTTCACCTGTCGCTCGGCTTGCCGATCGCGGCGGTTCTGAATGTGCTCGTGATCTTCGACTGGACACTGCTTGGCGTCGATCTGTCTTTCGGATTGCTGATCGGCGAGCATGCGATCATCACAGCGATTCTCGCATACCTCGCAAGCAAAAAACGTGCCATCACCGTTTCGGAATACGTACAGCAGGGGCCGCTCTCCCGAGCAAGCAGCCTTCTTGAGTGGGTGTGCATGGCACTCATCGGCGCAACCGTCATCTACAGTTTCACGCATGCCGTACTCCTGCCGACCTTCCAGTACGACAGTGCGACGAACTGGACCATGCGATCGGCAATCAGTTTCAACG
>SXGT01669711.1_pt1 | contig 14333 bp, 6 predicted proteins | sample 3176221 | NCBI WGS metagenome assembly SXGT01 (sample SAMN11356862, study PRJNA531348) | freshwater metagenome | isolation source: freshwater sample F1-120 | place: China: Fuxian Lake, Yuxi | collected 2017-12-25
GCGACCGTGCCGCTGGTGGCCGACGGGCCGGCGCAGCCGACCCCGCCGGCGCCGATGGTGACCGCGCAGCACTCGCCCGAGCCGCTGGCGATCTGGCCCAGCGCCGATCGATCGACCACTGGCTCGGCGGCGTCGGGCGAACGTGCCGTACAGACCCTGCGCACGCGGCGGCGCTGGCCTCTGGCGGTGGCGATCGGTGCGACCGTGGCGTGCGGCGGCCTGGCCGTGTTCATCGCGACCCGCGGCGAGCCCGCCGCCAAGCGCCTGGTGACCGGTCCCGAGGATCCATGGTCGGGCGAAGGTCCGGCGCCGGTGATCGTCGTCGATGCCGGACTCGTCGACGATGGAGGGACGCCGATCGAGCCGCTGTCCGACGAGGCGAAGGCCGAGGTGCGCGAGGGCCTGGCCGCGAGCGCGCGCCGGCATGCGCCCGACATCGAGGGCCTGCTCGGCGTGGCCGTGGCCGAGGTCCGGCGCCGGCCCGAGCTGGCGATCGCGTTCGCCACGCTGCGCGCGCAGCCGATGCTGCGCGGGGCGGTGGAGGGCATGATCGGCACCTGCGACCTGCCATTCGGCGATCAGGCGGCGTGGCTGTCGATGTCGATCGTCGGCGCGCTCGGTGCCTACGATCTCATCGCCAGCGGGACATGGACGCGGGCCGAGATCGAGGCCTGCGTCGCGGGCGAGGGCGGCAAGGTCGTGCGCGCTGGCGACGACGACACGCTGTCGCTGGTGACTCCGAGCGGCGGCGCCGTCCGGGTGATCGGCTGGATCGACGAGCACACCTTCGTGGCCTCGACCCGGAGCGACGCGGACCGGAAGTTCATCGCGGCCCGCCTGGCGCGGCCGCCCAAGAGCACCCGCGTGCTCGAACTGGCCGACGGCATCGATCGGCGCGCCTCGCTGTGGCTGGTGGCGACCAGCGCGAGCCTCGGGCGCGCCGTGGAGTCACCGGTCCTGCGCCGGGCCGACCTGACCGCGCGACTGTCGATGGGCGAGCTCGACGAGGACGGCGAGCCGGCGATGGGCTTCCAGATCGCGACCTACTTCCCCGACGAGGTCGCCGCCCGCGCCGGCCTCGACGAGATCACCCGGTCGCTGTCGGAGCTGACCGATCACGTCGCGTTCGATCTGGTGATGCCGAAATGGACGGTGCGCCGCGACGGCACCATGGTCCAGATCCACGGCATGGTCCCCGACGGCCTCACCGCCAAGCTCCAGCGCACCATGGTCGACTTGCTACCGTGAGTGTGCAAGAAACCGGGGTGGCCATGGCCGACGCCAGTCTCGACCGACCGCTCGTCATCGGCATCGCCGGTGGCACCGGCTCGGGCAAGTCCACGGTCGCCCACAAGCTGGCCTCCTCGATCCCGGCCGAGCGCTGCGCTGTCATCGATCACGACAGCTACTACTTCGATCAGGGCCACCTCTCGCCCCAGGCCCGCGCCGAGATCAACTACGACCACCCGTCGAGCCTGGAGAGCCGGCTCCTGGCCGAGCACCTGCGCGTCCTGCGCAGCGGGACCGGCGTCGACGTACCGATCTACGACTTCGTGACCCACACCCGCCGCGCCGAGACCCGGCGCGTGAACCCGGCGCCGGTGGTGCTGGTCGAGGGCATCCTGGTCTTCGTCGATCCGGCGCTGCGCGAGCAGATGGACATCAAGATCTTCGTCGACACCGACGCCGACATCCGGCTCATGCGCCGGATCCGGCGCGATCTCGAGCAGCGCGGCCGCAGCTTCGCCTCGGTGCGCGACCAGTACTACGCCACGGTGCGGCCCATGCACCTCGAGTACGTCGAGCCCAGCAAGCGCTGGGCGGATCTGATCGTGCCCGAGGGCGGCGACAACAAGGTCGCGCTCGACGTGTTGCTCGGCCGCATGGGCCGGGTCGCCTTCGGCGCCTGATGGTGGCGACCTACGGCCATTTCGGGATCCAGGTCGCCGAGTAGCCGAGGCCGCGGCCGCGTTCACGCCGTGGAACGCCGACGATCATCACGCGCTCAGCGGCCGTCGCCGGAGCCGTCGCCGGTGGGCGGGCGGGGGATGCCGACGCCGGGGCGGGTCTTGTTGTCCTCGGCGGCGCCGGAGACGGCGTCGACGGGGACGCCGGGGATGGTGCTGGTGCGGCGCTTGGCGCGGCGCTCGTCGATGCCCATGGCGAGCACGGTCATGTCATCGCCGGGCGGCGCGTTGCCGATGTGGCTGTCGACGTCCTGGAGGATCGACTTGACCACGTCGTCGGCCGAGCCGCGGGCGGTGCGCAGGCGGCGCGACAGGCGCTTGACGCCGTACTCGTTGCCCTTGGCGTCGCGAGCCTCGAGGATGCCGTCGGAGACCAGGACCAGCATGTCGCCGGAGTGGAGCTGGACCCGGGCCTCGCCGACCTCGAGCTCGTTGACCACGCCGATGGGCACGATGTGGGCGCGGTCGGCCTGGAGCGGGAAGACCCGCTCGCCCCGGCGCAGGAGCGGCACGCAGTGGCCGGCGTTGGTGAACACCAGCGTCCGCGACTCGAGATCGTAGATGGCGTAGACCAGCGTGGCGAACATGCCGTCGTCGCCCATCTTCACCATCTCGTCGTTGACCCGGCGCAGGAGCCGCGCCGGCGTGCGCGAGATGCCAGCGCGCGAGCGCAGCTCGCTGGTCAGGCGCGCCATGTAGAGCGCGGCGCTGATGGCCTTGCCGGCGACGTCGCCGACGGCGAGCGCGATGTGGCTCTCGTCGTGCCAGATGAAGTCGTAGAAGTCGCCGCCGATCTGGTAGGCCGGCTCGTAGTGCACCGCGAAGTCGAGCCCGACCACGTTGGGCACGTCGTGGGGCAGGAGCGAGCGCTGGATCTGCCTGGCCACCCGCAGGTCGCGCTCGAGCCGCTCCTTCTGCACGAGCTGGGCCTGCATGCGCTGGGCGTGGATGGCGAGCGCGGTCTGGTAGGCCACGTTCTGCAGGAGATCGACGTCCTCCTGCTTGAAGCCGGTGGTGCGGGCCTCGACGTAGATGACGCCGTACTGGTGATCGCCGGCCGACAGCGGCGCACCCATGCGGGTGCCGGCAAGCTCGCCGTCGCCGCCCGACGGCTTCGACGACTCGCCGAGGAGGACGCCGCGGCGATCCTGGACCACGTGGGTGATGATCGTGCCGGGCACGCGCAGGTTGCCGCCGAAGCCGCGGGCCCGGGTCTTGTGGAACTTCACCTGCAGCTCGCCCGAGCGCTCCTCCTCGACCAGCACGCCGACGGTCTCGGCCTGCGGGAACATGTCGAGCAGGTGACCGACCACGGTCTCGACCAGCGCGTCGGCGTCGGTGGACTTGGCGGCGGCGTCGAGGATGGCGGTGATCGCGGCCAGCTTGCGCTCGATGAGGCGGAAGTTGCGGAGCTCGGTCGGCGCCGCCAGCACCGCCGATGTGCGCATGAACTTGCCCGAGTCGGTGTCCTCGCGGCTCTTGAGCACCGGGCCCTGAGCCTCGACGATCGTGAGGTGGGCGTCGCTGGTCGGCGTGCGCGCACCGTGGCCGTCGGTGTCGGGCGAGTCGACCCGGATGCGGTTGGACGCGATCGTGATCTCGTCGCCGTGGGCCAGCGGCAGGGCCCCACTCAGGCGCTGGCCGTTGACGAACGTCCCGTTGTTCGAGCCCAGATCCTCGAGCGCCCAGCGCAGACCGTCGGGGCGGATGCGGGCGTGCTGCCGCGACACCCGCATGTCGGGCACGAAGATCTGGCAGTCGGAGCGGCGTCCGATGATGTACTCGCCATCCGCCAGCTTGTAGCGGCGACCCGCGTTGGGGCCGGCGATGAACACGAGCGCGGGCATCCGGGGTGCGAGGGTCTATACCACCGCGCACCGGAGAGTAGATCGCGCGCTGGTGAAACGGCGGCGCGGTGGCTGACACGTTATGCAACCAGCTGCAGATATTGAGGGTTTCGGGTAGCGATGGGGATCCCGAAGCCCCCTCACCTTGACCCCCGCCCCCGGGGACGGTACGTCACGTCGGTGCAGGCTCTCGGTAACTTCATCGGTGGTGTGTTCGTGGCGCCGAGCGGCGGCGCCCTGGTGTCGAAGAACCCGGCCGCCGACGGCGCCGTCGTGTTCGAGACCGGTGCCCGGGTCGAGGCCGTCGCCGACGCCACCGCGGCCGCCACCACGGCCCAGCGGGCCTGGGCTCGCCTGACCCTCGCCGAGCGCGCCACCGCGCTTGGCAGATGGAAGGACGCCATCGCCGCCCGCGCCGCCGATCTCGCCGAAGCGATCGTGCTCGAGACCGGCAAGCTGCGCAGCGAGGCCCAGCAGGAGGTCGCGACCGTCCTGGCTCGCTTCGACGTGGCCCGCGCGCTCCTCGCCGCCGATCTGCGCGAGGGCGCCATCGCTGGTTCGCCGCACGAGCAGCTCCGCTACCACCCGCTCGGCGTGGTCGCCGTGATCGGTCCCTACAACTACCCGGTGCACCTGTGCCACGCCCACGTGGTGCCGGCGCTCCTGGCCGGCAACACCGTGGTGGTGAAGCCGTCAGACATCACCCCGCTGGTCGGCCAGCGCTACGCGGAGACCGCGCTGGCGTCGGGGCTGCCCGCCGGCGTCTTCAACCTGGTCCAGGGCACCGGCGCTGTCGGCGCCGCCCTGGTCGCCGATCCGGCGGTGCACGGCCTGTGTTTCACCGGCAGCTACACCGTCGGCCGCCGCATCCAGGAGGCCGCGCTCGATCGGCCCGAGCTCCTGGTCGCGCTCGAGATGGGCGGCAAGAACACCGTCGTCGTCCTCGACGACGCCAGCGTGCGCCAGGCCGCGCACGAGATCCTGGTCGGCGGTTACCTGTCGGCCGGCCAGCGCTGCACCGCCACCGATCGCGTCCTCGTACATCGCAAGCTCTCGGGCGCACTCATCGATGCCTTGCGCGTCGCCGCCCCCAGGCTGCGCTTCGGTCACCCCGACGACGCCGGCAGCTTCGCCGGTCCCATCGCCACCGCCGCCGGCCGCGATCGCTTCGAGGCCGCCCTCGAGGCCGGGCGCACGGGTGGCGCCGAGCCCATCGTCGCCGGGGAACGCCTCCCCGGCGGCTACTACCGCACCGCGTCCCTGCACCGGCTGCCCGACGGTCGTCACGACGTGCCCGGCTACACCGACGTCGAGCTGTTCGGGCCCGATCTCGGCGTCGAGGTCGTCGACAGCGACGACGAGGCCATCGCGGTGGTCAACGCCAGCCCCTACGGCTTCGCCAACGCGGTCTTCACCGGCTCGAGCGAGCGCTTCGAGCGCTTCTACCGCGAGACCACCAGCGGCATCCTGAATCGCAACCGCTCGACCAACCTGGCCAGCCCGCGCCTGCCGTTCGGCGGCGCCGGCAAGAGCGGCAACTACCGTCCGGCCGGCTCGATGGCCCACCGCAACGTGGTGGTCCCGGTCGCGGTGCAGGACAACGTGATCGGCACCATCGCCACCCATCCGATGCTGGCCGATCACCTGCCGGCGTGGGATCTCGACCGGCTCGAGCGCCAGCACGCCGCCGAGGACGCCACCGAGGCCGCGCGCTCGCTGGTCGAGGACGCCCGGCCCATGGGCCTGCGCCGTCCGAAGGGCGGACAGATGCCGACCAGCGACTCGTGGCTCATCCGGCTCTACGCCGGCGATCGCGTGGTGCGCGAGAAGAAGCCGGCGGTGTTCGATCATCTGCGCTCGGCCGGGCCATGGTTTGTCTCGGTCGACGCCGAGCCGCTGTCGATCCTCGACGGCATGAGCCAGACCGCGACGGTGTGCGGCGGTTTCGCGGAGGATCCGGTGGTGCGCGGCCTGGTCGAGGGCGCGTTCGGCGACACCCTCACCGGCAACGAGGACACCGCGGTGGGCGAGACCTGGGCCGCCGCCGAGTACGCGGCGACCCTGCGCCACCTGGTGCCCGGGCTGCCCCACGTGATGTTCACCGCGTCGGGCGCCGAGGCCAACGAGAAGGCGCTGGCCTTGTGTCGCCTCAACGCCTCGCGCAAGGACGCCACCCGGATCCTCGCCTTCGAGGGCAGCTTCCACGGCCGCCTCTTGCTGGCGCTGCACGCCACCCACAGCCCATCCAAGCGCGCGCCCTACGAGCTGCCCGGCTACGAGGCGACGTTCGCGCCGTTCCCGGTGTGGAACACGCCCGGCGACGAGCCGGCCGCGCCCGGCGGCTTCTACGCCGCCTGTGCCGCTGGCGACATGGACGATCTGGTCGAGCGCTATGGCGACGCCAAGAACGATGCGCTGCTCGCCGCCGAGGTCGCCAGCCTGCGCCGCGTCCACGACGAGCTCGCCACCGGCCAGTACATGTGCGTGATCGTCGAGCCGATGCAGTCGGAGGGCGGCGATCGCTACGGCACCGAGCGCTTCTTCCGGGCCCTGCGCCTGCTCACCCGCCGCCACGACACGCTCCTGGTCATGGACGAGGTCCAGACCGGCTTCGGCCTGGGCGGCGGCTTCGCCTGGCACTCGCGCTTTCGCCTGCTCACCCATCGCGGTCAGCCCGACTATCCCGACCTGGTGACCTTCGCCAAGCGGGCCCAGGTCGGCGTGGTGATGTCGCGCTTCGAGGATCCCGAGCCGTCGAGCGCGCACAACGCGTCGCTGGTGCGCGGCCGCATCCACGCCGAGATGATGTCGACCAGCCACGCCGCCAGCCGCATCGAGAAGCTGGTGGCGCCGCGCCTCGAGGCGGTGGCCCGGGCGTTCCCGCACCTGGTCACGTTCCCGCGCGCCTGCGGCTACGCCTTCGCCTTCGATCTGCCGACCCCGGCCATCCTCGACGCCTTCATCGGCCAGCGCTTCTGGCGCGGCGCGATCGTGTTCGCCGCCGGCACCCGGACCGCGCGTTACCGCCTGTCCGAGACCTACAGCGTGCGCGAGATCGACATGCTGTTCGACGCGGTCCGCCGCTCGCTGTCGTGGATCGACGCCCACCCCGGACAGAAGCCGCCGGAGTGGGAGGACATCCTCGAGCCACCGCCGGTCAAGGCACCGATCATCCCCGACGGCGTCTCGTTCCGGACCGTGGCGCACACCGAGGCCATGGCGCTCCTGCCGGCGATCCTCGACATCGAGTACCAGGTCTACGAGCCGGCCCGGCGCACGCCCCCGGCGGAGATCCGGATCGCCCTCGAAGATCCCGAGGGCTCGGTGGTGATCGCCGAGAAACAGGGTGACGGCACCACCGCGCTCATCGGCTTCGCCATCGGCGCGCCGCTCGAGGTCAGCAAGGACGTCGAGGGCTGCGACGGCGATCCGCTGCTCGGCCATCGCAACACGATGTACTCGGTGTCGGTCACGGTGGCGCCGGGCTTCCAGGGCACGGGCATCGGCCGGCGCTTGAAGGAGCTCCAGCTCCGCGACGCGCAGACCCGCCGCACCGACGACGGCCAGCCGCGTTACCGCCACGTCACCGGCCGCAACCGCATCGGCCGCACCGCCCAGATGACGCACCTCAACCGCGTCTTCGGCGCCCACGTGGTGTCGATCCTCACCGGCCAGTACGAGGATCCCGAGGGCCAGGCGCTGTACTACCGCATCCCGCTCGGCGGCATCGCGCCCGATCCGGTGCGGCGCGCCGAGGTGGTGGCCAGCGGCCGCACCCGCTGGGCGGCCGGCGCCGCCGTGCCTGGCGGACTCGACGCCGCGACCGGGCTCACTCGCGTCCTGGCGACGGCGCCCGAGAGCCTGCGCGCTGCCGAGGCGTCGGGCCTGCTCTACGGTCCCGCGGTCAACAAGATCACGCTCATGAACTACGTCACGCCCGGCATGGTGCGGGCGATCGAGTGGGTGGGCGCGCTGGCGCCCGAGCTGCCCCACATCTACCTCACCTCGTCGCGCGACGAGACCGTCGACAAGACGCTGCGCCTGCTCAAGGGCAGCCGCAAGCAGGCGCGGGTCGCCATCGGCCTGGCCGGCGGCTACTACGGTCACACCGCGGCGTCGTGTCGCTCGCTGTCGGATCCGGCGGTGCACCGCGGCGGGCCGCCACACTTCGCGTGGCCGCGCATCCCGCACCCGGCCGAGGCCGGCATGGCAGCGTCGATCGCCGCGTTACGCGAGGCGGTGACCGCAGCCGGCGGCGCCCAGCACGTGTACGGCTTCTTCTACGAGCTGTGCCAGGAGCGCACCGGGCGGGTCTTGCCCCGCGACTTCATGGCCGCGCTGGCGGCGCTGCGCGACGAGCTCGATCTACCCATGATCGCCGTCGAGAACACCACGAGCGCCTACCGCTCGGGCCTGGGCACCTTCGCGTCGGGCGCGTCGGGGCTGCGGCCCGACGTGCTCGCGTGGTGGGGTGGGGCCCAGACCGGCTACCTGCACGTGGCGTCGCGCTGGTTCGTGGCCACGCCGCTGGCGCTGGTCTCGACCTGGGACGGCGACGAGCTGTCGCTGGTGCGCAACCACCACCAGCTCCGCGCCGCCCGTCATGTCGACGTCGCCGCCGGGGCCGCTGCCCTCGACGCGGCGCTGACGCCGCTGGCGGCGACCTTGCCGGCCGCCGGCCTCGGCCTCTACCGGGTCATCGACGCCGGCGAGCGTGCCGACGCGGTGTTCGCGTTTTGCCGCGATCGCGGCGTCTTGCTGCGCCGCTTCCCGGGCGGTCGCCTGGGCGTGGTGCCCGCGCTCGATCAGGCCGTCGCCGTCGGCGAGCGCCTGGGCGCGGCGCTGGCGGAGCTCAGGTGATGCGGATCCTCGAGCTGCCGGCGGGAGCCACGCCGCGGCGCTGGGGCCAGATCCACGGCGAGAGCTTCCGCGGCGAGGTCAAGGCGCTGTCCGCGATCCGGACGTACCTGTGCACGCGGGTCGGCGGCTTCCCCGATCGCACCAGCGTGCTGGCCGCGGCCGAGGCCCACCTGCCGGTCCTGGCCCGCTATCACGCCGGCTTGTACGAGGAGCTGTGCGGCATCGCCGAGGGCGCGGCGGTGACGCCGGCCGAGGTCGTCGTCGCCAACCACTACACCGACCTGCGCGACCTGTCGCCGGATCCCACGAGCTGGCGTCCGGCGCCGGAGCAGGCCGTCGACAGCGACGGCGGCTGCAGCGTGATCTGGGCCGAGACGCCGTCCGGGCGGATCCTGGCCCAGACGTGGGACATGCACGCGACCGCGATCCCGTACGTGATGATGTTGCACGTCCCGGCCAGCGCCGACGGCCCCGAGACCTGGGTGTTCACGCTCACCGGCTGCCTGGGGCTCACCGGCCTGAGCACGGCCCGGGTCGGCATCGGCATCAACAACCTGTACTCGAACGACGCCACGCTCGGCGTGGTGTGGCCGGCGATGGTGCGGCGCGCGCTGCACCAGCCCAGCGCCGCCGCCGCGCGCGACGTGGTCGTGGGCAGCCCGATCGGGTCGGGCCACCACTACATGGTCGCCGATCGCCGCGACGCCTTCGCGATCGAGACCTCGGGCGTCCTGCGCAAGGTCATCTACGCGTCGTCGTCGTCGGGCGCCAACCCGTCGCGCTCGTCGTACTGCCACACCAATCACTGCCTCGACGCCGACGTCGCCGCGGTGTCGTCGATCTCGCCGGCCAGCACCACCCGCGAGCGCCTGCGCTGGCTCGAGGCCAGCCTGGGCGCCGCGCCCATCCGCGATCTCGACGACGTCTGGACCCGGATGGGCTCGCAGGACGGCTGGCCGAAGAGCATCAACACCAACATGTCGACGCCCGAGAACCCGCACGGCACCGCCACCTGCGGCGCGGTCGCCATGAACCTCGACAGCGGCGAGGTCTGGGCCCAGGCCGGCTTCGTCACCAACGTCGCCGCCGAACGCTTCCGCGTCGGTTGACCGATCGACCGGGGCTACTCGAGGACGACGAGGTCCTGGGTGCTGCTGGTGATCTGCATCAAGGCGCCGCCGTCGGCGAGCGGGGTCAGCTCGCCGAGGAAGGTGTGGCGGTCGAGCGCGACCTGGTGGACGCGCTCGGTCTTGCCGGTGGTCCGATCGTGGCGATCGACGACGCCGCGCTTGGCATCGTAGATCCACAGGGCCTGGCCGTCGGGAGCCCAGGCCAGGTTGATCGCGACCCCACCCGGCGCGACCAGGGTTGGCTGACCGCCGGGCGGCACCAGGAAGACGCCGTTGCGGGTTTGCTGCTCCCAGTGCACGGCCAGGGTGCCGTCGGCCGGGCTGACCGCGAGGCCGAAGGTCCAGCCCAGGCTGGGATCGAACGTGATCCCGACCTGCCGACTCTCGCGATCGATCCAGGCGAACGTGGTGTGGTCAGCGCGGAGGTACGCGACCCGCTGGTTGTCGAGCCAGGTCGGATCCGAGTACTGCGAGGCGTCGGTGACCGGCAACGCGGTGCGGGTCGCGGTCGCGAGCTCGATCACCACCAGCTCGACGTGTTCGCCCCTGGCGAGCGCGACCGCTAGCCGTGCACCGTCGGGTGACCACGAGGCCCCGACCACGCCGGTCGCGAGAGGAGCCGGCCGCGCCTCCAGGCTCGCGAGTGGGACCACCCGCAACGCCCGGTCCTCGTCGCCCCGACTGTCGACCAGCGCGACCTGGGTCCGATCGGGAGAGAGCCGCAGCTGGGTGTCGGACGAGCCGACCGCCATCGGCGTGGATGTGCCGAGGCGCTCGAGGCGCCAGGCGCTCCGTGAGGTGAGCCCGAGCAACCGGTCATCGGGCATGCGGCCCACGATCTCGTTGACGTCGGACGGCACGATTCGCGATCGCACCGTCGCGCCGCCCTCGATCGGATGGCGCTCGAGCACGCGACCGCGGTTGGTCCCGACCAGCTGACCGGCGTGCGAACCATCGGCGTCGACCACCACGCCGCGATCGGGCACGTGATCGAGCACGAGCCTGGGCGCCGTGCAGCTGCGATCGGTGCGGACCAGCGACATGGTCTGGTCGCGGTGGAGGAGGCCGACGAACAGCGCGCCACCGGCGGCGGTGATGTCGCGCAGGAACTCGTACTCGCCGGGCACGGGGCAGCGGGTCGAGGGCACGTCCTCGTCGAGGGGCGTGATGCGCACGGTCCTGGCCGTGCCGGTGATGCTCGCGACCTCGCGCGGTCCCGAGAACGTCGCCTCGCGCCACGCCGCACGCTCGAGCCGTTCGACCGCACCGGTGGCGACGTCGACGATGCGGAGGAGCGATCGCTCGACGTCGACGGTCGAGGTGAGGAGGAGCCGGCGTCCATCGGCCGACCACGAGAGCGTGACCACCTCGCCGGCCGCAGGCAGGAGCGTCCGCAGGGCGCCGTCGACCGCGGTCGACACCAGGACGAGGTCGTCACCGGCGATCGCCGCCACCTGCGTGCCGTCGGGCGAGAGCGCGGACAGACCGAGGTCGCCGCGGAAGGTGAGCTGGCGCGGCGTGAACGGGGCGCCGGTGTCGGTCGCGACGTCGGGCGATCCTGTGCCCGATCGCGGTGCCGCGGCTCCCGATCGCCCGCGGTCGCGCGACGACACGAACCAGATCGCGCCACCGGCCAGGGCGGCGATGGCGACCCCGGCGCCGATCACCACGCCGGTTCGTCCGGCGAGGGCCGGCATCCGCCGCCGCAGGCCGCGCTCGAGCTCGGCGAGCAGCGCCGTCATCGACGGCCAGCGCTCGCCGGGATCGAGGCGGAGCCCGCGCACCAGGGCGTCGCGCAACCAGCGCGGCACGGCGCGGCCCGGCGCCGGCGGACGCACCGGCGTGCGCAGCGAGTCGCGCAGGGCGGCGAGCCCGCCGCCCGCCGGCATCTCGAACGGCCGCACCCCGTACAGGCCCTCGTGCAGCGACACGCAGAAGCTGAACTGGTCGGCGCGGGCGTCGACCACCTTGCCGTCGAGCTGCTCGGGCGCCATGTAGGCCGGCGTGCCCAGCAGATCGCCGGCGCGGGTGAGCTGCACCGCGAGCTGGCCGCCGTGGGGTGCGACGTCGTCGTCGGCGCTGTCGGCGTCGGCGCGGGCCAGACCGAAGTCGACGACCTGGACCTCGCCCTTCTTGCCGATCATCACGTTCTCGGGCTTGAAGTCGCGGTGGACGATGCCGTCCTTGTGGGCGGCCTCGAGGCCGCGTCCGGCGGCGAGGTAGCGCACCACCACGTCGCGCCACGGCCGGGCGCGCTTGCGGCACCAGTCACCGAGGGTGCCGCCGGCCAGGAACGGCATGACCAGGAACACCTGCTCGCCGCGCATGCCGACGTCGAACACCGGCGCCACGTTGGGATGATCGAGCCGGGCCATGGCCTGGGCCTCGCGCAGCATGCGGTCGCCGCCGCGGTGGCGCGAACGCACCAGCTTGATGGCCAGGACCCGATCGAGATCGGGATCGCGGGCCCGATAGACCACGCCCATGCCGCCGCGGCCGAGCAGACCCTCGATGCGGTAGCGCGCGACCGTGTCGCCGCTACGCAAGAGGGCGTCGTCGCCGCCCCGGGGCGGCGGCCTTCCGGGCGACGCCTTCGACGCCGCCTGCGTCGACGAGGGCGTCGACGAAGGCGTCGGCGGCAGGGTCTCGGCGTCGCCTTCGTCCCCGGTCGCCACGCCGACATACTACCTCCAATGGACGCCGGACCGCGGTCATGGCACGTTCCGCACGCCCGTCGATGCTCAATCATGAGTGACACCGAGTACCCCTTCTTCTTCACCTGGACCGCGCAGAAGTCGGCGCGTCCGATCGAGCTGACCGGCGGGCAGGGCGCCTGGTTCACCACCGCCGACGGCGGCCGCTGGCTCGATCTGGGCGCGCTCAGCTACCAGGTCAACGCCGGCCACGGCAACCGCCGCATCATCGACGCGGTCAAGCGCCAGGCCGACAGCCTGTGCCTGGCCTCGCCGTCGACGGTGTTCCCGGCCAAGGTCGCGCTGGCCGAGAAGCTGCTCGCGCTGGCCGGCCCGGGCTTCTCCAAGGTCTTCTTCTGCCTGTCGGGCGCCGAGGCCAACGAGAACGCGATGAAGATCGCGCGCCAGGTCACCCGGCGCATGAAGATGATGTCGCGCTACCGCAGCTACCACGGCGCGTCGATGGGTGCGCTCACCCTGACCGGCGACTGGCGGCGGCCGCCGTTCGAGCCCGGCATCCCGGGCGTGGTCCACGTGCCCGACTGCTACTGCGATCGCTGCCCGTTCGGGAAGGAGCTCTCGTCGTGCAAGCGCGAGTGCGCGACCCACATGGGCGAGGTCATGAAGCTCGAGGGCGGCGGCTTCGCCGGCGTGATCCTCGAGCCGGTGCCGGGCGCCAACGGCGTGCTGGTGCCGCCCGCCGAGTACTGGCCGATCGTGCGCGCTGCCTGCGACGCCGACGGCGCCCTGCTCATCGCCGACGAGGTCCTCACCGGCTTCGGCCGCACCGGCCGCGCCTTCGGCTTCCAGCACTGGGGCGCGACCCCCGACATCATCCCCTGCGCCAAGGGCCTGGCCTCGGGCTACCAGCCCATCGGCGCGGTCATCGTGCACGAGCGCGTGGCCAAGCACTTCGACGACCAGATGCTGGCCTGCGGCCTCACCTACTACGGCCATCCCACCGGCTGCGCCGCTGCCCTCGAGACCCTCCAGGTCTACGAGGACGAGGGCATGTACGACAACGCCGCCCGGCTCGGGCCCGTGCTCTACGACGAGCTCCACCTGGTCGCGCGCCGGCTCGAGCCGGTGTCCGGGATGCGGACGTTCGTACGTGGCCTGGGCCTGCTCGCCGCGCTCGAGGTCGAGGGCGCGCCGGCGGCGGCCTGGACCAAGCTCGGCCAGGAGCTGGCCGCGCGCAAGCTCTCGCTCCACGTCGACGGCAAGCGCGGCACCGCGATCTTCGCGCCGCCGCTGTGCATCACCGAGCTGGAGCTGATCGCCGGCATCCGCAGCTTCGGCGACGCCGCCGCCGCTGCCTTCGGAGGAACCTGATCGTGGTCACGACCGCCCAGCGTCATTCACATCATCACAAGGTGCGCGACTCGGTCGCTGCCGCCCTCGACGGCCTCGAGAGCGGCATGACCGTCATGGTCGGCGGCTTCGGCCTGTGCGGCAACGCCGAGGCGCTGATCGCCGGCGTGGTCGCCCGCGGCGTGTCGAACCTCACCCTTGTCTCCAACAACGCCGGCGCCATGGGCAAGGGCCTGGCCACCTGGCTGCGCGCCGGCATCGTCAAGAAGGTGGTGTGCAGTTACCTCGGCACCAACGAGGATCTGCACTCGCGCATGGCCGCCGGCACCATCGACGTCGAGGTCAACCCGCAGGGCACGCTGGTAGATCGCATGCGCGCCGCCCGCGCCGGCATCCCCGCCTTCTTCACGCCCACCGGCGTGGGCACCGTGGTCGAGCAGGGCAAGGAGGTGCGCGAGATCGACGGCCGCCGCTACATCATGGAGCGCGCGCTGCCCGCCGACTTCGCGCTGGTCCGGGCTCACA
>SXGT01186968.1_pt1 | contig 14328 bp, 13 predicted proteins | sample 3176221 | NCBI WGS metagenome assembly SXGT01 (sample SAMN11356862, study PRJNA531348) | freshwater metagenome | isolation source: freshwater sample F1-120 | place: China: Fuxian Lake, Yuxi | collected 2017-12-25
AATTTTTCCGGCACTTTCGTAGATTTTGCCCTCGGCGCTGACTTTTTGTCAGCAGCTAGTCTAACTCCAGCGTGGGGGCCAGAACTTGAATCAGCGGGAACGCAAGGGCTAGCTGCGGCGCTGAGCAGGTGCGGGGCCGAGGTTGCGCACGACGCCCATTGACATGGGATGGTTCACTCAGGCTTCGCCCTGGATGCGCGCGAACCAGTCGACAACTAACGGTGCGTGACTCCGATCGACCGCGACGACGAAGCCGTCGGCGTCTGCAAGCAGCAAGGCCTTCAGGGCGAACATTTCGGTGAAGGTAGCGCTATCGTATGCAAACACTCCAGGATCGAGGTCGAGCGGGCAGCCGATAGCCAGCACTTCGCGTGCTTCCGGGCCGCTGATCGCGAACCACTGGTAGGCGTCAGACACCGACAGGATCAGTGTGTCCGCTGCCGGATCGGGGGTGTTCAACTGCCCCAGCAAAGGATCCTCCAATGCCAGGGGCGCAAGCAGCAGCCAATGATGCGGGCTGGGTCGAAGAACGCGCAAGTCGCCCGCCACGGCGGCACGAAGGGCAGGCGGGTCGGTCAAACCCAGCCGCAGCAAGCGCGGCAAGACGTCGCCAGGTTCGCCCTTGATGTCGATGACGGTCTGCGGAACGAGGACTTGGATGTGGCAGTTGTAGATCATCGTGGAGGCAGATCTCGCGCTTAGCCGCGCAGGCGCAGTCCTTTGGGGTCATGGAAGCAAGGCGCCGTCACCACAGCCGGTACCACCTCGTCTTTCAGGCGGATGAAGACGGTTTCACCCATGCGCGCCCGACCGTTGGTCAGAAGGCCGAGCGCGACACTGCGGTTCTGAACCGGGCTCCAGATGCTGGCGGTGACAAAGCCCTCGGATGCTTCGCGACGCCCGCCAGGCGTGATCGGCGCGCCGTCGGGCACCTGCCTCTGAGCGTCTGCGGTCAGCAGCCCGACCAACTCGCGCCGTGCGCCCATGGCATCCCGACGCAGCAGAACCGCATGCTTTCCCAGGAAGTCCGGCTTGGTCTTGGACATGGCCCAGCCCAGACCGAGGTCGAACGGATCAGCAGTTCCATCGACCTCATGACCGAGAGACAGGAAGCCCTTCTCGACTCGCAATACGTGACTGGATTCCGAGCCGACCGGCACCAGGCCAAAGGGCTTGCCGACCTTCATGATGCGCTCCCACAGCGCCAGTCCGTCGCGTGAGCGCACGTTGATTTCGTAACTGAGCTCCCCGGTGAAGCTGACTCGTGCAACCCGTGCCTGAAATCCGGCCACCCGGCCCTTTCGCAGGCCCATGAAAGGGAAGGCCTGCTGTGACAGGTCGATATCCGTGCCCAGTGCAGCCAGCAATTCGCGCGCGCGCGGACCACAGATCGTCGCATTGGCCCAGGCCGTGGTTACTGGCGTGATGCGCACTTTCCATTGAGGTCGCTCGACCTGCAGAAAGTGCTCCATGTGTCGGTGGACCTCGTCGGCATTGGCGGTCGATGTGGACATCAGCCAGTGTCCGTCTGCAAGCTTGAAGCTGACGCCGTCGTCCAGTATCAGGCCGTCGTCGGTCAGCATCAGGCCGTAACGGCCCGTGCCGACCCGCAGATCGGCAAAGCTGTTGGTGTAGAGCGTGTCAAGAAGACGCAGCGTGTCCGGGCCGCGGATTTCGAACTTGCCCAGCGGCGAGCCGTCGTACATGGCGACACCTTCGCGAACAGCCGTGCATTCGCGCACCACCGCCTGTTGCAGTTTCTCTCTACCGCGCGGGTAGTAGCCGGGGCGCCGCCAGCGCGCGCCAGCCTCGAACATCTCGGCCCCCTGCGCGATGTTCCACGCCGTCATCGGCGTGTGTCGATAGGGCAGGAACACCTTGCCACCCCGACTGCCGGCTAGCGCGCCAAACTCGACAGGTGACCACGGCGAGCGCATCGTGGTGGTGCCGATATCCTGCAACTGCTTGCTCTGGGCCAATGCGATCGCTCCGATCACGTTGATGTTGCCAGTCTTGCCCTGATCGATCCCCATGCCAGCGGTAGTGTAGCGCTTGACGTGCTCGACGGCGCCATAGCCTTCACGCAGCGACAGGTGGATATCGGCCACCGTCACGTCGTGCTGAAGATCGACGAAAGCCTTGTCGCCCGGGTTCGACGGCGACACATGCCACAGTACCTCGGTGGCATGCGCAAGTCCCGGGGAAGCCACGACCGGCTCGAGCTTCGGTACGGTAAACCCGCAGGCTTCGGCTGCCTCGGCTCCTGAACTGGCACCGTCCGCCAGTATGGAAGGGAGATCAAGCAAACCCCCGGCTGCACCGGCACAGCGGGCGCCCTGAGCCGGCCGATCCGGCACAAAACTACCCAGCGTCGGTTCGTAGCGCAGAGTACCGCGCGACTGCGAGAACAGGTGCACCACAGGGTTCCATCCACCAGACACCGCGAGCAGATCACAGGCGATGCGCTCAGTGCCGCCATGGGCGGAGCCTTCACCATCCCGAGCGCGTACCAGCGCTGCACGCAGGGCACGGTGCCCACTGGTGCCCACCACGAGATGACCGGCCAGCACGCGAATGCCGGTCACGAGGGCCAGGGCCTCGGCAGGAACCTTGGCCCTGGCATCGACGACGGCGACCACTTCGATACCCGCGGCGCGCATGTCCGCGGCCACTTCGTAGGCACTGCTGTTGTTGGTGAACACCACGGCGCGCCGTCCCGGCTGAACGGCGAAACGATGAAGGTAGGTCTGAACTGCCGACGCCAGCATCACGCCCGGTCGGTCGTTGTCATGAAACACTAGCGGACGCTCCAGGGCTCCGGTCGCGATCACGACCCGGCGCGTGCGCACTCGCCAGGTGCGCTGGAAGACGCCGTCCCGGGCAGGCTCTCGCTCCGTGACGATGACCATGTTGGCTTCCCGGTACGCCCATGCGCTGGCCTGCATGAGCCGGCGGACATTGGGCATGCTGTCGATCAGTGCTACCCGCGCGCGCACCCAGTCGACGGCCGGCTTGCCGTCGACCGAGTCCCGACGGGCCAGCAGCGCGCCGCCCGGCTCCAGACCCTCGTCAACCAGCAGCACACGGCAACCGGCCTGCGCGGCCACGATGGTGGCTGTTAGCCCTGCTGGACCCGCACCGACCACCAGGACTTCGCACTGCCAATAGCGCGTCTCGTAGATCCCCGGTACCTTGTCGGAATCCGGCGCGTGCGAAAGGCCGGCCGCACGTCGGATGGCTGGCTCGTACAGCAGCCAGTTCGGCCACATGAAGGTCTTGTAGTAGAACGAGGCCGGCAGCAGTCGAGCGAACCACTGGTTCACCGCCAGAAGGTCAAACCGCGCAGATGGCCAGCAATTTACCGAACGCGCCTCAATCCCCTCCTGCAGTTGCAGCGTAGTGATGGGTTGCGTCGCGGACTGCCGGTCCCCTAGCAGTTCGACCATCGACGTCGGCTCTTCGGGACCGGCGCTGGTGATGCCTCGCGGGCGGTGGTACTTGAAGCTGCGCGCCGTGAGTCGCACTCCGGCAGCCAGCAGGGCCGATGCCAGCGTATCGCCGGCAAATCCCTGGTAGCGGGTGCCGTTGAAGCGGAAAGACAGCGGCTTGCTGCGATTGATCAGGCCTCCCTGGGGCAGACGAAGCGATTCAGGCATTACTCGCATCCGGCTGGAGGATTTCGTGGGTCACGGTGTCGCGCACTACGGTGAACCATGCACTGCAGCCGCGGGCGTGGTACCACTTCTCGCGCAAGGGGCCCATCGGGTTCGCGGGCACGACCAGGTATTCCACCCAGGCTTCGCTGTCCAAGGTCGACGGATCATCAGGGCGTTGCTGACGGGACGGCCCGCCGGCGACGAATTCGGACTCTAGGCGCGGCCCGCAATTGGGACAGGGAATCAGCAGCATGTGCGGGAGTCTCAGCGGATGGTGGTCGTTCCCGACTCCAGGACGTAGTCGAGGCAGCGAAAGCGGTCGAGTGAGAAGGGCTTGATCAGAGGGTGCAGTTCGCCAGTAGCAATCAGGTGGGCCAGCGTGTGGCCACCAGCCGGAACGGCCTTGAATCCACCCCACCACCCGGCCGACACGAATAGCCCGGGAATCGATGTGCCTGAAACGATGGGGGAGGCGTCGTGCGCGATGTCCAGCGTGCCACCCCACTGCCGCATCAGCTTGAGTCGCTTGAACGAGGGAAACAGCTCCAGCATCGATACCACCGCGTCCTCGAAAACGCTTTGCTTGATATCCCGCCGGAAGGACTGGCCCGGGTCGTTGGCACCGCCGATGATGAGTTCGCCGCGATCCGACTGGCTGATGTACACGCCGATGTCCGGGCAGTTGACGATCACGTCGATCAGCGGCTTGACCGGTTCGGACACGAAGGCCGTCAGATTGATGGTCTTGATCGGCAGGCGCAGGCCGACAGTCTCGGTCAGAGTCGTGGTATGTCCGGACACGACGACAGCCACCTTGTCCGCGCGAACGACGCCGCGAGCTGTCTTGACACCGGCGATCTGGCCGTCATCCCCGCGCAACAGCGCAGTCACCGGCGTGTTCTGGTGCATCTCGACGCCCATGTCGTCGGCGGAGCGGGCAAATCCCCAGGCGACGGCATCGTGGCGGCACACGGCGGCGTCCGGATGCACCATGCCGGCCAGAATCGGTAGCCGGGAGTCCGGACCGCCGCCGGTCAGCGGGGGGATTCTCCGGCGTATCTCGGCGACATCGATGGGCTCGTAGGTCGAGCCGTGATTGGCCATGTTGAGCCTGCGCCGGCTCAGGTCACGCAGCTTGGGCGAAGTCTGGATGACATCGATCATGCTGCGTTTGGAGTGCATCAGATTGAAGTTCAGCGCACGCGTCAGCCCTTCGTATAACGCCACTGACTTGACGTAGAAGGGGATGCTCTCGTCCCGCAGGTAGTTCGAGCGGATGGTGACCGTGTTGCGGGCGATGTTGCCGCCACCCAGCCAGCCACGCTCGAGGACGGCCACGTTGGTGACGCCATGCTCCTTGGCCAGGTAATGCGCCGTGGCCAGGCCGTGGCCGCCAGCACCGATGATGATCACGTCGTAGCGGTCGCGCAGTGCCGGGCTGCGCCACGCGCGCTGCCAGTTCTGGTGGTGCGAGAAGGCGTTACGCGCCAGCGACAGGAGGGAATACCGTTGCATAGTCGGTGCGAAGGGGTTGGGTTCAAAGCGCGGGGGGAGTATTGCCGAATGGCAATGACTGCATTGTGCGCCTCACGGGCGTCCAAGTCGAGGCGAGATGCGAGGTCATTAGGGAATCAGTCCGGTACAGATCAGCGCGCTTGATGGCGCTCAAGTTGTTCGATGCGCTCAGGGACCGGCCAACTTGAGTTCAAGCCAGCCGGCTTCCAGGCTGGGGACTGCTGCTAGCAGAGCGCGGGTGTAGGCTTGCTGCGGATGATCCAAGACCTGGCGCGTCGACCCGTACTCGACCAGAACCCCATCCGACATCACGGCCACCTTGTGCGCAAAGCGTCGCGACAGCCAGAGGTTGTGTGTGATGAACAAGATGGCCAGGCCGCGCTCAGTCAGCAGTTTGCGCAGCAGCAGGATGATCGAGTCTTCCACCAGCAGGTCCAGCGCGGACGTGATTTCATCGCACACCAGGAGTTTTGGTTCGGCGCCCAACGCGCGAGCAATGCATACGCGCTGCTTCTGGCCGCCCGACAGACTGTCCGGCATCCTTTCGAGCAGATCGGCATCGAGCTCCGTAGCTTCCAGCAGCGCCCGCACCCTGCGCTCGACCTCCGCGTCGTTGCAGCCAAAGAAGAACTGGATCGGCCTGCCAATTGCCTCGCGCACGCTCTGGCGCGGGTTCAATGCCACATCCGGGCTCTGGTGGATCAGTTGGATTCGCCGGCGCTCGTCCTTGTTCCTGGCCCCCAACGCACGCAGGGCAGCGCCTTGCAGGCGGATCGTGCCGGACTGGGGCGGCAGCAGTCCGACGACCGCGCGGGCCAACGAGGACTTGCCACTTCCGGACTGGCCCACGACAGCCAGCACCTGTCCTTGGTCGAGGCGCAAACTGACGTCGCGTACGACGGACGGACCTCGCCCATAGCCGAGCGTCACGCCGTCCACCTCCAGGACCGGCTGGGTCGTCTGTACAACTTCCATGGGCTCCGCGGTCTTGCGCAGACCCACAAGAGCCTGCACGTAAGGCGTACCGGGCCTGGCGACGATCGACTGCGTCGGTCCTTCTTCGACAATGCGTCCGTTGCGGAGCACCACGATGCGATCGGCCAGCTGAGCGACCACCGCGAGGTCGTGAGATATGTAGACGGCGGCAAGTTTCCGACCACGGATGGCGTCGTGGATGACCCTCAAGACCTCGATCTGGGTCGTGACATCAAGCGCGGTGGTCGGTTCGTCGAAGACGATCAGCTTGGGCGCGTTGGCAAGCGCCATAGCCACCAACGCGCGTTGCATCTGCCCGCCCGACACCTGATGGGGGTAGCGCCGACAGAACTCGACGGGATCAGGCAGTTCCAGGCGTTCGAACAGGTCCCGCGCCAGACCCAGGTCTGCGCCTGCAACTCTACCGGTGAGCCTGGCAACCTCCAGCACTTGATCCGCAAGCCGGGTTGAGGGATTAAATGAAGCCGCCGCACTCTGGGCGACGTAGGCCATGGCTGTTTGCCGCAGGTGCCTCAACGCGTCCGGTTTCAGGCCGTAGACATCGACACCATCAAATCGCACGGTCCCCGCCTTAATCTGACAACCCGGATTGACGTAGCCCAACACGGTACGTCCGATCGTGCTCTTGCCGGCACCCGACTCACCGATCAATGCCAGGACCTCGCCAGGCGCCACCCTGAGGCTGACGTCGTCAACGATCGATCGGCCAACGGCTTCGACCACCAGGCCGTTGATCTCCAGCAGGCTCATCGCGGGGCAGCCTTTGTTGTCGAGCGGCGAACTTGCCAATCGACCAGCGCATTGACGCTGACGGTGATCACCGCAATCGTCACCGCCGGTACCAGCGGCACCCAAACACCGAATGAAATCGCGCTGACATTTTCCTTGACCAGGCCGCCCAAGTCTGAATAGGGTGGCCGGATGCCGAGTCCAAGAAAGCTGATCGAGCTCAGGAACAGAGCGGCAAAGGTGAATCGAAGGCCAAACTCCGCCAGTAGCGACGGCATCACGTTGGGCAGGATCTCGCGTCGAATGAACCAGCCCAGGCCTTCACCCCGCAGGCGAGCCGTCTCGACGTAGTCGAGTGCCATCACATCGGCCGCCAGGGCGCGAGCCAGCCGGAACACACGGGTGGAGTCGAGCACCCCGATGACGCAGATCAGCACCGGGATCGCATTACCCATCACGGAGAGCACGACCAGCGCCATGATCAGCGTGGGTATCGACATGAAGATGTCGACACCCCGACTGATGAGCTGATCCACCCAACCGGAGAATACCGCCGCCATGCCTGCGAGCGTGACGCCGATTGCGAACGACAACAGCGTTGCCGCCAAAGCCACGGCAATGGTGTTTCGAGCTCCGAACAGGAGGCGACTCAACATGTCGCGTCCCAGAATGTCTGTGCCCAGTGGGTGTTTGAAGCTCCATGTTTCCCAGGGTTCTCCAACCAGGGCAGCTTCGCGATAAGGCGCAAGAACCGGCGCGGTCACTGACGCGAGCACGATCAACACGATGATGGCGGCACAGGCCATCGGGAAGATTGAGTGTTTCACTTCGGATGCCTCAAACGGGGGTTGACCAATAGGCCTAACAGATCCGCGAGGAAGTTGCACACGACATAGACAGTAGTGAATATCAGTCCGCAAGCCTGAACCAGTGGTATATCGCGCGCCGTGACTGCGTCCACCATCAGCTTGCCCATACCCGAATAGCTGAAGACCGTTTCGACGACGACGACCCCCACCACGAGATAGGCCAATGTGAGCATCAGGATCGACAGGATGGGCGACATCGCGTTCGGCAACGCATGGCGCAGGATGATCCGGGCCGGCGAAATCCCCTTAAGTTCGGCCATTCGGATGTAGTCGGTCGACAAGACGGACACGATGGCGGTGCGGGTCAGCCGCATGGTGTGGGCCAGCGTCACCAAGGTCAAGGTGAGGACAGGCAGGGCAAGGGCAGGTACCCAGGCCCAGAAGCTGGCGCCATCGTTGAGCATGGAGAGAGCCGGTAGCCAGGCGAGCTTGACGGCCAGCGCCATCATCAAAAGGTAAGCAATCAGGAACTCGGGGACAGACACGAAGATCAGAGTGATGGCAGATATCGCATGATCGGCGACCTGCTCGCGCCGAAGCGCCGCATAGAGTCCCAGAGCGATCGACAGCGGCATGGCCACAAGGGCCGAAGTCAATGCCAGTACCAAGGTGTTGTTCAGCCGCCCGGCGATCATGTCCATGATCGGCGCCCCGCTGGCCAGGGATCGGCCGAGGTCGCCGCGCAGGCAACCGAATATCCAGTCCAGGTAGCGCTCATGAGCTGGTCGGTCCAGATTGAGCTCCCGACGGATCGCCGCAACTGTTTCCGGGGCTGCCGTCTGACCGAGGATGGCTTGTGCGACATCACCCGGCAGCAGTTGCGTCCCGACGAAAATCAGGAGCGACACCGCTACCAAGGTCAGCGCCGCGAAGGCGCATCGGGAAAGGACCAGCCTCAAGAGCACTGGTCTGGATCCGCGGCTCAGCCAAGCCAGACGCGCTCGACCACGCGCATGCCGGACATTGCGAAATTGCCAGGGAAAAAGCCCCGCACGTTGGATCGTGCGGCGTCTAGCACATCGGCAAAGATAGGGTTGATGCAGCCACCGGTCATGTTGATCATGCGCTGGCAGCTGGAGTAGAGTTCGCGCCGCTTGGCGTCATTGAGTTCCGAGCGGGCCTGAGCGAGCAGCGCATCGAATTCCGGGACGCGCCAGTTGGAATCGTTGAATGACGAGTCGGACTTGAAGGCCGTGGTTAGCATGATCCCTGCCGTCGCGCGTCCACCCCAGGCCGCCGCACAGAAGGGCTTCTTGCGCCAGACGTTGGCCCAGTATCCATCGTTCGGCTCCCGCACAAGGGCGATCTCGATACCGGCTGCCGCGGCGTGCTCCTTGAACAGCGCAGCAGCGTCCGGTGCTTCGGCGAACGCAACATCCGAGAACGAGAGTTGCAGGGGTCCTGTGTGGCCAGACCTGCGATACAGCGATCGGGCCTGCTCGGGGTCATAGGCGCGTTGCGGGATGTCTGCCCCATGGTATGGGTTGGTCGGGCCGATGGGATGGTCGTTGCCGACCCGCCCGAAGCCTCTAAATACCCGCCGCAGCATGTCTTCGCGATTGATCGCCAGCTTGATTGCCATGCGTAGGTCCGCGTTGTTGTACGGCGCGGTGTCGCAGAGCATCATGAAGGGACGATAGGCGCCTGTGGATGAGCGCAGCACCTGGATACCAAGCGTCCGCTCAAGAAGGCCGGCCGTGCGGGTGTCGACGCGCTCGATCATCTGCACCTCACCGCTCTGCAGCGCATTTATGCGCGCGGTCGTGTCACCAACGGCGAGCAACTCGCACTCGGCCACATGAGCGCGACCCGCTTTCCAGTAGTTCGGATTGCGGGTGCCGGCGATCCGCTGACCGGCAACAAAGCGTTGAACCATGTACGGACCTGTGCCGATGCCGGCATTGAAGTCAGTCGTGTTCGCGGGAACGATGATCATGTGCTGGCCCGACAGCACATAGGGCAGATCCGTGTAGACCTCCGACATCTCGAAGATGACGAGGTTGCCATCGGCACGCACATCGGTCACCGGCTGCATGAGTGCCTTGGCGCCTGACTTCGAGTCGGCGCCCCTATGCAGGTTCATCGACCAGACCACATCCGCTGCCGTCAGGGGCTTGCCATTGTGGAAGGTGACGCCACTGCGAAGCTTGTAAGCCTGGCGTCGCCCGCCCTGAGACGTCTCCCAGCTTTCGGCGAGCTCGCCGACCAGTCGGTTGCCCTCGCCGATTTCGGTCAGGCAATTGCCATACAGGTAACCCTGCATGCCGTGGTAGACCGATGTGATGGTGCGCGGGTCCAGAGTGTCCGTTGGCGCAGCACCGGTGGCTGCGATGGTCAGCTTGCCGCCGCGAACGGGCGTCTGGGTTTGCGCGGCCGCGGATTGGCTACCCAGGGCGAGCGCTGAACCGAGTGCGGCAGTTTGAGCCAGAAAGTCGCGGCGCTTGAGGTCCGTTGACAAGGGCGCGTTCGTCATGGTGCTGCCTTTCAAATGAATAAAGGAACCGGCTTTGGTACGACCCACCCGCAGGACATCGTGACTTGCCAGACTGTTTGCCGGATCGCCTTCGTCTGGGTCCCCGCGTTGGCGATGCTGCCGTATGTGAAATCAAGGGTATCCGGAATCCTCCTCAGGCGGCATCTAGCGTAAACCCTTAGTGCTGGCGACCCATAACTTACTTTTCATGCCGTTCATTAGAAAATCCGATGGGTGGTTGACTCAGGTCGCTCTCGAAACCCAAGCCACATTGCCAACTCCACAATAGTCTTGCGTCCAGCAAACCTCGAAGCAACGAAAAGGATCCTCGATGTCAAGACGAACCAGCCGGGCGAGCCAACGCCGTGACGAGCCGCAGAAGCTGGATCAGACACCCTGGCGGCGCTTCCGCAATCCGTATCCGGCGATTGAAGTGCTGGACCCAGTTCAACTGGACGCCATCCATGACAACTCGATGCGGATACTGTCGGAGATCGGCATAAAGGTTCTCGACGCGCGGTCCCGCAGCTACCTAGCCGGCATTGGGTGTGAGGTCAACGAGTCCACCGAAATGGTGCGCTTCGAACCGGGGCTGGTCATGGAGATGGTGGCGCACGCCCCCTCGAAGGTAAATTTGCACGCGCGCAACGCTGCGTACGATCTGACCCTGGGTGGGGATGAGATCATTTTTTCAGGGGTCATGGCGCCGCCATTCGCCAATGATCTGGACCGCGGCCGTCGGGCTGGTACCTACGACGAGATGTGCGATTTCGTCAGACTGGTGCATTCGATCAACGCGGTGCATCAGGTGGGGGGGGGCGGCTTCGAGCCTTTGAACCTGCCGCACCAGACTCGCCACTTGGATGTCGGGTACGCGCACGCGACACTGACGGACAAAACTTGGAAATTCTGGTGCAACGGGAAAGAGCGTGCGCGCGACGCGATCAGCATTGCCAAGATCATGATGGGCTATTCCGACGAGGACCTCATCGCTAGGCCGGTCATCACTGCGCCAATCAACACCAATTCACCCCTGATGATCGATACGGCGATGGCCGAAGGTATTGTCGAGATGGCGCGTTTCGGCCAGCCGCTGGTGATCGCCCCTTTCACGATGTCGGGCGCCATGAGTCCGGCCACCGAAGCGGGCGCCTTGTCGGTGCAGAATGCCGAGGCCCTGGCCGGTATCGTGCTTGCCCAGGCGGTGCGGCGCGGTACACCCGTTGTCTATGGGTCTTATCTCACCAACGTGGACATGCGCACTGGTTCGCCTTCATTCGGTACGCCGGTGTTTGCCAAGGCCACCTGGGCCTCGGGACAATTGGCGCGCAGGTACCGGCTGCCATTCCGCTCATCCCTCAACACCGGCTCGAACCTGGTCGATGCACAGGCTGCGTACGAAACGGAGATGTGCCTCTGGGCTGCCGTGATGGGCCACGCCAATATCATCTTCGCGGCGGTGGGCTGGCTCGAAGGTGGACTGTCCGGGTCTTTCGAGAAGCTCATCCTCGACGCCGAGTTGTTGCAACTGATGACGGAGACCATGCAGCCCATGGTGGTCAACAAGGACACGCTCGGCTTTGACGCGATCAAGGATGTCGGGCCGGGCGGGCACTTCTTCGGTTCTCCCCATACGCTTCAACGGTATGAACACGCCTTTTATCGCCCCTTGCTGTCCGATGGTCGGAATTACGAAACCTGGACAGAGCAGGGCCGAGAGAGTGCTGACGTGCGCGCCAACCGCATCTGGAAGCGCATGCTCAGTGAGTATGAGCAGCCGCCTTTGGATCTGGCAGTCGATGACGCCTTGCGCGACTTTGTGGCACGCCGCAAGCGCGAGATCATGGGTGACTAGTGGCGCAGCGATTCTGCTACGGAAGGCAATACGATGACTGCCTGGATAGAAATGATCCCGGACGACCGGGCTTCGCCGGACTTGCAGGCGGCGCTCAATGCTGCCAGGGCGCCGTCGGGGACGGTTGGAAACGTGATGCGGGTGCACTCACATCGACCGAGCACCATGCTGGGCCATGTGTCGCTTTACAAGGCGGTCCTTCATGACAACGCCAACACCGTACCCGAGTGGTTTCAGGAAACGGTTGCAAGCTACGTTTCGCTGCTGAATCACTGCGACTACAGCTTCACCAACCATTGGGCCAACGCGCGTCATCTCATCGGGGATGATGCGCGCGCCAATGCCATGGAGCAGTCGCTGCGTGAGCTTCGTCCCGAGCAGGCCTTTGATGGTCTGCAGCTCTCCATGTTGGCCTATGCCGCGAAGCTGACGCTGAACCCGGGGGCCATGGTCGAGGCGGATGTGGCCAGCATGCGGGCACTGGGTGCGGATGACGGTCAGATCCTGGAAATCAATCAGGTGTGTTGTTACTTCAACTACGTAAACCGGTTGCTCAATGGACTGGGCGTCACCCTGCAAGGTGACATCATTGGCTACTACGTCGATGAAACCGGCGCGCCCACGCCGAAGGAAGCTGGTTGACGGACTGAACCCTGCCAGGACGCATGTTCAATAGCGCGAAGACGGGTTGGCCAGTCAGCCTGGCTTGATACATGTTTCGCTTAACGCAAGGAAGGCCGTGCTCATTCGGCCGCCAAGGAAGTCGCGAATGATGACCTTGCCTGGCAGAGACTGGCCATCGACGGAAATGCGCCCTTGCCGGGCTTCAATGAAGACGCTGTACATCTGGTGTTCACCGGTCGCCGACATGGCGGGTGGCACGTCTACCGCCATGGGCACGCCCAGATCGTCCCAGCGCATCGCGACGCGGACCCCGGTAGCCCGCATGCTTTGCTCATGAAACGTGCGGCCATCGCCCGCAGTCTCGATGGCTTTAGCATGCAGATAGGTCATCGCGTGTAGGCCGAGAGCGCCTCGAAACGATGCAAAGCGCGATACGAAGTCAGCCACCAGCCAACGCATCAAGTTCTCGTTGTCGGACAAGAGCATGTTGGGCGCCTGTGGCCACCCGCGCGTGCTGAAAGGGTCGCCCAGCACCAGGATGTCGCTTCCCGCGCCGTGCGGTGAACTCACGACCCGAAAGTACACTGCCATGGTCTGCCAGCGACCCTGAGGGTCTTGTAGGGAGATGCCGGGGTTGTCGCCAGACCAAACGACCTGACCTGGGTTGACGGGTGATGGCATCGGAGTTCCTCGGTGTGATGGAAAGGGCTGTCATCGGCTCATGCGAGCGTCTTGAACTCGAAGACCTTTCCGTGTGCCGGGTTCAGCACACTGGGATCGGCGGTATTCGATGGCTCAAGCCGGGCTTGCACCGCTGCGCGGCGTTCTGCATCCGGCAGATGTTGCGTCGCAACATAGGCGTCGGCTATGGTTCGGCACACATGCTCCATCAACACGCGGTCGTCCTGCCCATCGCGGGCCGGGATCCGAAGGATCGTGTCAGCCGCCATCGTCGGTACGGTCAATGCGCCCTGCGGCTCGGGGCGATTTGGCTCGACACCCTGTGCCAGTTCCTCAATGGCCTTGCGCAGGCGGCGACGCAGCGTCGCAACTCCCTTGTCGGTCGTCGCCAGGTGTTCCCGTGGGTGACTCGAGAGCGGCCCCAGGCTGACCCAAGCATCCCAGTCGCCCGGTGACTCCTAGCGCATTTCGTAGGGGAGCTCGTTGATTTGTCCATAGAAATCGGTCTTGCCCACGCCCACATCCTGAGGCCGACCGAGACCTATGGGGTCGTCGCGCTCGTTGAGATGGCGCCAGGCTATGACCAGCGTGTTGGTGTCGTCGACCGGCGTGACCCAGAGGGTCAGCCCTGGGCGTCCAAAATAGCGGACATGCCCCACATCCTCGAAGATGGCGCCATTCTGGGAGAAGTTGGGCCAACAAAAATGCACGCATCGTATGGGCACTGCTGGCCCATGACAGGGAGTTCCGATCTGATTACACGACCGCCAAGGCGCCCATGTAATCAGTTCGGTTGATTGACAAAAAGAGACAACAATAAAGCAGGGAGAACTGAACCACCGATTGCTCAGGCGATCATGAAGTGATGGCAAAACAGGTCAGACCGTGGTTGACAAAGCCCTTCCCAGACGAGGCACTCAGAGTGCGTGT
>SXGT01132234.1_pt1 | contig 14324 bp, 12 predicted proteins | sample 3176221 | NCBI WGS metagenome assembly SXGT01 (sample SAMN11356862, study PRJNA531348) | freshwater metagenome | isolation source: freshwater sample F1-120 | place: China: Fuxian Lake, Yuxi | collected 2017-12-25
AGACATCGATCAGTTGTAATTGCAGAGCAAGTAAAACAGTGGTTGATTCAGAACTCTCATAATCCACGCACAACACATCGAGACATTTCTCGCTAAATCACTGATCCGACTAAGATTTCGCCCATGACCATTCGAGTAGGCATTAACGGCTTCGGTCGCATTGGCAGAAATTTTTATCGCGCAGTAAAGATGTCGGGAGCCGACATCGAAATCGTGGCCGTAAACGACCTCGGCGCAGTGAAGACGATGGCGCATTTACTCAAATACGACTCGGTGCTTGGTGTCTTGCCAAACGAGATCAAGGCCACCGATGAAGGCATCAGTATCGATTCGATACTGCTCAAAGTTTTGTCAAAGCGCGACCCGAAAGAATTGGGCTGGGGTGCCCTTGGTGTGGACATCGTGATCGAGTCGACGGGCTTTTTTACCGATCGTGACAAAGCGGCGGCACATTTGGAGGCTGGCGCGAAGTGCGTCGTTGTGTCAGCCCCCGCGACCAACGCCGATGCGACCTTTGTTTACGGTGTAAACCACAAAGATTTTGATCCCAAAAAACATAAAGTCGTTTCAAATGCGAGTTGCACGACGAACTGTTTCGTGCCGCTCGTGAAAGTTTTGGATGATGCGTTTGGCGTTGAGAACGGTTTGATGACGACGATTCACGCTTACACGGGTGACCAATCGATTGTCGACGGGCCCCATAGTGATCTGCGACGAGCACGGGCGGCGGCGATCAACATCATTCCGACGAGCACCGGTGCTGCCAGAGCCACGAGTTTGGTGATGCAATCAATGAAAGGCAAACTCGACGGCACTTCGTTGCGGGTGCCTGTGCCGACGGGGTCGATCACCGATTTTGTTGCGAATCTCAAGAAGCCGGCAACTGTCGAAGAAATAAACTCGGCTTATAAAGTCGCGGCTGATGGTCCGCTTAAAGGCATTCTTGAGTACTGCAGTGATCCGATCGTGTCGAGTGACGTGGTAACCAACCCGCACAGTTGTGTGTTCGACAAAGATCTGACCATGAGCATGGGCACACTCGTCAAGGTGTTGGGTTGGTATGACAACGAATGGGGCTACTCGAATCGACTAGTTGACATGACTTCGTTTATCGGGGCCGCACTCAGCCGCTAGATGATCGCTTTTTTAGAAGATCTCGGGGATGTGCGCGGCAAGACGGTGCTTGTGCGCACCGACTTTAATGTGCCGATGTCTGGACCAGATGACAACAGAAAAATCGAAGACGATTTTCGAATTTGCAGTGCGCTTGAAACCTTGAATTGGCTGACCAGTCGCGGCGCAAAAGTGGTTTGTGCGACGCACCTGGGTCGTCCGAAGGGCAAGCCAGTTGCAAAATATTCCCTTGAACCGGTGCGCAAACGACTTGCTGAGTTGGCACCAGGTGTAACTCTTCTCGAGAACTTACGATTTGATGCTGGTGAAGAGGCGAACGATCCGGCTTTTGTTGCGAGATTGATAGGTGGCGTAGACATTTATGTGAATGATGCCTTCGGCGCCGCGCACCGAGAGCACGCGTCGATTGTCGGACCGCCCAAGTCGTTGCCGTCTGCAGCGGGTCGCTTATTGCAACGCGAATTGGATGTTCTGTCAGAGATGAGATCGAACCCTAAGCGACCATTTGTAGCAGTTTTGGGTGGCGCCAAAATCAGCGACAAACTCGGCGTGATTGAGGCCCTGGTTGATGTAGTTGATGAATTAGTCATTGGTGGGGGCATGTGCTTTACCTTTTTGGCGGCGAAGAATCTGCCGATTGGCGACTCGCTTTGCGAGCGCGATCAGATCGAGGCTTGCAAGAAACTATTGTCTGGAACTGTGAAAATTCATTTGCCTGAAGACATCATCGGGCTAGACAAAGACGGCAACTTCGAAACATTCGGTGTGCGATTGCCTGACGGAGCGAAGGGTCTTGATATTGGACCTGGCACCGCGGCGGCATTTGCCGACATCATCATCAACGCTCGCAGTGTATTTTGGAACGGACCGATGGGAATGTTCGAAGACGATCGTTTCGCAGCGGGTACGAAAACGGTGGCGCAAGCAGTGGCCGACACAAAGGCGTTCACGGTTGTTGGCGGTGGCGACTCCGCCGCGGCACTTGCGCAGTTCAAGTTGGAAACCGAAGTCGACCATGTTTCAACTGGTGGAGGAGCGTCATTAGAGTTTCTGCAACTTGGCGACTTGCCCGGTCTTGTGGCGTTGCGAGGAGCACCAAATGTCAAATGAGATGCGAAAACCGATAATCAGCGGCAACTGGAAAATGAATCACAATCACTTCGAGGCGATTCAGTGCGTTCAAAAACTCGCGTATCTCATGACGAAAGACGACTTTGCGTCAGTCGACGTGACGATTCATCCGCCGTTCACCGATTTGCGGAGCGTGCAAACATTGATTGATGCCGACGAGTTGCGATTTATTCTTGGTGCCCAACATTGTCATGAAGCGGACACGGGTGCATTCACCGGTGAAGTGTCTGCCTTATTTTTGGCGAAACTAAATGTTCGCTATGTGATTGTCGGTCACAGCGAGCGGCGCGAAATTTTCGGCGAGACAGATGAAATGGTGCAAAGAAAAATCATCGCGATTCAAAAAAGCAAGATGACACCGATCGTCTGTGTTGGTGAAACTCTTGCCGAGCGAGAGGCTGGTCGCACACACGACAAAGTTTTGGGTCAAGTGCGAAGCGCCTTAGAGAAACGATCGATCGAACAAGTCAAGTCAATGGTGATTGCTTACGAACCGATTTGGGCAATCGGCACGGGAAAGACCGCAACTAGTGACGACGCGCAACGGGTTATAGGTGCGATCCGCGAGGAGGTCGCCAAAATCTCGTCGACCCCGGCCGCAAATGCGATCAGGTTGCAATACGGCGGCAGTGTCAAGGCCAGCAATATCGCCGAAATTATGTCCCAACTTGATATTGACGGTGTTCTAGTAGGTGGCGCAAGCCTTGACGCGGCTGAGTTCGCGAGAATCTGCCAGTACCGCCTCAGAGCCATCAATTCGTAGTTCTAAATTCGTCGCAATTATTGGCTTTTTGGTTCGTAAATCCTTCTGTTAGTCTTGAGGCAACTAAGGGCTATTTTGGCTTTTACCTAATTCGACGGGGAGGTCGGAGAGTGAGAAAAACCACAAAAGTGGCTCGTCTTGCTGCAGCACTAATAACTGTGTCATTAATTGGCGCAGCGTGTGGTGGCAGTGATGACGAAGCTACAGAAGAAACAGAAGCGCCAGCCGAAGAAGTAACGGCTGTCAGTTATCCAACAAGTTTGGATGATTGCGCGAATGTGACATACGACTATGCCAAGCCAGCAACTGTTGGTGGCATGACAATTACATATGACATCAATCCTGCTGCAGTTTGGGAAGACGGGTCGCCGATTACGGCAGCCGACTTCGCCGCCACATGGGAAGCGTCATTGAACACACCAGGTTCGATCTCGACCTCTGGTTACGACCAAGTAACGGCCGTTGCGGCTGGCTCAAGTGACAAGCAAGTTGTAGTCACTTTGAAAGCCGTTTACGCGCCGTGGCGTGGGTTGTTCGGTGCGCTAATCAAGGCTGCCTCAGTCAAGGATACGAAAGATGTTTCTGCGGATTATGCAGACAACATTCCGTTCTCGGGACGTCCATACAAGATTAAATCTTGGAGCCCAGATCAAATCGTGTACGTGCCAAACGACAAGTATTGGGGCACTGATAAGGCTGTCACCAAGAAGTTCGTAATGGTGCCTAAGGCAGACAGCGACACTGAAATCGCAGCGATCAAAGCTGGCGAAGTTGACTTCATTTACCCACAGTTCTTCGCAGGTATCGAAGAAGCTGTGAAGCAAGACAACATTCAGACCAACCTTGACTACGGCGGCGACTACGAGGGTTTCTACTTCCAACAGAAGTGCGGACCATTCGCAGATCCGAACTTCCGTGCGGCTTTCTCGATGTCAATCGATCGCGAAGCGTTGTTCGAGCAGATCTACATTCCACTCGGTGGAAAAGAATTGCTTCAGTGCGGCCCGATGGTGCCTGGACCGTATTGCAATGGCGACGAGTTCGCTAATGGCTACGACCCAGCAGCAGCAGAGGCTTTGTTGACCGAGAATGGTTGGACAAAGGGAACTGACGGCTACTGGGTTGACCCAAGTGGCAATGTCCCAGATGTTCGTTGGATCATCAACACGGGCAATACACGCCGTGAGAGTACCCAGGCTTATTTGATTCCGTTGCTTAACGCATCTGGTTTCAAAGTGCGCGCAGACAACTGCGATGCTGCTTGCTACTTCCAGCAACGTCTGCCAGGCATGGACTATGACATGGCGATGTACATCAGCACAGCACCGCCAGATCCGGCTTACCTCACTGGTGGTTTCGCTTGCGACCTGATCCCGACTGAAGCCAATGGCAACATTGGTCAGAACAGTCAGGGTTGGTGCAACACTGAGGCGTCAGATTTGCTCTACGCAGCAGATGTCGATTCCGATGCGGTGACTCGTGCAGACAAGGTCAAGCAGGTTCTTGCGCTTATGGCGAAAGATCATGTGATGTTGCCTTTGATGCAGTTCCCGAAGTCGGGTTTTGCACGTACTGACAAGGTCGGCGGTCCATGGAACGCTGAACTGAACAACTACGCAGCATTCAACAACATTCACCTTTGGGAAGATCTCGATGGTGATGGACAAATTGTGCTCGGTGCCGAGCAATGGCCAGAGTGTCTCAACCCAATCACTGAGTGCGCAAACTCTTCGTGGATGGTTTGGACAACAGCATTCCAAGTAATGCCAGGTGCTTACGCAACTACCAATGATGGTAAGTACGTGGTGACTAACCTGCTTGCTGGTGAGGCAAAGGTTGAAGTTAAGAGCTGATCGCTCGTAACTTGAGTTAATTCAAAGAGGTGCGTCGACTCAGTTGATTCTGGGTCGGCGCACCTTTGTTTTAGGGGGATATTCGAGGTGGAATTTTGGTTTTTTTAAGTGAGTTAGGCAAGCTGTAGGCGATGCTCCGCTACATTCTTCGACGCCTGGCGTGGTCAGTGCCCACAATGCTGTTAGTCACTTTTTTGGTCTACATTGCATTGCGAGTTGGTACAGACCCTGTCGAGAGCTACAAACGGGTTAACCCGCGCGCAAGTCGCGCCAAAGTTCAGCAATACATCGACATAAACGGGTTGGATCCAAATTTCGTACAGGGATATTTTAAGTGGTTGAAGAATTTCATAACTGGCGAGTGGGCACCGAGCATCAAGGGGCGTCGCGAAGTTTGGCCCGCCCTTAAGGATGCGATGGCCAATACTTTGCGTCTTGGCACTGCCGCTACGGTCGTGGGAATTTTCTTTGGATTGGTCGCTGGCGTGCTGGCTGCCTTGCGCCCAGGCGGCAAAAGAGATGTATTCATCAATACGAGTGCCTTCGTCGGCATTTCAATTCCGCCATTTATCAGTGCGATTTTATTGCAGCTTTTGTTTGCGGTGTATTGGCAGCGATGGTTCGGAGAAAGTTTGTTTCCTACCTCAGGTGTCTACCCAGCAGGGCATACTGGTTTCAATTTGTTCTTAATGATCAAGTTCATGGCTCTTCCGACAATCATTGTGGCGATTCAGATTATTGCGACCTATAGCCGGTACATGCGATCGTCGCTCCTTGATGTGATGAATTCCGATTACATGCGCACCGCACGATCAAAGGGCATTAGTGAACGTCGCATCTTGATCAAACACGGCATGCGTAATGCGCTGATACCGGTTGTGACCATCGCCGCGCTAGATGTCGGCTCCATAGTCGGCGGGTTGATCATCACCGAAAACATCTTTGCCTACCCTGGCATGGGGCTCTACTTTTTGAAGTCGTTTGGAGAGGGCGACTTTCCGTTATTGATGCCGTGGATGGTTGTGATTGTTGCGTCGATCCTGTTGTTCAACTTGATTGCGGACATTTCATATGCCTGGCTCGACCCAAGGATCCGCCTTGAGTGAGCAAAGAGAAAAAGTCTCGTCGCCGCGACAGATGGCGCTTCGGCGGTTCGTCTCGCACAAAGCCGCCGTGGTGAGTTGCATCATCATCGGAGTTCTGGCACTGTTCGTAATTTTGGCTCCATTCACAGCGCGATACGGGGTCAATCAATCTGTGCAGGCACCACCGAACTCGTTTCTTTCGCCCCGTAGCAACGCTTGGCTCGGTACAGACGACATCGGCCGTGATCTTTACAGTCGTTTGATTTACGGGGTTCGTGTCTCACTTTTGATTGGGTTGGCAAGCGCAGTAATTTCTGTAACGCTGGGTGCGCTTGTCGGAGCAGTCGCAGGTTTCCGCGGTGGCAAATTTGACGACGTCCTGATGCGTGTCACAGACCTGTTTTTGGCCTTCCCTTTCTTGGTGACTTTGTTGGTCGTTCGAAATGTTCTTGGCGGGTTGCCTTGGCTCAAACCTTTAACCGGTGAAATGAACTCTGTTCGTTTCATAATTGTTTTGTTCAGTATCTTCGGCTGGATGGGTGTCGCTCGAATTGTGCGGGGCCAAGTTCTGTCGCTTAAAGAGCGAGAGTTCGTCGAAGCGGCCCGTGCAGTGGGGGCATCGCGTCGCTACATCATCGCCCGACACTTGTTGCCCAATTCGGTTGGCCCAATTATGGTTGCGCTTACTTTTTCTGTAGTCGGTGCAATCATCAGTGAATCAACGCTGGCCTTCTTCGGTTATGGACCCCAGGCGGGAGACGGAGCCACATCACTCGGCATTTTGGTTGGTGCAGCCAAAGGGGCCGTGCAAACTGGCTTTTGGTGGCTTGCTGTGTTTCCATGCTTTGTTTTGATCATCATCGCTTTGAGCATCAATTTCATCGGCGATGCGTTGCGAGATGCAACTGACCCGCGTCTTGACCGAGGCGTGTGATGACTGAAAAAGTTTTAGAGATTCGGGATTTACGGGTCACTTTTGATACGCCGTCGGGGCCCCTTGAGGCCGTGCGTGGCATCGATCTCGATGTAGAAGCTGGTGAACTGCTCGGCGTCGTAGGCGAATCGGGCTCGGGAAAGTCAGTGAGTTTCCTGGCGACGATGGGACTGCTGCCGGCCCGAGCGAGGGTTACTGGCTCAGTTTTATTGGCGGGTGAGCAGTTGATTGGCGCTTCAAACAAATTTATGCGCTCCGTGCGCGGACGATTGATATCAATGATTTTTCAAGACCCGCTTTCAGCGCTTAATCCGGTGCATCGAATCGGCGATCAAATTTCGGAGATGTTGCAATCGCATCAAAGTCTGTCGTCTCGCGATGCCGCGAAACGCGCGATTGAGCTATTGGACATCGTAGGTATTCCGCAGCCTGATGACCGGGCGCGACAGTATCCACACGAATTCTCTGGTGGCATGCGGCAACGAGTAATTATTGCGATCGCGATAGCAAACAATCCAAAGGTCTTGATTGCCGATGAACCAACCACTGCGCTTGACGTAACGGTACAAGCGCAAATTCTCGAGGTGATTGAGCGAGTTCAAGACCGCTTCGGCACGGCCGTAGTGTTGATCACGCACGATCTGGGTGTGATTGCCCGCGTTGCTGATCGAGTAAATGTGATGTACGCGGGCCGTAATGTCGAGCAGGGCACAATTAATGACCTCTTTGACCACCCAAGTCACCCATATACGCGCGGATTATTGGCGTCACTGCCACGACCTGGCAAGCAGAGATTGAAACCAATCACGGGGTTTCCGCCAAACATGGTCAACCCGCCAAGTGGTTGTGCGTTTCATCCACGGTGTGAGTTTGCCGCCGACATTTGCAAATTTGAAATGCCAAGCCTCGTCAGTTATGGCGATTTACAAACTGCGTGCGTGCGCGCGCGCGAACTACCTAAACACGAGAGATTCGTATGAGCGACGAACTACTCAAAGTCACTAATCTCGTCAAGAATTTTGAACTGCGTGTCGACAAAGGTGCGCGGCGTCGCAAGAGAATCGTCCAGGCCGTCACGAATGTTTCATTCTCCGTAGCCAAAGGTCAGACACTGGGTTTAGTGGGTGAGTCCGGTTCTGGAAAAACAACAGTCGGTCGCTGTATTTTGCGATTGATCGAGCCGACATCGGGCAGCGTGCATTTTGAGGGCCAAGAACTGGGCTCGCTGAAATTCGAAGAAATGCGGGCACTGCGTCGAAAGATGCAGATCGTATTTCAAGATCCGTTTGCATCGCTTGATCCAAAGTTGACTGTGGGTGCATCAATTTCTGAACCGCTGAACGTGCAGGGCGTGCCAGGCGACCATGCTGACAAAGTCCTCGAGTTGCTCGAGTTGGTGGGCCTTTCGGCTGATCATGCACAGCGGTTTCCCCATGAGTTTTCGGGTGGTCAGCGTCAACGAATTGGTGTCGCCCGTGCGTTGGCACTCAATCCTGCGCTAATTGTTTTGGACGAACCAGTTTCGGCGCTAGATGTCAGTATTCAAGCCGGCATCGTAAACCTTTTTGAAGATCTGCAATCAAGGCTCGGCATGAGCTATGTCTTCATTGCGCACGACTTGTCGGTTGTGCGTCATATTGCTGATCGTGTGGCGGTGATGTATCTCGGCAAGATCGTTGAGATCGGTGACCAAGAAGCCGTGTACTCGAATCCGACACATCCGTACACGAAGGCATTGTTGTCTGCTGTGCCAGTGCCTGACCCAAAGACCGAACGTGCGCGAAACCGAATCATGCTCGAGGGTGATGTGCCGTCACCAGTCAACCCACCGTCTGGATGCCGTTTTCGCACGCGCTGCTGGAAGGCACAAGAAGTTTGCGCACAAGAAGAGCCGATGCTTACCGTGCGTCCGAGCGGTCAGATGTCGGCCTGCCATTTTCCTGAGTCTTAAAGGTAGAATTCTGGCGTGCGAAATATAATGACCTACGTCACGATCGTGATCAACGTCGTGGCGATGCTCTCGATGATCGTTGGCGTGTTGCTGCACAGTGGTCGGGGTGGCGGTCTGTCGGACATGTTCGGTGGTGGCGGAGGAGCGGCGCTCGGTTCTGCGGCGGCTGAGCGAAATCTCAACAAAATTACGACCGTTTTCGCGCTCGTTTGGGTGATTACTGTTATCGCGTTGGGGTTGTTGCTGACAAACTAGATAGATTTTTAGTGCAAGTCGGAGTGGCGAAATTGGCAGACGCACCAGCTTAAGGGGCTGGCGCTCGTAAGGGCGTAGGGGTTCAAGTCCCCTCTTCGACACAAATAAGTTGTCGCGAGTTATACATGGTGATCAGCAAGGCGTTTTGCCTTGACGAGTAATCTTTTGTAAGTGGAAGTTCATTCGTGACGCATTCAAGTGTTGATCGAGTTGCGTTGCAGAAACGAACTCTGCGAGTTTTGGTCGTCGGTCAAGTTGTTGCGGCCGCTGCGTTATCGGCAGCGGTGACCGTTGGTGCTTTTGTGATTCAAGATATTCTCGGGCAAGAAACGCCGTGGGGCGGTATTTCGAGCGCTACTTTTACGATGGGTTCGGCGTTCATGTCGCAAGTACTTGCGCGAAAAATGAGTCGCAAAGGTCGAAGAGTCGGCCTTCAATACGGTTACTCGCTCGCCATTGCGGGCGGATTAATTGCTGGATTCGCTGTCAATCGCGGTTCGTTGTCGTTATTCATTTTGGGTTTGTTTCTCTATGGCTCAGGGCAGGCATCAAATTTGCTTTCGCGATACGCAGCGATGGACTTAGCCGCACCTGATGAACGAAGTCAGGCAATGAGCTATATCTTGTTCGGCTCGACTTTTGGCGCCGTGTTCGGCCCGGTATTGATCAGACCAGCGCAAGATTTTGGTGTGGATGTCTTCGGCTGGTCGCTGTATACGGGTCCGTGGATTGCATCAGCATGTTTTTTCGGGTTTGCGTTGACTAACGTCGCAGCGCGGTTGCGTCCAGATCCGCTTGAGGTAAGTGGTGGTCTGATTTCGCAACAGGGTGTCGGCGTAGTTACGCCAAATCTAGGTGCGGCGCTACGTACGATAGGTGGCATTCGCAACGCACGTGTCGCACTTTCAGCGATGGTGATCTCGCAAGTCACGATGGTCGCAGTGATGACGATGACGCCAGTTCATCTAAAACTTCATGGTCACGAAGATGTGAGCCCGTATGTTATTTCGCTACATATTGCGGGCATGTTCGCATTTAGTCCGCTAGTCGGCAAGTTCACCGACCGTCGCGGAAAATTATTGTCGATTTCCGTCGGTGGCCTATTGCTTGTATCGGCGACGGTGATGGCGGCACTCGCTGGCGAAGAAGCGACACTGTTATGGCCATCGCTGTGGCTGCTCGGTATCGGCTGGAGTTTCGGGCTGATTGGCGGGTCGAGTCTGCTGGTCGAGTCTGTTCCTGAGAGTTCGCGTGTGACGGTTCAGGGCGCCGCTGATTTAATGATGAGTTTCTGTGGTGGAGTGGCTGGATTCTCAAGCGGGTTCATTCGAAAAGCGTTTGGGTTTCACATGCTCAGCAACTTGGGTACTGTTCTGGCGATTTCGCTGGTGATTATTGGTATTAGAAGATTTGCCACTGCGAGTCGGGTGTTGCGGTCGTGAATATCGACGCTGAGATTGTCTCGCGCAAGACGAGTTGGTCGAACTGGGCCGGCAATCAACGCGCAGAAGATGTTTCATTGTTCAGGCCCAGAACTGAAGAACAGCTTCAGAAGATAGTTCGACACGCGGTAGCGAGCAACAAGCGGGTAAAGGCCGTGGGTTCAGGGCACAGTTTCACGGCAATCGGGATCGCCGAAGAAATTCTGGTTGACTTGTCGAACTACGACGCTGTCGTTTCTGTGGACAAAGCCAGGAACACGGTCACTGCGCAGGCTGGTATTCAGTTGTCGAAGCTCAATCAAGTGTTGCATCAGAACGGTTTGGCGATGCAGAATCTCGGTGACATTGCATATCAGACGATTGCAGGTGCAATTTCGACTTCGACTCACGGCACCGGCATCAACTTCACTGGTATTGCCAACCAAGTCACAGCATTGCGTATGGTGCTGGCCGACTCATCTGTGGTTGATTGTTCGCTCGACTCGAATGCCGAGTTGTTTAATTGTGCGAGAGTGGGTCTTGGCGCTCTTGGTCTAATCAGCACGGTCACGCTTCAGTTAGTACCTGCATTCAACTTGAAAGTGATTGAAGAACCGATGCGCGTCGACGAACTACTGACGAATCTCGATCGACACGTTTCAGAAAACGATCACTTCGAGTTTTTTTGGGTGCCGCACACGGGTTGGGCGTTGACGAAACGAAATAATCGCACGACCGATGCTGTGCAACCGATGAGCAGACTGTCACATTGGTATTCAAAGACACTGATGGAGAACTATGCATTCGGCGCCGTGTGCCTGCTGGGTCGGGCAAAACCCTCGCTCATCCCTAAATTGGCCAAGGCTTTACCGTCCTCAGGGCGCAACGAATACTGCGATGCGAGTTACAAAATTTTTGCCAGCAAACGAATTGTTAAATTTTACGAGATGGAGTATGCGATTCCGCGCGAGGCATGTGTGGAAGCGTTGAATCGAGTGCGTAGAATGGTGTCAGATAGTGGGTTCTTCCTGAATTTTCCTGTTGAGGTTCGCTTTACAGCCCCAGATGAGATTCCGCTAAGTACAGCGAGTAATCGAGAATCCGCTTATATCGCGGTTCACATTTATAAAGGGATGAACTACGTGCCATATTTCAAAGAAGTTGAATCAATCATGAACTCATATCAAGGTAGACCGCATTGGGGTAAGTTGCACTTTCAAAACGCGCAAACTCTTGCACCGCGATACCCACAATGGGATGTTTTTCAGGGCGTGCGCAACTTGGTCGATCCGAATCGGGTTTTCTCCAACAGATACACAGAGATTGTGCTGGGTAAATAATCATGAAAACTTTCATTGATCTGGGTGTGCCAAAAAAATATGCCGACAACTTGACGGCTCGAGGCATTACCGCACCATTTGAAATTCAAGAGGCAACACTGCCCGATGGCCTGGCGGGTTTAGACGTGTGTGGAAAAGCACCCACTGGCTCAGGCAAGACAATCGCCTTTGGTCTGGTGCTGGCGTTGCGATTGCAGAAATCAAAGTCTGGCCAACCGGGTGGATTGGTTTTGGTACCGACGCGCGAACTGGCGATTCAAGTAGCCAAAGAAATCGGCATTTTGTGCGTCGGTAGCGATTTGCGCGTGGCCTCGGTGTATGGCGGCGCGGGATACGGGCCACAAGTCAAAGCGGTGCGCGGTGCGAGCATCATCGTCGCGACTCCGGGCCGATTGGAAGACTTGCTCGAGCGACGCGACATGTCGCTCAGTTCAGTGACGATTGCGGTTCTCGACGAGGCAGATCGAATGTCAGACATGGGATTCTTGCCAGCGGTGCGTCGAATTCTGCGGGCGCTACCAAAGCAGCGTCAGGTGATGCTATTTTCTGCAACACTTGACGGCGATATTTCACAGGTCGTCAAGGAGTTTCAGAATAATCCGAAGCGTCATGAATCAAAATCTCAAGAGGCCGAACCAGATATCGATCATAAATTCTGGATCGTCGGTCGCAACGACCGTGTCCAGACCATTGCGCAACTGGTCAATACTTACGAGCGGATCATTTTATTTAGTCGAACCAAACACGGTTGCGATCGTTTGGCCAAGCAACTTGACAATGCGGGCGTGCGCTCGTCAGTGATTCACGGCAACAAGAGCCAGGCCCAGCGTGAGCGATCGCTCGAAGAATTCAGGCGTGGAAAGTCGAATGTTCTGGTAGCGACCGATGTTGCTGCACGCGGCATTCATATCGACGATGTACCGTGCGTCGTGCACTTTGACCCGCCGGCGGATCACAAGGATTACATTCATCGCTCGGGTCGTACGGGTCGCGCTGGCTCGAAAGGTGTCGTCATTTCATTGGTGGATCCTTCGCAGAAACGATCGGTGAGCAAACTGGCACGAGACGCAGGCGTCGGTGCCGATTTTGTCGCACCAGAGTTTGGACCAGCCGATCCAGATCAGATCGAAGCCCGACCGGGCGAACTCGGTGGGGTCTTGCTCAGTATCGGTGCTTCAGGCGAATAATTTTTACAGACAAATATCTTGCGGACGAATCGGTACGCGAGTTAGTTCTCTGCCTGTGGCGTTGCGAATCGCCGCGGCGATTGCTGGCGTTACTGAAATGCAAGGTGGCTCGCCGATACCTTTCGCGCCGAGCGGAGCCTGCGGTTCTGGTTCTTCGATCATTATCGCGACGACCGTTGGTGCGTCGAGTGTGGTTGGCAACAAATAGTCGGTGAAACTTGGGTTGCGCATCTTGCCGTTGTCGAGCACGATCTCTTCCATCACTGCGAGGCCTAGACCTTGGGCGATACCGCCTTCGATTTGACCCAATGCGGCAGTTGGGTTGAGTACGCGACCGACATCTTGTGCCGTAGCAATCTGGATCACTTTAACCAGCCCAAGTTCGACGTCGACATCCACGACAGCGCGATGGGCCACGAAAGCAAACGCAACATGGCAGTTACCTTGGCCATTTTCGTCCAGTTCTTCGGTCTGGCGATGATGATGCTCGAACGTCTCTTCGATTGAAATGCCGGTTGAAGCCTCGGCGACGCTGATGCGGAAATCGCCGATCATGTCCACGACATCGGTATCTTCGATAACCAATCTCAGTGGATCGATCTTGTACTTGTTTCCAACATGTTCGAATAGACGCTGGCGAACGAGGCGACAAGCGCCGTCAACTGCGCCACCGCTCATCCAAGTTTGGCGTGAGGCCGATGTACTTCCGGCGGAGCCGATCGTCGTGTCGACTGTGTCGATAACAACATCATCAACACCAAGCACAGATCGCGCGATTTGTGGGGCGAGCACGACGAAACCTTGGCCGACCTCGACTGTTGCATATTTGAGCGTGGCAACGCCATCTTTGAGTTGACAGCGGGCAGTGGCAAAGTCGTCGAAACTCTCGCTATACATCAGGTTCTTGATTGAAACCCCCCAGCCGACACCGCGCACGATGTTGTGGGGTTGCGAGGTCAAACCAGAGCCACCCACGACTTCGAGCACATCGGCATTTTTGGCGAGTGGAGCCGGCATTGCAATTGCGTCCGTCTCGCGAATGCAACGTGCGACCGGTGCAACGCTTTCAACCAGTTGGCCTGTGATCAGCTTGTCGCCGGTGATCATGGCGTTGCGCAAGCGAATTTCGACGGGCGAGAGTCCACAGGCCACGGCCAATTTATCCATTTGGCTTTCATGGGCGAAGCAGGCTTGAACGACACCGAAACCTCGCATTGCACCACAAGGGGGATTGTTGGTCCGAACGGCGTAACTGTCGATAGTCGCATTC
>SXGT01338592.1_pt1 | contig 14323 bp, 13 predicted proteins | sample 3176221 | NCBI WGS metagenome assembly SXGT01 (sample SAMN11356862, study PRJNA531348) | freshwater metagenome | isolation source: freshwater sample F1-120 | place: China: Fuxian Lake, Yuxi | collected 2017-12-25
CGACTGGTTCCAGCTCTCGCTGAAGGAGGGCCTGACCGTTTATCGCGACCAGGAATTCGGCGAGGATCTGCATTCGCGTGCGGTGACGCGCATTCAGGAAGTACGCACCCTCCGTGTTGCCCAGTTTCCCGAAGATGCCGGCCCGATGGCACATCCGATCCGCCCCGCCTCGTATGCCGAGATCAACAACTTCTACACCGCCACGGTGTACGAAAAGGGCGCGCAGATCATCCGCATGATCGAGACGCTGATCGGCCGCGCGAATTTCCGCAAGGGCATGGATCTGTATTTTGCCCGCCATGATGGCCAGGCGGTCACCTGCGAGGATTTCGTTGCGGCGATGCAGACGGCTTCTGCAACGGATCTTACCCAGTTCCGTCGCTGGTATGCGCGCGCCGGCACGCCACGCTTGAAGGCAGCAGGCCGCTATGATGCCGCGACGAAGCGCTACACGCTGACACTGACCCAGTCCCTCGCGCCGACTGCTTACGAACAGCGCCTGAAGGAGGCCGGCTTGGTTATCGACGATGGCCCCTTGCACATGCCGGTGGCCGTCGGCCTGGTGTTGTCGGACGGTGCGGATGCCCCATTACCCGAGGCCACCGCCATTCTCTCGCTGACCGAGCCGACCCAGACCTTCGTCTTCGACAACATTCCGGCAGTGCCCGTTGCCTCGGTACTGCGCGGCTTCTCGGCGCCCGTGCATCTGGATTTCGATCAGACCGACGCCGAACTCGCGCACCTGATGGCACATGACAGCGATCCATTCAACCGCTGGGAAGCGGGCCAGCGGCTGGCCACGCGCGTGCTGCTGGCGGGTATAAAAGTCGGCGTTGGCGGGACGGCGTGGATACCCGACAGCCTCGTCACTGCCTTCGCGCGCGTGCTTGACGATGGGCTGACTGATCCGGCCTTCGCCGCCGAGGCGCTCGCGCTACCGGCCGAAGCGGTGCTGGCTGAAGAGGTTGTCGCCCAAGGCCACGTCATCGACCCTGAGACGATCTTCGCCGCGCGCCTTGCGCTACGCACGCATCTCGCCACGCAGTTGTCCGCGCGCTTTGAATCCTTGTGGCAGGCGCTTGCCACCAATGAGCCGTAGTCGCCCGAGGGCGCACAGGTCGGTCGTCGGGCGCTGCGCAATGCCTGTCTCGCCTATCTGGCCGAAGCAGACTTCAATGTCAGTGTGCCGCGACTCATGGAACAGTTCGGCCGTGGCGACAACATGACCGACGTGATCGCTGCGCTTGGCACCCTCGCCAACCTCGACGTGCCCGAGCGTGGCATTGCCCTCACCGCCTTCTACGAGATGTGGCGCGATGAGGCGCTGGTGGTCGACAAGTGGTTGCAGGTGCAGGCCACCTCGTGCCTGCCCGACACGGGCGTCCGCGTGCGTGAGCTGATGCAACATCCCGCTTTCGATCTGAAGAATCCGAACAAGGTGTACTCGCTGGTGCGTGCCTTCTGCGGCGCCAACCCGCGTCACTTTCACGCGGCCGACGGCAGTGGCTATGATTTGGCGGCCGATGTGATCATCGAACTGCAGGCGATGAACCCGCAGGTTGCCGCGCGCATCGCCCGTAGTTTTGATCGCTGGCGTCAGTTCGATGCGGTGCGGCAGGCCAAGGCCCGTGCTGCGCTCGAACGTATTCAGGCTTGCGAGAACCTTGCCAAGGATGTGGCGGAAGTGGTCGGGAACGCGCTGAAATGAGCGGTTTCGAAAACTTCTCTCGTCAGGCGCAGGAGATCGAGCGCGAGATCATCCGCAAGGGGATTGCGCTCGGGGTCGATTGGGACCATCCGTTGGAGGTGCAGTTGCTCGCGCAAGACGCCCTTACGTGCAAACCGCACGAACTGGATTGTGATTATGGCGATCCGCAACAACGCATTCGCCACGAATTGTTTGGCCTCATTCATCTGATGCTGCAAGTGATGACCGAGAGCGCCGGCCAGGGAATTGAGACTCACGGTGGCCCGGTCTGGAAAGCGCTTGCACGTGCGCTATGGACTGCACGGGAGCGCCAATCCGATTAAAAAGTAGGCTGAGCTTACTGCTTCTCTTCCGCTGCGATGTCGGCGCGCACCTTGTCCATGTCCAGGCTCTTCACCTGCTCGATCAACTGATCGAGCGCGGCAGCGGGAAGGGCACCGGCCTCGGCGTATAGAATGATCTGCTCGCGGAAAACCATCAGCGTGGGGATCGAGCGGATGTTGAAGCCGCCCGCCAGATCGCGTTCCGCTTCGGTATTCACCTTGGCAAAGGCGATGTCGGGATGCTTCTCCGAAGCGGCCTCGAAGGTCGGTGCAAAGGATTTGCAGGGTCCACACCAGTCCGCCCAGAAATCGACGATGACGATATCTTTGCTGTTAATGGTGTCCTTGAAATTTTCGGCGGTGAGCTGGATGGTGGCCATGAGGCGCTCCGTGGGGATAAGTGGGTGACTATTTTAGACCAGCCAATTCGACCTCAAGCCATCGGCCGCGCAGTTGGCCGCTTTGCCCCTTCACCCACCGGGCCTTTGCATTTCGGCTCGCTGGTGGCTGCCTTGGGCAGCTACCTTGAAGCGAAAGTGTGTGGTGGCCGCTGGTTGGTGCGCATGGAAGATGTCGATCAGCCACGCTGCAAGCCTGAGCATGCCGATGCCATCCTGCGCACCCTCGACGCCTTCGGTTTCGAATGGGATGGCGCGGTGATGGTGCAAAGCCAGCGTACCGCGCGCTATCGCGATGTACTCGACCAACTCAAGACGATGAAGGTCGTCTATCCATGCGGTTGCACACGTAGCGAACTCGACGGTCGTCGTGCAGGCGTTGATGGTGCGCCGGTATACCCCGGCACCTGCCGCAACGGTCTGCCCGCCGGGAAAACCCCCCGAGCCTGGCGCCTGCGCGTGTCGGGCGCTATCGAATTTGACGATGCGGTGCAAGGCTGGCAGCATCAGGACTTGCCGCACGACGTAGGTGATTGCGTGTTACTGCGCGCCGATGGCTACTTTGCCTACCAGTTGGTGGTGGTGGTCGACGATGCCGATCAGGGCATCGATCACATCGTGCGTGGTGCCGATCTGATCCACTCCACGGCGCGGCAGATTTATCTGCAGCGTTTGCTTGGCTTGCCAACGCCGCGCTATGCCCATCTGCCGGTGGCGGTCGATGCCACAGGGGCAAAGCTCTCGAAGCAAACGCTGGCGCAGCCGGTGGATGCCCGTGATCCAGCGCCTGCCTTGTTTGCCGCCGCGTGCTTTCTCGGCCAGAATCCACCATCAGTATGCCGTCCCACCAGCGCCGACTTTTGGCAATGGGCCTTTACAAACTGGCAACTCAACAAGGTGCCACGTGTGGCGACCATACCCATCGAGGAGTAAACGACATGATCATCAACGACGACGCAGGCATCCGCCGCATTCTGGAAAACCACAAGGTCATCGCCATGGTCGGCCTCTCACCCAAGGAAGACCGGCCGAGCCACATCGTTGCGCGTTACCTGATGGCGCGCGGCTACACGGTGATTCCGGTCAATCCGGGGCAGAAGGAAATCCTCGGCCAGCCGTGTTACCCGGACCTGAAAAGTATCCCGACAGAGGTCGCGGCCAGGGTCGACATGGTGGATGTGTTCCGCAACTCAGCCGATGTGCCGCCGATTGCCGACGACGCCATCGCCATTGGTGCGAAATCGCTCTGGCTGCAACTGGGGGTTATCCACCCGGAAGCTGCAGAGAAAGCGGCTACGGCAGGAGTGGCGGTGGTGATGGACCGCTGCCCGAAGATCGAGTATGGGCGGCTGTTCGGCTGAAAAGTCGGCGCTGGCGGGACGGCGGCCGGCGACCAGAAGTTGCCGGTCAAGTGCGCTTGACGCGCCCGCCCGGCGGGCCCATACTGTCCGTATCTACATTGTATCTACCAGGAGCATCATGGAAACCGTCGTCAAGAAGTGGGGCAACAGCGCAGCGGTACGCATACCCGTCGCCATGCTCGAAGCGGCGCATCTCGGCATCGACCAGAGCGTCGAGGTGCGCGAGGAACAGGGGCGTATCGTCATCGAACCAGTGCGCCCGACCACCTACTCGCTCGCCGATCTGGTCGGCGGCATCACGAAAGACAACCGGCATGCCGGCGTCGATACCGGCCCCGCCGTTGGCGGCGAGGTCTGGTAATGGCCACCGTCCCCGACGCGGGCGATATCGTCTGGCTGGAATTCTCGCCGCAAGCGGGACACGAACAAGCCGGGCACCGTCCCGCGCTGGTGTTGAGTCCCGCCCTCTACAACGGCAAGAGCGGCATGATGCTCTGCTGCCCCATGACATCGCAGATCAAGGGGTATCCGTTTGAGGTTGTCGTCAGCCGCGACCCGCCGAGTGCGGTGCTGGCCGATCAGGTGAAAAGCCTCGACTGGGGCGCGCGTCGCGCCAAGCGCAAGGGCCGGGTCGCGGACGATGTGCTGACCGAAGTGCGCGGCAAGGTCCATGCGCTGATCGGTTGAGAAAGCGCGCCTGCCGTCCCACCAGCGCCGACTTTTGGGCTACTTACGACCCATTGCGGCCATAGGCCCATCCGACGCGAAGGTCTCTTGTGCAGCAACTCCAGTCATTGACTCGCATGACCTTACGGTGCTCTGAAGAGCGCCTTGCCGAGTCCATCAACCGTCCTACAGGTAGGATATGATTCACTCGGCGGCCGGGACTCGGCCAGTGCTAATCATAAAACTTAGGCTCCCAAAATTATGCGCAACAAGTCACATGCTGCTGATTCATTGTTGCTGCAGGTTAAGCTTCTTCAGGACACGCTAAATCATGTGGGAGCCTATATCTTTACCAAAGATTTACAGGGGCGTTATACCTTCGCGAATAAGCTGGTGTGCGAGTTATTTGGAAGTCGTCTTGATGATGTGATCGGCTTCACCGATGAAAAATTCTTCGATCTGAAGCGTGCAAGTCAGTTGAGGATTAACGACCAGCGGGTACTGCTTCAGGGTGAGTACATTGAGGCAGAAGAGGTCAATGTCATCGCTGCAACTGGCGAAACCAGAATTTACTGGACGGTTAAAACGCCTTTGCGTGATGCTGAAGGAAACATTACGGGTATGTGCGGAATATCGACCGACATAACAGAGCGTAAGCAACTGGAACTTAAAGCGAGAGAGCAGAGGCAGTTGCTCGACACGGTGCTCGATAACCTGGACTCGCATGTTTACATGAAAGATCAGGATAGACGCTATTTGTACGTCAACCCTAGCGTTGCTAAGCTGTTTGGTCGTCGTCCAGACGAAATCGTCGGAAAGTTCGACGCCGACTTAATGCCGCAGGCAGTGGCGAACAGCTTTGACCCGCTCGATCGGCAGGTTCTCGATACCGGAGAAAAATCTTCCGGCGAAGAATCGTATGCAAATGAGCGGGGGGAAATGCGTCATTTTTGGTCCACCAAGCTGCCCATCAGAAAGGATGGCGAGGTCACCTCATATGTCGGCATCTCAACTGACATCACCGAAGTGATACGGTTGAAGGAGGAGTTCAAGAAACAGGCTAACACCGACATGCTGACGGGCATCAGTAGTCGTCGCAGTTTTATTGAAAGTGCCGAGATCGCTATTAAGCGTGCGAAGCGCCATGGTACGGGACTGGCCATTCTGGTGATTGATATCGATCACTCCAAGCAGATCAATGATGGCTGCGGGCACGCCTCCGGAGATCGCGCCATTATTGCGTTTTCTCAGGCCTGCCTAAAGGAGTTGCGCGACATTGATCTGCTCGGGCGTATCGGCGGTGACGAGTTCGCCGTGTTACTTTCCGATACCTCATATGAAGGCGCGAAAATTGTTGCGGAGCGTATTCGTTGCGCTGTTGAGGCAACCCGAGTATTAGACGTTACGGGGGAACTTATCCGTCTGACCTCGAGTATTGGCGGCTCCATCGTGAGTACCGACATCACCAGTGTCGATGATTTACTGGCCAAAGCAGATGCCGCGCTATATCGTTCCAAGGAACTTGGGCGCAATCGGGTTGAATTCGATCTCTGAGGCCGCGATTGCCCTTTGTGAGCAGTTATTGCCAGCCACATTTCAGGCCGGTTTCAGTCTGAAGCGGGAGTGGCCTCCAGCAGTCCCACCGGCAGGTGATGGCCGAAACCAGCCCTGAGGCTGCAGCGCCTATTCCCGGTAGTCGTTGCCGCCATAGCGCGTAATGCCTAGCATCATCCGCACCAGGCCGTAGGCGACCCAGCGCAGTGCGCGGGTCGGCCAGCCGCTACGCTTGAAGTCGGCGTGGGTGATCTCGACGGCGTCCTCCGTCATGGCACGCTGCAGGCTCTCGCGTAGCTGGGTGGCGAAGCCCGCATCCTTGACAGCGACATTCGCCTCGCGGGCCAATAGCAGGCTGAACGGGTCGATGTTGGATGAGCCGACCGTCGCCCAAACCGCATCGACCACCGCCACTTTGGCATGGAGGAAACCGCTGCGGTATTCGAACAGGCGCACGCCGCTCTCCAGCAATTTGCCGTAGAGCGCCTGCGTGGCGTAGTGCAGCAGGGCATATTCCACCTGACCTTGCAGCAGGATGGTGACGGCCACACCGCGCGCACGGGCGGCAAGCAGGATGCGGCGAAAGCGACGGCCCGGCAGGAAATAGGCACTGGCGAGGATGATTTCGCGGCGTGCGGTGTTGATGGCTTCCAGATAGGCCTGCTCGATGTCGTGCCGGTGGCGCAGGTTGTCGCGGATGATGAAGGCGGCGGCCATCGGTCCGCTGGGCGTCTTTCCAGCGCAAGCGGGCAGCGCAGGCAGCGGTGGGCGGCGCTGCAGCTTCGCCCAGCCGATCAGGCGCCACAGTCCGACGACGCTTTGGTGGATCTGCGCCACCAATGGCCCGCTGATGCGCACGGTGTAGTCGAAACGTGGACCCAGTCCCGGCGTGTCGCCGTTGTTGAAATCGTCGATGAGATTGATGCCGCCGACGAAGGCGATGCGTCCGTCGATCACGGCGAGCTTGCGATGCAGGCGACGCAGGCGGTGGCGGCGCAGACGCAGGCGGGCGACTTCCGGTCGATAGACTTCGAGTTGCACGCCTGCGGTGACCAGATGGGGCCCAAGGCCGGCCGGAAATTCGCGGGCACCAAAGCCATCAACCAGCACGCGCACCGGCACGCCGCGTTCCGCCGCGCCCATCAATGCCGCGACGATGCGCAGCCCGGATTCGTCATCCGCAAAAATGTAGGTTTCGAGATGAATCTCGCACTCGGCGCCGGCGATGGCAGCTTCGAGTGCCGGAAAGAAATCCCGGCCCGATTCGAGCAGGTCGATCTGGTTGCCGGGGAGGTAGGCCGCGCTCATGGCAAAGAAAACTGTGCAGAGAGCGCGGCATGATCGGAGATCGTCGACCACGGTGAGCCGTGATGCACGGCACAGGCCTCCGTTCGCAGGCCGCGCGCATAGATGCGGTCGAGGCGGAAAATCGGCAGGGCGGCGGGATAGCTGCGCGAGAGTTGCGCCTCTTTGCCGGAAAACACTTCCGTGAGGCCGAGGCGTGGAGCGATCAGTTCGCAAGCGCGACCGCGCCAGTCGTTGAAGTCGCCGGCGATGATGAGCGGTGCGTTGTGTGGGACATGGGCCTCGATGTGCATCGCCAGGGCGAGCAATTGATGGCGGCGCGAACGGCCGAACAGCGAGAGATGGGCGCAGACACAATGCAGCGGCGTGGCAAGGTTGGGTACGGCGATGGTGCTGTGGAGCAAGCCACGCTTCTCGAAACGCAGGCGAGTGACGTCCTGATTGTGCGAGTCGAGGATGGGAAAGCGCGACAAAATCGCATTGCCGTGGTGGCCGTGGTCATAGACCATGTTGTGGCCGTAGGCGTGGTTGGCCCACACACCTTCGGCGAGAAATTCATGCTGCGGCTCGGATGGCCAGTTGTCGTGATTGATCGCGTGGCGTTCGTGACGGCCCTGCACTTCCTGCAGAAAGACGATGTCTGCATCCAGCGCGCGCAGACGTTCGCGCAACTCATGCACCATCATGCGGCGGTTGAACTGCGAGAAGCCCTTGTGGATGTTCCAGGTGGCGATAGAGAGCATGCGGCGATTCTAACCAGCGCCGGGAGGGATATCTGGCCAAAAGTCGGCGCTGACGGGACGGCGCCCTCAGGAACCTGCTATCGAGAACCCCTGATAAACCTATTCATCCCGCCTCTAGTGGTCTATATTGCCTTGGCAATAGACGGGACTTTCATCCCGCGCAATGGGCAATTCACTCCCCGCACGTTTGGCGCACCATTCATGGGCTGGAGGACGACGATATGCAACCGCAGCATGAGAGCGGCTACCTGTTCGCAATTGCCATCTTATTTTCGTTGTCAGTGAGCGTGCTGTTTGTGCTGGATTTGCATGAAGAGCGCACCCATTTGAATAACTCTTTTCTGCATAGTGCCCAGGCCCACTTTCGCAGCATTATCCTGACACGCCGCTGGAATGCCGAGTATGGCGGGGTCTATGTGGAGAAACGGCCGGGCGTGGCTAGCAATCCCTATCTCACGGGCAGCGACATCCATGCCAGCAATGGCAAGTCCTATGCGCTGCGCAATCCTGCACTGATGACCCGCGAAATCTCCGCGCTGGCCGATCAACAGGGTCTCTTCCGTTTCCACATCACGAGCCTGAAACTACGCAATCCGGACAATGCCCCGGATGACTGGGAACGGACCGCCCTACTGGCCTTTGAAAATGCTGGCCAAACGGAAGCCCACGGTCATGAGGATCAAGGTGGGAAAACATACTTTCGCTACATGGCCCCGTTGCGGGTTGAACCGCCCTGCCTGAAGTGCCATGAGGATATGGGCTACAAGCTCGGGGAGATACGGGGTGGTATCAGTGTGAGCTTCGATATTTCGGATTTTCTGGCTACCGCGCACCAGCGGGAATGGCGCAACGGCGCGATCCTCGCGTTCGCAACCGCATTGGTATGGCTGCTCACCGTGTTCCTGATGCGGCGCTACACCCGCCGCATCGCCGAACTCTCCCTGCAATATCGCGACCTGTTGCATAGCACCGACGGGGTCGTCTGGGAGGCGGATGCCCGCTCCTTCAAGCTGACATTTATCAGCGAGCAGGCCGAACGCCTCTTCGGCTTTTCCGTGAGCGAGTGGATGAAACCCGGTTTCTGGGTTGATCATCTACACCCGGAAGACCGCGAATGGGCGACGCAGTATCGCGCGACCTGCACGGATCTCGCCCAATCATACGATTTCGAATATCGCTTCATTGCGCAAAATGGGCGGACGGTCTGGCTGCACGACATTGTTTCCCTTTCCTGCGACAACGAGGGGCGCCCCGCCACGCTGCACGGCATGCTGATCGACATCACTTCGCGCAAGGAATCCGCACTCACGGAACAGACGCTCCTCAAAGAAAAAGAAGCCATTCTCGATAATGCGCTGGTCGGCATTGTGTTCTTGAAAGATCGCATCATTGCCTCATGCAACCGGCGCTTCGAGGAAATCTTCGGCTATGGGCCCGGGGAATTGTTGGGCAAGAGCACCGCAATGCTCTACGCCACCCCGGCCTTATTCGAGGAGGTCGGCAAGCGGGCCTATGATGAGCTGGGGCAGGGCCACAATTTCAACGAGGAAATATTGCTGCGGAGAAAAGACCAGTCTGTCTTTTGGGGCGCCATAACCGGGCGCGCACTCGATCCGGCTCACTCACAAGCAGGCAGTATCTGGATCTACGCCGATATCAGCGAGCGCAAACTGGCAGAAGAGGAAAATCAGAAACTCTTGCGCGCCGTTGAGCAGAGCTCGATCTCGATCGTCATTACCAACCGCAACGCCGAGATCGAATACGTCAACCCACGCTTCACCCAGGTGACAGGCTACAGTCGTCGCGAAGCGATGGGCCAAAACCCAAACCTGCTGCAATCCGGCGAGACGCCCGCAGAGACGTATCGTGAGATGTGGCAGAACCTGCTCGGCGGCAAAGAATGGCGGGGCATTTTGCGTAATCGGCGCAAGTCGGGCGAACTGTTCTGGGAAGAGGCCTCGATCTCCCCGATTCTCGACGAACACGGTGAAATTACCCACTTCATTGCCGTCAAGGAAGACATCAGTGACCGCTATCGGCTGGAAGAGCAACGGCGCTTCTTCGAGCTACTGGCGGAACAGGCGCCGGCGCCCATGTATGCGCTTGAAGCCAGCGCTGACTATCCTGTTGCCTATGTCAATCAGGCGACGGCCGATCATTTCGGACGTCCCCGCGACGAAATTCTGCGGCAGCATCTCAAGGACTGGGATCCCGAGTATTCAGCAAACAGCATGGCGGATCTGGTCAGGCTACTCAAGAGCGGCGGTTCCGCTACTTTCGAAACCAAACAGATTCTTGCCAACGGCGATGCCATTCCCGTCGAGGTGTTCGCCCGCTATGTCGAGTTCGAACAAAAAGGCTATGTCATTGGTTTCTTCCGCGATATCACCGAACGCCTGGCCAAAGCCCGTGAACTTGTTGAAAACCAGGCACTCCTGGAGCGGATCGTCACCCAGCGCACGCAGCAACTGACAGAAGCGCTGAGTGCCTCGCGCGTGGCGGAAAAAGCCAAGGATGAATTTCTCGCCAACATGAGTCACGAGATTCGCACCCCGCTGAACGCCATTCTCGGACTCTCCGGCCTGGCGCTACGTCCCGAAAACGAGCCACGACGCCGGGATTTCCTTGAAAAGATTGCCAACGCCGGAGAAAGCCTGCTGGGTACCGTGAACGATCTACTCGACTTATCCAAAATCGCCGCCGGTCATCTGGAACTGGAACAACAGCCACTGCAACTGGTCGCGCAAGTGACGGAAATTGTCTCTCTGATGGGGCATAAGGCCACCGAAAAAGGCCTCGTCATTGAGACCCGGATGGATCCGAACCTGCCTGAACAGATCTCCGGCGATGCGCTACGGATACGCCAGATACTCCTGAACCTGCTCGGCAACGCCATCAAATTTACCCAGCAAGGCCGCATTACCATCGAGATCGACCAGTTGAGCCAGGATCCGGCCGGCGTCACGCTGCAGATCCGGGTGAGCGATACGGGAGTCGGCATGACGCCGGAAGAAGTCGGCCGCATCTTCCAAGCCTTTGCTCAGGCAGATAACTCGATTACGCGCAAATACGGTGGTACGGGATTGGGACTGGCCATCTGCAAGCGACTGTGTCAATTGATGCAGGGTGACATCAGCGTCAGCAGCACACCCGGCAAGGGGAGTACGTTTGCCGCAGTTATCCGGCTCGGACGGGTCAGCCCGGCGGATATGGCGCGTGCGGCGCGCAGCGAAAGCATCCCGCAACCGCAGGCGCTACCCAAGGAATATCGGCAAACACGCATTTTGATTGTCGAAGATCATCCGGTGAACCAAACCATTGCCAGCGAACTCCTGGCCCTGGTCAATATCCAGTGCGAAATCGCCAACGATGGCGCAGAAGGCGTGGATCTGTTGTTGAGTCATTCCCCCGACTACTACGACTGCGTGTTGATGGATATTCAGATGCCGATCATGGACGGTCTCACCGCGGTCGCCGCGATTCGCAACAATCCGGACTACGCCCGGCTGCCCATCATCGCCGTCACCGCGCACGTCATGGCTCATGAGCGGGAACGCAGCATCCAGGCCGGGATGAGCGACCTGCTCGGCAAACCCTTCAAGCCAGACGAGATGTACCGCGTCGTCGCCCGCTGGGTCAGCCGGGACAAACAGGTGTTCGATGCCACGCCGGCAGCACTGCCCCCCCATGACGCGGCGGCACCGCTTGATCTGCCCGGTGTGGATTGGGTCGATGCACTGGCCCGCTTCGGCGGCAGCCGGGAGAAATACCTCTACTGGCTAAACAACTTTTTGGCCAGCTGGCCTGCCTTCGAGGCCGACGTCAAGCACAGCCTTGAGTCCGGGGATTTCACCGCGGCGCATCACCAGCTCCATGGGTTCAAGGGGAAATGCGGCGCACTCGGGGTCAGCGATATCTTTGTCCTCAGCGCCCATCTGGACGATGCGATCAGGACCGAAGCGCCCTGGACAGCGCCCTGGACAGCGCTCTGGCAGGATCTGCAGACGGCACTGCCTGCTACCCGCCAGAGGTTGCTTGAGGCTCTGGCCAATAAGCCAAGAATCGATCGAGAACAGGAGGAAACCCCATGAGTAGCCAGACCACCATTTTCGCCGTTGATGACGACCCCATGATTCTCGACATCTACACCACCCTGCTCGGGGCGCAATTCAATTTCACCCCCTTTGACTCATGCGAAGCGTGCGAAAGCGCTCTTGCAGCAACGCGACCGGACCTGATCCTGCTCGACATCGAGTTGCCCGGCCAGGATGGCTACAGTTTTTGCCGGCAACTAAAAGACACACCAGGGCTCGCCGACATCCCAGTGATTTTCGTTTCCGTCCATGACACGGTTGCTGAACGCCTCAAAGGCTATGACGTGGGGGCAATTGACTTCATTGTCAAACCCTTCACGTCGAATGAACTCTTGCGCAAGTTGCACGTCACCGAACAAATCATCGCCAGCCAAAAAAACTTGCGCGAGCAGCTATCAGCGTCTGAACAACTCTCGACGCTGGCGCTGGCCAGCATGGATGAATCCGGCCTGGTTCTGCAATTCATGAGCAAACTGATCGGCTGGGGCAATGAAATCGAGATTGCCGAAGGACTACTCCAGCTGATGCACCGCTATGGACTCTCGGGCGCGGTGCAGACTCGCATCGGCCCCCGCGTTTATTCGCTCAGCCCGCAGGGCGTCAATCTGCCCCTCGAAGTATCCGTGCTTAACCATGTCAGCACGATGGAAACCATTTTCGAATTTCACAACCGCGGAGTGTACAACTACAAAAATACGACGCTGATGGTATCGAACATGCCTGTGCACGACCCAGACTTCTGTGGTCGGATTCGCGACAATCTGGCGATTGCCGCCGCCGGAGCCAGTTCGCGCCTTGATGCAATTGCCGCCGAAGAAGCGGTACTCGATTCTCTGGTCAGCGTCAGGGATACGCTGTCATTCATTCGGCAACATCATCAAAGCACGCGCATGCAAACGTCGGAACTGGTGTTCGAACTCGATGAACAACTCGCCAAGGCCTTTGTCAGCCTGGGGCTGACGACCGGCCAGGAAAACTCACTGGAGGCCTTGATCAAGGAGTTCATGAGCCGCCTCACTGGAATTATCGACCAAGGCGATGACATCCAGGCCAGCTTGCAGTCGCTCAACCACCGTCTTAACGCATTGAAATTACACTGAGTACTCAATCAACTTCTGCGGATAGGAAAAGATCATGACCCAAGAAAACCTGGAACCCACGCAAGCCCTGGGCCCGCTCCATATTCTGGTGGTCGATGATGACCCGATGGCGCTGGACATCCTCGGCAGCCACTACGAGAAGCAGGGCTGCTCCGTCACGACCGCTGAGGATGGCACGCGCGCGCTTGAGGTGATCGAAGCGCACCTGCCCGACGTTATTCTGTGTGATCGCGTCATGCCCGGCATGTCGGGCGCGGATCTGCTGAAAACCGTCCGCGAACGAAGCGCCACCGATCCCGCTTGCGCGGCCTGGAAGGAAATCGCTTTCATCTTTGTCACCGGACTCAGCGACCGGCGCGACAAATACGCCATGATGCCGCTGCAACCGGATGCTTACCTGACCAAACCGATCAATCTGGCCGAGGCGGATCTAACCATACGCAACGTTTTGCAGCGCCGCGGGTCGGTAGCCGCTACTCAATGGGTGCGCAAGTTGCTTGAAAACATTCGAGCGCTTTGAGCAACTCGCGACGGCTGATGGCCTGCCGGCCTTTGCAGCCGTTGGTTGGTGCGGTAGAGGCGTGCAGTGCGGGCCATGACGGTAGATTCTCCCGTAATGCGGCAAAATGCGGACATGCTCATCCACCCGCAATTCGACCCCATCGCGATTTCAATCGGCCCGCTGGCGATTCGCTGGTACGGCTTGATGTATCTGCTGGCCTTTCTGGCCTTCATCTGGCTTGGCAAACGGCGCGCTGAATCGCAGCCCTGGCATGGCCTGACGCCGCAGCACGTGGACGACTTGCTGTTCTTCGGCGTGCTCGGCGTGGTACTGGGCGGCCGGCTTGGGCAGGTGTTGTTCTACGAGCCGGGCTATTACCTGCAGCATCCACTGGAAATCCTCGCGGTGTGGAAGGGCGGCATGAGTTTTCATGGCGGCTTCCTCGGCGTGCTGGTCGCGATGGGGCTGTATGCGAAGATGCATGGCCTGACGTTCTGGCAGATCACCGATTTCATCGCGCCGCTGGTGCCCATCGGGCTGGGGCTGGGGCGCATCGGCACCTTTATCAA
>SXGT01049425.1_pt1 | contig 14322 bp, 15 predicted proteins | sample 3176221 | NCBI WGS metagenome assembly SXGT01 (sample SAMN11356862, study PRJNA531348) | freshwater metagenome | isolation source: freshwater sample F1-120 | place: China: Fuxian Lake, Yuxi | collected 2017-12-25
GAGGCCGCTATCCGCACCGTCTGCGAGCCGATCTACGACCGCCCGCTGAAGGAGCTCTTCTTCGGCCGCCTGCTCCTGCGCCTGTTACAGACGTCGCGCCGCTTCAACGTCGAGGAGCAGCCGCTGCTGGTGCGGCTGCAGAAGACGCTGCTCAACATCGAAGGACTGGGGCGCGAACTCGACCCCGAGCTCGACCTGTGGAAGACCGCCAAGCCCTATCTCGAGCGCTGGATGAGCGAGCAGATCGGCGTGCGCGGCCTGCTCAGGACCCTGAGGAGCGAGGCGCCCTACTGGGCCGGTACCCTGCCGCAGTTGCCGCGGCTGCTGCACCGCGCGCTGGCTGACGAGCGCGACGCCGGGCTGCGACGCGCGGTGGAGCGCCTGGTGGAGGAAAACCGCCGGCGCAACGATCTGCTGTCCGCCATGCTCCTGATCCTGCTCGGTGCAGGCCTCGCGCTGGCACTTGCCTGGATCCTGTAGTTTGGCAGCACCGCGAACGGTCGCTATGATTCGACCGCAGTTTGCCGGAGGACATCCATGCTCGTAGCTTTTGTCGTCGCCTACCTCCTGGTCACCATCGCGGTCGGCCTGTGGGCGGCACGGCGCGTGCACAACTCGAAGGACTTCGTGGTGGCCGGGCGCAGCCTGCCGCTCTACATGAGCGTGGCCACCGTGTTCGCCACCTGGTTCGGCGCGGAAACGGTGCTCTCGGTCTCGGCGACCTTTGCCAAGGACGGCCTCGGCGGCATCGTCGCCGACCCCTTCGGCTCCTCGTTCTGCCTGGTGTTCGTTGCGCTGTTCTTCGCGCGCGCGTTCTACCGCATGGACCTGCTCACCATCGGCGATTTCTACAAGAAGCGCTATAACAAGCCGGTCGAGGTGGTGACCAGCCTCGCCATCACGGCGTCCTACCTGGGCTGGACCTCGGCGCAGCTCACCGCACTCGGGCTCGTGTTTTCGGTGCTCTCCGGCGGCGCGCTCAGCCTGAACGAGGGCATCGTGCTGGGCGCGGGCATCGTGCTCTTCTATACGATCTGGGGGGGCATGTGGTCGGTCGCGCTGACGGATCTCTTCCAGTCGGTGGTGATCATCATCGGCCTGTGGGCGGTGGCGTGGCTGGTGTCGGACATGGCGGGCGGCACCGGCAAGGTGATCTCGGCCGCGATCGAGGCAGACAAGTTCAAGTTCTGGCCCGACGGCGGCAGCAAGGAGTGGCTGGCCTTCGCCGCCGCCTGGGCGACCCTCGCGCTGGGCTCGATCCCGCAGCAGGACGTGTTCCAGCGCGTGACTTCGGCGCGCAACGAGGCCACCGCGGTGCGCGGCACGCTGATCGGCGGCGGCATCTACTTCTGCTTTGCGTTCGTGCCGATCTTCATCGCCTACGCCGCGCTGGTCATCGATCCGCAACTGCAGCAGTTGTTCAAGTCCGAGGATGGGCGGGAGATCCAGCGCATCCTGCCGGACCTGATCCTGAACCGCACGCCACTGTGGGCGCAGGTGATGTTCTTCGGCGCGCTGCTCTCCGCAATCCTGTCCACCGCCAGCGGCGCGCTGCTGGCGCCGAGCGCACTGTTCACCGAGAACGCGCTCAAACCGTTCGTGCGGCACATGGGCGACCGGCAGTTCCTGCTCACGCTGCGCATCGTGCTGGTCACATTCACGCTCGCGGCGCTGCTGTTCGCGCTCAACTCCAAGAGCACGATGTACGAAATGGTGCAGAACGCCTACAAGGTGACGCTGGTCGGCGCGTTGGTGCCGCTGGTGGCCGGCCTGTTCTGGAAGCGCGCGACCGCTGGCGGCGCCATGGCGTCGATCCTGATGGGCCTGGGCTCATGGGGGCTGATGGAGGCCTTCGTCGCCGGCTGGTTCAGCGACAAGCCGCCGCCGGACGTCGTCTGGCCGACGCAGTTCGTCGGACTCGGTTTCGCCATCGTCGGCATGATCGGCGGTTCGCTCGCCACGCCCGCGCCGCAGCACCATGCCGGGCACCATCACCGCCAGCCGCCGCTTCCGCCGCTCCAGCCCCCGCATGGGTAGCGCGCGCGAGTCTCCGCTCGCGCGCTATCTTCTCGCTGCCTATCTGCTACTCGTCGTCTATGCGTCCTTGCATCCCTTCGCCGGATGGCGCGACCAGGGACTGTCGCCGTTGGCGTTTCTCACCGGGGCGTGGCCGCGCTACGTCACCGGCTTCGACCTGATCGCCAACGCCGCCGGCTATTTCCCGCTTGGTGCGCTGGCGGTGCTCGCCCTGCATCCGCGCCTGCGCGGCGCGGGCGCGGCGGCGGCCGCCATCCTCGGCTCGGCGGCCGCATCGCTGGTCCTCGAAGCGGCGCAGACCTACCTGCCGAGCCGCAGTCCCTCGAACCTCGACCTGGCGAGCAACAGCGCGGGCGCCGCGCTGGGCGCCGTCGTCGCGCTGTGGGCCTCGCCGTGGCTGCTGGAGACGGGGCCGCTGCGGCGGAGCCGCGAGCGCATGGTCGCGCCCGGCGCACTCGCCGACGCCGGGCTCGTGCTGCTGGCGTTGTGGCTCTTCATCCAGCTGGATCCGACTACCCTGCTGTTCGGCGCGGGCGATCTGCGACACCTGATGGAAGCCGACGTGGGGCGCGAGCGCCTGCCGGGCTATTTCGTCGCCGTGGAGGCGCTGATCGCCGGCGCGAATCTCGCCGCCACCGGCCTTCTCGCCTCCGCGATCCTGTTGCCGCGGGCGCCCGCGCGCCTCGCCATACCCGCGCTCGTGCTGCTCGCGCTGGTGGTGCGCGCCGCTGCGTTCGCCATCCTCATGCGCGCGGAGAACGTGCTCGAGTGGCTGACGCCGGGTGCCGTGCTCGGCCTCTGTGCCGGCCTGGCGCTTGCCCTCGCGGCCGCGGCGCTGCCGCGCACGCTGCGCCTTGCGCTTGCCGCCGTGCTGCTGATGGCGGCCACCGTGCTCGTCAATCTCGCTCCGCCGAACCCCTACATGGCGGCGACGCTCAAGGTGTGGGAGCAAGGCCATTTCCTCAATTTCAACGGCCTGACGCGACTCGTTTCATGGCTCTGGCCATTCGCCGCGATCGGCTACGCGATGGCCCTCGCCGCCCGCGGCAGCCGTGCTTCGGTCGGCTAACGCACGAGTGCGCTCCACCAACGCACGAGTGCGTTCCACCAACGTACGAGTGCGTTCCACTAACGCACGAGTGCGTACCACTAACGCACGTGTGCGTTCCACTAACACACGAGTGCGTACCACTAACACACGAGTGCGTTCCAGCTAGAATCCACGCCCCATGCGACCTTCCACTCGACGCGAACTGATCGCGGGTCCGGCCGGTTGCATCGAGTGCGCCGTGGACCTGCCGGATGGCGCGCCGGTCGGCATCGCGGTGATCGCCCATCCCCATCCGCTGCATGGCGGCACGTTCGACAACAAGGTGGCGCAGACCCTCGCGCGCGCACATGCCGAGCACGGCTATGCCGCGTACCGGCCCAATTTTCGCGGCGTGGGTGCCAGCGACGGCGCGCACGACGGCGGCCGCGGCGAGGTGGACGACCTCGCCGCCGTGCTCGCCCACGCGCTGCAGGTGCATGGGGCGGTGCCGGTCGCGCTCGCCGGTTTCTCCTTTGGCGCCGCCATGCAGTTGAAGCTTGCGGCGCGCGTGCCGCCGCGGAGCCTGGTCCTGGTCGGCGTGGCGGCGACCTACCCGGACCTGCCAGCCGCGCCAGCGGGAACTATCGTCATCCATGGCGAGCAAGACGAGACCGTGCCGCTTGCGGCGGTGCTCGATTGGGCGCGGCCGCAGGACCTGCCGGTGATCGTGCTGCCCGGGGCCGACCATTTCTTCCACCGCCGGTTGGGCATCCTGCGCGCCCTCGTTGCCCGCAACCTCAAATGACCATTGCGCTGCAGGTCGCCGGGCTGCGCAAGTCCTACGGCGCCGAGGAAGTGCTGCGCGGCGTCGATTTCGAGGTTGTCACGGGCGAGTGCTTCGGCCTGCTCGGGCCCAACGGCGCGGGCAAGACCACCACGCTGAAGCTGAGTCTCGGCCTCATCCAACCCGACGCGGGCACGGTGCGCCTGCTGGGTCATGCGTTCCCCGAGGAGGCGACGCGCGCGCGCCATGGCGTCGGCGTGGTGCCGCAGTTCGACAACCTCGATCCCGATTTCACCGTCGCCGAGAACCTCGTCGTCTTCGGGCGCTACTTCGGCCTTAGGGGCGCGCAGATCGCCGAGCGCATCCCGCGCCTGCTGGAGTTCGCCGGCCTCTCCGGCCGCGCGGATGCCAGGCTGCACACGCTCTCGGGCGGCATGAAGCGGCGCCTGACGCTCGCCCGCGCGCTGGTCAACGACCCGGCAGTGGTGTTCATGGACGAGCCGACCACGGGGCTCGACCCGCAGGCGCGCCACCTGATCTGGGAGCGACTGCGACGGCTGCGGGCGGAGGGCAAGACACTGGTTCTCACCACTCACTTCATGGAAGAGGCAGAGCGCCTGTGCACCCGGCTGCTGGTCATGGACCGCGGCCGCGTCATTGTGCAGGGCACGCCGCGCGCCTTGATCGCCGAACACATAGAGCCGCAGGTGGTCGAAGTGCACGGGCAGGGCCTGGAAGGCTGGGTGGCGCGCGCCAAGGGGCTGGCCCCTCGGGTCGAACTCGCCGGCGAGACCGCATTCTGCTACGCGGCGGACGTGGCGCCGGTGCTGGCGAGCCTCGCCGGGCAGGACGAACTCGCCTACCTGCACCGGCCGGCGAACCTCGAAGACGTGTTCCTCAAGCTCACGGGCCGGGACCTGCGCGACTGATGAAGCCGAATCTCTCCGTCCCGTGGCCCGGCCCTGGATGGGTTTCGGTCTGGCGCCGCAATTTCCTCGTCTGGCAGAAACTGATCGCCGCCGCGCTGCTGGGCAATCTCGCCGATCCGCTGATCATGGTGTTCGGCCTGGGCTACGGGTTGGGCGCACTGCTGCCCTCGGTCGAGGGCATGTCCTACGTCGCCTTCTTCGCCGCCGGGTCGCTCGCCTCGGCGACCATGATGACCGCGTCGTTCGAGTCGATGTTCTCCGCGTTCTCGCGCATGCATGGCCAGAAGACCTGGGACGCCATCCTCTACGCACCGCTCACCATCGACGACGTCATCACCGGTGAGCTCGTCTGGGCGGCGAGCAAGGCGTGGCTCACGGGATCGACGATCCTCGCGGTGATCGCGGTGTTCGGCTTCTCGCACTCGCCGCTGGCGCTGGTCGCGCTGCCCGCGGCATTCCTCGTCGGCCTGGCTTTTGCGTCCATCGGGCTGGTGATGACCGTGCTGGCGCGGGGCTGGGACTTCTTCAGCTACTACATGACGCTCGTCCTGACGCCGATGATGATGATCTCGGGCGTATTCTTCCCGCTGGAGCAGCTACCCGCGGCGGTGCAACTCGTCGCCAGGGTCCTGCCGCTGTACCACGGCGTGCAACTGGTGCGTTCGGGCGTCGCCGGCAGCATCGCGCCGGACGCGGCCCTGCACGTCCTCGTGCTGCTGGGCTATGCTCTGGCGGCATACTGGCTGGCCATCGTCATCGCCCGGAAGCGGTTTTCCACATAATGCTGCTGCTGAAATCCCTGCACATCGTCTTCATGGTGACCTGGTTCGCGGGCCTCTTTTACCTGCCGCGCCTGTTCGTCTACCACGCCATGTCCACGGACGAGGTCTCGCTCGAGCGCTTCAAGGTCATGGAGCGCAAGCTGTTCTGGGGAATCATGACCCCGGGCGCCGTGCTCACGCTGTTGTTCGGCACCTGGCTCTGGCTCGGCTTCGGCTTCGGCGGCGCGTGGCTGACGGCGAAGCTCGTGCTGGTCGCGCTGCTGGTCGGCTACCACGCCTGGTGCGGCAAGCTGATGATCGATTTCCGCGAGGGGCGCAACACCAGGAGCCACGTCTGGCTGCGCTGGTTCAACGAGGTGCCGGTGCTGCTGCTCTTCGGCGCGGTGTTCCTGGTGGTGTTCAAGCCTTCCGCATGAGGACCACGCTGCCCGCCGCGTAGCCCTGGCCCTGGCGCCGGATGCGGGCATCCGCGGCGTGTTCCTCCACCATGCCGTGTTGTGAAGCCAGGGCGCGCAGGTAGGCGAGCGAGTGCGCATAGCGGCCGCTGGGCTGCAGCCGGTAGGTGCCCGAATCCAGCGCTTCGACCGAGAAAGCGAACGCGCCGCCCGGGGCGCGCGCGCGCGGCGGCGGCGAAGATTTCCCGCAGCTCGCCGATGTAGATGAAGACGTCGGCCGCAATCACTGCCGCGAGACCGCCCTCGGCGCAGGCCGCCAGGGCGTCCAGCGCGTCCGCCTGCTCGAGCGTCGCGTAGATACCGCGCCTGGCCGCCTGCTGCAGCATGCCGGTGGAGAGGTCGACGCCCGTCAGTTCGATGCCGTCCACCGCCAACGCACGGGTGCATTCCTTCAGAGCAGCCCCGGCCAGCCCCGTGCCGCAACCGAGGTCGAGGACGCGCGCCGGTCGCTGCACGAGCGTCGGGCGCACCAGGTCCGCAAGCAGCCCGGGGATCCGGTAGCCGAGGTCGTTCACCAGATGTTCCTCGAATCGCGGCGCCTGCTGGTCGAACAGCGCCTCCACGTATTGTCGCGGCGCACGCTCGGGATTGCGGCCGGCAGCCGCCGCGAAGAGATGGGCGAGCATCCCATCCCCAGGGTCGTGCGCGAGCGCCGTGCGATAGGCTTCCTCAGCGCGCGCGAGGTCGCCCAGGCGCTGGCTGGCGGTGCCGAGGTTGTTCCAGGCCTTCGCGTGTTCCGGGTCCATGGCGATGGCGCGCTCGAAGCATTCCAGGGCCTCGGCATCGCGGCCCTCATCTTCGCGCTCATTGCCGAGGCGATACCAGCCGCCGGCGTCCTGCGGGTTGCCGATCACGCGTACTATGCTGGAGTGGGAGCCGCAAGCAGTCAAATTTCCTGAATGGAAGCCTTCTTCGCCACCGCGCCCCGAGGGCTGGAAGAACTGCTCGCCGTGGAGCTGGCGGGGCTTGGCGCGCAGGAGTCCAAGGCCGTCCCGGGCGGCGTCAGCTTCACCGGCCCCTGGGAAGCCTGCTACCGCGCGAACCTCTGGTCGCGTCTCGCCTCACGCGTGCTCTGGCGGGTGTCGGAGTTCCCTTACTCGGGCGAGGAAGACCTCTACGGCAACACCCGCGCGGTGGACTGGCCGCGCATGTTCCGCGTCGAGCGCACATTGCGCGTCAACGTCACGGCGCAGAAGAGCCCGCTGAAGAGCCTGGAGTTCGCCACGCTGCGCATCAAGGATGCGGTGTGCGACCGCTTCCGCGACGACACCGGCTCGCGGCCGAACGTCAACCGCGCCACGCCGGACGTGCGCGTGCACGCCTTCCTCGAGGCCGGCAAGGGCGCGCTCTATCTCGATACTTCGGGCGAGCCGCTGTTCAAGCGCGGCTGGCGTTCGACCGCCGTGGAGGCCCCGCTGCGCGAGAACCTCGCCGCCGGCATCCTGCTGCTCTCCGGCTGGACGCCGCAGGACGCGCTGCTCGACCCGATGTGCGGCGGCGGCACGCTGCTGGTCGAGGCCGCGGCGATGGCGCGCGGCCGTGCGCCGGGCCTGCGCCGCGGCTTCGGCTTCGAGAAACTCGCCGCGCACAACGCCAAGCTGTGGCAGAAGTTGCGCGAGGACGCCGCCAAACCGAGCAAGCAGTCGCAGCCGATCCGGCTCTACGGCAGCGACAACGACCCGCGCGCCCTGGCTGTCGCGCGCAGGAGCCTGGCCGAGGCCGGGGTGGAGCGCTGGGTGACGCTGGAGCAGTGCGACGTGCTCGCGCGCCGCGCGCCCGGGGAGTCTGGCGTGCTGGTCGCCAACCCGCCCTACGGCGAGCGCATCGGCTCCGAGGCCGAGCTGACGGAGTTCTACCCGAAGCTGGGCGACACGCTGAAGAAGAACTTCGCCGGCTGGCGCAGCTACATCTTCACCGCCGACCTGCGCCTGCCCAAGCTGATCCGCCTGGATGCCTCGCGCCGCACGCCGCTCTTCAACGGCGCGCTCGAGTGCCGGCTCTACGAGTTCAGGATCGTCGCCGGCTCCAACCGCAGCAGGCGCGCCGCGCCGACGGTGACTTGAGATGCGCCACGGAAAGAACCGCCAAGGATCGGTGCCGACCCCGGTGAGAGGTATCGAGACGCTGGGCCGGGAGGTTGAAAGCCGCCCGAGTGCAAGCGTCCTCTGCATGAGGGCGCTGCTTGCAAGGCTGCGCGGAGCGCCGCGGCCTAGAGAGAAGAAACGAGCGGCAATGTTTCGCCGGTCGCTGGCGGCGTTGTGGAGAAGCGCACGGAGAACCGGAAGGTGCTGCCCTCCCCTGACTCTGACTCGAAGGACAGGACCCCGCCCATCAGGCTGACGAGGCGCTTGGAAATGGCGAGCCCCAAGCCCGTGCCGCCGTACTGGCGCGTAATTGTGGCGTCAGCCTGGATAAAGGGATCGAAGAGATGCGGGAACTGCTCCGCGGCGATACCCGATCCGGTGTCCTGCACCGTGACCTCGATTTCGGCCGTGCCCGTTCCGCTGCGCCGCAGCGCCGCACGCAACACGACTTCCCCTTCGGCGGTGACCTTGACGGCATTGGAGAGCAGGTTGGTCACCACCTGCTCGAGCGCGTGCTGGGGTCCGTACACGCGCGAGGGCGGTTCCAGGTCTGCCTCGAGGCGCAGCACGACGCTCTTCGCCAGGCACGCCGGCTCGAACGAGCGGGCCAGGGTCTCGAGAGACGTGCGCAGGTCGAAATCGACCTCCTCGAGCCTGAGCTTTCCGGCGAGGATCCTGGAGAGGTCGAGTACGTCGTTGACCAGAATGAGCAGCCGCTGGGCGCTGGTGAGGATCTCTTCGATGTCTTTCTTCAGCCTGGGGTCGGCCGCGCTCTCGAGGGCGATCTCCGCGAAGCCGATGATCATCGTGAGCGGCGTGCGCATCTCGTGGCTCATGATGGTCAGAAAGTTGCTCTTCGCCGCGTTCGCGGCCTCCGCACGCAGGATAGCGTTCTTCAGCTCGGTGATGTCGGCCCTGAAGCCGACCACGTCGCCGTTGGCGCTACGGTGCTCGTCTACCCGCACCCAGCGGCCGTCGTCCGTCAGCACCTCGCTCATCTGATTAGCGTTGCCGTGGGCCGCCAGCCGCGACGCGATCCATCGTTCCGGATCGGCCGCCGCTTCGGGATACTGGCCGCGCCGCACGCCCTCGCGGACGATGTCCTCGAACCTTGCACCGGGAACGAGCAAGTCCGCGGAGGTGCGGAAGATCTCCCGGTAGCGCTGGTTGCACAGCACCAGCCGGTCCGCCGCGTCGTAGATCACGAAACCGTCGGCCACCCCATCGATGGCCTGAAGGAGCTGGCGCTGTGCCTGGTTCGCGTCGAGCTGGGCCTGGGCAGTCTTTCTTTGTGCTTCTTTCAGCTCCGTGATGTCGCGCGCGTAGCCGCTGTAGCCGCGGAATCGACGCTGCTCGTCGAAGATCGGCAGGCCGCTCGCCGAGACCCACGCGGCCTTGCCATCCCTGTTCAGCACCTGATACTCGAAGTCGCGGAACGGTTCGTGCGCCTCAAGCTTCGCCCGGTGCTCGTTCCATTGCGTGTCCGCGCCCTCCGGGGCCGGCAGCTCCCAGCGCGTCTTTCCGTACGGTAGCGAGGGGAGGCGGGGACCCTCTTCGGCACCGGATAGCACCACAAAGCGAAAATTTTCATCCTGCTTCCAGTACCAGTCCGAGGATAGCTGCACCAGGCTGACGTAACGCTCCTCGACCGTGCGCAGGTTTTTCTCCGCGGTGACGTCCTCCAGCACCACGAGCACGCGCCGCCCTGTCCCGGTCGCCGGCAGGACGATCTCGTAGGCGCGGACCCAGCATTCCACGCCGTCGGTGCGAATCAGCCTGAACTCGTATCGCCGCGTCCCGCTCTGCGCGGCCGAGTCGCGCATATCCTGCCAGTACGCCCTGTCCTCGGCATGCACCATCCCGTCAAACGGCGGGTAGCCCCCGTCGGCGCCGGCCGGGCCGAGGATGCTCGCCGGTGACCCGATCCAGGCGGTGTCGTCCGATTCGGTCTCCCACAACATGACACAGAAGCCCATCGCCTGCGTCGCCAGATCAAGCAGGCCAGGCACCTCGCCGCCGAGCGCCTCGGCGACGGATCCCGGCGAGGATCGTGCGTCCCGGGTCATGCCCTATTACACACAGTCGCCAAGGCAAGTTCGAGCGCTTTGCGCGAGAACGGCTTGGTGAGCACGTCGTCGAATCCGGAGCCGAGCAGCGTCTCGCGGTAGCCGGCAAACGCATGTGCGGTGCACGCAATGATGCGCCGGGGGGGTGGCGCCGCGCCCCGCCGGATGGCCTTGCAGACCGCAATGCCGCTCATTTGCGGCATGCTGATGTCGAGCAGCATCGCATCGTAGACTTGCGCCTGCACCATCGCCAGCGCCTCCGGCCCGCAATCCGCCTCGTGCACCAGCCAGCCTGCGCTCTCGAGTATGCGGCGCAGCAGACAGCGTATCGTCGGCAGGTCATCCACCACCAGGGCGAGCGGCGGGCTCATTTCGCCGGTGTGGCCTCGGCTGGCGGCGCCCCCCGCGACGCCTCCCGGCTGAGGAAGCGGGGGGAGCACTCGAGCAGGTAGCCTTTACCGCGCACCGCCTTGATGGGGGGGTGTCCGGTCAGGGCGCGCTTGAGCTTGACGCGCAGATTGCATATGTGCACATCCAGGCTGCGGTCGGTCGGATCCCAGTCCCGGCCATTGAGGATTTGCGAAAGCGCGTCCCGCGTGACGACGCGGAACGCCGACCGGCACAGGCAGACGAAGATCTGGTACTCCCGCTCGGTGAGCGCGACTCTCGGCCGGCCGGGCGTGACGAACTCCCGCGCTTCGTACTCCAGCCGGCACTCGTCGATCTCGACGTCGAACATTCCCGCCGCGCCCTGCGCGAACGGGCGTTGCGCGCAACGGCGCAGCACGCTCCCGATCCTGGAGCGCAGGACGCTGGGCGAAAATGGTTTGGTGACGTAATCGTCCGCGAAAGCGTCGAGGCCCTCGGCGATGCATTCCGCCTGGCCGAGCGCGCTCAGGATGACGATCGGCACGTCGCTGCGGGCGCGCAGCCGCCGGCCGACGTCCATTCCGCTTTCGCCGGGCAGCATCAGGTCGAGCAGTACTAGCTGTACCAGCCCGAGCTCGACCAGCGAGAGCAGGTGCGCGCCGTCGTGCGCGAACCGGACGTCGTTGTTGCTGCTGTCGAGAACACGCTCCAGGAGCCTGCGGACCGCCTCATCATCCTCGAGCACGGCAATGCTGGGAGGTTTCTTGCTTTTCCCGAGGCTATCGTTCCCGTTCATGGTTGACATCAGACCAGATATCGCATCGCCGTTGGTCCGGCAAGGGCGTGACTTAATAACACTTAATCTGGAATCGCGGGAATTGGCGCGTCTTCGGGCCGGCGACGGCACCGGGGCTAATAAAAATGAATGATACGTGTAGCGCGTCTGCCTAGACTCGGTTCCCATGGTGTGTTGTCCACATATGGCGGACCTGCCGGAAGCGAAAGAGGTGCTGGCGCGCGAGCGCTTGGCCGCAGTTTCGCTTTTTGCTTCGTCCGTGTCGCACGCAATGAATAATGCGCTGTTCAGCGTCGGCGGCAATCTCGAGTTCCTCCTTTCCGGCGGGACACTGGACGCCGGAACCGAGAAGGTCGTGAGCGAATCGCTTGCCAGCCTTGCTGCAAGTGATGCGCTGGCCGGGGAGCTTGCCTCGGTCGGCCGGCGCGAGCCGTACCGGCCTTCGATCTTCGACCTCCGGGAGGCGATCCGCGACTGGTCCCGCGGCGCTGCTGCCAGGTGCTCCCCGGACGTTGTGGTGGACTTGTTGCTGCCGCAGGGGCCGGTGCCCGTGCTGGCCGACCCTGGCTATCTTGAGTGCGCGCTCAACACGCTGCTTCGCAATGCCATCGGCCCCCTTGGGGGCGCCAGACGCGCCCTCGTCGCCTGTGATTTGTGTGCGGACGGCGAAATTCCCGTCTCCGGGCGAAGCGGCCGGTTCGTGAGAATTTCGATCGCGGATCCGGGATCGGGCGCGACGCCGGAAGTCGCGGCACGCGCTCCCGGGAGCCGTGGCTCCAGTGAAGGCGTGCACCGCAGCAGCATCGGGATTTGGCTGGTGCGCGAATTTGCGCGCGCATGCGCCGGGGAAGTGTGCGTCGGCGAGGACGGAAGGGACGATGCGGCCGCGGTATCGCTTTTCCTGCCGTCGCTCGAGGTACAGGGACAAAACGGAGAATAACCACATGATGCTGATTCTGGACGACGACCCGGATGTTCGCAATGCGCTGGCGACCATGATCCAGCGCGCAGGGTTTGCGGCGGTGATGGCCGCTACGCCCGCCGAGTTCTACGCATTGTTCGCCAAGCGAAAACCGGCGCTGGTGGTCCTCGACGTCGTACTCGGCGGGCACGACGTCTGCGAGGTGCTCGATTTCGTTGCGCGCTCCGCCGATCCCCCCGCCGTGATCCTGATGAGCGGCTACGACTACCGGATCCTGCACGCGATGGCGAGGCTCGCCAAGGACCGCGGGCTGCGCGTGCTCGACGTTATCGAGAAGCGCAGCGATGCGGCGACCCGTCTTGCCGCCCTTCTCAAGGCGCACGCCGTGGGGCCGGGGCCGGCCAGGGCGATCGAGGGGGCAACCGCATGAAAGTCAATCTGAACAAACTGCTGGTCCTGGAAGACAACGAGCACGCCGGCGCCATGATCCTCCGTCTAGCGCAGCGCGCCGGCTACCGGACCACCTGCACGACGACCGTGGCCGAATTCATGTTGTCTTACGTGACGGAGCGCCCGAGCCTGATCGCCATGGATCTGATTCTGGGCGATGCGGATTGCAGCGCCGCGGTGGAGTTCCTCGCCAAATGCCAGAACGAGGTTCCGATCGTCCTCATGACCGGACACAACGCCAGCTTTCTCGACGTCATCGGCAACGAGACGGCGCGTTTGGGCCAGAAGGTCCTGGGGCGGGTGGAAAAGCGCCGCACCCTGTTCCGGCTGGAGGAAATCCTGGCCAGGCAGCACATTCAGGAAATCGACATCGAAGCCGTGGACGCTGTGTCGATGGCCGGGAACGCATAGGGGGTGCGCCGTGAACGCGATTCTAGCGCGCTGGTCCTTGCTGGTCCTTGCAGCGTTGGCCGCCGGGTTCGGGCCCGCTTCGGCCGGTGCCGAGGAGTGCCTCTCGGCGCCTGCGCTGCGCGCAGTGCGTGAGGCGGTGGACACCGCACCGGCAGGTGCCAAGGGGGGCACGTCCGTCGGCGGCTGCGCCTGGGAGCGGTTGCCGACGCAATCCTATTGCTCGGAGCGGGTACGCGGGGTCGGGCCGCTGCGCGATGCGTCGCGTTGTGGTGCGCTGCGCGCCGATGGCGAGCGTGAGGTGTTCGTACTGCGCACAGCCGCCGGCAAGACCTATCTTCCGCCGAATTCGAGCGTGATCGTCGAGCAGGGTGCGGGCAGCAACGTGTTCTGGGCCCTGAGAACCGGGGCGGGAGAGGCCGTGGATGTAGGTCGGTTGCTGGAACGCCCGGACCGGATTCCCCGGCTCGCGATCGGCGGCGCCGGCGTACCCCGGGGCGATCTCAAGACGCTCGGAGGGCGCACCGGGGTTTCCGGCGCGGAAGGCGGTGAGAGCCAGAGGACATCGCTCAAACCATAGAGCCGATACTCCGATGTTCCCCCGGCCTGCCGCCGATGGTTTTCCGTCGGCGGCGGGTTTTCGTGGCGCGTGCTTGATGACCGTCTGACGCGTCCGCGTCAGACGATATCGAGGTGTTCGATACCTTTCGACAAGTCCTTGTCTTTCGACTCCTTGCCGTGCAGCTTGATGTTGAGGCGCACCTCGTTGGTCGAGTCGGCGAACCGGAGCGCATCCTCGTAGCTGATGCGTCCGGCCTCGTAGAGGTCGAACAGCGCCTGGTCGAAGGTCTGCATGCCCAGTTCCCGGCTCTTCTTCATGATCTCCTTGATGCCGTGGATCTCGCCCTTGAAGATGAGGTCGCTGATGAGGGGCGAATTGAGCAGCACTTCCACCGCCGCCGCGCGGCCCTTGCCTTCCTTCAGCGGGATCAGGCGTTGCGAGACCACCGCCTTCAGGTTCAGCGACAGGTCCATCAGCAGTTGCTGGCGCCGTTCTTCGGGGAAGAAGGTGATGCTGCGGTCCATGGCCTGATTGGCGTTGTTGGCGTGCAGCGTACCCATTGCCAGATGGCCCGTTTCGGCAAAGGCGATGGCGTGTTCCATCACTTCACGGTCACGAATTTCGCCGATCAGGATGACGTCGGGCGCC
>SXGT01654730.1_pt1 | contig 14321 bp, 13 predicted proteins | sample 3176221 | NCBI WGS metagenome assembly SXGT01 (sample SAMN11356862, study PRJNA531348) | freshwater metagenome | isolation source: freshwater sample F1-120 | place: China: Fuxian Lake, Yuxi | collected 2017-12-25
AAGAACACCTACGGCACCGGCAACTTTCTCATCGTCAACACGGGCGAGGAGATCGTGCGCTCTGAGGCCGGTCTGCTGACGACCGTCGCGTACCGTCTCGCCGACGAGCCCGTGCGCTACGCGCTCGAAGGTTCGGTCGCAGTCACCGGCTCACTCGTGCAGTGGCTGCGCGACAATCTCGGCATGCTGTCATCGTCGGCCGAAGTCGAAACCCTCGCCGCGTCGGTCGACGACTCTGGCGGGGCGGTCATCGTGCCGGCCTTCAGCGGACTGTTCGCGCCCTACTGGCGACCGGATGCTCGAGGCGCGATCGTCGGACTCACTCGCTTCATCACCAAAGCCCACTTGTCGCGCGCGGCCCTCGAGTCGACAGCCTTCCAGTCGCGCGAGGTCTTCGACGTGGCGCAAGAGGCGATTCCTGTGCCGATCAGCGAACTGCGCGTCGACGGCGGGATGACCGCCAACGAGCTGCTCATGCAGTTTCAGGCCGACATCCTCGGCATTCCGGTCGTGCGGCCTCGCATCATCGAGACCACCGCGCTCGGCGCGGCCTATGCCGCTGGGCTCGCCGTGGGCTTCTGGTCATCGCGCGACGAGCTGCGCGAGCTGTGGGGCGAAGATCGCCGGTGGGAGCCGTCGATGCTCGACGACGAGCGCGAGCGCCGCCTGCGCGTGTGGCGCAAGGCGGTGACGCGCACGTTCGACTGGGTCGACGACGACACCCGCTGACCCGCGCGTCCCCACCCCCGCGCGTCCCCACCCCGCGCGTCGTGTTCGCGGTTCAGGAATCACTCGCACGTACCCGCCTCTATCGGCGTGTCGGCTATGCAATGAGACTCGTAGAAGTGACTTTCCTGATCCGGCGACAGGATGCTCGTCCACAGTGCAGCGTTGGGCTTTGGTTGTCCACCAGCTGCGCCTGAGTTGCCGCGGAGGGCGACACTCGAGGCACCCTGCTGCCCATGCACCCGGTCGCTGCTTTCCATCGCGTAGGGCACTTCAGCGTTCGCACTCGCGAGCTTCGGGCGCTCGGCGTGAAGCCGCGTTCGCTTGCTGCGGCTGTTCATCGTCGAGAGCTGGTCCGTGTCCGTGTCGGGCACTTCGCGCTGCCGGGCTCTGACCGCGATGCGACCGCAGCGTTGAAGGTCGGTGGTGTGGCATGTTGCATCTCGGTGACGCCGACGCTCGGTTTGTGGGTTCCCCCGGCGATGGTTCCGCACGTGTGGCTCGAGCGCAATGCCTCGAGACTTCGCCCTCCTCCCCGTCGTCACCATCTCGTCCAGGGGGAGGCTGAGGTGGTTCGTCATTGGTCAGATCTGCATGACCCCATTGATCGGCATCGGGGCATCGTGTCGCCGCTGGATGCGCTGTCGCAGATCGTTGACTGCCAGCCCGTCCACATTGCTGTCGCTGTGCTCGACTCAGCACTCCGCATCGGGCTACTCGATACGGAGGGCATCCAGACCGTGCACGGTCGCGTTGCGAGAGCGCGTCGATGGATGCTGCGCGAACTCGACGCTTCTGCGCAATCGGGAACCGAGTCGATCGTGAGAACGGTTCTGCGTCGAGCAGGACTTCAGGTGACGAGCCAGGTCGAGTTCGCGGGTGTGGGGTTCGTCGACTTCATGGTGGGGGAGCGGGTGGTCATCGAAGTAGACAGTGAGGCGTGGCACGGCGGGGCTGAGCAGCAGCGTCGCGACTACGCCCGTGACCTTGAGTTGGCTGCTCGCGGCGCGATCGTCATCCGCGTGAATTACTCCCAGGCGTTGTACGACCATCCGGGCATCGTGCGCGCCGTGTTGGCGGCGTTGGCGACTGCCCGAGGTGAGCGCTTCACGCTCTGAGTGCGAGCGACTACTCGTGGACTTCGCCTTTCCCGGGTCCCCCGCTGATGTGTTTGCCGATCAGGAAGGTGGTCGACGTGGCGCGCCGACACGGCGCGTCCCGCCTGCCAAAAGAGGCGAACGCGCGACATTCCTGAACGAGCAACACGAGGGCGGTGGGGCGGGGAGCCGCCGGCGGCGGGCCGAACTAGGTGAGGTGCGCGGGCAGCTCAAGCAGTGAGGTGACGCAGGGTAGGTCGGCGGGCAACTCGACGGCGGTGCCCTCGGCAACATCGGTGATGGCGTTGCGGGCTGCGCCGCGATCGAGCCAGAGGCCGAGCATCCCCGCGTCTCGCGCACCGAGCGCGTCAGTGCGAAGACGGTCGCCGACGTATGCGCAGGCGCTCGCCGCGACGCCGAAGGCCGCCGCCGCGGCCTCGAAGATGCGCGGGTCGGGCTTGGTCACCCCGATTTCTCCCGAGGCAATGAGTCGACCGCGTCGCGCAGCGTCGTCAATCGATGCATCGGCCCGCACCGGGGTGAGATCAAGGCGGTTCCAGAGATCGATGCGGTGCAGCTTGTCGGTCTGGAAGGCGAGGTCGCCATTGGTGATGATGCCGAACCGGATGCCCGGCGCAGCCCGCTCGATGGCGTCGAGCGCCGGCAGCACGTCGTCGAAGAGTGCCCACGCGTCGCGGTAGCCCAGCAGGTAGTCGTCGAACCAGGCGAGCGCTGCCGACTCGTCGAGTGTCACTCCGTGCTCTGCAAACAGATCGCTCGCGCGCGCAACACGTTGCCCGAGGTAGTCGAGTTCGCCAGAGAGATAGCGGTGATAGTGCTCGTGCTCGAGTTCGTGCCACCGACGGCGTATCGCGGCCGGATCAGCAGCGGCGAGGGCGGCCGCGTGCCAGGGCCCCGCGTCACCCGCTCGCTCGCGAGCACGGTCGATGGCCGCCTCGACGGCGGCCGTGTGGGCCATGAGCGTGTCGTCGAGGTCGAAGAGCAGCACCTGCACCGGCGCGGTCACGCGAGCACCGGCCACTCGTGGTGGGGCTGCACGGTTCCGAGTTCATCGCGGCGCAGTTCACCCAGCCAACCCCAGGGGTGGGCGCCGGTGCGGTCCACCACCAAACACAGACCTTCGCCCTTCCAGCGAAAACCTGTGCGCTGGGCCACGGTGGCCGAGCCGAGATTGCCCTCGTAGGCCTCCCAGTGCACGAGCTCGACCTCGTCGTGCGAGAAGATCCAGTCGAGCACCCCGCGCAGGGCTTCGGTCATGACGCCGTCGCCACGGTGTGCGGCGCCGAGCCAGAAACCGACTGCTTGGCGTGTTCGCTGCCACGACACCACGCCCATCAGCGGCGCTTCGAACTCGGTGCGAATGCCGAAGACATACTCCGTGTCGCCCGCCCATGACTGAGCCACGTACTCGGTGACGAACGAGGCGGCGTCGTCGACCGAGTAGGGCACCGGCACCGTGGTGTAGCGCTGCACGTCGGGGTCTTGGCACGCAGCGTAGACAGCGTCGACGTCGGCGGGCCCCGGCGCGCTCAGCACAAAGCGCTCGGTGCGCAGAACGACGGGCTGCATCAGGCGCGGGGCAAGAAGCCGACCGCGTCGTACACGCGCGCGAGCGTCGCGTCGGCGATCTCGGCCGCGCGATCGGCGTTGATGCCGAGCAGGCGGTCGAGCTCGGCGGGGTCGTCGAGCAGCTCGAGAGTGCGAGTGCGAATGGGCTCGAAGGCGGCGACCGCGGCCTCGGCAACCGTGCTCTTGAGCGCGCCGTACTGCTGGCCGGCGAACGAGTCGACGAGAGCATCCACGGTGTCGCCCGTCAGCAGCGACAGAATCGACAGCAGGTTCGAAACTCCAGGCTTCTCGACCGGGTCGAATCGCACGACACCCTCAGAGTCGGTGACCGCCGACTTCACCTTCTTGGTGAGCACCTTCGGTTCGTCGAGCAGCCACAGAATGCCTGCGGGGCTCTCGCCCGACTTCGACATCTTCGACCCGGGGTTCTGCAGATCGTAGATCTTGGCCGTCTCTTTGAGAATGCGCACCTCGGGCACGACAAGTGTGTCGCCGAAGCGCGAGTTGAAGCGCGAGGCGAGATCGCGCGTGAGCTCGATGTGCTGCCGCTGATCTTCACCCACGGGCACGACGACGGCGTCGTAGAGCAAGATGTCGGCTGCTTGCAGAATCGGGTACGTGAAGAGGCCCACCGAGGCGGCGTCGGTGCCCTGCTTCGCCGACTTGTCTTTGAACTGCGTCATGCGCGCGGCCTCGCCGAAGCCCGTGATGGTGTTGAGCACCCAGGCGAGTTCGGCGTGCGCGCGCACGTGAGACTGCACGAAGAGCGTCGCGTGCTCGGGGTCGATGCCCGCGGCAATGTACTGCGCGGCGGTGCGACGGGTCTGCTCGCGCAGAGCGGTCGGGTCTTGCGGCACCGTGATGGCGTGCAGGTCGACCACGCAGAAGACAGCGTCGTGGCTCGCCTGCATGTCGCGCCACTGCAGCAGGGCTCCGGCGAAGTTGCCGAGGTGAAGGCTGGCGGCGCTGGGTTGCATGCCCGAGAACAGGCGCGGAAGACTCATGCGTTCAGTCTTTCAGGTGGATGCTCGAACGAAGTTCAGGGAATCAGATAGTCGACCACCACGGGAGCGTGGTCGCTCCACCGGGTGTCCCACGAGGGCGCACGGTCGATCGTGTACGACTGCACGGTCGAGGCGAGGGCGGGCGTGGCCACGTGGTAGTCGATGCGCCACCCGGTGTCGGTGTCGAAGGCCTGACCGCGTTGCGACCACCAGGTGTAGGGGCCCGGCACCTCACCGGCGTGCACGCGGCCTACGTCGACCCAGCCGAGGCCCGGTCGCGTGACGCCATCGACGCACTCGATGGGGGCATCCAGCTCGCCGAAGAAGCGGTCGAAGTAGGCGCGCTCCTCGAGCAAGAAGCCCGCGTTCTTGCGGTTGCCCCGCCAGTTCTTGATGTCGAGTTCGCGGTGACCCACGTTGAGGTCGCCGACGACCACGGCGTAAGGCGAGTGCGCGGCGAGCAACGGCAGTCGCTCGGTCATGGCGTCGAGAAACTTGTACTTCTCGACCTGCTTCGGGGTGTCGACTTCGCCCGAGTGCACGTAGCAACTGACCACCGTCACGGTCGTGCCGTCGACGTCGAGATCAGCTTCGAGCCAGCGCCCGGCCGAGTCGAAGTCGTCGGCACCGAGCGCGACGCGATGCGCGGCGAACTCGCGACGAGCGGCGAGCGCGACCCCCGCGCGACCCTTCGCAGTCGCGGCGTCGTGCAGCACCGTCCAGCCCTCACCGAGCAGACCTGTGACGTCGTCGGTCGACGCCCGCACTTCTTGCATGGCAAGCACGTCGACGTCTCGCGAGGCGAGCCAGTCGCCCATGCCCTTGCGGTAGGCGGCGCGAACACCGTTGACGTTGACAGAGGCGATGCGCAGGCGGGTTGGCATGTCGTCCAGTCTAGAAGTGACGGCCGACGATGAGACCGAGCGCACTCGAGGCTAGCGACGCCCGAACACTCGACTCAGCCACGAGCGAGGCGCGGCGTCGTCAGGGTCAGGCTCGTGCGCAGCGACGAGCTGCCTGGCACGTTCGAGTCGTTCGGCGGCAACCTTCTCGTCGAGCACGAGACCGTCGTCAGCGACCCCCACGGCGATCCACGACGCAGCGATGAGAATCACCTGGCACACGAAGTTGAACCAGATGAGCAGACCCAGCAGCACCGCGAACGAGGCCAGCAGCGGATTGTTGCTCGCGCCGCCGAGCAGGCTCGAGCCGAGCACCTTGAGTGCGCCGAGCCCGACGGCGCCCAGCAGGGCACCCTGCCGCAAGTGTGCGATCGGAATCTTAACTCCCGCTAGCACGCGGTAGAGCGACCCGAGCACGACGGCGTCGAGGGCGAACATGACGCCGAGCGTGACGCCCCGACCGAGCACTGTGCTGAGTGTCGAATCACGGATGCCCAGCCACTGCAGCACCGAATCGAGGGCGACCGTGCCCACGACCGAGAGTGTCGCCGAGAGCACGAGCAGCAGCCCGAACCCGACCGCCAGCCCGAAGTCTTTGAGCTTGAGCAGCACGAAGTTCGAGCGGTCGGGCGGCAGGTTGAAGATCGTGCGCGTGGCGTCGCGCGCGGCCGCGAGCCAGTTGAGAGCGGCGACGAGCAGGGCGACGAGCGCGATTGCCCCGGTCCAGCCGAAGACCCCAGCGGTCAACAACGCTTCGGGGTCGATAACCCCCTCGACCTCGTCGGAGGAGATAAGCCCGGGCACCGTCTGCGCGAGCACGTCGATGAGCGCTGTACGCAGCCCGATGTCGCCAGCGATGATGAGGCCCGCGATCGAGAAGCCGACCCAGAGGCCGCCAAACACCGCGAATAGCGCGAGGAAGGCGAGGCCCGATGCCAAGATCGGCCCGCGGGACTCGTTGTAGAGCGTGAAGGCGCGCACGGGCTTGAGCCCGTTGACCCACTCGATGATCGAGGTGACGCGGGCCATGAGCCGAGGCCACCACCCAGATTTCTCGGCGGTCTCCGTCTCGGTCATCACGCCACCATAGCGAAGGCCCCGGAGAGTCTCCGGGGCCTGTCGCGAGGTGAATCGATGTGCTAGCCGGGCTAGGGCTTGCCGCGCAGAATCGCGCTCTTGACCTCGGCGATCGCCTTGGTCACCTCGATGCCGCGCGGGCACGCCTCGGTGCAGTTGAAGGTGGTGCGGCAGCGCCACACGCCTTCTTTGTCGTTGAGGATGTCGAGGCGCACCTGTGCCTGGTCGTCACGGCTGTCGAAGATGAAGCGGTGCGCGTTGACGATCGCGGCCGGGCCGAAGTACTGCCCGTCCGTCCAGAACACGGGGCACGACGAGGTGCACGCGGCGCACAGGATGCACTTCGTGGTGTCGTCGAAGCGCGCGCGCTCTTCGATGGTCTGGATGCGCTCCTTCGTGGGCTTCGAGCTCGCCTGCAGGAAGGGCTGCACTTCGCGGTAGCTCGCGAAGAACGGCTCCATGTCGACGATGAGGTCTTTCTCGAGCGGCAGGCCCTTGATGGCCTCGACGTAGATCGGCTTCGTGATGTCGAGGTCTTTGATGAGGGTCTTGCACGCCAGCCGGTTGCGCCCGTTGATGCGCATCGCGTAGGAGCCGCAGATGCCGTGAGCGCACGAGCGGCGGAACGCGAGCGTGCCGTCTTGGTCCCACTTGATCTTGTGCAACGCGTCGAGCACGCGGTCGGTCGAGAACATCTGCACGTCGAAGTCTTGCCAGTAGGGCTCGGCGTCAATCTCGGGGTTGAAGCGTCGCACGATGAGCGTGACCGTGAACTCTTGCACGGCACCGACCTCTGTGGTCGGGCTGTCGGTCGCGGTCGCCATCAGTACTTCCTCTCCATCGGCTGGTAGTGGGTGATCACGACGGGCTTCCAGTCGAGCCGGATGTGGTCAGTGGCGTCGCCGGAGTGGGCGTCACCGCTGAGGTAGGCCATCGTGTGCTGCATGTAGTCAGCGTCGTTGCGGTCGGGGAAGTCGTCGCGCATGTGGCCGCCGCGGCTTTCCTTGCGGTTGCGGGCGGAGTAGACGACGACTTCGGCGATGTCGAGCAAGAACCCCAGCTCGATCGCCTCGAGCAGGTCGGTGTTGAAGCGCTTGCCACGGTCTTGAATGCCGATGTTCTGATAGCGGTCGCGCAGGCTCGCGATGGTCTTCGTGACGCTCTCGAGGCTCTCCTCGGTGCGGAAGACCTGGGCGTTCTTGTCCATCTCCTCCTGCAGCTCCTTGCGGATCGCCGCGACCCGCTCGGTGCCATTGGAGGTGCGGAGGCGCTCGACGAGTTCGCGCACTTCGCGAGCCGGGTCGGGCGGCATAGGCACAAACTCAGCCGAGTTCGCGTACTCGACCGAGTACTTGCCGGCGCGCTTGCCGAACACGTTGATGTCGAGCAGCGAGTTGGTGCCGAGACGGTTCGAGCCGTGCACCGACACGCACGCGCACTCTCCGGCGGCGTAGAGGCCGGGGATGACGGTGTCGTTGTCGCTGAGCACTTCGGCCTTGATGTTGGTCGGAATACCGCCCATCGCGTAGTGCGCGGTCGGCATGACCGGTACGGGCTCGTGCACGGGGTCGACGCCGAGGTAGGTGCGCGCGAACTCGGTGATGTCGGGCAGCTTCGTCTCGAGCACTTCGGCGCCGAGGTGGGTGCAGTCGAGCAGCACGTAGTCCTTGTTCGGGCCAGCGCCGCGACCCTCCGCGACCTCTTGCACCATGCAGCGCGAGATGATGTCACGCGGCGCGAGGTCTTTGATCGTGGGCGCGTACCGCTCCATGAAGCGCTCGCCGCTGGCGTTGCGCAGAATCGCGCCCTCGCCTCGAGCGCCCTCGGTGAGCAGAATGCCGAGGCCCGCGAGCCCGGTCGGGTGGAACTGGAAGAACTCCATGTCTTCGAGCGGGATGCCCTTGCGCCAAATGATGCCCACGCCGTCACCGGTGAGAGTGTGCGCGTTCGACGTGGTCTTGTAGATCTTGCCGAAGCCGCCCGTCGCGAAGACGATGCTCTTCGCGTGGAAGACGTGCAGGTCGCCCGTCGCGAGTTCGTAGGCCACGACGCCCGCGGCCTTGCCCTCGTTCATGACGAGGTCGAGCACGTAGTACTCGTTGTAGAACTCGATACCGAGCTTGACGCAGTTCTGGAAGAGCGTCTGCAAGATCATGTGGCCAGTGCGGTCGGCCGCGTAGCAGGCACGGCGCACGGGCGCCTTGCCGTGGTCGCGCGTGTGACCGCCGAAGCGTCGCTGGTCGATCTTGCCGTCGGGGGTGCGGTTGAACGGCAGGCCCATGTTCTCGAGGTCGTAGATCGCGTCGATGGCCTCTTTGGCGAGAATCTCGGCAGCGTCTTGGTCGACGAGGTAGTCGCCGCCCTTGACGGTGTCGAAGGTGTGCCATTCCCAGCTGTCTTCCTCGACGTTCGCGAGGGCGGCAGCCATGCCGCCCTGCGCCGCACCAGTGTGCGAGCGCGTCGGGTAGAGCTTCGAGATCACGGCCGTCTTGGCGTTCGGGCCGGCCTCGATGGCCGCGCGCATGCCGGCGCCGCCGGCGCCGACGATGACGACGTCGAACTGGTGCTCGTGCACCGTGGGAGCCGTGGATGCTGCGCTCGAGGTGCCCGCGTAGGGGTGAGTCGTGCCGGTGGTTGCGTCAGTGCTGCTCACGTCAAAGGTCTCCGCAGAACGAGGCGATGAGCGCGGGGTCCGCGCCTGCCGGGCAAGGGTCGAAGGTGAAGATCACGAGGGTGCCGAGCGCGAGCAGCACGCCGGTCGAGGCGAGCAGCGCACCGTGGAGGATGCGTCGCACTTGAGGCTTAGCGACGTAGTCGTTGATGATCGTGCGCATGCCGTTGGCGCCGTGGATGAGCGCGAGCCAGAGCAGGAAGAAGTCGTACCACTGCCAGAAGGGGTCGGCGAGCTTGCCGGCAACGAAGCCGAAGTCGATCTGGCTCACGCCTTCGCCGAGCACGAGGTTCACGAGCAGGTGGCCGAAGATGAGCGCCACGAGGAAGACGCCCGAGATGCGCATGTACAGCCAGCCCCACTTCTCGAGGTTGATGCCGCGCCTGGTGCGCGCGTGCGGGCTGCGGGGGGAGTCGATGGTGACGTCAGTCGTAGTCATGATCAGCCTCCGAAGACGTGCATGAGGTGGCGGGGGGTGAAGCCGATCATGAGAACGAGCCACACTCCGAGGACGACGTAGAACATCGTCTTCTGGTGGCGGGTTCCGACCCCCCAGAAGTCGACGAGGATGATGCGCAGGCCGTTGAGGGCGTGGAAGCCGATCGCGCCGACGAGCGCGAGTTCACCGAGGCCCATGATGGGCGTCTTGTACGCGCCGATGACGACGTTGTAGGCCTCGGGGCTGACGCGCACGAGCGCCGTGTCGAGAATGTGCACGAGCAAGAAGAAGTAGATGGCGACACCGGTAATGCGGTGCAGCACCCACGACCACATGCCTTCGTTACCCCGGTAGAGCGTGCCGCCGGGAATCACCGACCGTCGTGGCCGGGGAACATCGATGGTCGCCGGAGAGCTGTCTACTCCGGCACCCGTAGCCTTCGCTGGCACGAGAAACCCTCCTCAGGGCAGTGACGACAAACGCATCGAACCAATGCGCTCGTGGACTCCGTGTGGATTCCGATTCTCGACTGGTGGCCGCCGATAGCCCCAGTCTACGTCTCGCTACGGGGTGCTCAGGACCCGCTCAGGTTGGGCGCGTCTGGCTTAGCGACCCGACGAGGCGAGCGCCGGACGGCGAGCGGCACCGACCCGCTCGATGGTCGACTCGTAGTGCTCGATGAGGCGATCGCCGAGGGCCTCCCACGTGCGGCCGAGCACCGCGCGTCGGCCGGCTTCGCCGAGTCGAGCACGCAGGGCGGGGTCGGCCGCGAGAAGCTCGACCGCGCGCCGCAGCTCGAGCGCAGCATCCGGCGTCACGAGGAGTCCTGACTGGCCGTGCTCGATGAGATCGACCGGTCCTCCCGCCCGCGGCGCGACGACGGGGAGCGCCGAGGCTTGCGCTTCTTGAATCGTCTGGCCGAAGGTCTCGTGCGACCCCGTGTGCACGAAGATGTCGAGAGCCGCATAGGCGAGAGCGAGCTCGCGGCCGTGCAAGGCCCCGGTGAAGTGCACGGGCATGCCCCTGAGGGCGCGGCGCACGCCGGGCTCGCTCGGCCCGTCACCGACGACGACGAGGCGGATGCCCGGCATGCCCCGCAGTGCGTTCAAGCGCTCCACTTGCTTCTCGGGAGCCAGGCGGCCGACATAACCGACGAGCAGTTCGCCGCGCGGTGCCCACTGCGCCCGCATCGCGTGTCGTCGCGCCTCATGGCGCAGGCGGGGGTGGTAGCCGTCGAGGTCGACTCCGCGGCCCCAGCGGTCGAGTCGTTGCACGCCCGCGGCGCGCAAGTCGGCGAGCGACGCGCTCGAGGGCGCCAACGTGAGGTCGGCTTTGTCGTGCACAAACGACACGACCTTCCAGGCGAAGCGAGTGGCGGCCGAGAGCCGATTGCGGCGGGCATAACCGGCGACATCCGTTTGGAAGATCGCGACGGAGGGGATGCCGAGCCGCGATGCCGTGCCGATGGCTTGAGCGCCGAGCAAGAAAGGTGACGCGGCGTGCAGCACGTCAGGTGCGAAGTCGGTGAGCAACCGGTGCATCGTCGGATGCGGCAGCCCAACCGGGAATGCGCGATAGGGCACGGCGGGCACTTCGACGACCCGAGCGCCTGCGTACTCACTGGGGGCTCCCGCCGCCGGAGCGATGACGAGGGTCTCGTGACCACGCCGCTGCAGATGTTCGAGCACCCGCACGACACTCGTGGTGACTCCGTTGACGGTGGGAAGGAAACTCTCGCTCACGACGGCGATGCGCATGATTCCGCTCTCTCCTGCCAGGTTGTCTGCCTGTGGATGAGAGGCACGGTACGGGGGCGGAGTGACCTCCTCGTGAACGGCGGTCGACCGGATAGGGTGGCCCGCATGCGCGCGCTCGAAGGGGTACTGCCCGACTTCCACGCCATCATTCCGGCAGGGGGAGTGGGCTCGAGGCTCTGGCCTCTCTCTCGAGCGGAGGCTCCCAAGTTCTTGCACGACCTCACGGGGAGCGGTCACACGCTGCTGCGGGAGACGTGGAACCGCGTGCTGCCTCTCGCCGGCGCCGAGGGCATCATGGTCGTGACGGGCCACGCTCACCGCGCGGCCGTGGAAGAGCAATTGCCCGACCTCACCAAGGCAAACCTCGTGCTCGAGAGCGAGCCGAAAGAGTCGTCGGCCGCGATCGGCCTCGCGGCGGCCATCCTGCACTCCCGCAATCCCGAGGTCATCGTCGGGTCGTTCGCCGCCGACCATGTCATCGCCGACGCTGAGCGCTTCCGGCACACCGTCGCTGAAGCCGTCGCGGCTGCGCGGTCGGGGTACATCACGACGATCGGCATCGAGCCGACCGAGCCGGCAACGGGGTTCGGCTACATCCGCTGCGGTGCCCCGTTGGCCGTCGACGGCGCACCGCACGCACACCTCGTCGACCGCTTCGTCGAGAAGCCCGATCTCGATACCGCGACCGCGTACCTCGAGTCGGGCGACCACTTGTGGAATGCCGGCATGTTCATCGCGCGCGCCGACCAGCTGCTGAACCAATTGGCCGAGACGCAGCCCGAGCTACACACGGGGCTGCTCGACATCGCAGCCGCGTGGGATACCCCGCGCAGGCTCGAGGTGGTCACCGCAATCTGGCCGCTCTTGTCGAAGATCGCGATCGACTACTCCGTGGCGGAACCGGCAGCAGCCGCCGGAAGGCTCGCCGTCGTGCGCGGTGACTTCGCGTGGGACGACGTGGGCGACTTCTCCTCCCTGGCCAAGCTGCTCTCGGGTGGACGCGCCGGCGATCTCGCCATTCTCGGTGAGGGTGCGCGCGTGCTCGCCGACTCGTCGAGCGGGGTCGTCGTGAGCCAGAGCGGCCGACTCATCTCGCTCGTGGGAGTGAGCGACATCGTGGTCGTCGACACTCCCGATGCTCTCCTCGTGACCACCCGCGAGCACGCCCAACGGGTGAAGAGCGTCGTCGACGCGATTCGGCAAGCGGGCCGAGACGACCTGCTGTAGGCCCGCTCTGCTCGCTTGCGCGATAGTTGGCGCCTGTGCTCATGTGAGCAGCTCTCGAGACGTGCATTCTCCGCATCCGCGTGTTTCCGCGGCATTGCGCGCGCGTCCCGACTTCGTAACGCTTCCATCAAGGGGGGCCTTCGGCACTGCTCGGAGGCGCGAGCGGGCGCTAACGTATCTCCGATATCGCTCCAGCGTTCCCGCTGGGCAGAGAGTGTGGAGGACACAGTGATCAACACCCGCAAGCGCGCCCTTGGTGGCATCGCGCTGCTCGGGGCGAGCGCCATGGTGCTCGCCGGCTGCGCCGCAGCCCCGGAGGAGACCCCCGAAGAGACCGAGGCGCTCGACTACCTTCCCTGCATCGTCTCCGACGCCGGTGGCTGGGACGACAAGTCGTTCAACGAGGCCGCGTACGACGGCATCGAGTCGGCCGCTGCAGACCTCGGTGTCGAGTTCATCGCCGTCGAGTCGGCTGACGAGAACGCCTACGAGCCCAACGTGCAGAACCTCGTCGACGAGGGCTGCGACCTCATCGTGACGGTCGGCTTCCTCCTCGCCGAGGCCACGACCAACGCTGCTGCCGCCAACCCCGACATCAACTTCGCCATCATCGACGAGTTTATCGAGGCGGACAACGTCAAGCCGATTCAGTTCAACACGGTCGAGGCGGCGTTCCTCGCCGGCTACGCCGCCGCGAGCTACTCGGAGACCGGCGTCGTCGGCACCTTCGGTGGCATCCCGATCCCGCCCGTCACCATCTTCCTGGACGGCTTCGTCGAGGGCGTCAACTACTACAACGAGGCCAAGGGCACCAGCGTGCAGGCTCTCGGTTGGGACGTCGAGGGTCAGACGGGCGCCTTCACCGGCGGCTTCGCCCCCGGCACCGAGGCGCTCACCGCGGCTCAGGGCCTCATCGACCAGAACGCTGACGTGCTGCTGCCCGTCGGTGGCCCGATCTACTTCAGCGCTGCTGAGGCGATCCGCGACTCCGGTCGTGACATCGCGCTGCTCGGCGTCGACAAGGACATCTTCGTGTCCGACCCCGACCTCGCCGACCTCGTGCTCACCTCGGTGCTGAAGAACATCGGCACGGCGGTCTACGACGTCGTCAGCGGCGCCGCGACCGGCTCGTTCGACAACGCGCCGTACGTCGGCACGCTCGAGAACGAGGGCGTCGGCCTCGCGTCGTTCCACGACTTCGAGGGCGCGGTTGACCCCGAGCTGCAGGCAGAGATCGACGCGATCGTCGCCGGCATCATCGACGGCTCGATCGAGGTCACCTCGGCCGCGTCGCCGGGTCAGTAGTACCCAACGGTTCCATCCGGGGGAGGTCAGCGCAGCTGACCTCCCCCGGTCCGTTTCGGCGTCGCCGACGCGGACCTCCCGTCGCGCAGGGTGCGGGCCGCGTGACGATCGAGTGGATGCTGCGCTCGTGCTCAGATGCGCATCCAGCTGCTCAGATTCGCCCCCGCACCCTCACGTACAGTGGTGGCACGCGCACATCGAGGTCGCTCTCTGCGACCGTGCGCGAACCCTCAGAACACGCAGTGCGCCGACCGCTCCCGTCGGCGCAGGAAGGTCACAGGAGCATGAAGCTCGAGCTTCGCGGCATTACCAAGCGCTTCGGCGCTTTGGTCGCCAACGACCACATCGACCTCACGGTCGAACCCGGCGAGATCCATTGCCTTCTCGGTGAGAACGGAGCGGGCAAGAGCACGCTCATGAACGTGCTCTACGGCCTGTACCAAGCCGACGAGGGCGAGATTCTGCTCAACGACGAGGTGCAGAACTTCGCTGGCCCCGGTGACGCCATGGCTGCCGGCATCGGCAT